>ERZ1674049.12-NODE-12-length-75421-cov-27.458363_pt1 | contig 75421 bp, 66 predicted proteins | sample MGYA00581127_ERZ1674049 | MGnify/ENA primary metagenome ERZ1674049 (study PRJEB41354, sample SAMEA4873323) | human saliva metagenome | biome: human-associated habitat [ENVO:00009003]; feature: mouth environment [ENVO:08000002]; material: saliva material...
TAAGACAATTTTAATTTGCCTATAAGAAAGTTCAAACTTTCACCTAAGAAACTTTCTCCGATCATAGGTGAAAGTTTGAACAATCCTTATCCCTGCACCACCGAAAAACGGCCCATTTACAACGAGGTACGAAAAGACCGCGCTTTCATCGGTTGAAAACGCGGTCTTTGCTAAATGTAATTTTTTGCCGGCACTACGATGTGCCGCCCCCTCACTTACTTCGCATTCCGAATATCATCCTGCGCACCGAAGATTAAGTTACGCTTGTCGAGAGCCATACGCATCGTACTGCTTTTCGTAAACCGCACGCTCACGCGCTTAATGAGATTTGCTCCTTTTTCCTTTGCCTCTTTCGCCGTCGTTACGCCCTCGCCGTGCATTGTCAGGCGAAAAGAGCCAAGATCACCTAAGCGAACCGAATTACCATCCCCAAGTGTTTGGAGAATCTCATATTGCAGTGCATCCAACACCGCCTTAACGGAGGCAGAAGATACGCCCGACCGCTTCTCGATGCGCCCGACAATCGTGCGCAACATCACGGGCACGCCCGGCGCCATCTGCGGATAAAATTTCACTTGATCTCTCTTGAGCGGATTTTTCTTCGCTCTAATGACGAATTTAATCATTGTGGTATAGATTTAATAGATGAATAATATAACCAAGGACGCTCCTCGCCCTTGCGTATGCAAAGGTAAGCATTTCCGCTGAGCCGACAAAACGCGCAATAATCGCTTGATTATAAGACAATCTGCGGCCGATTTGAAAGACCAACCCTAAGGGGTTGCCCTTTGCGGCGGATTGTGGCAGGGTTGTCGCTCCGCTCCAACGCCTGCCCTGCCAAGAGACCAAGCCTAAGGGCTTGTGTTGAGGGGGTGGGCTTTATTGGTTTAGCTTGCTAGCACATTTGGAACATGGCACGTATGAGGATGAGATATAATCGTCTAAAATCCCTAACTCCTCACGCGGCTCCATCCACAAATAACCCGTTTTGCATAGTTCAGCACCTAGAAAACGGAAAATTTTGCCTGCCATCACCCAATTCTCGCGCATTGTCGCCCACAAATAACCCCATCGGGGTTAGTCTTTTGGTAGGGCAGGGTTGACGCGGCGCGTCAACCCTGCATCAGCAAGTAGCGATAATGCCAACCCCATAGGGTTGGTCTTTCAAAGCGCGCCATTTTTCCGTCTGTGGAAAACGTGAGGGGTCAAGTCTCAACGCTCGTAATGAAATCTTATAGTTTACTTGAGAGGATCGTAGACTAACCCAGTGAAAGACCAAGCCTAAACACTTGTAGTCGCCTATTTTCTGATTGACCAATTGCCATCTTACTATGCACATCGAGGAAAGAAAATATTTAGTTGCGTATAGTATGAGCTACTACGAAAGCCTTTCCGGACACGCACAAAGCACGCTTTATTCATTCCGGTTACTTCCTCCCCAAAGTGCATCAATAACATGCGAAAATCCCACTATTTGTGCTACTATAATAGACGTGCCCATTCTTTTTTCAATCCCCTTATAAACAATTATTAAGTTGCAAAAAACAATGCTCATCTGCAACTTTTAGCAAAGTGCCCTTATAGTAAACACACATAAACTTGCGCAGAAAAGCACCTACCCTACCCCTTTCTTTTGCTTGCCGGCGGCCGTGTTCGATGGAAATCTGCTAACTTTGCAAGCAAATAACATCTTGTACGTATGAACATTGCCGTCATTTTTGCCGGAGGAGCGGGCGTAAGGATGAATACCAAGTCGCGCCCGAAGCAGTTTCTCGAACTCAATGGCAAGCCTATCATCATCTACACGCTCGAATTGTTTGACAATCATCCGCAGATCGATGCCATCGTTGTGGCTTGTTTGAAAGAGTGGATCCCCTTTCTGAAGAAAATGCTCAAGAAGTTTGAGATCAACAAAGTCGTCAGCATCGTTGAAGGCGGGGATACGGGGCAAGCATCTATCTACAACGGCCTCGAAGCAGCGGAACTTTTCGCCCGCAAGCAAGATTCGGCGGCGGCAGAGTCGCCCATTGTATTGATCCACGACGGCGTGCGGCCACTGATTACCGAAGAAACGATCACAGACAACATACAAGAAGTTCGCCGCTCCGGAAGTTGCATCACGTGCATCCCGGCTACGGAGACCTTAGTCGTACAAGAGTCCGACGGCAGCTTAGAAATACCCACCCGCGCCAAGTCTAAAATAGCGCGTGCCCCACAAAGTTTTTACCTCAAAGACATTATCGCCGCCCACCGCCGCGCTCGCGAAGAAGGACGCGAAGACTTTATCGACAGTTGCTCTATGATGAGCCATTACGGCTATAAGTTGGGCTTGGTAATGGGGCCGATGGAGAACATCAAGATCACAACGCCGACCGACTTCTTCCTGTTTCGCGCGATGGTGCAAGTACATGAGAATCAGCAAATCTTTGGTTTCTGACGCGTATGCCCACGTTTTCTACGCTCCGGCGCGATGCCGATGAATTTGTAGCGCATACCCGCTTCGCGGAAGCCCTCCGCGGGCAAACGATACTCATCACGGGCGCAACGGGCTTAATCGGCGCCACGCTCGTGCGCTGCTTGTGTGCACTCAATCAAGCCCACGCGCTCGGTCTGCGCCTTTTGCTGCCTGTAAGGAGCGTGGACAAAGCGCGCCGGCTCCTTCCGGCCGACTGCGGACTCCTTTTCCAAAGCTCGCTGAGCGAACTTTCTGCGACTTGTCCCGCACAAGGCGTCGACTATATTATACATGGTGCGGCCCCAACGGCCTCAAAAAGTTTCGTAACACAGCCGGTCGAAACCTTAGACGCTATTTTCAACGGCACACGCGCCGTACTCGATTTTGCGCGCGCCGCAGAAGTGAAGAGCGTCGTCTATCTGTCGTCCATCGAAGTCTATGGGCGCATCACCAACGACGAAGTGCCGATCACCGAAGCCGATCAAGGCTATATTGATCCCCTCGCCCCGCGCAGCAGTTACAGTTTGGGCAAACGCGCGGCCGAGTGTCTTTGTCGAGCCTACGCAAGCGAATACAACACACCCGTAAAAATAGCCCGCCTCACCCAGACTTTCGGTGCCGGCGTCGGGCGTGAGGATGGGCGCGTCTTTGCCATGTTTGCCCGCGCCGCACTTCAAAAGCAGGACATCACATTATTGAGTACCGGAGAAACGTGCCACAATTATTTATATACGACCGACGCGGCCGAAGCCTTGCTCACCTTACTATTCAAAGGCACTAACGGCGAGGCCTACAACGTAGCCGACGCCGACAACTATGCTTCGATCCGCGAAGTAGGCGAAAACGTGCTGCAAAGTTTCGCTCCCGCGCAACGATTACGCATTCAGTTGCAGCCCGATGCTCCCTATCCACCCACCACGCGCCTGCGCCTGTCTACGGAGAAGTTGCTTGCGCTCGGCTGGAAGCCGCGTGTGGGCCGCGAAGAGATGTTTCGCCGCGTCATAGAAGCCATGCAAGAGGAAGAATAATGGATAATCTGAAGGAGAAAACGGCCGGCGGCTTGCTTTGGGGCGCACTCAACAGCGGCAGTATGCAGATCCTCAACGCCTTGATCGGCTTCGTGCTGGCGCGGCTCTTGGATCCGGCCGACTATGGCATCGTCGGGATGCTCACGATCTTTATCGCCATTGCCGGCAACCTGCGCGACAGCGGTTTTGCCTCGGCTTTGGTCAACTTAAAGCGGATTACGGACAACGACTACAACGCCGTCTTTTGGTTCAACCTGCTTTCCAGTCTGGTCATCTACGTCCTACTCTTCTTCTGCGCGCCGCTGATTGCCGACTTCTACCATCAGCCCGCCCTCGTCTCACTTTCGCGCGTCATCTTCCTGAGTTTTGTGATTTCAAGTTTCGGACTTTCGCATAGCGCCTACCTCAATCGCAATATGCTCAACAAGGAAAAGGCGCTCATCACGCTGGTTGCGATGATCGTCGGCGGACTTGTAGGCATCTTGGCCGCGGTGGGCGGTCTGCGCTATTGGGCCTTGGCTTGGCAGAGTCTGACTTACATTACGCTCGTCAGCATCGGGCGCTTCTATTATTCGGCTTGGCGACCATCATTCCGCATTGATTTTGGCCCGATTCGCAAAATGTTTGGCTTTAGCAGCAAGATTTTGGCAACGACCATCATCAACACCGTGGGCAACAACGTACTCACCGTCATTCTGGGCCGACTTTATCCGGCGCGCACCGTCGGCAATTTCTCGCAGGCTTATAAATGGGACGCGATGGGCTATGGTTTCATTTCCGACATGGTCTTGCAAGTGGCCCAACCCGTAATAGCCGCCATCGAAGGCGAGGAAGAGCGCCAGTTGCGCGTATTTCGCAAACTCATGCGCTTCACGGCGATGCTGGGTTTCCCGGCTTTATTCGGCCTATCCTTTGTCACCAAAGAATTTATTTTTGTTACGCTCTCCGCGAAGTGGGCCGACAGCGTACCACTCCTGCAAATGCTTTGCGTAAGTGGCGCATTTATGCCTTTTTATACCATCTATCAAAACCTTTGCATCGGGCGCGGGCGCTCTGATCTCTATATGTTGGGGACGCTCTCACTGGTTCTCGCCCAACTCTTACTCATTACGGGGCTGCATACCTTTGGCGTGACGACGATGGTGGCCGCATACGCGCTGCTCAACATTTTTGGCCTGCTCATTTGGCAAGGCTTTGCCAAGCGCCTCATCCATCTTCGATTCCTTCAGGCCTTGGCCGACATTCTTCCCTTTGCCGGCGCATCGGTCGCAGCTATTCTTATGGCCTACGGACTCACGTTTTTTCTTTCCAACATCTACCTGCTACTCGCTTTGCGCATCATCTTAGTGGGCGGCCTCTACTTCGGCATCCTCAAGCTCTTCCGCGTGCGTCTACTCGAAGAGGCTTTGGATTATTTCCGCAAACGCCGCAAGGCATAAAAGCCCATTTTCTATCGACTCCATCGCCTTTCTTCGATGCGTGCTCCCGCCAAACGTCCATCGAAGATAGTCCTCTGTTTCTCTAAACCCCTTCTCCCTTTATTCCCGCCTAAAGTAACCCCATCGGGGTTAGTCCTTTGGCAGGGCAGGGTTAAGATGCGAAGTGACTTAACCCTGCCTAACGCATCCCAACGTTGACAACCCCTTAGGGTTGGTCTTTCAAAAACGAACGCGAAGCGAAACTTTATGAAAAACGTCTAAGCAGCAACGCGTAAAGCATCCTTTCCGGCCAACAAATCATTGACTTTTAAGCGCACAAATAGGAGAAAAAACCGGCACGTACCCACTTGCGACGTTTTTCATCACGAGAATAAACCTTTTTTATCGTGAGGTGAAGCTCTTTTTATCACGAGAACAAACCTTTTTTATCACGATAAAAAACGCCAAGCACAAACTTTTCAACAACATCAATCCATATCTACGAAAAAACATTCCCACTCTTTGCACAACGAAAAAGCAACCTGCACCGACATCTACAAACACCAAGAATGTGCAAAAATGGGCGGTTTCATCGCATTTTAAGCCACATTTTTCGCAAAACAAACCATACACGACCATCAAACCGACAAGGCGGAACGAAAAATAAAAACCCAACCGATGACGTTTTTTCATCGTCAATCACAGACCGCTTTTTGTGGGCGAAGCGTCGCACTTTCTCGCCCGACAATCGCGCCGACGCAAACAGAACCTTTCCTTGGTCGACGGTTGCTACGCGAAATAAGGATAATTCGCGAGCTTTTCCTTTGGCTATCATAACGATATATGTACCTTTGCAAGATAATAGCGGGAAGAAAATCCCTTCTACTCAAGGACTATGCCTGAATTTAAGATTTTATCTCACATCAATACGCCGGACGATCTCAGACAATTGAAGCTCGAAGATCTGCCGACGCTATGTGAAGAATTGCGCGAGGATATTATTTATGAGTGCTCGCACAATCCAGGCCACTTGGCCTCAAGTCTAGGTACGGTAGAATTGACCGTAGCCTTGCACTACGTTTTTGCTACTCCGGACGACCGCATCGTATGGGACACCGGACATCAGGCTTATGGACACAAGATTCTCACCGGCCGCAGAGAAGCTTTTCATACCAACCGCAAGTTTGGCGGCGTTCGCCCCTTTCCCTCACCCGAAGAAAGCCCTTATGATACCTTTGCTTGCGGTCATGCGAGCAATTCCATATCGGCGGCGCTCGGTATGGCCGTGGCGGCCGTAAAAAAAGGAGAGGAGGATCGGCATATCGTGGCCGTGATCGGCGATGGTGCGATGAGCGGCGGTCTGGCCTTTGAGGGACTTAACAATACATCGGACACGCCCAATAATCTGCTGATTATCCTCAACGATAATAATATGAGCATCGACCGCAGTGTGGGCGGTATGAAGCAATATCTGCAACGCCTGCACACGTCGGCCGCATATAATGATTTACGTTTCCGCCTTTCGCGCCGACTGATGCGCTGGGGGGTGCTCGATGATACGAAGAAGAAGAAAGTCTTACGCTTCAACAATGCGATTAAAGCGCTGCTCACGGATCAACAAAACATCTTTGAGGGGATGAATATCCGCTATTTTGGGCCGACAGACGGACACGACGTCATCCAACTGGTCGAAACGCTGCGCCAAATCAAGGAAATGAAAGGGCCAAAGCTGCTCCACTTGCACACAATAAAGGGCAAAGGACTCAAACCTGCGGAACAGGCGCCGACGATTTGGCACGCACCGGGCAAATTTGACGCGGAAAGCGGCAAACGCTTGGGCGAAGGCGCGGCACAGCAAGCCCCGAAGTTTCAAGACGTGTTTGGAGAAACGCTGCTTGAGCTTGCGCGCACCAATAAAAAAATCATCGGCGTCACGCCGGCAATGCCTACAGGCTGCTCTATGAACATCTTGATGCGCGAAATGCCGGATAGGGCTTTTGATGTGGGCATTGCGGAGGGCCATGCTATGACGTTCTCGGCCGGTATGGCGAAAGAGGGATTGCAGCCCTTTTGCAACATTTACGCATCCTTTGCGCAGCGGGCGTATGACAATATTATTCATGACGCGGCGCTGCTCAACTTGCCGGTAGTATTGTGCTTGGATCGCGCCGGCTTGGTCGGCGAGGACGGGCCTACGCACCACGGTACTTTCGATTTGGCCTCATTGCGACCGATTCCAAACTTGACGATTGCTTCGCCTTATGACGAATGCGAATTGCGGCGCTTGATGTACACGGCGCAAACGCCGAACAAGGGTACTTTCGTAATTCGTTATCCGCGAGGAAGAGGTCGTTTGCTGGATTGGCGTTGCCCGCTGGAAGAAATCCCTGTCGGGAAGGGGCGTATTATGAAGGCAGGAAAGGATCTAGCGATCGTCTCGCTCGGACCTATTGGCAACGTGGCGGCAGATGCGATTGCGGAACTGGAAAAGGAGACGCAGGCTTCTATTGCTCATTACGACTTGCGCTTCCTTAAACCCCTCGACACGCAAATGCTGAACGAAATAGGTGAACGCTTTGATAAAATCATGACCATCGAGGACGGCGCACGCATAGGCGGAATGGGGACGGCGATTTTAGAATATATGGCGGACAACGGTTGGAATCCGCGCATCAAACGCTTAGGCTTGCCGGATCAGTTTGTGCCCCACGGCAGCCCGAATGAGCTATATCATCTCGTAGGCTTGGATAAAGACAGCATTAAGCAGGCAGCTAAACAACTCCTCGCCGATCCTACGCTCGCCAAAAGCTGATAACATCAACGTAAAAGCAAACCAGGCGGGCCGCAACGGGACACGCCAATGGTTATAACGCTCTCTGGAAATGAAAATCATTATTGCAGGCGCCGGCGCAATAGGCCGGCATTTGGCTAAACTCTTTACAAAAGAGCACCACGACATAACCCTCATCGACGAAGATGAGGAGAAGTTGCTCAATATCGGAGCCAACTTCGATTTGCTCACGCTCTGCGCATCGCCAACTTCGCTCGCCACGCTTAATAATGCGGAGATAAAGAAGGCAGACCTGTTCATAAGCGTGATGCCGGACGAGGCGCATAATATTATGAGTTGCATTCTGGCCAACCGCTTGGGCGCAAAAAAAACCGTATCGAGGGTGGATAATCCGGAATACGCGCTTATGCAAAACGAAGAGATCTTTAAAAGCGTAGGCATCAATTCCATTGTCTATCCGGAGCAACTTGCCGGCCAGGAAATCATACAAAATATTAAACGAAGCTGGGTGCGCCAGTGGATAGAAGTGCAAGGCGGAGAGCTACTCTTAATCTGCGTGAAAGTACGCGAAGGCGCACGCTGCTTAGACGTGCCCTTACGTGATCTTTGCGCGCCCGACATGCCGCTTCATGTGGTTGCGATTAAGCGCCACGGCGAGACGCATATTCCGCACGGCAACGATGTTTTGCGCTGTTACGACTCAGTCTACTTCATGACGACACCAAAGTATGTTCCTTATTTGAAGGAAATAGCCGGGAAAACAGACTACCCGGACGTCAAGAACGTATTCTTCCTCGGCGGCGGAAAGACGACCGAGCGCGCCCTTGTACATTTGCCCGACTATATGCGGGCTAAAGTCTTCGAAGCCGACATTCATCGTATCGAACAATTGGATTCGACACTCAACAACCCACACGTTATGTTCATACATAGCGATGGGCGCGACGTAGATCTCCTTGTTGAGGAAGGCATTCATAATGCGCAAGCTTTTGTAGCCGCTACGGGCAACTCAGAAGTGAATGTGCTGACCTGCCTTGCCGCCAAACGCCTCGGCGTTCGCAAAACCGTCGCCGTAGTTGAGAACTCTGACTACATAGCAATGGCCGAAAGCCTCGACATTGGCTCAATTATCAACAAAAAGCGGCTCGCTGCGGGCCACATTTATCGCATGATACTCAAGGCAGACGTCACGACGGTGAAGAACCTCACGGTTGCGGCTGCCGATGTTGCCGAATTTGTCGTCAAAGAAGGATCTAAAGTGACGCGGCGTCCGGTTAAGGATCTCAAACTCCCGCCCGAAGTGACGCTAGGCGGAATGGTGCGCGGCAAAGTAGGCGTTCTGATCAACGGTAACACACTCTTGCAGACCGGCGATCGCGTTGTAGCGTTCTGTCTCGAGGGCTCGCTCAAGCGATTAGAGAAATACTTCAATTAGCACCCTATTCGCGCAGCGACAATCCCAACCCGCGGCAGCCAAGACCCAATCCGGCGGCAGCCAAAACCAATCCCACCGCCCCCAAACCCGAATTCAGACATATTATATATAGCCATCAAACTACAACATCCGATTATGAAGAAAGTAATATTAGCCCTTTTCGTCTTCCCTATCGTCGACGTAATGTTTCACACGGAGAAAGCAAAAGGATTAGACGCCTACACGCTCTGTTTAGCCGGACTTCTTTTCGCTTTCACCTTTATCGTCTTCCTGATTTACCTATGGAAGAGCCGCAACTTCGGACAACATTTCGCGCCGGCCGAAGCAGAAGTGCGCGAACCCGACTTGATGCCCGCCCGCTTCGCAGCCATCGAAAGCGAATTTGGCCCCATCACGCGAAAAATCGCCTTCAGCCACTACATAGACGACATTGCAGCCAACGCCTTCGCCTTCGACGAATCACGCACCCTGCTTGTATTCAACCGCCCCATAAAATACGACGACATCGAGCGGACAGATTTAGAATTTAGCGGAGAATATTGCGTCAAGATTTGGCTCCACAGCGACCACGGCCACTACGTAGCCTTCTCTTCCTCAAACGGCCGCGCCGCCAAAGCGCTCAAAGACGAACTCGGCCGCATTTTCCCCGCCGGGAAGACGGCTTAACACCGATCACAGCAAACTTTCACGCCTCAAGCGCCCATTTATGACCAACATTGCCATCTTTGTCTCCGGCAGCGGGACCAATTGCGAAAACATCATTCGCTATTTTCAAGACTCCAAACGCGCTCGCGTCTCACTCGTGGTGAGCAATAAAATCGACGCCTACGCTTTGGTGAGGGCGCACAACCACGGCGTACCCACCGAAGTGTGGACAAAAGACCGATTCTCCGATGCGGCAGCCACCATCGAACTGCTTTCATCTTACAAGATCGACTTCATTGTCCTCGCGGGCTTTCTCCTGAAAGTGCCCGACTATCTAATCGTGGCCTACCCTCAGAAAATCATCAACATTCATCCTGCCCTCCTGCCCCTCCACGGCGGAAAAGGAATGTATGGGCACCATGTTCACGAAGCCGTGAAGCGCGATGGCGACACTGAAACCGGCATTACGATTCACTACGTCAACGAAGAGTTTGACGCCGGCAAGATTATTTTTCAAGCCCGCGTGCCCGTGCTCCCCACCGACGATGTAGCGGCCATCGAGGCCAAGATTCACACCCTCGAGCAGCGCCATTTTCCGGAAGTAATCGACAGTATTTTACCCGAATAGGTCCGTACAATCTTTCAAAGTCCACTGCCGGAAGCACAATACCCCGGCAGACTTCAACCAATTCCCATCAGCGTACTCCTTGCGTCAATAATCGCCGCAGCTGGTACGCTGTTCGTATTTTTCAGTCACCCCGAGCGGCGTTTTCCGTCTGATTTTCAATTGCGGCAACTTCTATTTTGTCAACTTCACCGCGCACTATGTGGCTTAAAAAGACAAAAGGCAAACCTCGAAGACACTTTTGCAGATGCCCGCTTCTTTTTATGCCGTTTTTACAGTATATTCGCCGACAAATAAAACAAGAAATCAAAATACGACAACGATATGGTACGCAAAAAAGCATTGTTAATGATTCTCGATGGTTGGGGAATTGGCAACAAAGGCAAAGGCGATGTGATCTACAACACGCCGACGCCTTTCCTCGACAAACTTAACGCGGAGTATCCTCACAGTCATTTGTTAGCAAGTGGTGAAAACGTCGGACTTCCCGACGGACAAATGGGCAACTCGGAGGTGGGCCATTTAAACATAGGCGCGGGCCGCATCGTCTTCCAAGACCTTGTGAAGATCAATCGTGCAATTGCCGACGGCTCCATTCTTGAAAACAAAGAAATCGTTTCGGCTTATCAATACGCAAAAGAGAAAGGCTGCGGACTACATATTATGGGACTCGTCTCTAACGGCGGTGTCCATTCCGAATTGTCCCACTTATTCAAGCTCATCGACATAGCCGGCACTTACGGCGTCGGCAATAAAACTTACATCCACTGCTTTATGGACGGCCGCGATACGGATCCGCGCAGCGGCAAGGGCTTTATTGAAAAACTCGAAAAGGAATGCGACAAGCAGGGCGCACACGTGGCTACGATCATCGGCCGTTTCTACGCGATGGATCGCGATAAGCGCTGGAACCGATTGAAGATTGCTTACGACAACCTCGTCAACGGCGAAGGACGTCAGGAAACGGATATGGTGGCAGCTGTGCAAGGCTGCTACGACCGCTCGACGGAGGAAAACAAGGACACGGATGAGTTTATGGAACCCTTGGTTAATGCCAAAGTCGATGGGCGTATCAAGCCCAACGATGTCGTTATTTTCTTCAATTATCGCAACGACCGCGCCAAGGAGTTGACCACCGTCCTCACGCAGCAAGATATGCCCGAAGAAGGTATGCAAACCATACCGGGACTGCAATTTTATTGCATGACACCCTACGATGCATCGTTCAAAGGCGTCCACATTCTCTTCCCCAAAGAGAACGTACAAAATACGCTCGGCGAATATCTGAGCAGCCTGGGCTTGAAGCAGCTCCACACGGCCGAGACGGAGAAATATGCCCACGTCACGTTCTTCTTCAATGGCGGACGCGAAACACCCTATGAAGGTGAAGACCGCATACTCGTAGCCTCTCCGAAAGTAGCAACCTACGATTTGAAGCCCGAAATGAGTGCTTTCGAGGTAAAAGATAAGCTCGTCGAAGCCATTCGCACAAACAAATACGACTTCATCGTTGTCAACTTTGCCAACGGCGATATGGTCGGCCACACGGGCGTCTACGAAGCCATCGAGAAGGCCGTGATAGCCATCGACCAGTGCGTGAATGAAGTCGTGACGGCTGCCAACGAAACCAACTACGAGACGATTATCATCGCGGACCACGGCAACGCCGACAATGCAATCAATGCCGACGGCTCGCCCAATACGGCCCACTCGCTCAACCCCGTGCCTTTCATTTACGTCACGACAAATAAGGGAGCGAAGGTGAAGGATGGCGTCTTGGCTGATGTAGCGCCGAGCATCTTGCACATACTCGGACTGCCACAGCCCAAGGAAATGACCGGGCACGACCTGATCGAAGACTAAGCAATTTCTTTTTCATTTTTATTGATGATTCCGCGCTCGCCCAATCCATTTGGGTGGGTGCGGAGTTTTTTGTAGCCCGGTAATCGGCCGGCCTATTTCGCGCCCTGCAAGCGCCATCGGGCCGCGCGGACCTCTCCACGCTGCTTCCGCCTGTCGCCGGATTTTTTGCGCAATGTCCACCCCGCGCGCCTGATGCTTCTCAGGTCGTAGCGGCTTTCTTTTTTGGGAGTCAGCAGCACGCATTGTGTATCCACGCAAAACCCGAAAAGGTCTTGCGCCCCGCTGCACGATGGGCCACCTCGTTCCCACGTCTGAGGTTTTTCATCGTGATAAAAAAGGTCTGCGCTCGTGATAAAAAAGGTCTGCGCTCACGAGCGTAAGTGCTTTTTATCGTGAGCGCAAAGGTAAAAATCGGGATAGCGGCCCATCGCCGGCCGGCTTTGCGCATTTTTTAATGGGTGAAAGTATCTCCAAAATCGACAGACAGGCCGATAAAGCATAAGCCTTGCGGCCCTTTCTGCCAAACTAAATCGAGAAGAAAAAGAGCGGAAGCATACACAGCAAAAAGTAAAGCGACTACGATCAGTGCCGTTTTACGCAGAAAACAGGATGTAAGGATCAGTTGTTAGTCCCTCGCCTTTAAGACGCTTGCCCACTGCGAAGCAAACGCTTACCGAGATAGCGCACGGGATAGCGCACAGAGAGAAAACCTACGGCGATGACGGTGACAAAGATCACCAAAATGTCTTCAGCGCGCACGCTGACGGGATAGGCATCGACGATGAAGCTACCGGCCGTTGTCCCGAGACGCAGCAAACCGTATTCTTGCTGTAAGAAGCAGAGTAACAATCCTAAAAGCAGGCCGATGAGCGCGCCAAGCACCGTAATGAGTCGACCCTCAAAAAGGAAGATGCGCAAAACATCTTTATCCGTTGCGCCAAGATGGCGAAGCGTGGCCACGTCATCGCGCTTGTCGATAATGAGCATCGAGAGGCTGCCGATGATATTGAAACAGGCCACGAGGGCAATGAAAGTCAGGAAGAAGAAGGCAAAGAGTTTTTCGATCTTCATCACGTTGAAAGTGCCCTCTTGCTGTTCGTAGCGGTCCATCACTTTGAACGTAGGGCCGGCCAACTTTTGCAGTCGCTCCTTGACATCAGCCTCGTCAGCACCCGACTTTAATTTGAGTTCTAAACCGGAGATACAGCCTTGCTTCTCAAAAAGCGCCTGCGCAAAGGAGAGCGGACAAAGCATGTAATTGTTGTCGTATTTTGACTGGTAAACTTGGAAGCAGAGGTTCGAACTCTGAAGGGTGCCGACGTTAATATTCTCGGCGGGATTCAGCAGGTTGATTTGCTCGCCTTTGCGCGGGACGCAGATCTCCACCTCGCCGAAATTGAGTCCGCCAAGCGAATTGGCCAAACCAAAACCGGGGATGCCGTAATTGAGATTGGCGCGCTGAAGCTCAAATTTTCCATTGCCGTAGAGAATCTGCCGAATGCCCGTAACGTCAGCATAGCGTTCATCAATCCCCTTCAAGCGAATGACCGTCGGGCGCCCTCTGAAGAGAATCAGGCCATCATCTTCGAGCGTGGCTGAAAAGGCGGCCACCGCCGGATCTTTACGGATGGCATCCAGATGCGGATCATCAGCCGCTGCCACCTTCCCCTTCGTGGGCACAACTTCGAGCTGCGGATCAATATTCGTAAACAAGCCGCCGATTAAGTCGTGGAAGCCGTTGAAGCCCGAGAGCACGCAAACCATAGCCATCGTGGCGAGCGCCACACCTCCGACGGCGATGCTCGAAATGATGTTGATGGCGTTGTGTCTCTTTTTAGAAAAGAGATAACGACGGGCGATAAAGAAGGGGAAATTCATAATGCGTGGGGCGCAGGCTTATTGCTTGAGCAATTCATCGATGTGTTCGATATAATCAAGCGAATCGTCGATGAAGAATTTCAATTCGGGGATGATGCGCAACTGATGGCGCACGCGCTTACCCAGTTCGAAGCGCACCGTCTTCACATTGGCGTTGATATTAGCCACGATTTCATCGCCTTTTTCTGAAGGAAAAACGCTCAAATATCCGCGGCAAACGCTCAGATCCGGAGAAATCCGGACGCGACTCACACTGACGAGTACGCCGGGCACTTGCTGCGTCTGGCGCTGCAGCATATCGCTCAATTCTTTCTGGATCAATCGCTCTATTTTTTGCTGTCTGGTCGTTTCCATATTTATCTTCGTGCTATTTTGCCACAAAGATAAAACAGAAAAAGCAGACATACGAAAGATTATCTGCTTTATACGGCTTCTTTTGTGGGGAAAGGGCGACACAAGCACTAATATGCCGCTTCGCCGAATGCGGTAATCGCATTCGGCGAAGCAGGTTTTTTGCGTTGAAACAAGGCGGACGGGGCGCACACGCGCAACTGTTGCGCCGAAAACAAGGCGGCGGGAAAGGGAAGTCCTGGCGGCAAAGGCGTAAACTCCTACCGCGGCGATTTAAGTCGCTGCGGTGGGAAAGCGAACTCGAGCGGCGGGAGAGCGCATCAGACGTATTTTTCGCCCAAGACGATTTCGGCTTCCTTGAAGAGCTTTTTCACCAAGGCGTGGTCGTCGTTAGGACAAATTACAAGCACATCGCCGTGCTCCGCAACCAAGAAGCCGTCAAGACCGCGAATAACGGCGCGCTTTTCAGCCGGAAGATAAACAAGATTGCCCTGACTGCCCGCGAAAAAGACTTGCGACTGACCCAAAACGGCATTGCCGTCGACGTCTTTCGACGCTGCGCGGTGCAACTCCGGCCAACAACCGATATCTGCCCAGCCGAAACGGCACGATTGTACAAAGACATTTTCGCACTTATCTAAGACTACGAGGTCAATAGATCGGTGATAATTAGTCGGATAGAGCTGACGGACGAGGCGAATCTCGCTTTCTTGCGAAAACGTGGGCCCTTCTTTTTTGATGAGGGCGTCGATTTCGGGCATCAAGGTATGGAGGGTGAGCACGATGGTGCTTGCATTCCAGAGATAAAGGCCCGTATTCCAAAGAAACTCGCCGGAATCGACAAATTTTTGCGCGTAGTCGAGATCAGGCTTTTCCGTAAACGACTTCACAGCAAAGAGATCTTTACGCTTTTCTTGCCCCATTTGAATATAACCGTAGGCCGAATTAGCGCATTGGGCCTTAACGCCCATCGCCAGCATCGCATTGTGGTTCGCTACAAAGTCTAAACCGGCCTCCATCTCACTGATGAAGGTGGCTTCATCGCTGATGAGTTGGTCGCAGGGCGTCACTAAAATATTGGCCTCCGGATCACGCAACGAAATGTGGTAAGAGGCCCAGACTGTGGCTGGTGCGGTAGAGAGTTGGACGGGCTCAGAGAGAATATTATCAGGACTGATGTCGGGCAACTGCTCTTTGACCATCTCTTCGTAGTCGAAAAAAGTGGAGATATAAATGTTTTCGGTCGGTATGAATCGAGCTATGCGCTCGTAAGTCTGTGTGAGCAAGGTCTTTCCCGTGCCAAAAAAATCGAGAAATTGCTTTGGCATGTTCCTTCGACTGAGCGGCCAAAGTCGCTTTCCCACTCCGCCGGCAAGGAGGATGCAATAGTTATGACGTTTTTTCATATGCGTATGACGATTTCTGGTTTTGATTCTGCCGCTAATTTAATCATTATGCAGGGAATGAGCAATTATTTTCTTCAGCTTTTACAAGAATTCGGTGAAATACTGATACGAATTGTCGCGGAGAGGATTCGTGGCAGACGAAGAGTAGTGGGCAACCGCGCCAACGGCGCCCTGAAGCGCGAAAGCTATACCGGCCGTTACGATCATCAAAAAAGGGGTATACATTATATATATAGGAGTCTATAAGCAAGCACGCGGAGGAGATTATAGGGCGCTACGCAGGGCTTGCCTTCGGATAATGTTTCCGCTTCGCCGGACATATTTGATCGGAGAAGCAGAAAGTTTTGCAGTCAGGACAAAGCTGCATAGCAGGAAAGCGCTTTGTGGGCCAGCAAAGCGGCATCGCTTAAAAGCTTGGTCGAGCCAAACGATGGTTTGTTGCCGCCAAACCATCGTTTTTCCGCAGCAAATGAGCGTTTGCTCCTACCAAACGAAACGCCTTTTCGATCAGCGCCGCAGCAGAAGCTCCGGCCGATGGCAAACGGAGGCACATGAAGCAACATAGCCGCACTCTAAACGATGGCAACAAGGCGAGCCTCATCGAGCAATAGGAGCGGCAGTTGAATACTTCTACTAGGGCAGCCACATTCAATAAAACGATGCCACGAAAGGCAGAAATGGCGACAAGGAATAAGAACATTTATGGTTTATTGAATAAGTCTTGATCGGGGGCATTGCTTGACTAATAATTTTATAAATCGAAGGGCAAGTGACAGAATATAGCTGATAGCTGCAACAAAATTAAACATTTTAGAAAAACAAGGAATCGGCCAAAAAGGAGAATAAAAATCACTTTAGCCACAAAAAAGGAGAAAATGTGCAAGAGAGCGATAAAATAATCATTTGAGACACTTTGATATCGAAAAGATAAATTGCGAGACACGAATAGCAATATTAAGTAAAAAAGGGAGGCATTGCCGGAGTTGATAGTTGGCATTTTGTTATGAAAAAGAAGTGTAGTCGGGAAATATTTTTGAGAAATGGTTTGTGCAAATAAAAAAAAGGGTGCATATTTGTACCGTTATTGAGACGAAGACACAGTTAATCCTTTACAGGTAAAATATTATGGATATAAAAAATGCTTTCGCAGGTACGCTCGAATCGGGGGATATTCTGATTCAGATCGCACCTTCAGAAACAGGAACGCTGCAGGTTGATCTGGAAAGCAGCGTCGCTTTCCAATTTGGGGAGCAAATCAAAAAAGTAATCACAGAGACGCTTACCGACTTGGGCGTAGACAACGCACTGGTTAAAGCAACTGACAAAGGGGCCTTGGATTGCACAATTCGTGCTCGAGTGACGGCAGCTGCCGTTCGCGCTACGGGCAAGGACGTATGGGCTTAATGCCGAAAACAAAACATCTATTAGAAGGAATACTATGCAACGACTAAGAAGAACGATGATGTTCGTCCCGGGAAACAATCCGGGAATGATGCAGGATGCTTTTATCTACGGCCCTGATTCAATCATGCTGGACCTTGAAGACTCGGTTACGATGGCCGAAAAAGATGCGGCTCGCCTGTTAGTACACAATGCACTGAAAACAATCGATTACGGCAACACGGAAATGGTTGTGCGTATCAACCCACTCAATACGGCTTATGGAAAGAAAGACGTTGAGGCTGTCGTAAAAGCCGGCGTCCACGTGATTCGTATGCCGAAAACGGAAACAGCTGAGGAGGTGCGCGAGGTAGAACGCGAAATAGAGCGTGTAGAGAAAGAAATTGGCTGCCTCGGCCGCACAAAAATTATGGCTGCCATTGAAAGTACGCTCGGCATTGTCAACGCTTACGAAATCGCCGTGGCTTCTGAGCGTATGATGGGCATAGCTCTTGGCGCAGAAGATTACTGCGCAAACTTGAAGACGCAACGCTCGCCGGAAGGCACGGAGCTGCTCTTCGCTCGCCAACAGATTGTCGTAGCTGCACGCGCAGCCGGCATCGACGCGCTTGATACGGTCTACTCAAACTTGAACGATATGGAAACTTTCCGCAAGGAGGTAGAGCTGATCAAGCAATTGGGCTTCGACGGTAAGTCGATCATCAACCCTCGCCAGATTGAGATCGTCAACGAGGTATTTGCTCCAACGGAGAAAGCCATTGAGAAGGCTAAAACGATTATTGCTGCCATTAAAGAAGCTGAAAAGCGCGGTAGCGGCGTAATTGCCGTTAACGGAAAAATGGTGGACCGCCCTGTAGTAATCAGAGCACAACGTACTATCGACTTGGCCCTCGCGTCAGGCATAATTTCTAAGGAGGATTTACAATGAATAAGATAAACGACAGAGCTGCTATGATCGAGGCGGCAGCTGCCAAAATGGGCAAAAAAACATTTGTTGATGATCTTAAGAAAGTCGGCACGCCTCGCTTAGAATATCAAAAGACTTGTTCGAAAGTCGTTACGCTTGAGGACGCTATCCGCCAAAGTGGCTTGAAAGATGGGATGACCATCTCTTTCCACCACCACTTCCGCGGAGGCGATAAGGTGGTTAACATGGTCGTAGCTAAACTGGCTGAGATGGGCTTCAAGAATCTGCACATCGCAGCTTCAAGTTTGCAGGACGTACACAAGCCATTGATCGAACATATTCGCAACGGCGTAGTCAATCGCTTGTCGACTTCAGGTCTTCGCGGCGAGTTGGCGAATGAGATTTCACACGGCTTGATGGATGAGCCAGTGGTATTCCGTTCTCACGGCGACCGCGCAAGTGCCATCAAACGCGGCGACTTGCATATCGACGTGGCTTTCCTCGGCGCTTCTTCTTGCGACCCATTGGGAAATGCAGCCGGCTATTCTCGCTCTGAGAATCCGAAGTCAATTTGCGGTTCACTCGGCTATGCGCTTCCTGATGCTGAATATGCAGATAAGGTTGTGATCATAACGGATGACCTCGTAGACTATCCGAACACGCCTAATTCTATTTCAGAACATAAGGTAGACTTCGTTGTAGAGGTAGAATCGGTGGGCGATTCTTCAAAGATTGCTTCTGGCGCTATTCGCGACACGAAGAACCCACGCGACATTCTTTTGGCACAACAGGCAGCGAAGGTGATCATCAATAGTGGCTACTTCAAAGATGGCTTCTCTATCCAGACGGGTTCCGGCGGTGCATCTTTGGCCGCTGTGAAGTTTATCCGCGAAAGCATGATCGAAAAAGGCATCAAAGCCAACTATGCGCTCGGTGGTATCACGGCTCACATGGTTAAGATGCACGAAGAGGGACTCATTAAGCGCTTGATTGACGTGCAATCTTTCGATAAGGTTGCCGCAGAATCAGTGAAGAACAATGAATTCCACAAGGAAGTTTCGGCTTCTGAATATGCCGCAGCTGACGAGCAAGGCTCTGCAACGCACTATTTGGATATCGTGATCCTCTCAGCTTTGGAGGTAGACGTTGACTTTAATGTGAACGTGCTTGTAGGTAGCGATGGTATCATCCGTGGTGCAATCGGTGGCCACCCTGATACGGCTGCCGACTCTGCGCTTTCTATTATTGTATGCCCCTTGCTCCGCGGAAGAATCCCTTGCGTGGTAGATAAGGTGACGACATTGATTACGCCGGGTGCTACGGTTGACGTTGTCGTAACGGAATACGGCATCGCTGTTAATCCGCGCCGTCCGGAAGTGGCAGAACGCCTTCGCGCTGCCGGCTTGAAGATTGTTGATTTGAACGATTTGAAAGAACGCGCAGAAAAGATCATTGGCCAACCCGCAGAATTGCCGTTTGGCGAGAAAGTGGTTGGCGTTGTGATGTATCGTGACAACACGGTACTTGACGTGATCCGTAATATACAGGGATAAAGTTATCCTTTATGGGAGTTACGCTTGACCAACTTCTGGCCAGCCGCGAAAATAGATGGGCAAAACAGCAAGCATTGCTGCAGGAAAACCCTTTAGCGACGCTTGTGTGCCTGACGGTCATTATGCCGGGAAGTGTGAAGCGTAATTCCCAATCTCTCATTGTAGCGCGAGCTGCCGTCGAGGCTGTGCGAACGGCTTTTGGCGAGCGTCTCCTTCAGATGGAAGAACTTGATTTGGAAACCGGCTACGAAGCTTATCTGCTGGTCTCCCTCTCGATTCCCGAAGCGAAGACGATAGCTTGCAATGTAGAAGAACAGCATCCGCTCGGACGATTGTTTGATGTAGATGTTATTCAAAAGGACGGAGCACCCGCCTCGCGCAAAACGATCGGAAGAGCTCCCCGTCGCTGCCTACTTTGCGATCGAGATGCACGCTATTGTATGCGTGATCACAGCCATACGCAAGAAGAAATACACAAACGTATAGACCAACTTATCGCAGACTATGTCCAACGACTTTGAAATACAAAGTTACCCTTTAACCGTTCGCACAAACCGCGAGCGTGTTACGGCTTTCCTCGCTGCCAACAGGTTGCGCTTGGATGCGTTGGACTATTATGCCGTAGTTACAGCAGTTGGCGACGATCAGATTCTTGCCGGAGGCGGATTGGACAAAGACATTATTAAATGTATTGCCGTGAGCGATACTTTGAGGGACGAAGGCATTAGCGCTACGCTCGTGTCGCATCTGATGAGTATTGCGATGAGCAGGCAATATGAGGCGGTTAAAGTCTTTACCAAGCCTTCTAATCAAAAGATCTTTGAGAGCCTCGGCTTCCATTTGCTCGCCGAAGCTCCCAAAGCTGTTTTACTCGAGAACGGCTTGAGCGGTTGGCTTACGTATGAGCGCTATCTAAAGAGCCTTCGGCGTGAAGGTACTTCAGGACTTATCGTGATGAACGCTAACCCTTTCACGCGTGGACATCACTTTCTCATTGCCCAAGCAGCGCGCCAAGTCGACACGCTTTTTATTATTCCCGTCAAAGAGGATCGCTCCGAATTCTCTTACACCGAGCGCAAGGCTATGCTCGAATCGGGTTGTCGCAACATAGGGAACGTTATCGTTTGCGAAGGCAGCGATTATAGTATTTCCGCAGCAACGTTCCCTACTTATTTCCTCAAAGAACTTGATGAAGCTGCTACGACGCAGATGACATTAGATCTCAATTTGTGTGCAAAGCGCATAGCTCCCGCTTTAGGGGCAAAGATCCGCTTTGTAGGCAGTGAGCCTCTTGATCAAATGACAAAGCGTTATAATGAACTAATGCATGAAATTCTTCCGCTTGAAGGTATTTCTGTTGTAGAATTGGTGCGATTAAGCGAAGGAGATCGAGCGATTAGTGCCTCAGCGGTGCGAACTGCTTTAGCCGAAGGGAAATTTTCCGAAGCAGCGCCGAAAGTTTATCCTACCACGATTCCTTACCTGCTGGCCAAACTGGCAACAATGGCTCTGCAAAGCGAATTGGATACAACCCCTAAGCCAGGCTTAGTTGATCAACTTGACTCCGGAGCTCATCAAGATATGGACTATACCTTAATGAGTAAAAGCATTCGTACACTCCATCCTTATTTTGTATCCCTTGCTCAGTTAGGCTGTCAAGAGAAACTTCCCACATCTGAAGAGATTCGCCACATTGGTTTAGAGGCTGAACGAAATATGCTTTTGGCCACAAACAACGTCAACACACACAAAGGCGCCCTCTTTGCCATGGGCCTCGTGCTGATTGCGGCCGCACACAATTATTATATACATGGTGTCATTCAAGAGCAGCCCCTGCGTACGGCCATCTGCCGTTTAGCTTCCGACTTCCCCGCCCCGAAAGGCACACACGGCGACGCCGTTCGCCGACAGTATAACGTCGGTGGCGCATTGGCCCAAGCAGCAGCCGGCTATCCCGACCTTTTCGACAACTGGCTACCTTACCTACGACAATTAAAGGGCGACACTTTTGCAGCCCATAAAACCCTATTATATATAATGACTACGCTCGACGACACCAATGTGCTCCACCGCAAGGGCGCGCAAGTGGCGTCCAAGGTCAAAGAAGAGGCCCGCGCGTTGCTAAGCAACTTCTCTGAGGCCGAACTGATCAAGCTCAATCAGCAATATATCAAAGAAAATATCTCTCCGGGCGGCAGTGCAGATATGCTTTCACTCACTTTTCTGCTCAACGCGATATTATCCTAAATCAACATAATATTTCAAATTACTATCATGGTAGAACTAATTAAAGAAGGAGTTTATCTACTCAACGGTTCTGAATTTGCGAAAGACGCAAAGGGTCTTCCCACACCCGATGAAGCAAGGGAAAACACCATCACTTACAACATCCTGCGTGCACACGATGTAGATGGAAGTAAGGGTAATAAAATGCGCATTAAGTTCGATGCAATGATGTCCCACGACATCACTTACGTCGGTATCATACAGACGGCGCGCGCCAGCGGTTTGGAGAAATTCCCTCTCCCTTACGCGATGACCAACTGCCACAACTCTTTGTGCGCTGTAGGTGGCACAATCAACGAAGACGACCACATCTTCGGCCTTTCTGCAGCGAAGAAGTATGGCGGTATCTACGTTCCCGCTAACGTTGCCGTTATCCACCAATTTGCACGCGAAGCAATGGTGAAGTGCGGCAATATGATCTTAGGTTCTGACAGCCACACGCGCTACGGATCGCTCGGTAATATGGGCGTCGGCGAAGGCGGCGGCGAGCTTGTGAAGCAGTTGCTTTGCAACACTTGGGATATCAACGCACCCGAAGTAGTTTTGGTTTGGCTCGAAGGCGCTCCCCGCAAGGGTGTCGGTCCTCACGACGTAGCCATCTCTTTGGTAAAGGCTGTGTTTGAGAACGGCTTTGTGAAAAACAAAGTGCTCGAATTTGCAGGCCCCGGCGTGAAGAATCTGCCGATCGACTTCCGTAACGGTATCGACATTATGACGACCGAGACGACTTGCCTCTCTTCTATCTGGATCACAGACGAAGAAGTGAAGAAGCACTACGACACACACCGTCGCGGCGAGTTCTACAAAGAATTGCGTCCGGGCGATGTAGCATATTACGACTCAATGATTCGCATCGACCTCTCGAGGCAAGAATCAATGATCGCATTGCCTTACCACCCCTCCAACGCCGTATCTATTCACGAGCTCCAAGCCAACCCCGAGGCTGTCTTGCGCGCCGTAGAAGAAGATACTCACAAGCGCTATGGCGATAAAGTACAAATCGACCTCGTTAGCAAAGTGAAGAACGGCAAGATGGTAGCCGACCAAGGCATCATCGCAGGTTGCGCCGGCGGTACGTACGACAACCTCGCTGAAGCAGCAGCTATCATGCGGGGCAAGTCAGTCGGCAACGACTACTTCACCATGTCTGCATATCCCCAGTCTGTACCCGTTTACCTCGCTACGACCCGCAACCACATTGCAGAAGTATTGCTCGAAGCAGGCGTTATCATCAAGCCCGCATTCTGCGGACCTTGCTTCGGTGCAGGCGACGTTCCGTCCAACAACGGCTTCAGTATTCGCCATACGACGCGTAACTTCCCCAACCGCGAAGGTTCTAAGCCCGGCCAAGGCCAGATCTCACTCGTGGCATTGATGGACGCACGCTCTATCGCCGCTACTGCAGCTAACGGCGGTGTAATCACAGCAGCTACTGACGTTGAATACACCAACGACTACAAGCCCTACGCTTACGATCCGACCGTTTACGAGCACCGCATCTACAACGGCTTCGGCAAGGCAGATCCTCAGCAAGAGTTGCGCTATGGTCCTAACATCAAGGACTGGCCTAAGATGTATCCGATGGCAGAAAATATGCTCGTAGAGTTGGCAGCCGTTATCCACGATCCCGTTACTACGACCGACGAGTTGATCCCCTCCGGCGAAACGTCAAGCTACCGCTCCAATCCGTTGAAACTTTCTGAGTTTGCCCTCTCTCGCCGCGTACCCGAGTACGTAGGATTAAGCAAACGCATCCAGAGCGAAGATCTCGAGCGCCGCGCAGGCAAGACGCCCACCAACGTTCTCGAAGCATTGAAGAAAGTAGGCGCTTCTGCCGACAACACTTCATTCGGCTCTTGCGTATTTGCTAACCGCCCTGGCGACGGTTCAGCGCGCGAGCAAGCAGCTTCTTGCCAGAAAGTATTAGGTGGCGACGCCAACATCTGCTACGAATACGCTACGAAGCGCTACCGCAGCAACTGTATCAACTGGGGTATCGTGCCCTTCACCATCGCTAAGGAAACGCCGTTCGATTACAAATCAGGCGATATGGTATTCGTACCCGGCATCCGCGAAGCAATCCTCGCAGGTAAAGAAGAAATCGACGCACAAGTCATCACGGCTGAGGGCGTAACCCCGATCCACCTCTTCTTCACCAACCTGACAGCCGACGAGCGTGACATCTTGGCGCAAGGCTGTCTGATGAACTACTACGCAGCACAACGCAAGAAATAACTTTATCAATTTAACCCATAAACAATCATTATGAAAAAGATTCAGATGACCACCCCATTGGTAGAGATGGATGGTGATGAAATGACGAGAATTCTCTGGAAGATGATCAAAGACGAATTGATCCTTCCTTTCGTTGACCTCAAGGCAGAATACTACGACTTAGGCTTGCCTTATCGCGATGAAACGCGCGACCAAGTAACCTTCGATTCTGCTGAAGCAACGAAGAAGTACGGCGTAGCTGTAAAGTGTGCTACGATCACGCCAAACCACCAACGTATGGACGAATACAAGCTCCACGAAATGTGGAAGAGCCCTAACGGAACTATCCGTTCAATGCTCGACGGTACTGTATTCCGTGCGCCCATCACGATCCCTTCTATCAAGCCCGCAGTGAAGAGCTGGGAGAAGCCGATCACGATCGCTCGTCATGCATACGGCGACGTTTACAAAGGCGTAGAAATCCGCAACGAAGAAGAAGGCACAGCTAAACTCGTATTCGAAGGCAAAAGCGGCAAGAAAGAAGAAGTCGTTATCCACGAATTCAAAGGCCCCGGCATCATCCAGGGTATGCACAACACGGATAAATCAATCCGCTCTTTCGCACACTCTTGCTTCAAGTATGCTTTAGATACCAACCAAGACCTTTGGTTCTCTACAAAGGATACTATTTCTAAGAAATACGATGCACAATTCCGCATCATCTTCGAAGAAGTATTCCAAGAGTATAAAGAAGAATTCGACAAGCGCGGCTTAGAATACTTCTACACCTTGATCGACGACGCTGTTGCACGCGTAATCCGCAGCAAGGGTGGCTACATCTGGGCTTGTAAGAACTATGATGGCGACGTGATGAGCGACATGGTATCTACCGCATTCGGTTCTCTCGCTATGATGACCAGCGTACTCGTTAGTCCGGATGGCAAATACGAATACGAAGCTGCTCACGGCACCGTAACGCGCCACTACTACAAGCACCTCGCCGGTGAAGAAACTTCTACGAACCCGATGGCGACGATCTTCGCTTGGAGCGGCGCATTCCGCAAGCGTGGTGAACTCGACAACCTCCCCGAGTTGGTAAAATATGCTGACGCGCTTGAAGCAGCTTGCTTCGATACGCTCAACGAAGGTATCGTTACGAAAGACCTCGTTAACTTAATGGAAGGCATCACGCCGACTGCTGTTAACTCAGAGAACTTCATCAAGGCTATTCGTCAACGTCTCGAAAAGCGTTTGGCTTAAGCCCTAAACTTTATAGATCGGACGCAACCCGCTTGCGTCCGATTTTTCGTATCTCCCTACACGCAGTCGCCCCGTTTGTAGCAAAGCAAATCGGGCGACTGCCGTTTTTGTATCCTGCCAGTCTAAGCGCAAATCGGCCGCATCAGCTATTGCACCACCAAACATCGATTACGAATGGTTACAAACACATAAAACACGCCTCCACGGCAAAATACCTCCATCATACCTAACCAACACACCACAGAGTCTCACACAATAATATACGCTCGTCAACCCTACGACGATGAAAGACCAACCCTAAGGGGTTGCACACTATGTATGCCTGCTTATCCAGGGTTAAGGTACGCTGTGCCTTAACCCTGGCCTGCCAAAAGGCCAACCCTAAGGGGTTGTAGTCGCTAATTGTTGCATCGGGGTCGAATTGTGTGCTCACTATCAATAAATAAATACATATTGCATCTGACCTTCTAATCATTGCAAACAATTCCCCCATCCTTCAACCTACAAAATGTCCCATCAAACTTCACAAATACAATACCATGGCTTTGGGTATTTATACGCACCTCCCATCTCCAAAGCCATTCCGCCAGAAATAACCCCATCGGGGTTAGTCTTTTGGCAGGGCAGGGTTAAGAGGCGAAGCGGCTTAACCCTGCCTAACGTCACGCGCGATCGACAACCCCTTAGGGTTGGTCTTTAAAAAACATCCGATGTTCGGAACGCAACAGATACTCTCCAAATAATAACCGACAAGAGCAACGACTCACGTCGTTAGTGGCCGGGTTGCCGCTCTGCTCCTCAACCCTGCCACGATAAAAGACCAGCCCTAGGGGGTTGTAAACTATGCATGCTAGCTTATCCAGGGTTAAGCCACGATGTAACTTAACCCTGGCCTGCCAAAAGACCAACCCTAAGGGGTTGTCGTTGCGATTTGTAGCATCGGGGTCGAATTATGCCTACCCTGTCATTGTATAAATGCACATTTGATTTGACCTACTAATCATTCCAAACAAATCTCACTTCCTTCAACCTACAAAATGTCCCATCAAACTTCACAAATACAATACCATGGCTTCGGGTATTTATACGCACCTCCCATCTCCAAATCCATTCCGCCGCAAATAACCCCATCGGGGTTAGTCTTTTGGCAGGGCAGGGTTAAAGGCGAAGCGGCTTAACCCTGCCTAACGTCCCCCGCGATTGACAACCCCTTAGGGTTGGTCTTTAAAAAACGTCCAATACCCAAAGCGCATCTAGCAACATCCAAATAACAATTGGCAACAACAACGACTTTCAGTCGTTAGTAGCAGGGTTACCGCTACACTCCTCAACCCTGCCACAGTGAAAGACCAACCCAAGGGGGTTGCAAACTATGCATGCTAGCTTATCCAGGGTTAAGCCACGATGTAACTTAACCCTGGCCTGCCAAAAGACCAACCCTAAGGGGTTGTCGTCGCTATTTGTAGCATCGGGGACCAATTATGCACGCTCCATCATTGTATAATTTGAATTACCGATAGGACTTTTTATCAATTAGATTGAATGCAATACGTTTCGCAACTCAAATTCCTCAATGAAATTTTCACCGCTTCCGCCTAAATCGAACGGCCAATGTTTCACCGCTTATTACAATCCCAACAAACTCAATCTATATTCCGCGCAATCCCATAGCCCTTACCCACCACAGCAAATACCCCTTATAAACGTGATCTCCGCTCCGCACAATTCATACCTCCCTTTCAGTCCGCCGCAAATAACCCCATCGGGGTTAGTCTTTTGGAAGGGCAGGGTTAAAATGCAAAGCGTTTTAACCCTGCCTAAAGCGCCCCACCCTTGAGCAACCCCTTAGGGTTGGTCTTTCAAAACAACCGCAAACGGAAACAGGACGAGACCAACGCACGAACGAAACCGAAAATCCTCTTTTAGTTGCACAAAACTACGCATTACAAACTGATATATTCCCATCATCGCAGTGTACCATCACGAGCGTAAGACCTTTTCATCGTGAGCGTACACCTTTGTTCTCACGAGCGTACACCTTTGTTCTCACGAGCGTACACCTTTGCTCTCACGATAAAAAACGCTGCCATCACGTGTTGTGCGAATCGAAATAAAGGTCTACTGCTTAAATATCAATGCATAATCAGCATATAATGAGCACAAAACAACAAAACGTCCGCCTCGCGCCCCGAGCATAACCCCCTTAGCAAGCGTTGAACAAGCTTTGAAAAACCCATTTGCACCCAAGCGGCTGACAAGGCCGAAACTATGGCGCAGGAATCGGATCATAAATATTGCGAATTAAACCCATCTCGCCCTTTTCTCAATTATTCTCTGTTAAATAGTATAAAATAACGAGCAAAGACAATGGCCTGTTCGGACGAAAGCTATATCTTTGCCTCCGAACTAAGGCCGTCTTAGGCCGTTTTTACAGCCCTTCTAAGTTTGATCTTGAAGGAAAATGAGAAAGAGAGAGCACATAAGGCGAATTTACGCGTGGATGTTATTGCTGACATTCGCTTTTATGCTTACGCTTAAAGGGGCACACTACCACACGGCAGACTTTCACGCCGACAATCTCGGCAAAATGCAGCAAACAACGGGAGCTACGATTAAAGCATCCTGCGTTGTCTGCGATTTTGTCTTTCAGAAAGCTGCGGCTTTCAAACCTACGGTTTTTGTAAAGCCACTCACATCGATACCGTTCAAGCGCTTTGTCTTTGTGATGCAGACCGTTTACCGCCAAATCTTGTCGGTAAACACCAATTCTCCACCCTTACGCTAAGTTTATTCTGCTTTCTTGTCGTCTTGCAGCCTTGTCGCACTTTGCGGTGCGGGGCTTGTGAGGCCTAAAAGCTATGATGTGCCGGCCGTTTCCAAACAAGCGAATCACGAGCTGCGTCGGCGGCAGTCGGAAGTCCTTTGCAAGTGGGCAGAATCACCCTTATCGGCGAGTGTCGATAGGAAGCATTCTTCGTAAACTTTTATTATCTCTTATTTTTTACAGATGAACCCTCATAAGTTTTACTACTTTCAGGGCCTATTGCTAATCTGTTTGCTGGCAGCACAAAACGCATTTGCGCAGCAGTCTGACAGTCTTCGCACGACGTCAAAACCGACCATCTTGGTCCTTGACAGCGAAACGCGGCAGCCGATTCAAGACGCCCTTTTATCCTATGCGAAAACTACGATAACGGCAGATTCTACCGGAATAATCCGACTTCCGTCTGTGCCGCGCCGACAGGAAATCTTAAAAATTTCGGCCCTCGGCTATACGACGCAGGCCCTCCATTGGCAGGATCTGACGCTGAGCGGCGGCCAGCGTATCGTTACCCTGCGCCCTTACGCCAATAATCTGCGTGAAGCGGTCGTTAGGGGCACAAAAAACGAAGTCTCGGTCAACGCTGTCGCATCGCAAATCAACAGCCGGACGATCTCCTCTGCTATGGGCCAATCGCTCGCCTCGCTACTCGAAAAGGTGGGCGGCGTCAGTTCGATACAGACCGGCACGAGTACGGCCAAGCCGGTCATACAAGGGATGTATGGCAATCGAATCCTGATGATCAACAACGGCGCGCGGCAGACCGGTCAACAATGGGGCCTCGATCACGCGCCGGAGATTGACAAAAACAGCAGCGCACGCATCCAAGTGGTTAAAGGAGCGGAGGCTGTGCGCTATGGATCGGAGGCGCTCGGCGGCATCATTATCTTAGAACAAAAACCGCTGCCTTATGGCGAGACGAATATTGGAGGTAGCGTCAGCGGACTCGTAGGCGCGAACGGCCTACGCTACAATGCGGTCGCGACAATCGAAGGTTCGATGCCTTTTCTCCGCGACTTGGCGTGGCGCGTGCAGGGCACGTATCTGAATTCCGGCGATGCGCGGACGGCAGATTACGTCCTGAACAACACGGGTTACAGGGAACAAGACGTGAGTCTGAACCTCGGCTATCGCCACGGCCCACTGCGCCTCGAAACATCGTACAGCCTCTTCGATCATAAAGAGGGCGTGATGATGAGTTCCCAACTGGGTAGCGAGGATTTACTACGGGAGCGCATCGAAACGGGACGCCCGACGTACATACTGCCGTTTTCGCGCCACATCCTCTATCCTTATCACCGCGTCGTACACCATACGGCCATCGGAAAAGCGTTTTTGGACGGTGGAAAGTGGGGACATTTCTTCTGGCAGACAGCCTTTCAAAGCGACATTCGCAAGGAATTTCGCGTAAGACGAATGAATCTCTCCCACATTCCCGCAGTAAGTATGACGCTAACTTCGTTTCAGAACCAGCTAAAATGGACTAAAGATTACGCCAACTGGCAATCGGAGGCCGGCATCTCGTACTTGCACATTCGCAACAAGAACGAAGCGGGCACGGGCGTGGTTTCGCTCATCCCCAACTACACGGAATACGATGCGGGGGCTTTTCTCATCCAAAAATATCGGAAAGGCATTTGGAGCGGTGAGGCCGGCGTGCGCTTCGATCACCAACAGACGCGCGCAGCGGGCTATGATTATACCGGAAAACTCTATACCGGAGATCACAAATTCAGCAATCTTTCCTACAACTTGGGCTTTCACGTGCAGCCATCCAACGCTTTTTCGCTGACGTCCAACCTTGGTTTGGCTTGGCGGGCACCTCACGTCCACGAACTCTACAGTAATGGCAATGAGTTGGGATCTGGAATGTTTGTCGTCGGAGATGCGAATATGAAGTCGGAGCAAAGCACGAAATGGATCGTATCTGCTGACTACCAGAGCAAACTTTTTGACCTCAAAGCTGAAGCCTTTGTGCAATGGATCAACGGTTATATTTACGACGAGCCCACGCATCAGTTTATAACGGTTATTTCCGGCTCGTATCCGCTTTTCCAATACAAGCAAACCGACGCATTTTTCCGCGGTTTCGATGCTGCTTTCGATTTGCGGCCTCTGAAATTCCTTCATTACCATCTGCAAACGTCGCTGATTTGGGCCAACGAGCGCAAGACGCGGGCTTACTTGCCCTACATTCCCTCTTGGCGCGTGGATCAAGAAGTCGGGCTGAGCGACATCAAGTGGGGAAAGACGGCGCCTTGGATCAGTCTGCGCCACCGCTTTGTCGCAAAACAGCGACGCTTTAATCCGGCCAGCGATTTGGTTAATTTCACGCCGCCGGCCTACCATCTTTTTGGCGTCGAAGCAGGTGCGGAATGGGCACTCGGCGGGCGGCAAAAGCTGCGCCTTTCGCTCACGGTCGACAACCTCTTTAATAAGCTTTACAAGGAGTACACCAACCGCTCGCGTTACTATGCTCACGATATGGGCCGCGATGTTCGCTTGCAGGTCAACTGGCTCTTTTAGACAAAAAACCACATACAATAATCATTTTATAAACACAGAGAATTATGAAACGTAATGCAATCAAACTGATTTCGGCGGCCGTGTTCGCCCTCTTTTTCGCCGTAACTTTCACGGCTTGTGGCAATGATCCGGTCACGCCCGACAATCCTATCACCAAGAAGGGCCACGAAGATCCCACAAAGATGGTGATTGAACTCTACGAATGCCACATGCACGCCGACTGGAACAAGATCGACGTGGAAGGAGGTGCTCATCAGGACCCCGAAACTAAGGCAAAGTATCTGAAAAAGGTGCAAGAAATCGCCTTCGAGAACAAGGAAGGCAAAGGCTGGGGCTATGCTGACGGCAGCCAGAAGTCGTTCTTCGTGCGCCAGTCGGCCGATTACAATACCGGCAGCAGCTTTACGCCGGCCCCCGTCTATCTTCTGTTCATCAAATATTATGATAAGAAGGGAAAACTTATGAATAATCAATTCGTAGAAGGTGGACAGGACAACCTCCATCAGCATTATTTTACCACCTCCAACGCAACTGAATTGATGACCGGCGCAGCTTTGGCCGACGGCACTCAGACTACGAACTACATTGACTATAAATATACGGACACAACGCCTTGGGATAAAACGCACCACAGCGGCGAAGCAAAAATTACGGGCCGCTCCAATCCGATAGGACTCAAAGGCGCAGTGCGTTTCTTAAAGAATCGCGTAAAGTTTGACCTGCGCATACAGCTCTGGCACGCATTCAAAGGCAAGAAAGATCCGGCTGCGAGCGATTACGACCCATTCTACAAGCGCTCGGCTTACAGCCAGGCTTTCGGCACTTCGGATATTAACGTCACCGTGCCCATCGTCGTTTACGCAAGTCGCGAAGAATACATTGACGGACTTGAAAGCAGCACGGATGTAAGCAAAGTGCCCGAAAACAGCTACGATGAAGCCGGCAACGCACTCATACAAGCAATCATGAAGGCCTTTGACCTGACTTGGACGGAGGCTTTGACCGACTACCAGAAATTTATTTGGGACGACAGCGATGGCGAATCAGGCCACGTATGGCTCTAATTAAAAGACGGCAAGCCCACTGAGCGCTGCCCGACGTAAAGTCGGCCCCGCGTTGCTCTCATTTCGTAGGCAACGGGGGCCGATTTTTTTACGCACGATATTGCATGCGCGATGCCCCCCTTTCGCCTTCGCGACCTTGCTCTCGTGATGAAAAAGGTTTGCGCTCACGAGAAAAAAGGTTTGCGCTCGTGATGAAAAAGGCTTACGCTCACGAGCGTAAACGTCGTAAGCGCATCAAAGGCCTTTGCAAAAGCTGCGCGAGACGTTCGATTTATGCGTCGGCGTACGCGGCCAAAGACGCCGGCGTAAGCAAAAAATCAGATACTCTCCGCTTTCAGCACTACGAAAAAAGCCCCGAAAGCCGTGCTGCTTCCGGAGCTTTCTGATATGATTTGCGAGAGACTAAGTTTGTTCAGCTTTTAAGATGTCTTCAGCGAGCACTTCTTCAGGGCCACGCTTCACGTCGCCGTTCTTCGCTACGATATAGAAGCCCTGTTTGGGAGCCCATTCCATACAAAAGAGGTCGGAAGGCGACCGGAAGCCATATTTTTTCAGATTGCGCATGACCCAAGCCGGCGTTCGGTTGCAATGTTTCAGGTTGTACTCATTGATCGCACCATTGTTGATAATCAGAAACGAATGCGACATTTGCTCATGGCTGGTCACGGTTATGGCGCCGTTGGGTTCCCACAATACATCTTTGACTTCAAACAACGAATAAATGCCCTTTTGGCGCAGGATAACGCGAAATTGCTCCATCTCCAAGCTGTTGCGCTTAAACACTTTAAAGTTTAAGATGCCGTCTTTTACGAGATAATCGCTCGTGCCCTTGATCCAGCGGCGCAACAATGCAGAGCGCATACAGAAACGCACGAACAGGTTGAAAATGATCCAGACGGCGAAGGCGAAGATTAAGTGGAGGATCGTCATATCCGGATTATAGGCAACGCCACCCACGAGTGCACCGATCACAAACGCACTGACCGTATCGAGCGGCGTGATCTGGCCCATTTGACCTTTGCCGACGATGCGTAAAAAGGCTAAGATGCCCAGCATACCTACGATGAGTTTGAGGGCAATGTCTGCAAGTTGAGAAAGATCCATAAGATAAAGCTTAAAATGTTTAGTTAGTAATTGTCGCAAATTTAGGTATTTCTTCTGCAAGGAGAAGCTTTACAGCCTTCTTTTCGCCATCGGCCGGCGGTGCTGTCGACTTGTATTTGCCAAAATGCTACTTTATCGCACTATGGCCGGCTTCCGTGAGCGGCCGGTCAAACTTGGCTGTACAATTCAAGAACATCCCTCACTCGAAAAGGGTACGAAAAACGGGAAGCGCAACTTTCGTTGTCAACTTCCCGCTATTCTGATCCCGCCGGATACGTGGGAGAGAAATGCCTGCGGCACGTTCTCATTCTGATGTTTTAATAGAGCAGTGATGTTTTGTATATTTTCCGCCGGATGCGGATCGACCAATGTTTGTATCTTGTTTTACGAATTTGTTAAGCTTTTGATAATGGCTTCAGTCATATTGCCGGTGACGTCGACTACGTATAAGCGCCCATCCGTCTTTGTCAGTAGCACGGCCTCTACAATTGTATCGCCCTTTCGGCGCACGTAAATCGTCTTGCCGTCGTAGTCGTTGTAGTGTGCAAAGCGATCGCTGTTCTGCTGAAGCAGACTTTTTGCTTTGTCAAACAAGCCCGCCGTCTCGTTAGCGTTCTTATTGGAGACAATGCGCACACTCTTGATGCATTGCAGCGCTTGCTGCGCCTGCCGATCCTTGGGCAAGGTCTTCATCGAGAGCATTCGGTTGATCATCGTCGGGCTTACGGTCTGGCAGAAAAGCGAAGTGTTTGTCGCATACAGCTTCAAGTAGTTTGAAGCGAAGTCTGTTTCAACCTGCGCTTGGGCCGCGATGCACATCAACAGGCCGCAAATCAGCAGTAGTATTCTATTCCTCATTGACTATCGGATCTTTTTCCACCTCGGGCGATTGCTCCTTGGTCGAATCGGCGGAGGCGGTGCGCTGAAACATATTCAAGCCGCTTTCTACTACGTGGTAGGCCTGCGCCGGATTGTTGTAAGTGTCGCTATAATTGTTGGGGTTGTAATCCCAAGCCTCCTTATCGCGATTAAACGACTTCTGCGCGCCGATACCTACCAACACGACGATGGCCACTGCGGCTGCAGCTTGGAAGAACGGGCGGAAACTGATGCCGCCATTGACGCGATGGGCTTTTACTCTCAATGTGAGCGATGGCTTTTGCATCTGCAGCGTCTGCTCATCGGTCTTGGTAGGCTCCGCAATGAGTTTCAGCAAGCGCTCATCGAAATCGGCGCCCAAACCGGCCGACTGCTGCACTTCTTCGTAAGCGAAAAGCGGACGATAGCGCTCCAAAGCAGCGGGCACATCGGGCTGCGCAAAGAAAGTCTTCAGGATAGCTTCCTCGGCCTCCGTGGTTTGCGCCTCCCAATAGCGCTCCAAGAGTTGTTCGATGTACTTATAATCCATAACTTTCTTCTTTTAGATATTGTTTTTTGATGGCTTGGCGGGCGCGGAAGAGGGTTATTTTGACGTTATCCTCCGTTATGCCGAGCGTTTCGGCCACTTCCTTGTAACTTTTCCCCTCGATGTCGCGTAGTTGCATTGCACTTCTCTGCCTTTCGGGCAAGCTATTGAATAATTCGTGCACGCGTCGTAGCTTTTCGTCGTGCTCTAATTGCTCCTGAGCGGAAAGCGAGCGATCGGCAGCCTCATACGCTACGTCGAGAGAGAGGTTTTGGGCTTCTTTTTTGTCGTGCCTATCGAGCGCTAAGTTGCGGCAAACAGTCAGACAATAAGCCTCCAGAGAATTCAAAGCGCCCAGTTCTTCGCGTTTTGTCCACACGCGTATCAGCGTATCTTGCGTAACGTCCTCCGCTTCGGCTGTATCGAGCGTAATTCTGAGCGCTAAGCGGTACAGTTTGTTTTTAAGCGGGAGCAGATCTTCTCGGAAATCGATTTCTTTCACCGGGTTGTAGTTCTCTTTTTGTGGCCCTCTGTAAAGGAGACGCCTATGTAGTGAAAATGTTACTTGGATTTGGCATTTTTTTTGCGATTTATTTGCTGCTACGTCTTTTCGGCGGGTGGGCAAAGTAGTTCGCGCAGTTTTTTCGGCCGTCATTCCGCCTACTAAATTACCACTTTTCATCGAGAAATCGTACTTTTGTAGCGACAACATTTAGATGGGTCAGCCTCAAAGATGGCATTCCTTTTCTTAAAATCCATCTGCCGCGGCGGCCATCGCATTATTATCATATCAACACACACATGGAAGCATTAGAAGCCCTATTGACGCGCCGCAGTTGCAAATCTTACCGCCCCGAAATGCCCTCGAAAGAGATTTTAGACAAGATCTTAGCGGCCGGCACTTTTGCCCCGACGGGACGCGGCGCACAGGCACCGATCATCGTCGCCGTCACGAACAAGGAAGTGCGGGATCAGCTCTCACAAATGAACGCTGAGATCCTCGGCACCAAGGCAGACCCGTTTTATGGCGCGCCCATCGTGCTCGTCGTCTTGGCTGACCGCACGAAGCACACATACATTTACGATGGATCTTCGGTTATGGAGAATCTGCAATTGGCTGCTCACGCGCTCGGCTTGGGCAGTTGCTGGATACATCGCGCCAAGGAAGAATTTGATAGCGAAGCCGGCAAAGCGCTGCTCAAATCTTGGGGCATCGAAGGCGATTATGAAGGCATCGGCCATTGCATTGTAGGTTATCCCGACAAGCTCCCGACGACCGAAAAGCCGCGCAAGGCCGACTATATCCGCTACGTGCGATGAGGCGGCCGCATCGGCCGCTCCTTTTGGTGCTTTGCGCAGCGGCCTCACTCCTGTTTGCGCAGAAGAAAACGCCCGCTGCGCCGACGAAGACGCCTACGGAATTGTCAATGGAGCGGCAAGGACTCGTCGACCTCCGCAGCGTGGACCCTACGATTCAGGTTAGCTTGATGTATGGCCGTGCCGACAACTTCACAGGTCAGATTCTTTATACAGAACTTCACACGGCTTACCTCCTTCCCTCCACGGCCGCAGCGCTGAAGCGGGCACAAACCGAACTGAAGCGCTTGCATCCGGATCTCTCGCTCAAGGTTTACGACGCCGCACGTCCGATGTCGGTGCAACAAAAGATGTTTAATGTCGTGGCCGGGACGCCCAAAAGCATTTACGTGAGCAATCCGGCCAACGGCGGGGGCTTGCACAATTATGGTTTGGCCGTAGACATAACGCTCTGCAAGGCGGCGACGGGCGATACCATCCCGATGGGGACGAAGATCGACTATATGGGGCGGTTGTCGCACGTCAATTTGGAGCAGGAATTCTTAAGACAAAAGCGCATTTCGCCGGCTGCCGTAGCCAACAGGCGCTTATTGCGGCGCGTAATGGCGGTCGGTGGCTTCAAAGTGTTGCGCACGGAGTGGTGGCATTTTAATTTCAAAACCCGCGCACAAGCCAAGGCGCACTACAAACTCATCCGATAAGCGATGAATCCGCCGTTTTTGAGTGCTTTTTATGGAAAATGTTGAAACTTTTATCCGAGATCACCGCACGGAGAGTGTGCCTGCACTGGCACTGCTGCTTGCCGACCGACCGCGCGAAGAGGCTGAATACATCCTGCGTCAGATCGAGGGTTGGCAGAAGTTGAACGCGAAAGTACCGGCGTGGGCTGCCGAGCCGCGACTTCGCTATCCGCGCCGCCTTTCGCTTGAGCAATGCTCCGGCGAGTTGGCCGCACGCTATAAGGCGGAAGTCATTCGCCGCCATTTTCCCGCAGGTGGGCGGATGGTAGATCTGACCGGCGGCTTCGGAGTCGACTTTTTTTATCTCGGACAACTGTTTGACGAGGCGGTTTACGTGGAACAGCAGGCCGAATTGTGCCAATTGGCGGCCTACAATCTCCCCTTGCTGGGCCTGCACAACGCGCGCTTCGTCAACGGTGATGGCGTGGCTTATTTGCAGTCTATGCCGCCGACTGATTTCATCTTGCTGGATCCTGCACGGCGCGATGGGGCGGGCCGAAAGGTCGTGAGTTTGGCCGACTGCGAGCCCAACGTAATGGATATATTGCCCTTGCTGCGCGAAAAGGCGCGCTATACGCTCCTGAAACTCTCGCCGATGCTTGATTGGCACACGGCGGTGAGCGATTTGGGGCAGGTTTGCGAGGTCCACGTGTTTGCTGAAAAAGGAGAATGTAAGGACTTGCTCTTGCTGCTGGGCCCTACGGACGGCCCGCCATCGATTCACTGTCGAGACGGGGTGGACTTTTCTTTCCAAACTGCCGATGAAACCGCCGCAAATTGCACTTTTACTGCCGAGATTGAGACCTTTCTTTACGAACCTTCGGCGGCGCTTTTGAAAGCGGGCGCACTCAAACTACCGGCTCTCAGATTCGACTTGAAAAAGTTGCATCCCAACAGTCATTTATATACATCCACACAGCTTATCGCCGACTTTCCGGGCCGCCGCTTCCGCTGCCTGCGCACGACGACAATGAACAAGGCGGCGCTGAAAGCTTTCTGCGGCGACACGAAGCGAGCCAACATCACCGTGCGCAACTTTCCGCTGACGGTAGACGCGCTCCGAAAGAAGCTCCACGTAAAAGAGGGCGGCGACGACTATTGGTTTGCCACGACGCTCTGCGATGGGCAAAAGGTGATCATAGCCTGCGAAAAGTTGCCCGCAGATCATCCATCTGATTAGTTCGTTTTTGCACCTTCCTATTCAAGGTCTCGTATCGTTTGGTCGGGGCAAACGATGGTTTGGTCGGAGCAAACAATAGTTTGGTGGGAGCAAACAATAGTTTGGCGGCACCAAACAATCGCCGAATGGCATTGTAGGCATAAAAAACCATATGGCGAAGCAGCATTTTGCGCCGCCACCGGCCTGTATCAAATGTGGCAGCAGCAGAGAGTAGAGAATGCGTATTCCGAAAACGACACTTCACGGCACAGCGCTTGCCGGAAGATAAGCTAAAAGCAAGGGCAGGTTGAAAAGGTGCACTTCGACGGCCGACGATCTTGACTTTTCCGCTCAAAACGGAGAAAGTAGCGATGCGAAACGGCGACAACGCTATTTATTTCGTAGCTTTGTAGACTTATCAATCAGTGTCGCTACCACAATAACCGCACGCACGCCGACGGCGAACAACACAACGCGCGCAATGCGTTGACACATTATATTATATATGACGGCTTATGCCTAATCTTCGAGAACGCTTGGCGCCGCTGGTCGGCTCTTGTTGGCGCGTGGCCTTGGTTACGACGCCGCTTGCCGATATTTTGGCCGGCGCATCCTTGCGTTTCGTGCCCATCGAAGCGCCTGAAAAGGGCGTTTGGTATGGCGATCCGTTTATTTTAGACGTTTCGCCGAGCGAAATCACGCTTTTGGTGGAAGCTTATGTAGAGCGAAAATTGCAGGGACACATCGAACGCCTGACCATAGCGCGCACTACGGGGCAGGTACTCGAGGCAAAGACCGTTCTGAGCCTACCCACGCATTTGAGTTTTCCGGAGATTGTGCGCCGCGATGGCGAAATTTTCATCCATCCGGAAAATATTGCTTCCGGCGAGCACAACCTTTTCCGCTACGATCGAGCGCAAGACGCGTTTGTCTTCGATCGTTTGCTTACGAAAGTGCCACTTGTCGACGTCGTATTCCATCAATCGGACGGTGAAGAATGGCTCATCGGCTCGATGGATGCGGACCCTTACGGGCGAACGCTGCATTTTTTGAAAAAGCAAGGCGATGCGTATGAAGCCACGTCTCATTTGCGCTTTCCGGAATTTATTGCGCGCAATGCCGGCAGCCTCTTTCGCTTCGAGGGACAACTCTATCGGCCCGCGCAGATTTGCAATCGTCATTACGGCGAGGGCGTTCTACTTCAGCCTTTAAACTATGATCCGCACACGGGTTGGAGCGTCGGCAGCGGGGTGCGTCTCCATTCTACCGATCCGCGCTTTTCGCAGGGGCTTCATACGTTTAACACGTATGAAAATGCCGTTGTTGTCGACTGTCTGTCGTATCGACACCCGAATTTGCGCCGACTGATGAATTGGCTGTACCGCCCGTTTCGCCGCTTTTTGGTATGACGGCGCACGCCGGCCGATGGCGCAAAATAAATCTTCAGTTAGGCGGCAAAAAAGAGATAATCTCCCGCTTTTTTTGTTAGTTTTGCAAAAATGGCCGGCAGCCGAACCCATCGCAGCTACAGAACTACGTCCCGGCCGTTCAGCCAAACACCACAAAAATAGTTAACAAACCGACCATAACATAAGCGCTTCTGCGCTGAACACCAACAATGAACGACGAACTCCTTATCGAACCAACTGACTGCACGCGCTCTTCGATCATCAAAGTGATAGGCGTGGGCGGCGGCGGTGGGAATGCCGTTGCCAACATGTATTGTGAGGGCCTTCACGACGTACGCTTCCTTGTCTGCAATACAGACCGAAAAGCGCTCGAAAGCAGTCCGGTGTCTGACCGTCTGCAACTTGGGCCGGGACTTGGAGCCGGCGGCGATCCGGAAACCGGACGCGCCCTGGCCGAAGGCGATTTGGAGGCGATTGATAAAATCTTTGACGAAGATACGAAGATGGTCTTTATCACGGCAGGAATGGGCGGCGGAACGGGAACGGGCGCTTCGCCTATCATTGCGCGGGAAGCAAAATCGCGCGGGCTGCTTACGGTGGCCATCGTGACGATTCCGTTTCTTTTTGAGTTGCAACGGCAAGTCGATAAAGCCTTAGACGGCGTCGAAAGGTTGGCCAAAGAGGTTGATGCCATACTCGTTATCAACAACGAACGACTCCGAGAAATTTATCCGGACCTCACCGTCATCAATGCCTTTAAGAAAGCCGACGAAACGCTGACGAAGGCCGTCGGGAGTATTGTGGAAATCATCAAAATGCGCGGCCGTGTCAACCTCGACTTCCGCGATGTGAATATGGTTTTGCATCAAGGCGGCTTGGCCGTCATATCTTCGGGACACGCAACAGGGCCTCAACGCGTCACGCGAGCCATTCGCGATGCGCTCTATTCGCCCTTGCTCAATAATAAAGACATCTTTCGGGCCACGCGTATAGCCATGGCCATCACTTGTAGTTCGGAGCCGGACCAAGCCTTGCTCATCGATGAAATGAGCGAAATAGAACATTTCACAACGCGCTTTGATGGCAACCCATATTTCAAATGGGGTTTCGTGCCCGACGCAGCTATGGGCGACGAAATCAAAGTGACGATTCTGGCGTCCGGCTTTGGGCTCTTTAATGAGAAGGCGGACCAAACTGACGCGCTCTCTGAGGACGAGCGCACGAAACGGGCGATACGCCGCGAACGCATCTACGGCTCGGAAGAGCGCCAAAAGCGCCCGCACGCCTTTATCATCCGCCTGCAATTGGAGGATCTGATCAACGGCGACTTGCCGGAATTACTCGAAAGTGTGCCTACGCGAAACCGCACACCGGAGATGGCGCGCCAAATACGCCAAGCGCTCGAAGCCGCACGAAGCGGAGCGCCGCAATCGGCCGTATCGGACGCCGCGAAAGAGGAGGAGACGCCACTTATCATCAATTTTGATTAACAGTAATCATCATAAACATTATTGATTATGGACTTATTTGAACAAATCAGCAAGGATATTGTAGCAGCGATGAAGGCTAAGGATAAAATACGGCTTGAAACGCTACGCAATATCAAGAAGTTTTTCATCGAAGCAAAGACGGCGCCGGGCGCAAACGACACGTTGACGGACGCGCAAGCGCTCAAAATCTTGTCGAAACTGGCTAAACAAGGCCGCGATACGGCGAAACTTTACACGGAACAGGGCCGACCGGACTTGGCGGAAGAGGAAGCGGCGCAGGCTACGATCATTGAGGAGTATTTGCCAAAGGCGCTCACGCCGGAAGAGCTTGAGGCTGCCGTGCGCGCTATCATCGCTGAGACAGGGGCTACTTCGATGAAGGATATGGGCCGCGTAATGGGCGAGGCTTCAAAGCGCTTGGCCGGAAAAGCAGACGGCAAGGCTATTTCTGACCGGGTTAAGAAACTCTTGGCGCAATAAAACGGCTGCGCGAAGGGCCTATATATAATATGGTATAGATCGCACCGAAGGGGTGCAAAGAAGAATGTATATAATGCAAAGCCCGAACTCGTAGGAGTTCGGGCTTTGTGTGGTTTAGGCCGCTTTTGAGCGACAGAAAATGCGGCGCTACTGATCTTAGATCTTGAGCGTGCCGCATTGGGCTACCTTTATGATGAGGCGCTGATGTGTACTTGCGGCGAGCATCCGGCTAACGCGACCGCGAGCATCGGTCTTGCCTTGGGCCAAAATTCGACCACGTAGATCGTAAACGGTATAGGCTACGTTGGGTTTGGCATCTTGCAGTGTGAGCAGTCCGTTTTCGTAGCGGCAAATCAGCTTTTGCGCAAACGCTTGATTGAGGCCGTCGATCACACCCTCGTAAGTCGACGTGTAATCTCCGTGAAGTTCAAGTAAAGTCCAATACTTTTTGCTGGCTCTCTCTACATCCTCACGGAAGCACACGTTGCTGTCGGCCACCTCAGCATCTTTCATCACCAGACGGCCGTACATTGCAGGAATGCGGGTGGGAAGTCGTTCGATTAAAACGTGCATAGAATCTGTATTCATCAAGTTGTCTTGAATCCACACCTGCCTCAATTGAGACTTTCCACTGAGATCCAAGCCGCGCAACTGATTGTGGGAGCAGGAAAGCTCTGTCAACTTCGCATTGTTGCGGAGATCGAGCGACTTACAATGGGTATGCGACACATACAACTGCTCCAAATTTGTCAAATGTGAGACATCGAGCGACTGTGCCAAAGGATTTTTTTCCGCAAACAAAATCTCAAGGTCTTTATTCTTGGAAAGATCTATCGCGGTAATCTGATTATTTGAGAAAGAGAGTTGATATAAGGCCGTATTGTTTGAGACATTGAGCGCGGTGAGTCGATTGCCAAAGCAGAAAAGCGCGCGGAGGTCGGCATTTTTCGTAACATCGAGCGCGGTAAGTTGATTGTCGCTACACGAAAGCTTTCTGAGGTCTTGCAAGTGATCAACTTTCAGTTCGCTCAACCGGTTGCCGTAACAATACAGCTCCATCAAACCCGTGTTGTTTGTAACATCCAGCGTCGACAATTGGTTTTCTGAGCAAGAGAGAAGACCCAGATCTTTCTGCTTCGCGATGTTTAGTTCGCTAAGTTTGTTCGTTTGGCAATACAAACTTCTGAGAAGTAGATTTTCTTTCAGATCCAATGTCTGAATTTCATTGTTTTCGCAGCTGAGGAAGGTCAATTCGGGCGCCTTGGTCACATCTAAAGCCGTAATCTCACAACCGGCGCAAGAAAACGACTCGATCTCGCCCGTGATGGTAATGGTTTGCTTCTCGATCGTAAAAAGCACCTCTCTATAATTAGAGAATTTGCCCTTCACCCCATCAAATGTTACACTCCCGTTTGCCCCGATTACGAGCGTGAGTTTCTCGCCTACTTTCCGACTGGTCGTAAACGTAATCGACGATTCAGCCACCGCAACCGCGGCAAACAGAAATAAAGAGAACGCCATAGCGATTCTCCGGATAAATGATTGTGCTTTCATTAGATAGATATTTTGATTTGTTATTTAATATATCCTGTTTACGCTACCGGCATCCTGCTTCAATCGCGCCTCGTCGGCTTTGCGTTCGCTAGTTTCCGGGGTGGCTTGAATCGATATTGAAGTAAGCGGCTCGCGGTCTTGCTCCAACCTTCACCAAATGGTCTTTTCGGTTTTTTATCTGCGCTACGAGTATCATAAAACCAACTTTGCGCCTATCAATCCACAAAGTAAGTAAAAATATTATAGATATGCAGGAAAAACGCGGAAAAAAAAATCCATAAAAAAATCCGATCATTAATACTCATTATTTTATTTGGTGTAGAGAGGCGCTTTTTCTAAATCAATCACAACGCATTTTTGCGATCTTTGAGCAAGAAGGCCGCTTATAGCCTCTATATTTCCAATAATGCAAACCAGACCGAGAAAAAACTTAACTACATTTTTGGATTTTTTCTACTTGCCTAAAATTAAAATCATATATTTGCACCGTGATCTTGTTCCTCATTTTGCCGATTAAGGCAAGATGTAGAGGTACGCCGGCAGAAAACATCGCTGCCGGAGCGCAGTATGAGCAGATTGAGCGACCTTCTTCCGCCACCAGAATTCCCCTGCGCAAGATAATATTTTGGAAAAGTGCAAGCAAACAAAACATTTTAAAGACCTAAATATGAAACACCTCAACGCTACGTTGCTTCTTTCTTTAGCAGCGATCTGTCTGCCCGGATTATCTATGGCCGACGTCACCCCAAAACAAATGCAGGCTCAAGTAGAGCTCACTTTGCAGCAATACTTACAAGCACACAAGGCAGGCGCTATCAAACAACTCCGCCAAAATGCCCAAGCACCGGCCTTCAGTGGCGGCGAAGGCACGCAGGCCAACCCATATCTCGTGAAGACTGTCGACGACTTGAAAGCCCTCTCCAAGGCTGTGGAGGAGGACAAAAACACTTTCGCCGGCAAATTCTTCCGTATGGAGAACGACATTAACCTCCAAGGCGTAGAAGATCTCCGCCCCATCGGCAACGGCTTTGATCGCACCGCTGATGACCCGACCAGAATTCGCCCGTTTATGGGTACGTTCGATGGCAACAACCACAGTATCCGCAACTTCACTTTCCGCAATGATCACTACGCAATGTTCGGCTTCTTCGGCATCGTCAACGGCGCCACGATCAAGAACCTTACCATCGCAAGTGGTAAAGTCGAAGGCGACAACATCATCGGCGGCATCGTAGGTGTAGGTATGAACGGCACAAAGATCATCAATTGCCATACAGGCAAAGATTATGTAGTCAACTGCCACAGATTTTACGGCGGCGGCATTGTGGGCGGACTCATCGCCGGCGCAGCGAGCGAAATCGCAGATTGCACCAACGACGCACCCCTCACGTGCTACCTCGGCATCACCGGAGGAATCGCCGGCTCCAACGCGCAAGATGGCACAAAAATCGAGCGTTGCGGCAACCGCGCCACAATCACAGAGCACAGCACCAACACCGGCGGCATCATCGGGCAGATAATCCGCTCCGTAAGCATCAAAGATTGCTACAACACCGGCGAAGTTAGCGCACTCAACGAACAAGGTGCAACCGACGGAACCATCGGCGGCATCATCGGAAGCACGGCTGAGACCAACGATGGCAGCATTATCGAGATCACCAATTGCTATCAGGCGGGTGCTTTGATCTATAGTTCGCCGACACTGATGGACCCCATCGTCCCCGGCTCTTTCCCAACAACGATTTTCAACAGCTATTACGCAAAAATGGAGGATGGTAGCAGCTACTCAACCGGCATTGGTGTCGACTACGATGACATGAAAAAGCAGGAGTTCGTTAACAAACTCAACGAAGAGGAAGAGTCAGGCATCTGGATCATCAAGGCGGGCGTCAACAACGGCCTCCCCGTGCCCGAAAACAACACGACCGGCATCCGCAACATCAACCAAGGCGAGCAAGCTTCCATCGCGATTGTCAATGGTCAGATCCAAGTAAACGGCCGCTACAATACGCTCCAAGTCTACACAACTGACGGCCGTCTCCTCCCGCTCGGTGCGCAATTGGAGAAAGGCACGTACATCGTCCGCCTCGTTTCAGCCGGCAAGACCTCCACGTATAAAGTGAAGTTGTAATACATTTTTTCGCTTGCGCCTCATTGCCACCCCACGGCAATGAGCCGGCGCACAACAATCCCCTTTGCTGAGTTACCGACCGTTTCTTGTCGGCATCCCAACAAAGGGGATCTTTCTGTCCGCATCGCCGCGATGCAAACCTTCACCGCCCATAGCCGCGCGCCCATCCCGGCCGGCCGCCGGAAGCGCTTACCTTCGATCGCATAACGTTTGATAGCGTTGACATAGCAAGTCGCTAAATCCGCAAAGAGCCTATATTCTCCGCTTACCACTATAATTCTTACCATCCCTACGCTCATCTTTCTTGCTAAGAAGGCTTCCCCCTTCTCTCTCGGATACGTCCGAGTGAGAAGGAGGAAGCCCGTCGGTTATATTATATATTATTGAGGCGAAAGCGAGTCGCTACTTTTTCGCCTTGTTTTTTGGTATCTTATACACCTGTTCTTTTGCTTCTTTCAAAAGTCCTATGGTAAATGAATCATCCGTCAGTTGTGCTAATTCATCCAATGCCTTTGCGCAAATTTCCCGCTCGTTTTGCGACAAGTTTTGCGCATTGTCCTTACAGAGCGACAATAAGCGGTTGGCCAATGTCGGGCGCAGATAGCCGTTGCTTTGGAATGCCCTGCGCAAGCCCTCAAAATTCGACAAGAAATCCTCAGCACTCATTCCCGCAGCCTCTGCTTCATCGTCGAAAGGGAAGTTTTCGCTGAAAGAGACAACGTCACTGCCATTTCTTTTCTGCAACTTTAGCGCCAAATTGTTAATCTTGTCGGCCAGCGCATTGATCTCTTTTTCGCGCCGCTTCCGTTCTGCGGGCGAAAGTTTCGATGCTTCATTCCCAAAGGCCGTAGTCAGCTCGCCCAATCTTGTGGATAAGCGCTCCAAAGTTTCCATAGCGCCTCGGTCAATGGCAAGTTCGCCCAGTTGCCTACCCCATTGTCTCCAGCCATCCACTTGTTCAGCCTCTTTCGCAGCGTCAGCTTCGGCGCGGCTTCGCTTTTCTTGTTCGAGCACATCCGGACGCATAGAATGAATGAAGCAAATACGCCCCTCGATCGTCCCGGTTTCCGGTCGTTTCGCCCATTCTATCGCGTAAGCATAGCGCAGTTTTGTATCAACATTGTCATCCTTGGTAAGGATCAGCACGTTATCCTGCAAACTATTGCCCAACGTAAAACTCCGCTCGTAGTCTTTTCCGTAATCGAAAATGTATCGCCCCGCACTCGAAAACGCAACGTTGCCCGGTATTACCGTAATACCACCGCCCTTGACCTTCACTTTCGGAATCTTAACAAAGATATCATTAGCGCCCGTAGTGGCTCTAAACTCGCCCTTTTTGGTTTTTACAGGTGTTCCGCTCGCATCCTTGCGAAAAGATTTAGTTGCCGTGTAGCGATCTTGCTCATAGGCATTATAAATATCGTCCAACCATTTCTGTTGTTTCCCTTTCAAGCTGAAAGCATAGATTTCCACGCCCCTATCGTCCGATCCGGCAGCCTCCATGCGGTAATCCACGATGCGCGGCGGCAGAACCGACTTCTTGGCCGTCTTACCGGCATTCTCCTTCACCTTACTGACAAAGTCGCGGAGCGCCTTATTGAAGCGTTGCTGCGCCTGTATCGTCGCCGGCGTCAGGAGTGCTGCGACCAAGCAGGCTGACATAAATTTTGATCTCATAGTCTTCATTGCCTTGTTTTGTATAAATAATTAAGGAGTAATAGAATTGGCATCCGACGCATCCGCGGTTGTCGTCGAAGGTTTATCCTCCCAGTAAATAGCATCGTTGAGTGCAGAGACGGCCGTCTTATTGGCGTTCTCTTCCTTCGCCCAAGCCCTCACTTGCTCCAACCGATCTTTCGCCTCATAATCGAGGAGCGCCAACGCGTTTTGCATCGCGATGACTTTCAGCTGCATATCCACTTGATGCTCTTGATCTGCCTGCTCATCGTTGTCCGCATCGTGTCGCGCAACTTTGATTTTCGGTCGCGACCGCAACGGCTCACTTTTCGCCGGTTCAACTTCCGGCGCCACCTGTGCAGAGATAGCGGGGCGAGCGGCTGCGATCGGAGCAGCGGGCATCGGAAGTCGATCCACTTCGCTTGAAGGCGACAAGAGGAAAGCCAAGCCTACTGCAGCGGCAGCCGCTCCGCTCAAGCCTAACGACAAGAAACGCGTCCGTCGACCTGGCTTTTTCGGTGCTGCAAGGGACACCGGCGCTTCGCTTTGTTGCGGCATGCCCGCATCAAAATAAGCAAACATCTCCCGATAGTCGGCCCATTTTTCGGGCACATTCGGCTGCCGGAAGAAAGCGCCCAACTGCTGCTCCTCTTCGCGCGATGTTTCGCCCGCCATAAAGCGCGCCAGCAAGCGCTCAACGTCGACTTCCGACGGAACAGTGGGTGAATATGTGGCTACTATATGCTTCATTTTTCTGCTGCGTTTCTTTTTCTGATTTCGTTAAGCAAGCGCTGCCGCGCACGCGCTAAAAGTGTGGCGACGGAGCGCGCTTCAATCCCTAAGAGGCGGGCTATTTCTTCCTTCGAGCGCCCTTCTACTTGGCGCAAGTGTAAGACTTGATACTCCGTAGAGGGCAAAGTTTTGAGCTTTTGTGCCAACCAGCGCTCGTTATCCTCTTCTTCCAAGCGGGCATCGGCTGCAATCAGCGTCGAGGGAAACTCTCCGGTGAGCGCCTCGCCCTCTTCCGTGCGCCGCCGAAAGCGATCTATGCAAAGTCTGCGCGCCACGACGCCGGCCAAGGCCACCATACTTTTGAAGCGCTCCAAATCTTCGCGCATCGACCATAGGCGTACCAACGTCTCTTGTGCAATATCTTCGGCCGAATGCGGATCTACGCCCATCGCACGACTGGCGCTCAGTGCGCTCCGGCGTGCCGCTGTGGCGTGAGTTTCAAAAGTGGCTTGATCCATATCGGTCTTATTGCTTGTTGTGCGCGTTTCGCCGTCTCGTTGGCTGATGTCTCGCCGCCGGCGGCTGAGTTCGGCGCGTCTTGATCGACGATTCGTGCGCCTCGCGTCGGCTGTTGGTTTGCGCCTTTACTGATTAAACGTAAGTCAATGGCTTTCGTCAACGAATTTAACAAAGTTTTTAATTCCTACCTTTCATCTACGCTTTGGAGCGCACTGATTTTTAATGCTGCCGAGCGATTTTTCCCCGCTCAAGGCAAGCAAGGACGGCGCCTCGCGTGCGGTTTCAAGGCGCTGATGACTCACATTACGCCGCCTCGAGTTGATCGAAGCAACAAGAAGAGCCGAACTTTTGAGTGTACGCTCACGATAAAAAAGGTGTACGCTCGTGAGAACAAAGGTGTGCGCTCACGATAAAAAGGGTCTACGCTCACGAGCGTACACCTTCTGCGCCAAACTTCAGCGTGATCAAACCTTTGGCTTGCCGGTTATTATCGGGACTTTCCCGTGCGGCTTTTGCGAGAGAAGACTAAAAACAAGGACGACTGCTGAGGCTGCTTCGGACGGCGGTGCCCCGCCCTCGACCGGCCGCGTCTTTTTCCCGCAGGGCAGCATTCACACGCCAAGTCGCAGCGAGCGTTACGGCTTTCGAGGGCTGCAAGCGGGCTACTGAAGAGTACCCGTCAGCCCCTTGGTCGGCCCAAGCCTAAACAATAACCCCCTCCGCCAAACTTTGGCGAAGGGGGCAGCAGCCTATGGCTTTCTCATTCACATTTTATACTCATTAAAAGTCAAAATTGCCGGTCGGGATGGCAGGCGGCGTCGTGCGGCGCGGCTCTTCAGGCTGCGGCGCATTGCCTTCTTGGCGACCTCTACCCTCTTCGCGGCGTGGGCGATCGTTGCGGCGTTCGCCACCTTCGCGACGCGGACGGCGAGGCGGACGCTCTTCCCAGCCCTCGGGTTTGGGCTCGAGTACGCGATGAGAGAGGCGGAACTTGCCGGTCTTATCGTCGATCTCCAAAAGTTTTACAGACATGTGATCTCCCTCGTGCAAGCCGGCTTCTTCTACGCTCTCTAAGCGCTTCCAAGCGATCTCGCTGATATGGAGCAAGCCTTCCTTGCCCGGCATAAACTCTACGAAGCAGCCGTAAGGCATAATACTAACGATTTTTGCATCGTAAATCTCGCCTACTTCAGGCACGGCAACGATGGCGCGGATCTTCGCAACGGCAGCATCAATGCTTTCTTTGCACGGAGCGCTGACTTGGATCTTACCTACGCCGTCTTCTTCTTCGATAGTAATCGTAGAGCCGGTTTCTTCTTGCATGCCTTGGATGATTTTTCCGCCCGGGCCGATAACGGCGCCGATAAACTCTTTCGGAATCTCAAAGGCAACGATGCGGGGCACGTGGGGCTTGAAGTCGGGACGCGGCTCAGCCAGCGTTTCGGTGAGCTTTCCGAGGATGTGTTCGCGACCTGCCTTAGCCTGCATCAAGGCTTTTTCCAAGATTTCGTAGGAAAGGCCGTCGCACTTGATGTCCATTTGCGTTGCCGTCAAACCATTGATCGTGCCGGTCGTCTTGAAGTCCATATCACCCAAGTGGTCCTCATCGCCAAGTATGTCGGAGAGGATCGCATACTTCTCTTCGCTGGGATTTTTGATTAAGCCCATGGCGATACCGCTGACCGGACGGTTCATCGGAACGCCGGCATCGAGGAGCGAAAGCGTACCTGCGCAAACGGTAGCCATAGATGAGGAACCGTTTGATTCGAGGATGTCGCTCACAATACGAACGGTATAGGGGAAATCTGCGGGAATCTGATTCTTTAATGCGCGCCAAGCCAAGTGGCCGTGGCCGATCTCGCGACGACCTACGCCGCGCTGCGCCTTAGCCTCACCCGTAGAGAAGGGCGGGAAGTTGTAGTGGAGCAGGAAGCGCTGGTAGCTCTTGTCCAATACGTCATCGACCATCTTTTCGTCAAGGCGTGTGCCGAGCGTAGTCGTAGCCAGTGCTTGCGTTTCGCCACGCGTAAAGATGGCAGAGCCGTGCGGCATCGGCAGCGGGCCGGCTTCGCACCAGATGGGGCGGATCTCGGTCGTCTGGCGACCATCTAAGCGCTTGCCTTCATCGAGGATGCAACGGCGCATTGCGTCGCGCTCTACGTCATTATAGTAGCGGTCGATCAACGCGTTCTTCTCTTCGAGTTCGTCAGCGGGCATATCAGCGTGCGCTGCGGCATAACGCTCTTTGAAGTCTTCACGAATCTTCGTAAAGCCTTCTTCGCGCTGGTGCTTATCGTGATTGCCGGCCTCAGCAATAGCATAAGCCGGTTGATAGCATTCATCTGTTACTTGCTTGCGCAAGTCTTCATCGTTAACTTCGTGGTCGTATTCGCGCTTAACGTCAGTGCCGAGTTCTTTCATCAGTTCCTTCTGCAAACGACACATAGGCTTGATGGCTTCGTGAGCCGCCTTGAGCGCTTCGAGCAAAGCTGATTCGGGCACTTCGTCCATCTCGCCTTCGACCATCATAATATTCTCTTCCGTAGCACCAACCATAATGTCCATATCGGCCTGCTTGAGTTGCTCGAAAGTAGGATTGATGACGTAAGAACCATCAACGCGGGCTACGCGAACCTCAGATATCGGACCATCAAACGGGATATCGGAAGCAGCCAATGCGGCTGAAGCAGCAAAACCTGCTAATGCGTCGGGCATATCCTTGCCATCAGCTGAAAACAGCGTGATGTTCACATAAACTTCTGCGTGATAATTGCTCGGGAAGAGGGGACGCAGTGCGCGATCGACTAAACGGGAAGTTAAAATCTCGTAGTCGGAAGCGCGGCCTTCGCGCTTCGTAAAACCGCCGGGAAAACGGCCTGCTGCGGAATACTTCTCTTTATAATCACATTGTAGGGGCATGAAATCTGTGCCCGGGACGGCGTCTTTTGCAGCTACAACCGTGGCCAATAACATTGTATTGTTAAGGCGCAACATTATAGCGCCATCAGCCTGTTTGGCCAACTTGCCGGTCTCTATGCTGATGGTGCGGCCATCAGGCAAAGCGACGGTTTTCGTAATCACATTCATCTTAGCTTGTCTGAAATATTTGTTGTTTCGTCAATATAAAATCGCACAAAGATAGATAAACTTTTTAAGTTAGTAAGCAGGGGAATGGTTTTATTTATCTGATTTTCCGCAAAATAATGTTTGCCGCAAGGGTTGCGGGGTCGCTTCTCGCCGGGCTTCGGCTTGCTTTTGCCGATTTTGAGCACCACGAAAAGGACACACAAGGCCTTCTGCGTTTGCTGCATTAAGATATTTTTTTGCAGCCAATCAATGGCGGCCGGCCGCTGTTTGATATACGCTTGCCACCAACAGACGGGGCGCTCGATAGCAACCATTCAGGCAACGCGAAATAAGACGTAAGGCCTTCGAGCGCAAGCGTTGCGACTGCGAAGGCCTTTGTTAAGCGGAGAATAACGCGACGGAGCGCAACTTATTCCGACTTTTCGGGCGTGGCGGGTCGGTCGGCGGAAAGCAAACTACGATAGCGCGTGTCGTCGGTCAGAATCTTCAAGCCCGCAGTCAGGTCTTTGTCGTCGCGGAGATTATAATCGGCCAAGCCCTTTTGGCCATAGTAGCACATAATCAGTTGCCCCTCGACCAAGCGTTTGATCGGCTTGCGCCAATAGTCGAAATCGTAGTCTTCATTGTGGACTAATTTCTTCTCCAAAGCCGCAAATTCGTCTGTCGTCATTGCCTCGTAGCCCTCGGCAGCCGCAATCTTGCGGAGAACCTCAAGCGCTTTTTTACTTTGCGTGTCGTAAGTAAACTTGGCGGCCTTCAAAAATTGGATAAATGTCGTATACTCGGCATCACTCAAACTGAATTTGTCGGGCGAAGCGATGGAGGCGTGATGATTACGATAGTCGGCGCAATAATCCATCAGCGCATTGCTCGAAGCCAAGTAGGCCAACAAATTCGGCAAACTGTCAGTCGGCACGCTCACATCCGGCGTGATGCCGCCACTGTCGCGAACGGGGCGCCCGCCGGCCGTATGAAAAACTTTCGCCACGCTATCCGGCAAATGCTGCGGCTCACCATCTTTATAAGCATAGGCCTGCACGCATCGCCCACTTGGGATATAATATTTCGCCGACGTCAGTTTCAGCACACCGCGATAAGGTAAGGAGCGCGGCTGTTGCACGAGTCCTTTACCATAAGAACGCTGGCCGACGATAACGGCGCGATCGTAATCCTGCAAGGCGCCGGCCGTGATTTCCGCAGCCGAAGCCGTCGCGTAATTGGTCAGGACGACGAGGGGCATCTTCAAATCCAAGGGTTCGGCACTCGTCTTATAGGTTACGTTGTTTTCTTTTATCTTTCCTTTTATGCTGACTACTTCCTTGCCGCGCGGGATAAAAAGCGCCACGACCTTGGCGGCCTGATCCACGAGTCCGCCGGGGTTATTGCGCAAGTCGAGCAGCAAGCGCTTAGCGCCCTGTTGCTTCAGCTCGGACACGGCCTTTTGCATATCGCGCCCCGTATCTTCCGTATATTGATTGAGCAAAATATATCCGATACTGTCTTGCAAGATCCGCGTCGTTGTAATGCTGGGCAGCACGATGTTGCGGCGCGTTATTTTGAACGTCAATGGTTTGCTCACGCCGTAGCGTTTCACTTTTATGGTAAAGCTTGTGCCCGGCTCGCCGCGCAGCGAAGCGCTCACGCGGTTGCTATACGTCTGCTCACTTTCCGCGTCTGTAGCCGCCTCGCCGTAATCTTTTCCGTTTTGCTCCAAAAGAATATCTCCGGCGCGCAATCCGGCTTCGGCAGCGGGCTGTCCGGCATAAGGACGATTGATGACGCAGCGATGAAGATCGCGACGAAAACTAATAACCGCGCCAACGCCGGCATATTTGCCCGTAGTCATTTGCTGCAAATCTTGCGCTTCGCTCTCCGGATAGTACTGCGTGTAGGGGTCAAGCCCGTCCAGCATATAGTCTATCGCGCCCCGCACCATCTTGGGCGCGTTCAGCGTGTCGACGTAATAAAGATCGAGCAACTTATACAACACATTAAACGTCTCCAACTGCTTAGCTACTTCTGCGTTGTGTGTCTGTGCGTGCAAACTCCCCACCGCGAGCAGGGACGAGAGCAAAACAATAGCAATCTTTCTCATAATTCACTCCATATATCAGGCAACCGGCCGAGCGGCGTTTATCTCCGTCCGGATAGCGTCCCACGTTTCTTCCGGCAAATGCGTACCGGCCACTTCTATTACATAGGCTGCGAGGACCGTTCCTTTGTAAACGCACTCGGCTAAATCGCAACCTTTCGAGAGACCATACAGAAAACCGGCCGCAAAGAAGTCGCCGGCGCCCGTCGTGTCCAAGACTTGCTTCACGGGGCGCGCAGCTACGTTTACGACTTCCGCGCCGCGCTTAGCCTTTGCGCCCAATCCGCCGGTCTTAACAACAACTGTACGACAGATCTCGCCCAATTTCAGCAAAGCCGCTTCAGGATCGCCCTCGCCGGTAAAGGCTTCAGCCTCCTGCTGATTGGCAAAAAGGATATCAACGTTGGGCAAAAGCTCTGTAAAGAACGCTATTTCACCCGCCACAATATTATAAGAAGCCAAATCAAGGCAAATGGGAGTCCCTTTCGCTTTAGCCACGGCCACAATGCGGCGTAACAAATCATGATTCTGCACCAAATAGCCCTCGATGTAGACGTAATCATACGCATCGAGCAAGGCTTCGTGGATCTCTTCGGCGCACATTTCTTCAGCAGCGCCAAGATACGTGCCAAACGTGCGCTGTCCGTCGGGCGAAATAAAAGTAGAGGCAACGCCCGTGGCCTTTTCGCTGCGCAGCAGCATTGGCCGGATGCGGTGTCGGCGGCAAGTAGCTTCAAAGAAACGTCCGTTATCGTCATCTCCAATCTTACCCACGACACCGGGCTGCATACCTAAGTGGCCGAGCGCCAAGATCGTGTTGCAGGCCGACCCACCGGTAGCCCGCGTTGTCTCCATTTTTGCCAGTTGATCACTGATATACCGATAACGTTCAGCGTCAATCAGCTGCATAGATCCCTTCGGCAACTGTAGGGCTTCCAATATCGTATCATCCTCGACTCTTGCAAGCGCATCGACCAGCGCATTACCAAAGCCTAAAACTCTCTTCATCTGATTTTTTTCTGTAATTTTCCTGCAAAGGTATTGCTAATTTGGAAAATACCTATTACTTTTGCAGCCGAATTGATAAAAACTGCTTCAGTAGCTCAGTTGGTTAGAGCACCTGACTGTTAATCAGGGGGTCGTTGGTTCAAGCCCATCCTGAAGCGCTCCAAAATTCTACTACTCAATTCACCAGCTTCAGTAGCTCAGTTGGTTAGAGCACCTGACTGTTAATCAGGGGGTCGTTGGTTCAAGCCCATCCTGAAGCGCACAAAGAAAGAGAACGGATCGCCCGCGTCTCTTTCTTTTTTTATATCCTCTTACGTTGTTCATCAAAAGCTGGCCGGCCGCGCTCTCTGATGCAGCGGCGGCCTTGCTCATCGTCATCGGCGTTGAGGCCGCCCGGTCTGCGCCGCGCAATCGATTTATGCATCTTCGACAAAGCGGCCCATTTTTTCGCTCCAGCCAATGAAGCAGTTCGCCGCCGCTCGTTTTGCGACGCGCGAAGTCTTCCTATAAAAATATTACGCCCTGCCCCACGATCGTTTGCTCGGGCCAAACGATGGTTTCTCCCCGCCAAACGATAATTTGCTCCCACCAAACGATAGTTTGCTCGGACCAAACAAAAATAAAGATCGGCGAGGCTTCACAAAAGTCTGAAGGAACGCCCCGAAAACGCGATGGAATGGGCGAAAAATGACAATTTAAACCTCAACAGTCTCCACAAAAATCCCCTAAAAATCCAAACTTTCGCGCCGCATTTTCGACCATCGCTGCCCGTCGTCAAGCCTGTTTCATTAAAAAAGGCCACGCTGCGATGCCAACTTTTTGCCGCGAATCCACTTATTTTAGAGCCCAAGCGGCGGGCTTTCAAGATTTTCTTCCTACTTTTGCGAGTTGTTCATCGAAAATAATATTCAATATAATAGTTTCTTTCACTATGAAGCAATACAAGCTGATCAACAACCTCGTAGGTTGGATTGCATTCGCCATTGCTGCCGTCACCTATTGTCTTACAGTAGAGCCGTCGGCGAGCTTTTGGGATTGCCCCGAGTTTATCTCCACCGCTTCTAAACTCGACGTAGGACACCCGCCCGGCGCACCTTTCTTTATGCTGACGGGTAGCGTCTTTTCGCGCTTCGCAAGCGACCCGACGCAGGTAGCTTTTATGATTAACATTATGAGCGCCCTGCTTTCGGCCGTCACGATCTTGTTCCTCTTTTGGACGGTCACGCACTTGACGCGGCAAATCCTCTGCAAGGACGGCGTCGTGCAAACTTGGGCGCAGCTCATCGTCGTAATGGCCGCCGGACTTACGGGCGCCTTGGCTTATGCTTGGAGCGATACGTTCTGGTTCTCTGCTGCCGAGGCCGAAGTTTACGCCTATTCATCGGCGTTTACGGCAATTGTTTTCTGGTTAATCTTGAAATGGGAAGACCACGCTGATGAGCCGCACAGCGATCGTTGGTTAGTCTTGATTTTTTATTTGACGGGCTTGAGCATCGGCGTACACTTGCTCAACCTGCTCTGCCTCCCGGCCATCGCACTTGTATATTACTTCAAACGCAATCCGAATGCGCAGGCCAAAGGCAGTATGTTGGCCGTCTTGATCGGCTTCGTGCTGGTCGGAACCGTGCTCTACGGACTCGTTCCGGGCATTGTAAAAGTTGGCGGCTGGTTCGAACTCATCTTTGTCAACTGGCTCGGCTTCGGCTTCAACGTGGGTGTGGCTGTTTATCTCCTACTTTTGATTGCCATAGTCTTGACGGCCATTTGGAGTACTACGCAGCACAACCGCGCACGCACAAACCTTCTTTATCTCATCTCCGTCGGACTGCTCGGCATTCCTTTCTTCGGCGACGGGATAAAGTCCTTTGTCATCGCGCTGATTGTCTTCGGCGTTTTGGGTTACTTCCTCTACACCAAAAACAAAGACGGCAACTTCCGTCTGCGCAAACGGTTCCTCAACACCTCTCTCCTCTGCATGCTGATGCTGATGATTGGCTATTCTTCTTACGCCGTTATCGTCATCCGCTCCGTAGCTAATCCGCCGATGGACCAAAATTCACCGGAGGATATCTTTACCTTGGGCAGCTATCTCAGTCGCGACCAATACGGACAAACGCCCTTGCTCAAAGGTGAAGCCTTTACGTCCTACGATCAAGCGGTCTACGCGCAAGCCATCACGATCGACGAAAGCAACGTTTGGCAACCGAAAGTTAAAGAACAACCCAATGCGCCCGACGAATACGAGTCGGTCGTAGCATCTCAGAGTCTGGTTTACCCATCTGGCCTCACAATGTTCTTCCCGCGCATCTGGAGCCACAATCACGCCCAAGCTTATCAAGATTGGATGGGCGGCGATATCGCCATGCGCGACGTTACGTTCACCACACCAAGCGGGCAGGAATTTCCGGGGCAAATGCCGACGCAGTGGAGCAACTTCCGTTTCTTCACGTCCTATCAGCTTAACTTCATGTATTGGCGTTATTTCTTGTGGAACTTTGCCGGCCGTCAGAACGGCGTGCAGAGCTTCGGTCAGAAAGAATATGGCAACTACCTTACCGGACTTCCCGTCATCGACAACTTCCTTTATGGCGACCAAAGCAAACTGCCCGACGTCTTGAAGGAGGATAAATCGCACAATGTCTTCTACTGCCTCCCCTTGCTCCTGGGTCTCTTGGGCCTCTTCTGGCAATTGTTCCGCGGCGAAAAGGGTGTGCGCCAGTTCTGGGTGGTTTTCTTCCTCTTCTTTATGACCGGCTTGGCTATTGTCCTCTACTTGAATCAGACGCCTCAGCAGCCGCGTGAGCGCGACTACGCTTATGCCGGCTCCTTCTACGCTTTCGCCATCTGGATCGGCCTTGGCGTTGCTGCCATCTACGATTGGCTCAAGCGCTTCTGGGTTAAGCAGCAAGAAAGTAAAGCTATGCCGGCAGCGATCTTTGCTTCCGTGCTCGGCATCATCGTACCGCTGCAGATGGTGAGCCAAACGTGGGACGACCACGATCGTTCCGGCCGCTATCTCTGCCACGATTCGGGCTTGAACTATCTGAACACGATGCCCGAGAAGTTGCTCGACGGCTCTCCGGCTCACCCTATTTTCTTCTGCAACGGCGACAACGAAACCTTCCCGCTTTGGTACAACCAAGAAACGGAGGGCAACCGCACCGACGCTCGCGTCTGCAACTTAGAATATCTGCAAACGGCGTGGTACACGGACCAAATGCGTCGACCGGCTTACGATTCTCCCGCACTGCCGATCAATTGGCTGCCTTATCAATATGCGGACAACGGCAAGCATACTTACTTCCCGATTCATCCGGAGGGTAAAGCCGAACTCGATGCCTTTAAGCGGGCGCACCCCAACGGGCCGGATCCTTACGATCTCCGCTATATTATGGACAACTACGTGAAGACGAAGGGCTATTTCCCGACCGACTCCGTCATTGTCCACGTCAACAAGCAGAATATCATCAATCAAGGTATGGCACTCCCACAAGGCAAGGAAGCCATCCCTGATCACATCAACCTATCCTTGGCTTGGGCCATGCGCAATGGTCAGGGCGGTCTCTATCGCAGAGATGTGATGATCTATGAAATGCTTGCGCGCAACGACTGGAAGCGTCCGATGTACATGAGTGTAACGATAGGCACGAACAACTTTGCAGGTCTCCAAGACTACTTTATTTTAGAGGGCCTTGCTTATCGCATCACGCCGTTCAAGCGCGAATTGGGCACGATCGACACCAATTTGATGTACAACAACCTGATGAAGCGCTTCCGCTACGGCAATCTCAACAAGCCCGGCATCTATCTTGACACCACCAATATGAAGATGGCGCAGACCCACCGTAACATGTTTACGATGTTAGCTCAACGTCTTTTGATGGAAGGTCAAACCGCAAAGGCACGAGAAGTGCTAGCCATGTCCGAAAAGATGTTGCCTGCGAGCAACATCCCCTACGAAGAAAACGACTATCAGTTGGCACAAATCTGGCTGCAAGCGGGCAACGCGAAAAAAGCCGGAGAAATAGCTACGGCTGTCGCGAAATACAATGCGCAGTATTTAGACTGGCTCAACTCGCTTTCTTACAGCGACCTCACGAGCTATGCTTCGTCTTGCGCGCGTGCGCTCCGCAACCTCTACAGTGCAATTAGCGTACTCGATGCTGCGAAAGTGCCGCAAGCCCAACTCTATACCGCTCGCTTAAAGCAGTTGACCGGCACACAAGCCGGCAATATCGGCGCACAAGCCTTGGAGCAAATGATGCAACAACCCCAAGCGCCTGAGGCCGACGGTTCAGAAGAATAATATAATGTCTGATAAAGTGAGGATGCAAGCAAAGGTTTCAAAACAACCCTCTTGTCTTGCGTCCTCGCTTTTCCTTTTTATAGCGTCGGCATCCACCTGCCACGCACCAACCAACCATTAACTCGGCAAAGCCCCTCGCGCCCGACGCCCCGCGCTCCCCGACGCCGAAAGCCACGCCGCTATTTTTTCGATCATAGTCTATGCTCATAGAGCAACCCTCCCTTTTCCTACGCTGGCTTTACCCATTGGCTTATTGGCGAATGGCCCACAACGACCACGCCGTCTATCTCACCTTCGACGACGGACCGATTCCGGAAGTCACCCCTTGGGTTCTCGACGTCTTAGATCATTATCAAGTGAAGGCCACCTTTTTTATGGTGGGCGACAACGTGCGAAAGAATCCCGAAACCTTTGAACAGGTAAAAGCAGCCGGCCATCGCTTGGGCAATCATACTTTTAACCACATCGGCGGCTTGCGCCATAGCGTCCACAAGTATATGCTCAACGTCGAAAAGGCCAACGCTTATATCCGCACAGACCTCTTCCGCCCGCCCCACGGCTGGATGAAATGGGGCCAATACATAGGTGTACTCCAGCACCACTATAAAGTAATCATGTGGGACTTGGTCACGCGCGACTATTCCACACGCCTCAACGGCCGCGACGTCTTGCGCAACGTCCAACGCTATACGCGCAATGGGAGCATCATAACCTTTCACGACTCACTCAAGAGTCAGGACAAACTCCTCTATGCTTTGCCCCGCTCCATCGAATGGTTGCAGCAGCAAGGCTATGCCTTTAAGGTTTTCGACTAACTTTTTCTCCTCGAAAACCGCCACCGCTGCGCCAACCAACGCACATCATCACGCGTAGCCACATATAATAGTGGTCGCACTCTTGCCTCGCGCGAAGCAATGCTCGCAAATAGCACCTTAATCATCAGTACCGACACGCGCTCCTCCCACTAACACCCTATTAAATTTGACTCATTATATATTGGAATCAAATTTAATACCCCGCCAACCCACTTCTGCGACGGCCTATTTCACTGAATACACGCCAAATAACCAATTTGCAACGCTTCCGACGTTCGCCCCGCAACACACCTACCACAAATCAACCATCTAAACCTAATATGAAATGCCCTAATACCCAAATGCGAACCCTGCCCCCTCGTTTCCGCTACCGCTCGTCCGCAAATAACTCCATAAAACTCCAACCTTGCATACGCTTACTTCCAAACGTCAACTCCGCCATCCCATTTCCACAACCACACGTCCACAAATAACCCCATCGGGGTTAGTCTCTTGGCAGGGCAGGGTTAAAGGGCGCAGCGCTTTAACCCTGTCTAACGCACACAAGCATTGACAACCCCTTAGGGTTGGTCTTTCAAAAACATCCGATTACCGACACTCGTTATCTTCAACTCATTAAGTGATCAACCGAAGCGCTATTTATAACGCCAATCGTATTAACGTTAACACGCACATCCCATCCCCAACCAATCCCGCCGCAAATAACCCCATCGGGGTTAGTCCTTTGGCAGGGCAGGGTTAAGGTGCGAAGCGACTTAACCCTGCCTAACACACACAAGCATTGGCAACCCCTTAGGGTTGGTCTTTCAAAAAACATCCGCAATCCAAATGCAATGCATAAATCATTACCCTCCCATCACTTCAACAACGACTTACGTCGTTAGTGGCTAGGTTGCCGCTTCGCTCCTCAACCCTGCCACGGAAAATGACCAACCCCTGATGGGGTTGCACTCACTTCCATCCGTTTATCCGGGGTTAAGCCACCTCGTGCCTTAACCCCGGCCTGCCAAAAGACCAACCCTAAGGGGTTGTCGTCCTCTTTATTGAATTGGGGTTAGACCTCGTGCCTAATCCTTTTCAAAATAGACTCGCCCTAACTTGACCTATTATTCCTTCCAATCAATTTTTTAATGCAACCTCTCCGCAAACGATCTATCGAAACCAACATACTCTTCGCACGCAACTTAAAACTAACCCTGCCACCCCATTGCCACGACCACACAATTACAAATAATCCCACAAACTCCAACCTTGCACACGCTTACGCCCAAACGTCGACCCCGCGATCCCATTTCCACAACCTCACATCCGTAAATAACCCCAACGGGGTTAGTCTCTTGGCAGGGCAGGGTTAAGGTGCGAAGCGACTTAACCCTGCCTAACCCACCGCCGCATTGACAACCCCTTAGGGTTGGTCTTTCAAAAACAGCCGATGTTTGGCGACGGACGAATGAAATCCCAACAAAAAAAATCGAAAAAAGCCCATTTCATCGCGGATAATCGACATTGTAGGCCATAACTGTTTATCGTTGTCGGAATTATTCCCTGTTCTCAACAATTCGCATCGGTTGCAAAAAAAAGAAATTCCTAACCTACAATGATGAAAGTCCCAATTTCAAGCGACAATAACTGAACGACAAACCACACACGCCCAACTGTGCGAATTTTCACCGTGGTGAAACAAACGTACGCTCGTAAGCGTACAACCTTTTCATCGTGATGAAAAACCTTTCCCCTCACGATGAAAAGACGACTGATTCAAACCTGCGCATCTAAAATCCAATGCTGCGACCGAAAAAATCAATCCAAAAACCGATGAAACCGACGAAAACTGAACGAATAACGAAATATCGTGGACCAACAAAGCGAACAAAGCAGGCGGCCAAGGGCGCAAGAAACGACGCAGCGGAAGCGAGCCGTTTAGGCACTTAGCCCTCAACGGAGCAGACGTGGAAAAAGGTATCAAAGCATAAAGAGGCGTTTTCCAAACCTTTTTACTACTTTTGCATATAAAGCCGATCGGTCGTAAAATTTGCGGTTTCGCTGACCGCTATTTAGCGTTGCGCCCCCTTCCGCCAAGCGCTTCGAGCGTGGGAGTAGGCGCGGCGCGCGGCAAGGCCGACATTGAGCAATCGAACTGAAACATTTACTGCTTATAAACTGCGATTATGAATATTCTACTTCTGGGTAGCGGAGGCCGCGAACACGCATTGGCGTGGAAAATCGCGCAGAGCGAAAAATTGGACCGTTTGTTTGTAGCCCCGGGTAATCCCGGAATGGCCGAAATAGCGACTTGCGTGGCGCTCAACCCGATGAAGTTTCTCGAAGTGGGACGCTTCGTCGTTGAAAATAAAATAGATATGGTCGTCGTAGGCCCCGAAGCGCCACTCGTAGAAGGCATTGTAGATTATTTTCGCAGTCGGCCGGAGTTGCAGCACGTTGCCCTTATCGGACCGAGTGCCGCCGGCGCACGCTTGGAAGGTTCTAAAGATTTTGCCAAAGCCTTTATGCGCCGCCATCACATCCCAACGGCCGATTATCAAACCTTCGGCGCAGACCAATTTGAGGAAGCTTGCCGCTTCTTAAAGACCCTCAAGCCCCCTTACGTCTTGAAGGCTGACGGTTTGGCCGCCGGTAAGGGCGTATTGATCCTCGATGATCTGGAAACGGCTGAAAGCGAACTCAAAGCGATGCTTTCGGGGCGCTTTGGGGCAGCCAGTGCGCAGGTTGTCATAGAAGAATTTTTGTCGGGCATAGAGTGTTCGGTCTTTGCCTTGACTGACGGGAAGCATTACCAAATCTTGCCTGAAGCAAAAGACTACAAACGCATCGGCGAAGGCGATACGGGCTTAAATACGGGCGGTATGGGTTCCGTTTCGCCCGTACCTTTTGCCACGAAAGAATGGATGCAACGCGTAGAAGATGAGATCGTGCGGCCCACGGTCGAAGGCTTGGCGGCTGACGGCTTGGACTACCGCGGCTTTATCTTCTTCGGCTTGATCAATTGCGATGGGCGGCCGAAGGTAATCGAATACAACTGCCGTATGGGCGACCCCGAAACGGAGACGGTTATGCTCCGACTGAAGAGTGATCTTGTCGAACTTTTTGAGGGTGTGGCGCAAGGCGACTTGGATCGCCGCGAAGTGGTCTTCGATGAGCGTCCTGCGGTCTGCGTGATGTGCGTCAGTGGCGGCTATCCCGAGGCTTATCGTAAAAATATTCCGATGACGATCGGCGAGCAAGCGGACGGCGTAGTGTTTCACGCGGGCACGGCGCTGAAAGACGGGCAACTCGTGACGGCAGGCGGACGCGTCGCAGCGGTAAGCAACTACGGCGCAACGGCGACTGAAGCTTTGGCGAAGTCGATGCGCGGCGCAGAGGCAATTGACTTTGAGGGGAAATATTTCCGCCGCGACATCGGCAAAGACATCATAGACGCCTAAGGCTAAAAGCCGCACACATTATTATATAGATAGGAACAGGATGGACGACTTTCGCAACCGATCGGCCAAAAGTATGCTGACGCTGCCGCTTGTGGCCGTCATTGCCGGTGTAGTTTGGGTGCTTCCCGATCCGCGCAGCGCGTGGCTGTGGGGCGGCTTTGCGATTGTCTGCGCCTTAACCTATACGCTGCGCGAGTTAAACAATCGTTTTCAACTCCTACGCATACGTTCGCGCCTCGTAAGTGCCACTTTTCTGGCGCTTTTTGCCGCGCTGCCGGATCTGCATCCGGCCGGAACGAATTTGATTCCCGCCATAGGGCTGCTGCCGGCCTTGTTTTGCCTCTTCGGTTCTTATCAGCAATATCGCCCCGAGCATTATACGTTTCACGCTTTCTTCTTCCTTTCCATCGGAAGTTTGGCTTTCCCGCCGCTACTTGTGCTGTCGGTTTTCTTTTATGTGACGATGGCCCTCGTTTTGCACACGCTCACGTGGCGATCTTTGTTTGCCGGACTCTTCGGTTTGGTTGTTCCCTATTGGTTTTACGCCGGCTATCTCGTTTGGATGAACCGTTTGGAAGAATTAGAGCAACAATTTACCCCGTTTTTACAATATAGTTGGCCCGATTTCCAACATCTGCCGCTGCCGCACGTAGCAAGTTTCTGTTTTCTCAGCCTTTTGGCGCTGCTGAGTACGCTCCACTTCGTCCGTACCAGCTTCAACGATAAAATTCGCACACGTGTGTTTCTTTATGTGCTGATCATTCTCGAACTGGCTATTGCCGGAGGCGGCGTATTATTGCCACATCATTATTGTATAATAATGCCCCTTTACTTGGTGGTGGCTTCTCCGCTGATCGCGCACTACTTCGCTTTGGCGCGCGGGGGCTTGTTGATGAACGTTTGGTTTATCTGCTGGCTGTTGGGTTTGATCGCGTTGGGCATATATAATTACGGCTTGCTGGAATTCTTTGGCTGGGCGTAAAAAACCAAACTTGGAGATGATATGACAGAAATCACAGATTTTCTAATCGCACACGGCGTACTCGGAATGTTTATCGCAGCGTTTTTAGCCGGCACTTTTTTGCCCTTTGCATCGGAGGTCGTATTGCTGGGCCTTTTAGCCGCCGGTGCAGATCCCGTCGGGCTGCTTATTTGGGGCACCATTGGCAATCTTTTAGGCGGAATGTTTAACTACTGGATCGGAACAAAAGGAAAAGAAGAATGGATCGAGAAATACGCAAAAGTGAAGCCGCAGGATCTACACAAAGGATTGCGGCACGTGCGCAAATACGGCGCGTGGGCAGGCTTGTTGGCCTGGGTGCCAATCTTGGGCAGCATACTCACAGTCTCGATGGGCTTTCTACACACCAACCTCTTCTACTCTGCGTTCACGATTGCCTTGGGTAAATTCACGCGCTACGCAGTGATCGTCAGCTCCTACGTTTCATTTTAACAAACACGACCGAGTATATTATAAATCCAACGCGCGCCGAATCGAGGCCGCCAAGAATTATTTCACGTCCGACAAACACTCACGCGCTTCGCGCTTGAAAATAAATAACCACAAAAGACCGCCGCACCGGCCGGAGCCATTTCCAACTCCGCCCAAGCGAAAAAACTTCAACACTATGCGCATCAGATTCCTTTTTCTCTTGCTTTTGATTCCACTCTTCTGGACTTGTAAAAACGACAAGACGGGTTATAAACCGCTCATCTCCGTCAGCATCGAGCCCCTACGCAATATTGTCGAACACCTTGCGGGCGATTACTACAAAGTCGTTACTTTGACACCGGTCGGAGCAAGTCCGGAGACCTACGAACCCACGCCAAAACAGCTGATGGACGTAAGTAACAGCCGGCTATATTTTGCTATTGGCACGCTCGGGTTTGAAAGGCAGCAGCTCGAACGCATGAAAGAGACCGCCCCGACGCTAAAAATATACACCGTGTCCGACGGAATATCCCTTCTGGCTGCAAAACACGAGGGTCACAGCGATTCTACAGACCCGCACATCTGGATGTCGCCCAAAAATGTCGTGCAGATGGCCCGCAATGTATGCAATGCACTCTGCAAGAACGACCCAAAACACACCGAAGTGTACAAAAAGAAGTTGGCAGAACTCGAGCGCCACGCCGACGAAGTCGATCGCCGCATACGACTTATGGTTAGCAAGGTACGATATCGCATTTTTTTAATCTATCATCCTGCTTTGGCCTACTTTGCCAGCGAATATGGCTTCCACCAACTCACGATTGAGCAAGACGGCAAAGAGCCATCGGGCGATCATCTCGCTACGATCATCACGGAAGCCAAAGCGGCCGAAGTCCACATCATATTCTTGCCGCGCGAGTTCAAGGGGCGCTCCGTCAAACCCATTTCAAAAGCCACCGGCGCCCGCGTTGTCATCATCAATCCCTTGGCTTATCGCTGGGACAATGAAGCCATTGCGATCGCAAAATCCTTAGCTGCACAATGAGTTTAGTAAGTCTCAGCGACGTAACCTTTGCTTTCGACGGCCAAGTCGTATTGGAAAACGTCAATATCGCGATTAAACCGCACGATTTTATCGTTTTGGCGGGCACAAATGGCGGCGGAAAAACGACACTCTTGCGTTTACTCGCCGGCTTATTGCGCCCCACGAAAGGCGAGATCCGCCGTGCGCCCGGCCTGCGTTTAGGTTATTTGCCGCAGTATCGGAAAATTGATCGCCAGTTTCCTTTGCGCGTTTACGACGTTGTACGCTCCGGCCTGCAAAATCGAAAAAAACTGCTGTCGCGCTTTTCGCCCGATGCCGACGATCGCGTTCGCGAAGCCCTGCATCAGTTGGCCATCGAGCAGTTGGCCTCCCGGCCTATCTCCGATTTGAGTGGCGGCCAGTGGCAACGGGTTTTATTGGCCCGCGCCATAGTTTCTCGCCCCGATCTCCTACTCTTGGATGAGCCGGATACGCATCTTGACGCCGCCGGTAAGACTTTTTTGTACGAACTTCTCCTTCGTTTGCAAGACGACTGCGCCATCGTGCTCGTCAGTCACGACGAGACGCTCCCTTTCTCCAACGTTTGGCAGGTGAGCAACCATCATGTACAACCCGAAAATGGGCATTAAAATCCGATGAAACCGCCTATTTTTAGCTCCTTTCCAAATACATACCACGACCTTCTAACTTTTTATTCTAATGACAGAAAGAGAAAAAGCCTTGAGCGGACAATGGCACAATCCCGGCGCAGATCCCGAACTTCGCCGCCTGCTCGACGAGGCCCAAGACTTAAGTTATCAGTACAACCGCCTGCATCCCGCCGAGACCGATGCGCGCGATGCACTCCTACGCCGACTTTTGGGGCGCGTAGGTCGCGATTGCACCGTCCTACCCCCTTTTATGGTCGATTACGGCTGCAATATTTCACTGGGCGATCACGTCTTTATCAACAAAGGTTGCGTAATGCTCGACGGCGCACCCATAGTTTTCGGCAGTCACATCTTTGTAGGCCCCAACTGTAGCTTTAATACCCCCATCCACCCCTTGACTGTCGAGCTGCGCAATCAAGGTTTGGAGCGCAACGAAGCCATTTATATAGCAGACAACGTTTGGATTGGCGCACAAGTATGCATCCTTGCCGGCGTCAGCATCGGCGCGGGTAGCATCATTGGCGCAGGTAGCGTCGTCACGCGCGATGTTCCGCCCGACGTAGTGGCGGTTGGCAATCCCTGTCGCGTATTACGCAAAGCCGAAGACCGCCCATGAAGCGCCTGCTCATCGTCTTTTTTTACCTCTGTCTATTGACGGCCGGCGCGCAAAGCCGATTTCGCGTGATGACCTACAACGTAGAAAATGCCTTTGATACGATTCACGATGAGGGCAAGCAGGATTTCGACTTCCTCCCTACGGGCCGCCTCCACTGGGATACGCCTAAATATCGCGCCAAGTTGAGTCGTATCGCCTCCGTTATTGCCGGCGTCGGAGAAATGCAGCCGCCCAAACTCGTAGCTTTGTGTGAGGTAGAAAATGCACGCGTTATCGAAGACCTACTGCACCACACACGACTCCATAGCTTCAACTATCACTATTGTATGACGGAAAGTGCGGACCGGCGCGGCATAGATGTAGCCCTGCTCTATCAGCCGTCGGCTTTTCATCTCTTTTATATGGATACGCTGCGCGTGATGCCGGCCAACAAGCACGAGAATCCTACGCGCGACATCCTGCACGTCTGCGGACTTGTGCCTTCGGGCGATACGCTTTCTGTCTTTGTGGTCCATCTACCCAGCCGCCGCGGTGGCGTACGGCGCACGATGCCGCACCGCTGTCGAGTAGCACAGCGATTGCGGCAGGAAATTGACGGCCTAACACGCGACGGACGCGACCGAAAAGTGGTCATTATGGGCGATTTCAACGATGAACATACTGCCCCGTCCATAGCTACCGTCTTGGAAGCCCGAAAATGGACCGACGCGATTCAACCTCTGTTTTTGTGCGTCCTAACCGCCGACTTAAAAGCCGCAAATGGGATTCGAGGAACGCATAAATTTCAAGGCCGATGGGCGCAATTGGATCAGATTATCGTCAATGATCGACTCCTTACGACCGAAGGGCTGCATACGTCGCCCAAAGATTGCTTCATTTTCACCGATGCCCCACTCCTTAAATACGATGCAGGCGACCATGGGGTTGTACCTTATCGCTCCTTTCTCGGATCTTTTTATCAAGGCGGCTTTTCAGATCATCTCCCCGTCGTCGTTGATTTCTACTATTGACCGATTGGCCAATAGTATCATTTGTTTTTGAGTGCTATATATGTAAAAAAATGCCCATTTCATCGCATTTTAAGCACAACACCGGCGCCATTCGCTCGAGCACAGCCGAAGTTTGAAACCCTACATTTGACGTTTCGCCGTAAAGGCCCATTCTTCGCCGCCTTTTCAATGTGAAAAGACAACCTTTGTCCCCACATTTTTCAAAGCAAACTTGGGTTTGCACCTTTTTCATCACGAGCGTAGGGTCTTTTTATCGTGATGAAAAGGTTGTACGCTCACGAGCGTACGTTTGTTTCACCACGGTGAAAATTCGCACAGTTGGGCGCGTGTAGTTTGTCGTTCAGTTATTGTCGCTTGAAATTAGGATCTTCATCGTTGTAGGTTAGGAACTTCTTTTTTCGCAACCGATGCGAATTGTTGAGAACAGGGAATAGTTCCGACAACGATAAACAGTTATGGCCTACAATGTCGATTATCTGCGATGAAATGGGATTTTTTTCGATTTTTTCGTTGGGATTTCATTCATCCGTCGCTAAACATCGGATGTTTTTGAAAGACCAACCCTAAGGGGTTGCCAATGCTTGTGTGTGTTAGGCAGGGTTAAGCCGCTTCGCACCTTAACCCTGCCCTGCCAAAAGACTAACCCCGTTGGGGTTATTTGCGGATGTATAGTCGTGAAAATAGGGTGGCTGGGTAAACATTCGGGAGTAAGCGTGTACAAGGTTGGATCTTGTGGGCTTATTTGCGGATATATGGTCGTGAAAATGGGATGGCGGGATTTGGGTTTGGTCGCGAGTGAGCGTAGCATTATGTTCTGATGGGGTTATTTGTGGACGTCCGGTCGTGGAAATGGGGTGATGAATGTGTCGGGTATTATACGAAAAATTACCGCCTGACTATGCATTTTGAGGATTGAGTGCGAAGTGTTGAAACGTAGAAGCTTGAGGTGGCTTTTTATGGCCGAATTTTCGATGAAACCGCGGTTTTTTCGATTTTTTCTTCGTTTTTAAGTTTATTTTCGAGGCTTATTTCGGATGAAAGATCCAATTGAGGGAAATCTTTGAGCGGTTTCGGGAAAAATTTCGGCGGAATAGCCATACTTTTTCTGTCAATAAATCGAAATAACATGCGGGATATAACAAACGAAATACGTACTATAATTGCCTGAATACAATGAATTTGAAAAGTTTTTTAGTTTGCAAAAGACCGCCAACGGGGAATGGACGGATTACGGTGCGTGTAAGCGCCAAAAAGGTAATGTTCGATGGGAAATAAGCTCATTCTTTTCGAGTAATCAAATTTGATAGTTTTCAAGCAACAAAATATTGGCGAAAAACCACAAAAGGATCGAATTACCATTTTTGCATTTGTTTACATGTGATGCGTTTTTGAGACAATTTTTGTTCATTATCAGCGATTTACAAAAAGCTCATGTCCGATTAGAGCAAGTCGGGGAAAATGAAAAATGTCCGATTTGAGCATATTTTTGTCCGATTAGAGCAAGTCAATTAGGTTCAAATCGTCCGAACTTTGCGATAGTCAAGCAGGGAAATCTATGTCGGCATTCAAAAACAAGAAACATCCGAGAAAAAGTTCGCAAGAACGTCAAGCGACCGCTCAACGTGAATAGCCAAAAAGAATGTGGGATCTTCCTCAATAATACTGATCTTACAATTAACAACTGTATTGTGAATGTCAAGGGATACTATGGCATTGCAGGAAAAGAAGGTTTAAATGAAAAGTTACTTATCAGAAATGCAACGGTAACAGCAGAAGGAGAACAAGGTTCTATCTGCGACCTCAATTCGCTTACGCTGGAATACAGCAATATCTCCCAGCCTGCCGGAGCTGCATTCGATGGTAGCTTGCATGGCGTAGCTCTTGGCGGAGAACTCGTAAAGACCCAAGTTGTAATCACTAGAGATCCGGCCGGCATCCATACGCCAACCATCGACAACGCTGCCAAGCAAGGAATCTATACGCTCAGCGGCGCGAAGCTCGGCGGTAAGGTAGAAGACCTGCCGAAGGGTATATATATTATCAACGGCAAAAAAGTCGTGAAGTAATAATTTAATGGTTAGCAATAATGAGTGAGTAGCGTGATGGTTGGTGATGTGTGTTGACAACGGTTGAGGTAATACGTCAACTAAGCATCGCCAACCCCACGCGTCTTTCTTTCCTTGCACTTGTTCGCGCGGCATAGCTGCGCGCCGCACGAACAATTCTCCCACACTTTTCTTCGCACCACCTATGCGGTCGGGCAAAGAAAAGTGTTCTTTTTCTGTCCGTTATTACGCCCCTTTAAGTAATTTTGCGCAAAATAAAAAGAACGACAACTATGAAGTTGCTACATACGGCCGATTGGCATTTGGGCAATGCCTTCTACGGCTATGATCGCGAAGCCGAATTTAAGCACTACCTTGCTTGGTTGCGGCAGGCGCTTGCGGAGCAGCAGCCCGACGTCTTGCTCATTGCCGGCGACGTCTTCGATCATCCCAATCCTTCGGCCGAGGCAGAAAAGATGTTTTTCCGCTTTCTCTGCACCGCTGCCGAGGAGGTGAGCGGGCTGCAAATCGTTGTGATTGCCGGCAACCACGATTCCGGCGCACGCCTCGAAGCACCGGCCGGCTTGTTGTATCTTCATAATATATATGTGCGCGGCACGATCGAACGTCTGCCCGACGGCACGCCCGATTTCGACCGCCTAATTCTCCCTTTGAGTCGGCGCGACAATAATGAGGCGGAGGTCGTTTGCTTTGCCGTTCCTTACCTGCGCAGCGGCGACTATCCGGCCGGTATGACGCAAGAAGAGGGCTTACGCTATTATTTTGAGCAGTTGTGGAAGCACCTGCGCAAGAGTGATTTCCGCGGTCTGCCCGTCATTCCTGTGGCCCATTATTATGCCGCCGATGCTCGCTTGAGCGAAACGGAACACAGCGAGCGCCTTGTCGTTGGCGGACAAGACCGCGTCGAAGGCGACGTAGCCGGTCGCGATGCCGCATATATCGCTTTAGGCCACATTCATCGTGCGCAGGAAGTGCGCGAGCATACCTTCTATGCCGGCAGCATCCTACCGATGTCTTTCTCTGAAAAATATTATGACCACGGCGCCCAACTCATAGAGCTTGATGAGCAAGGGCGGGCCGCTGTATCTAGACTTACTTATACGCCCTTGCGCCAATTGAAGTCTATTCCTGAAAAGGGAGCAGCATCGGCCGGCGAAGTTTTAGACCTCATCAGTCGACTGCCGCATCGAGAGAAGAACGACGAAGGGCTTGGTTGGCCCTACCTAGAACTCCGCGTGAGAGAGGAGCAGCCCGAGCCGCAGTTTTTACACGACGTCACGAACGCCTTGCAGACCAAGGCTGTGCGCTTCTGCCGCATTCTGCGCGAGCAGCCCGAAGCGCCCAATGCAGAGCGCCCGATGCCCGACGTTGTCAACGTCACCACCACGACGCCGCTCGAATTGGCCCAACAAGTTTTTCAAGATAAATATGGTAAGCCTCTCCCCGAAGCCTTGCAAACGCGGTTCGCTGAGGCTGCCGAAGACGTCATCACCGATGGCCACGCTGATCAATAAGATTATTGCCGATAACATCACTACTTGCAGACTACGATGAAAATAGATAAAGTAACGCTCAACAATCTGACTTCCTTTGAAGGCCTCCAGACGATAGACTTTACCACAGAGCCTTTGCGCTCAGCCGGACTCTTTGCCATCACGGGCGATACGGGAGCGGGTAAGTCTACACTGCTCGACGCCATTTGCTTAGCCCTCTACGGGCGGGCGCCTCGTCTGGACGGCGTGGAAAAGATGAACAGCGAAGCCCTTGCGACGGATTCTACCGTCAAAGGCATTCAGACTGACGACGTTCGCAACATTATGCGCCGTGGACAAAAAGAGGCTTCCGCTGTGGTCGAATTTTCTACCCCCGACGGCGCTCGCTACGAAGCCGAGTGGTCTTGCCGCAAAAAGCGGACGGGCAATTATGATACTGTGGCGCGTACTTTTCGCCAAATTGCCCCTAAAAAGAAGAGTTTCGACGGGCGCAACGCGGAGATCCAAGAAGAAATCAATCGCGTGGTCGGTTTAGATTATATGCAGTTCTCACGCACCGTTATGCTGGCTCAAAATAGTTTTGCCTCCTTCCTCAAAGCGCGCAAAGAAGAAAAGTCGGCCTTGCTTGAGAAGCTGACGGGCACGGAAATCTACGGCCGCATCTCGATGCGCATTCACGAGAAAGCAGCCGCAGCTACCACCCGCGTCAAAGCGGAAGAAAGTCATATCGAAGGCATTCTCCATAACCGGCTCACGCCTGAAGAACTGGAGGATCTGGAGACCGACGTTAACCGCCTGACCCTCTCCGAAAAGCAATTGGGTAGCGAGCAGGAGATGGTAAAGTCGCAAATCAATTGGTTAGTCGACTTTGCTGCGGCAGAAGCTAAGGTCAAGCAACTCGAGGAGACTGACCTCCAAGCGCGGCGAGCAAGAGAGGCGATGCGCACGGACCTGTTGCGCCTGCGCCGGTTTGACGAACTGCAACCCGTGCAGCAGCTCTATCGCGACATCGTCCTGCGTCGTTCTGATGTAGAGCGCTTGCAGCGGCAAGGTGAGGCGCTGTATGGCGAACGCACGCAAGCCAAGAAGGCGGTTCAAGCCGCTTCGGCAGCTCTCGATACGACCCGCGAGCAGGAGGCGGCCGCTTTAGCACAACTACAACAACAATTGCCCGGCATCAATCGCGGACGCCAACTCAGTGGAGAGATTACCGGTAAAAAAGATACCATCAAGCGCTTGGAGCATCGTAAGACGCAGGCCGAAGTACAGCTACATCGGCAATGTGAAGCCCACGCCGCCAAATTAGCGACTATAGAGGCGGAACATAAGGAGGAAAAGGAGTTGCAAGTGAGGTTTCAGGCGCTCTCTACACACCGCGTGATGTTTGATAAGATTGAGTTGATCAAGGATAAACTCAATTCTTTCGACAGCGAGACTGCGCAGCACGCGGAGAACCTCAATGCGACAGATAAGTTGCAGCGGATTTTGAAGGACATTTCCGGCAAACTTGAAGAGACAGAAAAGGAACAGAATGAAAAAGAGTCCGCGCTCAGCGTGCAAAAGAGCGAATTGCTAATGCACCGTCAGGCAAATAAGGGCTTGAATGGCGCGCAGCTCCAACAAAAGTTGGCCGAAGAAAGCAATCGGGCTACCGGCTTGCGCCACGCGGCGCGTTTGTGGACGCGTATCGCTAACGGCTATGAGGAGTTAGATGAGCGGCGAGCTAAGATTGCCCGTGATGCAACAAACCTCGACCAGCTTAAAAAGTCTTTGGAGCGATTAGAGGCCGAGGCCGCCACAGCACGCGATTTGCGGGAGCGCCGCCGACAAGCTTATATCTTGAGCAATAGTGAGAACATCGAAATCTTGCGTCACGACTTGCGCGAAGGGACGCCTTGTCCCGTTTGCGGCGCGACGCATCACCCTTATCATACGGAGACGGAGCGCGAGTTGGGTGAATTGATCTCCAATTTGGAAACCGATTATAATGAGGCCTGCGATTTGGCCGACGCCAAACTCCGCCAATTAGATGACTTGCGCCTGCAAATGGCACGGGCGGAGAGTGAACTCACGTTGGAGCGCAATTACTTTACTTCCTTAGAAGCTCGGCAAAAGGCTGACGAAGAAGAGTGGCAGACTTTTGCTACGCTCGACAATTCTTTTAAAGAATGCTCACCGACAGTCAATCGGCAGGCCCGCGCAATGATGATCGGCCTACTCTTGGAAAATACGCAGCGGGCGGCTGAAGAAGATGACGTCACGCTCAAGACTTTCAATTTTCACCAAGGTTTTATCGACCGCCTGACGATAGAAGTGGAGCGCTTAGAGAATCAAGTGCGCGAAACGGCAAGCCGACTTGGCGCACTCAAAACAGAGCGGCAGGTGCGTATGGGGTCTTTGGAAGATGTGCAGGCACGTTTGCGCAAATCCGAGCGTACAACGGAGGCGCTCTATGTCGATCTTGATGAAATGATCACGCTGTCGGGTTGGTTCTCGGAGTGGAAACACAATGCTGAAAACTTCCGCCGCCGCATCGTGAGTCTCTATGACGAGTGGCTCTATACGACGAACAAACTCGAAGAAAAGGCGCAGCGTACCTTCCAGTTGGGCGAGGAACTAAAAAGTGTGGAAGATGCCGAAGCAGAGGCTAATCGACAATTGGAAGAGACGGTCAACGAACTCTCTATGCAGCGCAACGAATTGTCGGATATGCAGGAGGAGATGCGTAGGCTTGTGGGCAAGGACACACCGGCCGAATTGGAGGCGCGCCTCAACGCATTTATTCGCAAGACGCAGCAAGAAACGCAAACGTGCATCGCACGATTGGCCGAGGCCAACGACCGTCTGAACCGCTTGGATGGGCAACACGAAAACGTAGAGCAGGCGCTTGAAGCCGGCCGCCAAGAATACAACCGCAAGAGTTCGGAAATGGACTTGTGGATTCTGAAGTTCAACGGCACGCATACACCGACGCAATTTAGCGAGATGGAAACGCTCTTCACCGACCCTACCGATTGGAATGCCATTCGTGCCGAAATAGCCCGCCGCGATGAAGCCTGCCTCTTGACGGCCCATAATGCCGACAAGGCGCGTGAGGATTTTATACGCCTCAAAGCGCTTCCCGGACACCCTTCAGGAGAGGGAGAAGAAAGTCCCGAGGCCTTGCAAGCGCACTTGCAAGATTTGCAGCAGCGCCACGAAACCTTGTCTGCCGAACTCCTACAATTGCAGTCGCGCCTCAAGGCTCATTATGATAGTGAAGCGGCCGCCGCAAAGCGCCACGAGGCCTTGCGCCAACTGGAAGAAGATGCGACCGAATGGGGTCGCTTAGACGATCTTTTAGGTAGCAGTACGGGTAAGAAATTCCGCGAATTGGCGCAAAGTTATACCTTCCGCTTGCTCGTAGCGCAGGCCAACCATCACCTATCTCACCTCTCTGCGCGCTACCGCTTGGTCAACATTCCGGGCACACTCACGCTGGAGATCGAAGATCGCGATATGTTTGACGAACGTCGTTACGTTTCCTCACTTTCGGGAGGCGAAACCTTTGTCGTCTGCTTGGCTTTGGCCTTGGGCTTGGCTTCGCTGTCGGCGCACAATTTATCTATCGGCAGCTTGTTTATAGACGAGGGTTTCGGCAATCTTGATCAGGCTTCGCTCAACTTAGTGATGGAAGCTTTGAGCAATCTTGAGACGATAGAAGGGCGCAAAGTAGGCGTCATTAGTCACACGGATCAAATCCGCCGGCAGATTTCGCCGCAAATACAAGTGCGCAAACTCCCCGTTGGCGGCCGTAGTGAAATTGTAGTGGTCTGATTGGACTTATACCTTGTGTAGTTAGTGTCGGCAAGTGCCCAATTTACCAACTCTTCCGCCTAACTTTTCCACAAGTCCATCCGCAAATAACCCCATTGGGGCTGATAATTTCAACGTTCAACGTCCGATCACCAAGCGCGAACCTCATTAGCCCATTTCCCCAACCACACATCCCCAAATAATCCCATCGGAGTTAGTCTTTTAACAGGGCAGGGTTGACGCGATGCGTCAACCCTGCCTCAGCAAGCAAGTAAAAATGACAACCCCATAGGGTTGGTCTTTCAAAAACACGCGCAAATGCATCAACAAAAAAACAAAATTATTCAAAAAACGGCGGTTTCATCGCATATTCGGCTATAAAAATGCCGAATAAACCACCCCGCCACAACCCACTGCGCACCTCGGCCAAACTTTCACCTATGATCGGAAAAATTCTCCTATAAGACAATTTTAATTTGCCTATAAGAAAGTTCAAACTTTCACCTAAGAAACTTTTTCCGATCATAGGTGAAAGTTTCAATAATCCCTATCCCTGCGCGACCGAAAGACGGCCCATTTTTGTCAAAGTACGAAAAAACCGCGCTTTCATCAGTTGAAAACGCGGCCTTTCCTAAATGTAATTTTTTGCCGGCACTAAGCTGTGCCTTAATCCTCATCTACTTCGCATTCCGGATATCGTCCTGTGCACCGAAGATTAAGTTGCGCTTGTCAAGAACCATACGCATTGTACTGCTTTTCGTGAACCGCACGCTCACGCGCTTAATGAGATTTGTCCCTTTTTCCTTTGCCTCTTTCGCCGTCGTTACGCCCTCGCCGTGCATCGTCAGGCGAAAAGAACCGAGATCTCCTAAGCGAACCGAATTACCATCGGAGAGTGTTTGGAGAATCTCATATTGCA
>ERZ1674049.15-NODE-15-length-68868-cov-41.745266_pt1 | contig 68868 bp, 59 predicted proteins | sample MGYA00581127_ERZ1674049 | MGnify/ENA primary metagenome ERZ1674049 (study PRJEB41354, sample SAMEA4873323) | human saliva metagenome | biome: human-associated habitat [ENVO:00009003]; feature: mouth environment [ENVO:08000002]; material: saliva material...
AGGCAAGGCAAGGCAAGGCAAGGCAAGGCAAGGCAAGGCAAGGCAAGGCAAGGCAAGCTTACCATCGTTATTTTGAAATAAAATCATTTTTCTAAAACTTCCATGTAAATTTTTCCTATTATGCCGCAAAAAAACAGCAAATGCCGCTGCATTAAACAAGTGATGAATACTTGAAATTATAAATAAAGTATTCATAATCCCAAGGTCGTCTGAAAACGATATGATTGTTTTCAGACGACCTTTTCACACATCAAATATTCCACAGGGAAAACACCATGGCAAAAGCCCCCAAAACCATCTACCAATGTTCCGAATGCGGCGGTACTTCCCCGAAATGGCAGGGCAAATGCCCGCATTGCGGCGAGTGGAACACGCTTCAGGAAAGCCTGGCTGCACCCGAACCGAAAAACGCCCGCTTCCAATCTTGGGCGGCGGATACCTCGACCGTCCAATCCCTCTCCGCCGTGACCGCCACCGAAGTGCCGCGCAATCCGACGGGCATGGGCGAACTCGACCGCGTATTGGGCGGCGGTTTGGTCGATGGAGCGGTCATCCTGCTCGGCGGCGACCCCGGCATCGGCAAATCCACACTGCTGTTGCAAACCATCGCCAAAATGGCGCAAAGCCGTAAAGTGCTGTACGTTTCCGGCGAAGAATCCGCCCAACAAGTCGCCCTGCGCGCGCAACGTTTGGAACTGCCCACCGAAGGCGTGAACCTGCTTGCCGAAATCCGCATGGAAGCCATTCAGACGGCCTTAAAACAGCATCAGCCCGAAGTCGTCGTTATCGACTCCATCCAAACCATGTATTCCGACCAAATCACTTCCGCCCCCGGCTCCGTGTCGCAGGTGCGCGAATGCGCCGCCCAACTGACGCGCATGGCGAAACAAATGGGCATCGCCATGATACTGGTCGGACACGTTACCAAAGACGGCGCGATTGCCGGTCCGCGCGTGCTGGAACACATGGTCGATACCGTGCTGTATTTCGAGGGCGACCAACATTCCAACTACCGCATGATACGCGCCATCAAAAACCGCTTCGGCGCGGCAAACGAACTGGGCGTATTCGCCATGACCGAAAACGGTTTGAAAGGCGTGTCCAACCCGTCCGCCATCTTCCTTGCCAGCTACCGCGACGACACGCCCGGCTCGTGCGTTTTGGTCACGCAAGAAGGCAGCCGCCCGCTTCTGGTCGAAATTCAGGCATTGGTCGATGACGCGCACGGCTTCACCCCCAAACGCCTCACTGTCGGCCTCGAACAAAACCGCCTCGCCATGCTGCTCGCCGTCCTTAACCGCCACGGTGGCATCGCCTGCTTCGACCAAGACGTGTTCCTCAACGCCGTCGGCGGTGTCAAAATCGGCGAACCCGCCGCCGACCTCGCCGTCATCCTCGCCATGCTCTCCAGCTTCCGCAACCGCCCCATGCCCGAAAAAACCGTGGTTTTCGGCGAAATCGGCTTAAGCGGCGAAGTCCGCCCTGTCGCACGCGGACAAGAGCGGCTCAAAGAAGCGGAAAAACTCGGCTTCAAACGCGCCATCGTCCCCAAAGCCAATATGCCGCGCAATGCCAAAGAGTTTCCAAATCTAAAAATCTACGGCGTCAGCAGTTTGCAGGAAGCGATTGACGTTTGTCGTGACGGGGACTAAACCGTTTCTATAATCCGCCTAAAAAAACAATCATCTAAAAGGCCGTCTGAAAACTTTCAGACGGCCTCTCTTTAAATTTAAATAATTTTGTTATATTATAACGAACTACTTTATTCTATCTTTTCTACACATCGAAAATCGGAGAGAAATCTTGAAAAAAACTGCTTTGCTTATCGCATCCGCCTTCCTGTTCAGCACTACCGCACACGCCCACCGCGTTTGGGTTGAAACCGCCCACACACATGGCGGCGAATACCTTGAAGCTGAATTGGGCTATGGCGAATTCCCGGAGCTTGAACCGATCGCCAAAGACCGCCTGCACATTTTCAGCAAACCCATGCAACTGGTGACTGAAAAAGGCAAAGAAAACATGATTCAAAAAGGCACATACAATTACCAATACCGCAGCAAATTGCCGGTCAAAGACGGCAGCTACTTGGTAACCGCTGAATACCAACCGACTTTCTGGTCAAAAAACAGCGCTGGCTGGAAGCAGGCAAGCATCAAAGAAATGCCTGATGCAAGCTATTGCGAACAAACCCGTATGTTTGGTAAAAACATCGTCAATGTCGGCCATGAAAGCGCAGATACTGCCATCATCACCAAACAAGTCGGCCAACATTTGGAAATCGTTCCTTTAGACAACCCTGCCAACGTCCACGTCGGCGAACGCTTCAAAGTCCGCGTCCTCTTCAATGGCGAGCCGCTGCCGAACGCCACCGTTACCGCCACATTTGACGGCTTCGACACCAGCGACCGCAGCAAAACCCATAAAACCGAAGCCCAAGCCTTCTCCGACACCACCGATGACAAAGGCGAAGTCAGCATCATTCCATTGCGCCAAGGTTTCTGGAAAGCCAGCGTAGAACACAAAGCCGATTTCCCCGATCAAAGCGTGTGCCAAAAACAGGCGAACTACACTACTTTGACCTTCCAAATCGGTCATTCACATCATTGATTTTTCCATAACAAAAGGCCGTCTGAATAGTTCAGACGGCCTTTATTCATCCTATTTAAGGACGATGCGGCGCAAACTGCCATTGTCCCAATTCCAAATTCAAATCAAACAGATTCAGATGGCCTATTGCCACGCGAACCAAGCGTAAACACGGAAAGCCTGCTTTCGCCGTCATCCTTCGCACTTGGCGGTTTTTCCCTTCCGAAATTTTGATTTCCACCCAAAAATCAGGTACGGATTTGCGCATGCGAATTGGCGGCACGCGCGGCCATAAAACATCCGCTTCGCCCTCTTCCAATACCCTGACCTCGGCCGGACGGGTGACAAAATCGCCCAAATCTACGCCACGGCGCAACAAATCCAATTTGTCTTCATCAGGAGAACCCTCCACCTGCGCCCAATAAGTTTTGACCTGCTTGAATTTCGGGTCGGCAATCTGCGCCTGCAAACGGCCATTATTGGTCAGCAGCAGCAAACCCTCGCTGTCCGTATCCAATCGTCCGGCCGGATAGAATCCCGGTTTCTCGACAAAATCCTTAAGGCACGGATGTTTTTCATGTGCAGAAAACTGGCAAATCACGCCATAAGGCTTGTTTAGAATAATCAAATCGTTCATTTCACACTTTCAGACGGCCTTAGATTTCAAGCAATCCCGGATAATAAAAAAGACACCGTATAAACGGTGTCTTTCATATTTGGCGGAGTAAGAGGGATTCGAACCCTCGATGCAGGTTGACCCCACATGCTTCCTTAGCAGGGAAGTGCCTTCAGCCTCTCAGCCATTACTCCTAAGGAAGACCGCAATATACGCCCTCTGCCCTCCTCCGTCAAGCATTACCGCCCCAAACTTTCTTAACACCATGAAATCATTTAAATAAAAATATAATATTTTTTGCATCATCCTATTTTTATACGGCTTTCATATATGTTAAAATGATTTTGTTTTCTGTAAACCTTTTTTCACACCCCTTATTATAAAGGAGTCCGTATGTTACGTTTTTCTGCTTTGGTTGCCGTATCCGCCCTGATGCTTGCCGCCTGCTCTCAATCCGGCAATTCCCAACCATCTACCTCCTCCTCTCAAACTTCTACTCAAAAAACAACTGCCGCCGGTTCTGCCTGCCGCAGCATGGGTGAAGGCCATAAAGTCAATGGCAAAGGTCAAAACGATATTTATATGTGTAAAGTCGATGTCGCTTTGAACTCTGCCGAAGCCAAATCCGCTTTGGATCCTAGCATCCGCGTTCACTACGGCAGCACATCCGGCGCGACTTTGACTTCCCGTCAAATCTCCAACTCAGTCGGCAAAACCCCTGATGAAACCTGCCAACGCGCGTTCTTGAGCGCAGTTAAACGCTTCCAAAGCACTGCACATCGCAAAAAAGCCAAATCCGTTCATCTGGTTAGCTACTTTGACAAAGTAACCAAAGGCGGTAACGAGTACGAATGCCACATCGCTACATTCAACAGCCGTGTGGTCTTGAAAGGCAGCTTCCACTAAGCAATGTCAAAAATGCCGGACTTCAAGATGAAGTTTGGCATTTTTCTATTTTATGGATACAACACCCCTTCACTGCCTGCTGGCCGATCCGTCTTTTGCCGCCTGCTACGACCATGCCTCCCTAAACGCAGCCGATTGCCAACGTTTGGCTGCCACGCCGCAACTGGCGCAGCGTCAAGACTGGCAAGTCAGCCGCGCATTAAAACAGCAAACCGATTTACCGACTGTATCGCTGAGCCACAGCCAAGGCTTTGCCGCTTTATTGTGTGCGCCTCATCCCTTAACAGCCGGTGTCGATATCGAATTTATCCGCCCGCGCGATTTCAAAGCGCTGTCGGCTTTGGTCTGCACGCAGGAAGAACAAGACTTTTTGGAAACGGCAAACTGGCCGTCTGAAACGTTTTACCGATTGTGGTGTTTCAAAGAAGCCTTGATTAAAGCGGCAAATTTGGATTTCCCGTCAGATATGAAATCGGTCGGCTATATTTTCGATTTGGGACAACCCGTCGGTTTACGCGCTGGAAAGCAAACCGATTGGCACGGCACAAGCGCGATTTTGGCGGATACGATGGCACTTGCCTGCGTTTGGCAGGGAAAAGCCGTCGCCCTGCAATGGCAGTTTTTCGGTTCGCTCAAATCCAATGATTTAACCAACCGGCAAACCATCTAATAACTGACAAAATAATAATAATCTGATTTAATTTACTGTACTTTTACTGATTCCACACACCAACAGCAGCATTTGCAAAAGGCCGTCTGAACGATGAATCTTCGCCTCCTAAACCGCCTCTATACTGCCCTTATCCTGTTTCTTACCCTGTTTTTGGTTTATGCCTTTGCTTCACAAGCGCGCATTCAAACCGATTTGACCGCGTTATTGCCAAGCGAGCAGCAACCCGATGCCTTACTGACGGCTGCGAATAAAGCCGCAGAAGCGCAGCTCAATTCGCAAGTCATCCTGCTTGCCGGCAGTACCGATGCCGAAACTGCTTTTCAGACGGCCTCACAAATTGCCGACGCATGGCGCAAGAGCGGCGTATTTGAACAAGTCGACAGCAGCATGACGCCGAATTTGGACAAAGTGCGGGCGGATATGCAGAAACTGGGCTTGGCCGTTTTGCCGCAAGACGAAATCCGCCTGCTGTTTGAGCAGCCGAAAGCCTATTTTCAAGCGCGCGCAGAAGCCGCGGCCAATCCTTTTGCCGCCCCCTCCCCTTTGTCTTTAGAACAAGACTGGCTGGGCTTTGGACGCTTTGTTGCCGACAAAGCCAATCCGCAAAGCCGTTTGCAGTGGGACATGGACAACGGCATGCTGTTTGCCGAAGACCAAGGCAAAACTTGGGTATTTTTACGCGGACGGATCGCCGGCGGATATCAATTTTCCAGCAACGATGCCCTCTTGCCGCTGATGGCGCAAAGCCGTCAAATCGCTTCGGAAAATGGCGCAGAAACCTTAAGCGCAGGTGGTGCATTGTTCGCCGCCGTATCCAAAGCAGCCGCAGAAAAAGAAAGCCGGCTGATGAGCATGGTCGGACTTGGGCTGACCTTTGCGCTGCTGTTGTGGGTCTTCCGCAGCGGCCGCGTATTTTTGCTGTCCTTGCCGTTGGCAGCCGGCATGTTGACCGGATTGGCAGTTGCATTATTAACCTTCGGCGAAGTGCATATCCTGACCATCGTCATCGGCACCAGCTTGGTGGGTATGTTGGTGGATTTCCCGTTGCACTGGCTTGCTCCTTCGGTATTCGGGCCGTCTGAAAAGACCGTTTGGCAGGCCGAATCGGCAATAAAACATGTCTTGCCGAGCTTTGCCGTCAGCCTGACGATTACCGTCTTGGGCTACGCGCTGCTGTGGTTTACCCCTTTGCCTGTACTGCGCCAAACCGCCGTATTTTCAGGCTTTGCCTTATTTGGCGCGTTTGGTGCCACCGTTTTATGGCTGCCGCCGCTGTTTCGCCGCTATCGTGCCAAAACCGTGCCTTTTGCCGCATTAACCGAAAAGCTCTATTCCTTGTCAGGCCGTCTGAAAAACCGCCTGCACAAACGCGGCTGGTTAATCGTAGGCGGAATTTTGCTGGCAGTCGGACTGTGGCGCAGCGACTGGCGTGACGACATCCGTCAATGGGTCAATATGCCGACCGCGATGTTGACCGAAGTACAACAAATCGGCCGGTTGAGCGGCACGGATTTTGGCGGCAAATATTTGGTGGCCGAAGCACAAAGCGAAGATGCCCTGTTGAAGAAAACCGCCGAACTCGGCCACGCCCTGCAGCCCTTAATCGCGCAAGGCAAACTTTCCGGCATCCAATCGCCCGACCAATTCATCCTGCCGACAACGGAACAGCAAAAACTGCAAAACCGCCTGCGCGAATTGACCAAGTTGCCTGATAGCTGGAAACCGCTCACAGAAATCGGTATTCCACGCAAAACCGTGCGCGATGCCCTGCTTCAAGCTGCCGATACGCAACCATTGTCGCTTTCGGACGGCCTGAATACCGATTTGGCAGAAGCTTGGCGTTCCTTGTATTTGGGCGAAGTGGAACCAGGCCGTTTTGCTGCCGTCGTGCGTTTGAACGGCATGACTGATGAAGCCGCCGTACGCGCCGCAGTGCAACACGTCTCCGGCGTACATTGGGCAGACAAACGCGCCCACTTAAACGAGCTTTTCCACCACACGCGCAATCAGGCCGCATGGTTGAAACTGGCTTCCTATGCGTTGGCATGGCTGCTTTTGTGGAAAATGTTCGGTTTCAAACGCGGCAGCAAAATCCTTGCCGTGCCGCTGGCCGCCGCCATCTGCACCGTTGCCGTACTCGGTTTGGCCGGCATTCCCGTCAGCCTGTTTGCCATGTTCGGCCTGCTTTTAGTATCCGCCATCGGCGTGGACTATGCCGTCTATGCCGCCACCGCACACCACAGCGCGCCGGCAAAATTAGGCGGTATGCTGCTTGCCGCCGCGACGACAGCCATTTCCTTTGCCCTGCTCGCCATCAGCAGCACGCCCGCCGTTGCCGCATTCGGCATGACGGTTACCATCGGCGTGGCATTCAATATTTGGCTGGCAGGCACATTGTTGAAAAATTAAACATAAGATGAAGACGATTAAATTAAGGCGATATTTTGTTTCAACTTCTATCATCACGTTGTAAGAGGCCGTCTGAAAAACTTCAGACACTGGTTTAAACATTATTTATCATTAAAATCAAAGGTATTTTCAAATGTCCGTAGAATTTGACGTTGCCGTTATCGGCGCAGGTCCTTCAGGTTCGGTTGCTTCTGCTTTGCTGAACAAACAAGGCTTTAAAGTTTGCGTATTGGAAAAACAACATTTCCCGCGCTTTGTCATCGGCGAAAGCCTGTTGCCGCATTGCATGGAAATGTTGGAAGAAGCCGGTTTTGCCGACGCAGTGCATGCCGAACCCAGCTTTCAATTTAAAGACGGCGCTGCGTTTTCATGGGGCAGCCGTTACACAGATTTCAACTTTACTGAAAAATTTTCAGACGGCCCCGGCACCATTTATCAAGTGCGCCGCGGCATCTTCGACAAAATCCTGATTGATGAAGCGGCAAAACAAGGCGTCGATGTCCGCTTCGGACACGGTGTAACCGCGTTTGACAACAGCGGCGATGTGGCACGCTTGAGCGTTGCGACCGATACAGGCGAAAACTATGAACTGACCGCCAAATTCGTTTTGGATGCCAGCGGTTACGGCCGCGTCCTGCCCCGCCTTTTGGACTTGGAAAGCCCGTCCGAGCTGCCTTCGCGCCAAGCCCACTTCACGCATATCGACGACAACATCACCAGCCCGAAATTCGACCGCAACAAAATCCTGATCAACACGCATCCGGAACATCGCGATGTCTGGATTTGGCTGATTCCTTTCGGCGACAACCGCTGCTCCATCGGCGTTGTCGGCACGCCCGACAAACTGGCCGGCGAATCAGAAGCCGTGTTGAAAAAATTTGTATACGAGTGCCCGATGCTGGCGGAAATTTTAGATAAAGCCGTTTGGGAAAACGATTTCCCGTTCCGCTCCATCCAAGGCTACTCTGCCAACGTGAAAACCTTGTACGGCAAACATTTTGCCCTTTTGGGCAACGCCGCCGAATTCCTCGACCCCGTCTTCTCCTCCGGCGTAACCATTGCCCTGCACTCTGCCAAACTGGCTGCCGACTTGTTGGGCAAACAGCTCAAAGGCAAAGCCGTCGATTGGCAAACCGAATTTGCCGACCAATTGATGATTGGTGTGAACGCATTCCGCACTTATGTAAACGGTTGGTACGATTTCCGCTTTCAAAATGCCATCTACGCGCCTAACCGCAGCCCTGAAATCAGCCGCATGATTTCGTCTATTTTGGCAGGCTACGCTTGGGACACGAACAATCCATTCGTGGAAAAATCCGAGCAACGCTTGTCCACGCTTGCCGCATTGGTGGGCGATTTGAAGGTAGAATAAGGACAAATGCCTTTCAGACGGCCTAGACTGAAAACGGAACAGGCCGTCTGAAAATCTACCCTCATCATTAAATATTTTGACCGATAGATAAAACTTTATGCGATTTATCCCTTTGCTTGCCGCACTACTGCTTTCCGCATGCGCAACTTCGCTCCCCCATCCGCAAACGCTGCCGCCGCTTTCCAAAGAAGGCCAATGGTTCAAACTCGAGCAGACCAATGCGGCGGGGCAAACCGTTCAAACCAATCTCTTGGCAGTCGAACCTCATTCAGACGGCATCCGCTTTGTCCAAACCGATGCACTGGGCGCGCCGGTATCACGTCAATCGGTCAGCACCAAAGGTTGGAAAAATGACGGCTTTGTGATGCCCAGTGCCACTTCGCGCCGACTGTTTGCCGCCCTGTTGCCGCTTTTGGCTGCTGAACACGCCGCCACGCTTTATCCTGAAGCCCGCCAACAAAACGCCACCCATCAAGGCTTCTGCCCTGACGGCAAAGGCGCGGTGTTCAGCTACCGCGAGCGTGATTTGTGGTGTGTCGCCCACCATTCCGAACAATTCCTCATCGGCTTCCCCGACCAAACTTTCTGGACGGTCAGCCCGATTGCAGAAGACTAATTCATGAATACTCCTGTTTATCTCAGCCGTCCGGCACTGACCAGCGCATTGGGCAGCGGCTTGCAAGTTCATGCCGAAGCCTTACTCACGCCGTCTGAAAACACGCCCCTGACTTTTTCAGACCAATGGGTAAAAGGCAAAACGCATGCTTTCGGTGCAGTCAAAGAAACCCTGATGCCCTTGCCCGACAGCATCCCCGAAGCACACCGCAGCCGCAACAACCAGCTTATCCTGCACGCGCTTTCGCAAATAGACGGACTGATTCAGACGGCCATTGCCCGTTACGGCAAAGAAAGGGTCGCTGTCGTTACCGGTACGTCCACCAGTGGCGCAGACGAAAATATCCCTTTGTTCCAACACGTTGTCCAAGGTGGTGCATGGACGGATGTTCCGTTCAAACAGCTGCAACACACCATGGCTTCGCCCTCCGAATTTATCGCCCAAGTTTACGGTTTGGACGGCTTGCGCTATACCGTTTCCACCGCCTGCACTTCCGGCGCACGCGCCCTCATCAGCGCAGCCCGATTGCTTCGTGCCGGATTGTGTGATGCCGTAATTTGCGGCGGCGCGGATACGCTTTCTCCGCTGACGATTAATGGTTTTGCCTCTTTGGAAGTGCTTTCAGACGGCATCGCCAAGCCTTTTTCTGCCAACCGCAACGGCATCAATATCGGCGAAGCAGCCGCATTTTTCGTGATGACGCGCGATGCCGATTTTGACGGCGAAATGCAGTTGCTGGGCTACGGCGCAAGCAGCGATGCCTACCATATGTCTTCGCCCCGCCCTGACGGTTTGGGTGCAGCCCAATCTTTTCAGGCCGCTTTGGATAAAGCCGGTTTGAAAGCGGAAGACATCGGCTGGATCAATCTGCACGGCACCGGCACGCAACACAACGACAGCATGGAAAGCCGAGCCGTTGCCGAAGTATTTGGTAGCCACACCCTTTGCACTTCAACCAAGCCATCCACCGGTCATACTTTGGGTGCAGCCGGTGCGATCGAAGCCGCGTTTGCCTGGTTGATGGCCAACCGCCAATACAATCCGGAAGGCAAACTGCCGCCCCAACAATGGGACAACGTACCCGATTCCGAGCTGCCCAACATCGCTTTGACCGACGAAAACAGCCGCTGGCCGTTTGAAAAATGCATTGCCGCCAGCTCATCATTTGCCTTCGGTGGCAGCAATGCTGTTTTGATTATCGGATAAGTCCTTATATTTAGGCCGTCTTTTCAGACGGCCTTTTTCTTTTCCGCAACTTAAAAAACAATAACATCAAAACAACAACCAAATCCGCCGAAATATGCCATAATAGGCTTAGCACGTTTCTTCTCGCGATGTGCCCGAAAAGAAAAACTTAACCTACATAGAGAATAATCCCATGACTAAATCCACCATTATCTATACCTACACCGACGAAGCTCCTGCATTGGCCACTCAATCCCTGTTGCCAATCGTGCAGGCGTTTACCCGCCATGCCGATATTGATGTCAAAACCAGCGACATCTCTCTCTCCGGCCGTATTTTGGCGGCGTTTCCAGAATACCTGACCGAAGCGCAACGCGTACCTGATGCGCTTGCCGAATTGGGCGAACTGGTGAAACAACCCGATGCAAACGTGATCAAACTGCCGAACATCAGCGCGTCCGTACCGCAACTGACTGCCGCGATTAAAGAATTGCAGTCTAAAGGCTTTGCCGTTCCCGACTATCCTGCCGACCCTCAAACCGATGAAGAAAAAGCCGTACGCGAACGCTACGACCGCATCAAAGGCAGCGCGGTAAACCCTGTCCTGCGTGAAGGCAACTCCGACCGTCGCGCGCCTAAAGCAGTGAAAAACTTTGCCAAAAAACATCCGCACAGCATGGGCGCGTGGACAAAAGACTCCAAAACCCACGTTGCCACCATGCAAAGCGGCGACTTTTTCCATAACGAACAATCCGTTACCGTACCTGAAGCGACTTCCGTATCCGTCGTGTTCACCGACAAACAAGGCAACAAAAAAGAGCTGCGCGAGCCTGTTGCCCTGAAAGCCGGCGAAATCATCGACGCAACCGTAATGAGCAAAAAAGCCCTGCTCGCCTTCCTTGCCGAGCAAGTAAAAGACGCAAAAGCAAAAGGCGTATTGTTCTCGCTGCACATGAAAGCCACCATGATGAAAGTGTCCGACCCGATTATCTTCGGACACGCCGTCAAAGTATTCTTCGCGCCTGTTTTTGAAAAATTCGGCGACAAACTGGCTGCCGTCGGCGTCAACGTCAACAACGGCTTCGGCAACCTGCTGGCCAATCTGGACAAACTGGATGCGGACACCCGCGCCGCCGTTGAAGCTGAAATCGCTGCCGTTTACGCTGCCAACCCTGATTTGGCCATGGTTGATTCCGACAAAGGCATTACCAACCTGCACGTTCCTAGCGATGTCATCGTCGATGCTTCTATGCCTGCGATGATTCGCAACTCCGGCCGTATGTGGGATAAAGACGGCAAAGCGCAAGACACCAAAGCCGTCATTCCCGACAGCAGCTACGCCGGCGTTTATCAAGCAACCATCGACTTCTGCCGCGAACACGGCGCGTTTGACCCGACAACCATGGGTACCGTTCCTAACGTCGGCCTGATGGCGCAAGCAGCCGAAGAATACGGTTCGCACAACAAAACTTTTGAAATCGAAGCTGACGGCCAAGTTCAAGTCATTGATGCAGCAGGTAATGTCCTGATGCAACACGACGTTGAAGCCGGCGACATCTGGCGTATGTGCCAAACCAAAGACGCTCCGGTTAAAGACTGGGTACAACTCGCCGTCAACCGCGCCCGTCTGAGCAACACGCCAGCCGTGTTCTGGCTCGACGAAAACCGTCCGCACGACAAGAGCCTGCTCGCCAAGGTTAAAGCCTACCTTGCCGAACTGGATACCGACGGCCTCGACATCCGCGTCCTCGCTCCTGAAGAAGCCGCTAAATTCAGCTTGGGTCGTCTGAAAAACGGCGAAGACACCATCTCCGTAACCGGTAACGTCCTGCGCGACTACCTGACCGACTTGTTCCCAATTTTGGAACTGGGTACCAGCGCGAAAATGCTGTCCATCGTTCCATTGATGAACGGCGGCGGTATGTTTGAGACCGGCGCGGGCGGCTCCGCACCGAAACATGTTCAACAATTCCTCGAAGAAAACCACTTGCGCTGGGACTCTTTGGGCGAATTCCTCGCGCTCGCCGTATCGTTTGAACATCTGGCGCAAAAAACCGGCAATACCAAAGCACAAGTCCTCGCCGACACGCTGGATGCCGCCACCGAAAAACTGCTGTTGAACGACAAATCGCCCAAACGCAAAGCAGGCGAACTCGACAACCGCGGCAGCCATTTCTACCTCACCCTCTACTGGGCGCAAGAATTGGCAGCGCAAGACAAAGATGCCGAACTGAAAGCCGCATTTGCTCCATTGGCAGCCGCTTTGACTGCCGACGAAGCCAAAATCGTTGAAGAACTCTCTGCCGTACAAGGCAAAGCGGTCGACATCGGCGGCTACTACGCAGCCAATCCTGAAAAAGCCGCGCAAGCGATGCGTCCGAGCGCAACCTTTAATCAGGCATTGTCAGCCTTATAATTAAAGCAATAAAAGGCCGTCTGAACTTTCAGACGGCCTCAGACCTTATGGAAACACAATGAAAAAAACCTTTCTTTCTCTTACTCTCCTCATCAGCGCTCCGGCTTTGTGGGCATTTTCCCCTGCCGAATTGGCACAAACCCTGCAAAAGCCGCAAAACGTGCAAGGCAATTTTGTCCAACAACGCCAGCTCAAATCCCTTAGCAAACCCATGACCACCAGCGGCAGCTTTACCCTTGTCCCACAAAAAGGCCTGCTCTGGAAAATGCAAAAACCATTTGAAACCACCCTGCGCGTGCGTTCGGACGGCATCATGCAATGGAACGGCAACCAATGGGTCAACCCAAATGCCAGCAAGCTCAACGGCCAAAGCCGCCAAATCAAACTTTTCCTCGACCTTTTGGGCGGCAATACCCAAGGTTTGGAAAAACAATTTGATTTGAAATTAAACGGCAACGAAAAAAAATGGACGTTGACCCTGACTCCGAAAACCGCCATTACCCGCCAAATCTTCAACCGTATCGAAATCAACGGCGATACGCTGGTGCGTAAAATCGAATTGGACGAAAAGCAAGGCGACAAAACCACCATGCAGTTCAACCAAATCCAAACCGATAAAGCTCTGGACAGCTTCAGCCGTACCGCCCTCTAATTGCCATCCCAACAAAAGGCCGTCTGAAAATAGATTTCAGACGGCCTTTTGTATTAATCGGCGGAAGGCTGCTGCCCTTTTCGTTCCGCCTTTCTGGCTTCGCGTATGGCCTTAAGTTCAGCCTCTTTCTGTCTGGCTTTTTTCAGCCAAGCTTCCCATTGGCTTGGCGTTTCCAGCGTGATTCTGCCGATTTTGCCTTCGCGGAAATCGGTCAGGATATTTTCAGCAGCCTTTTGATAGTTGATCCGTCCGCCGCTCAAAACCGCACCGCGTTTTTTGGCAATCCACTCCAACCAAGAAGTATCGTCCCAATGGCTGCTTGGATCTTTGTCGGCTTGATAGCGCTCTTGCAACAGGGCCAGATAATGGCGGCGGAGGTAATCCAAAAGCTCAAGCGCCACTTCTTCTTCGTCCAGCGCGTTGCGTCCGACTGCACCGCCAGCTGCAAGGTTGTAGCCGCCTTCTTCAACGATAATTTTTGGCCACAACATCCCTGGTGTATCGTAAAGCCAGAAATCGTCTGCAAGAAAAAGGCGCTGTTCGGCTTTGGTAATACCGGGTTCGTTACCGGTTTTGGCAGATTTTTTGCCGATCATGCCGTTAATCAAGGTGGATTTGCCGACGTTGGGAATACCGCAAATCAGGACACGCAACGGCTTCTCGATACCTTGGCGATGCGGAATCATGGCGCGGCAGGCTTGGGTGATTTTGCCATGCGCGCCGGTTTCGGAAGAATCCAGCGCAATGGCGCGGGTATCTTGGCGGCTGTTGTAGTGTTCGAGCCAAACTTTGGTGCGCTCGGGATCGGCAAGGTCTTGCTTGTTTAAGATTTTCAGTTTGGGCTTGCCTTTGGACAACTGGGCAAGCAAGGGGTTTTCGCTGGAAGCAGGCATACGCGCGTCCAACATCTCAATCACCATATCAACGCTTTTAATGCGTTCGGCAATGGCTTTTTTTGCCTTGTTCATGTGGCCGGGAAACCATTGGATAGCCATGTCTTTTTGTTCTTTCTATTCGTATCTAAGGCCGTCTGAACAATCATTGTTTTTCAGACGGCCTCGATATTGGGATAATCGGTCAATCAGGATTTAGAGATTGCCATGCTCGTAGCTGTAATAACCTGCTTCATCCATACATTGCTCAAACGTTTTGGATGTATTTCCATTTTGGACTTGCGATTTGCAGGTATTGATTTGGCGGGAAACTTCAGCTTCACTCGCGCCGGTACGGTGCCAACGGTAAGCAGTAACAGGCTCTGTCGCGCAGGCGGTCAAGATAAGCAGGGATAATGCGGTCAGACTGATTTTTTTCATGGTTTCTTCCTTTGAGGCCGTCTGAAACGGCAAGTTAACGTCCTGCCAAGCTTTGTGCCTGACGGTGGCGGACAAGGAGTTCATAACGGCCTTTGAGGCGTTCGGCCAGTTTTTCTACAACATAAACGGAGCGGTGCTGACCGCCGGTACAACCGATGGCAATCGTTACATAACTGCGGCTCTCTTGTTGCAGGCGCGGCAGCCAGCGGTTTAAGAAATGCCCAATATCATCAACCATTTCTTGAACCAAAGGCTGCTGGTCCAAGTAATCTTGAATGGGTTTGTCCATACCGGTAAAGGGGCGCAATTCGGGATCGTAATACGGATTGGGCAGGCTGCGCATGTCAAACATAAAGTCGGCATTATTGGGAACGCCGTATTTGAAACCAAAGGATTCAAGAATAACCAGCAAACCGATGCGTTCAATGTTGAGCCATTGTTGAACGGCATAACGCAGCTGCTGCGCGTTCATTTTGGACGTATCGATGCAATATGCAATGTCTTTGAGCGGAAAGAGCCATTCGCGTTCTTTTTGCAGGCTTTCCAACAAGGTCAGATTATGGCCGGACAAAGGATGGCCGCGGCGGGTTTCCGAGAAGCGGCGTACCAACACGCCCTCTTCCGCTTCAATAAAGAGGACTTCGACTTGATGCCCTTCATGACGCAAATATTGGATTTGCTCTTGCGCTTCCTGAATATTGATACCGGAACGGATGTCAACGCTGACACCGAGTTTGGTTTCATCGGCACGTTCGATGTGGAGCGAAACCAACGACGGAAGCATTTCCAAAGGAAGGTTATCGACACAGTAATAGCCCAAATCTTCAAGCTGCTTGAGGGCTACGGATTTTCCTGAGCCGGATAAGCCGCTAATCAGGACGATTTTCATGGTTTTGTTCGTTTTCTTTGAGTTGTGTTTGATGGCGTTCGAGGAATTCTTTGGTGCTGTCTTTGCCGCGCAATTGAAGGATGTAATTGCGCACCGCAGCTTCAACCAATACTGCTAAGTTTCGACCGATTGCAACAGGCAGGGTAACGGAACGGACGCTGACGTTGAGGATAGATTCTGTTTCGGTACGGATGCTCAATCGATCGAGTTGTTTCATGTATCCGTCGTCGGCCGGAACCAAATTAATAATCAGCTGGAGGATTTTTTTCGGACGGATGGAGGTTTCGCCAAAAATATGGCGGATATTGAGTATGCCCAAACCGCGCACTTCGAGGAAATCACGCAGCATAGGCGGGCAACGGCCTTCCAGCATTTCCGGGCCGGTGCGGAAGAGTTCGACCGCATCATCGGCAATCAGGCTGTGGCCGCGCGAAATCAGTTCCAATGCCAATTCACTCTTACCCAAGCCGGACTGCCCGGTAATGAGTACGCCCACTTCAAATACATCCAAAAATACGCCGTGCTTAATGGTGGAAGTCGCCAATGTGCGTTGCAGATAAATCCGCAAAACGTCCATCAGGTGCGGGCTTTCCTGTTTGGATGTCAGCAGGGGGATACTGTTGGTATGGCAATAATCGCGTAATTTGGGCGAAACCGGCAGACCGTTGGCGACGATGACCAAAGACATGGGGATGTCGAAAAGCTCGCCGAAATCATAGTTGAGTTCGCCCGATTCCAGACGGCGTAAATATTCGGCTTCGGCTACGCCGACAACTTGAATTTGGTTGGGATGGATAAAGTTTAAGTGGCCGACCAAGGCCAAGACGGGTTTATCGGCTTCGACACCGATACGGTTGTCCGCGCCGGAATTGCCGGCAGCCCAAGCAAGTTCGAGTTTGTGCTGATTGTCGGAAAACAGGCGGCGGACGGATATGCTGGGCATGAATTACTCTTCGGTCAGGAGTGTGCGTACTTCTTCGGCAGAAGTCGCGGCCATCAATGCTTCACGGACGGCTTTTTGAGAGAATCTGCCGGCCAGTTTGGACAAGACTTCCAAATGTTCACCGGTAGCGTTTTCAGGCACAAGCAGGATGAAAATCAGGGAAACGGGTTTGCCGTCGGGCGCATCAAAGGCAACCGGCTCTTTGGTACGGATAAACGCACCGGTGGCTTTTTTCACGCATGCGTGACGGCCGTGGGGAATCGCCACCCCCTGCCCCAAACCGGTCGAACCGAGTTTTTCACGGGCAAACAGGCAGTCGAACACGTTGGCATTCGGTAATTCTGCTTCATTCTCCAGCAGCTGTGCGGCCTCTTCAAACAGACGCTTTTTGCTGCTGACTTCCAAATCCAAAACGATATGGGACAAAGGTAAAATTTCGCCGATCAGGCTCATATGTATCTCTTTTAAATGTCGCAAAACAATGGGATTGTACCGATTGTCGGTGCAAATCTCAATCCTGAAGACGTAATTTACACTCGTCCCGCTAACATTTTCCATGTTGTTTTTGATATTTTTTAACGAGCCGAAAATAATCCAACCATTTGATTATAATTAATTTAAAGTAAAAATTCCATCATTGGCTAAATCACGGTTTAAATAAAAAAGAGTATGTCCGGCATACTCCTTTTCCCCTTCTTTTCAGACGGCCCCAACCTCGTTTTTTAAAACAATTTGGACACCAAAAACAACCAAAAATAATGGCAGACCAATCCGCAAAACCATGCCAAGCCGATGCGGTTGTTGGCCAAAAACGTTTGGAAGCACAACTGACGGTCGCGTGTACGGATGGCGGCATATTGCTGGCACTGCCAATACGCGGTTATCGGCAATACCAGCCAATACGGCCAAGTTGCGCCGATTTTGATACCCAACACTACCATCAATACCGTAAACCAAAAATGGCAAAGCATGGTTGCGCTAATGTCGTGATGGCCAAATGTGATTGCCGAAGTTTTAATGCCGATTTTCAAATCGTCTTCTTTGTCCGCCATGGCATAAATCGTGTCGTAAGCCAGCGTCCATAAGGCATTGGCGGTAAACATCAGCCACGCTTCGGGAGACACTCGGCCTTGCACGGCGGCAAAGGCCATGGGAATACCGAACGAAAATGCCAGTCCCAAATAAAACTGCGGCAACGGGAAAAAGCGTTTGGTAAAGGGATATGTGACGGCCAGAAACAAGGCCGGAAGGCTCATCAGCCAAGTAAAGCGGTTGAGCGGCACCAGACACAAGGCCGCCATCAGACACAGCATGACGGTCAAAAGCAGCGCTTCGGTTTTGGAAACCAAACCTTTGGCAAACGGGCGGTTTTTGGTGCGCTCTACTGCGCCGTCAAAATTGCGGTCGGCAAAGTCGTTCACGACGCAACCTGCGCTGCGCATTAAAAACGTGCCTGCAGTAAAGGCAATAAAAATATCCGCGTCGGGAACGCCTTTAGACGCAATCCACAATGCCCAATAAGTCGGCCACAGCAAAAGCAGGGTGCCGATGGGTTTGTCGATGCGCATCAGTTTGGCGTATATCACCATCCGTCCGACAGCGTAACGCGGTAAAAATTGTAGGAAAAAGCGCCGTATGTTCATTGGTGTAATGTGTCGTTGTATATGTATTGATGCTGAAGGAAAGGCATTTTAGAGCCCTAACTCTTATTATAATTTATTGCCGTCTGAAATCAAACGAATCTTAACGATTTAATTTGTTGTATTATAACAGAATTATGACAAATATCGGCAATCGGTTTTCTTTTCAGACGGCCTTATCGGTATAAATCCATTAATTTCAATAAGAAATATTCTGTTAATTCCAATATTTCGCCGTTCCAATCGAAATACGAACGGCGCGCGGTAACAGGCCGTCTGAAAGACGGATGATCGGCATCTTCAAAACGAAGAAACTCAAAATCCGAACGTTTCAATGGTAATGTACCGTCAAACAGACGCTCGCCCAAAGGCTGCGTTCCGCAATCCAATAATTCAGTCCATAGACGGCTATCCGGCCGGCACGCGCTTCTGGCTTGTATCACTGTTTCGCCGTCCAGTTTGAGCAAAACATCGCGCACAAAGATTTCTTCTCCGTTTTCCTCTCCCTCCGTCAAACCCAAATACACCGGCTCGACTGAAAAATCCTTACCGGAAGCGCGCAACGCAGCGGTTAGCGAAGAAACGGTCAGCAAATGTTCGGCTTTAGACGGCAGAAGACTTGAAGCTTCGGCATGTGAACAAAGCGTGCTACGCGGTATATCAAACGCCATTGAACACCTCTGCTTTAGCCAACTCCTGCCATTGGGCTTCAGGAAATTCATCTTTCAGATGGCCTTTAAGATATTCCAAGGTGTCGCCGGCAACGATTTTATCTTTGTTGTCATGGATATGGTTGAAAATCAGGCTGTGTAACCGGATGCCGTATTGTTTGAGCGCGGCGAAGCTGAGCAGGGTGTGGTTGATGCTGCCGAGCCGTCCGCTGGTAACAAGAATGACGGGATAAGCCTGTTGCTGAATATAATCAATGGTTAGCAGGTTTTCCGTCAGAGGAACCATCAACCCGCCCGCGCCTTCGACCAATACGATTTCGTATTGTGCCGCCAGTTGCTGCGTGGCGGTGCAGATTTTGTGCAAGTCCAAAGTCCTGCCGTCCAGACGGGCGGCGAGGTGGGGCGAGGCGGGATAGCTGAAGATTTCGGGCATGGTCAGCCGCTGCTTGTCGGCTTCCTGCATGGGTATGCCCATAATTTTGCGGTGGACGGCGATGTCGTCGGCGATGTTTTGGCAACCGGTTTGCACGGGCTTTTGCGTGATCACGCTTTTGCCCTGCTGCAACAATTGTTTTGCCAACACGCCGGTGGCGACGGTTTTGCCGATGTCCGTGTCTATACCGCTGACGAAGTAAATGCCTTTCATTTGCTGTGTTCCTTCAAGATTTGTACGGTTTTGTCGGCAAGTTCGGTCAAGAGGTCGTCTGAAATGATGTAAGGCGGCATGAGGTACACCAGCCTGCCGAACGGGCGCACCCAAATGCCCTGCGCCACGCAATCCGCTTGAAAACGCGCCATATCCACGCCTTTTTCCAGCTCGATCACGCCGATGGCACCTAAAACGCGCACGTCTTTCACGCCGCGGATGTCCCATGCGGTTTTCAGACGACCTTTCAGGATGCTTTCGATGCGGCAGATATTTGCCTGCCAATCTTGGGACAAAAGCAGCTTGACCGAAGCGCAGGCAACGGCACACGCCAGCGGATTTGCCATAAACGTCGGACCGTGCATAAACACACCCGCTTCGCCTCGCGAAATCGTTTCGGTGACTTTTTGCGAAGTGATTGCCGCCGCCAGCGTCATATAGCCGCCGCTCAAGCCCTTGCCGATACACATAATATCCGGCACGACCTGCGCGTATTCGCAGGCAAACATCTTGCCCGTGCGCCCGAATCCAGTGGCAATTTCGTCAAAAATCAACACGATATCAAATTCGTCGCACAAATCGCGCAACCCGCGAAGATACTGCGGATGATAAAAATACATGCCGCCCGCACCCTGCACGACCGGTTCCAAAATAAAGGCGGCAATATCCGCATGATGCGCTTCAAACAAGGCGCGGACAGGCTGCAAATCCGTTCCGTCCCATTCATCGTCGAAACGGTTTTTCGGATTATCGACAAAATAACGCTGCGGCAGAGCGCTGCCGAAAATATGGTGCATCCCCGTTTCCGGATCGCAGACGGACATCGCGTTCCAAGTATCGCCGTGATACCCGCGCCGCACCGTCGCAATATTCTGCTTCGCCGTCAAACCCCGCGCCTGCTGGTATTGCACCGCCATCTTCAGCGCAACTTCCACCGAAACCGAACCCGAATCCGCATAAAAAATACGGTCCAGCCCCTGCGGCAAAATTCCGACCAATAATTTGCCCAGTTCCACCGCCGGCCCGTGCGTCAAACCGCCGAACATCACATGCGACATTTGTTTAATCTGCGCCTCAACTGCCTGATTCAAAACGGGATGATTGTAGCCATGTATCGCACACCACCAAGACGACATCCCGTCAATCAGCCGCGTGCCGTCCGCCAATTCAATATGCACGCCCTCCGCACGGCGCACCGGATAAACAGGCAACGGGTCGGTCATGGACGTATAGGGATGGAGCAGATGGGTGCGGTCGAAATCGAGCAGGGAGGACGGTTCGGACATATTCTTTTTAAAGACAGATTGACAATTTTCGTTATTATATAACATCTTTACCTTTTCAGACGGCGCGTCTTCCATATTGCATCAGCGCCAATCCGATTACGGCCGCCAAACAGCCGGCAACCAAGGAAACATGCAATGCCTCACCCAAAAACCAAGCGGAACACAAAATGCCGAATACCGGCACCAAAGTGATGTACGCCGCCGCGCTGCCTGCGCCCAAAGTCTTTACGCCCTCGAAATACCACGCATAGCTCAAGACCGTTGCACCGACAGACAAGCCAATCAAAGCAAACCAGCCCCTGCCGTCCATTTCGGCAAGCATACCAAACGGCAGGCCGTCTGAAATCAGCGCAGGCGGCAGCAACATCATTGCACCCAGCCAAGCGGTGGCCACGGTGACCGTCAGCGCGTCAATCCCCTGCAACACCGCCCGGCCTATCATCGTATAAGTGACCAAGCAGCAAAGGCTGAAAAATACCAGCACTTCGCCCCACCCTACGCCGCCGCCCGACAAAAATGCCGCAATCTCGCCATGCGTAACCGCCCATATCGAGCCTGCCACTGCCAACAGCATACCCGACACAATCTTGCCGTTGAGTTTTTCGCCAAACAGCAAAGCCGCAAAAAACATCGTCAGCACAGGATTAAACGTGACCAATACCGTTGCCCTCGAAGCAGGAATCCGCTGCAAACCCAGCATAGACAATACGGTAAAACCAAATACGCCGAATGCCGCCGCCAGCGCCAATCCAAGCCATTGCTTACGCGACAAAACCGCCAAAGTACGCAACCGATACCGTGCAAACAGCCAGCCCAAAAGCAAGATTGCCGCCGTCAAAAAGCGCAGCATACCGCCCGTTAAAGGCGGCAGCGCCTGTCCCAACATCCGCCCCATCGGCCAAGATGCGCCCCAAAACGCCGCCATGCCCAATAGTTTTAGATGGATTGCCAAATGTTTCATAATCACAATAAATGGATAACTTGGATAATCGGTTTTAAGCTTGCGCCAACCATCACGGAAACAAAGGCCGTCTGAAAGACTGAAACCCAGCTTTTTCAGACGGCCTTTACTGCTCAATCAATCAGGCTTACAACTCAATGCCTTTGAGTTTTGCCACGGTATTAATGTCTTTGTCGCCGCGGCCGGAGAGGTTAACCAAAATCACTTGGTCTTTGCTCATTTTCGGCGCGTTTTTCACCGCCCAAGCTACGGCGTGGCTGGACTCCAGCGCAGGAATAATGCCCTCGAAACGGCAGAGCAAATCAAAGGCTTCGAGTGCTTCGTCGTCTTTGGCAACGGTGTATTCCACGCGGTTGATGTCGTTCAAATGGCTGTGTTCCGGGCCGATGCCTGGGTAGTCCAAGCCTGCGGAAACGGAGTGCGTACCCAAGACTTGACCGTTTTCATCCTGCATCAAATAGCTGCGGAAACCGTGCAATACGCCGATGGGGGCTTTACTGGTAATCGGCGCGGCGTGGTCGGGGGTATCCACGCCCAAACCGCCGGCTTCTACACCGACCAAACGCACGTTTTCTTCTTCGATATAGGGATGGAACAAACCGATAGCGTTGGAGCCGCCGCCCACGCAGGCAACGGCAACGTCAGGTTGACGGCCTATGGCTTCCAACATTTGTTCTTTGGCTTCATTGCCGATCACGCATTGGAAATCGCGTACCATTTCGGGATACGGCGCCGGGCCTGCGGCAGTGCCGATGATGTAGAACGTGTCATCCACGCGCGCCACCCATTCGCGCATGGCTTCGTTCATCGCGTCTTTCAAAGTGCGGCTGCCGCTGTCGACGCTGACCACGTTCGCACCCAATAATTTCATGCGGAACACGTTGGGCATTTGACGTTGGATGTCGTCCGCGCCCATGTACACATCGCAAGTCATGCCGAAGCGTGCGGCAACGGTGGCGGAGGCCACGCCGTGCTGACCCGCGCCGGTTTCGGCAATCACGCGTTTTTTACCCATACGGCGGGCGAGCAATGCCTGACCGATGGTGTTGTTGACTTTGTGTGCGCCGGTGTGGTTCAAATCTTCACGCTTCAGCCAAATTTGTGCGCCGCCCAAATGCTCGGACAATCGTGCAGCATGGTAAACAGGGCTGGGACGGCCGACATAGTGTTTCAAATCATGGCGGAACTCTTCCCAAAATGAAAGATCTTCTTTCGCCGCTTTATAGGCTTCTGCCAATTCTTGCAAAGCTGGAATCAGGGTTTCGGAAACATACAGACCGCCGTGTTCGCCGAAAAAGCCTTTCTCGTCGGGAGCGTGATAGTTTTTCATGGAATTTTCCTTGTTCGTTTTCTGGTTTCAGACGGCCCGATTCAGTAAAAGGCCGTCTGAAAGTAAAAATTGTCAGCAATTATAGCCGTTTTCCATTCATCTTGTCGGCAACTAATTGAATAATAATATCAGCAGACAAAATAGGAACAACAGCGTACTGCTCGATGTTGCAAGCAATGCCGCACCCAACGGCGGCGCAATATATTTTTCTTCATTTTTGTTTCTCAGGCATATTTTTAGTACCAACATTCCCAGCCACAGTGCCAGCAACCAACAACCCAGAAAGTTAAGCGCAAGCAAAGCAATAATCAACGAATCGGTATTTATGGTACTTATGTTCAAAAATATCCAATTAAGGCCGTTAACAGACATAATGACTGCAGATATTTGTATCACATACAAAAGCGTTCCGCCCAACAATATCTTGATCTGCCATTTTTGGGCCTTCAGCCACACTGAGACGACATTAAAAAGCCACCACAACGCCATAAACGTCATTAAAGAGATTTCATAACGGTCCATCGCCCTACTCCTGAAAAACAGTCAATCCAGCCGTTTCAAAAAAAGCCCGATACGCTGCCGCTTTTTTCGCCAAACTCAAAGGATAGGCGCGCGAAGTCGAAGGCAGGCGCGTCAGGGTCAATTCACGCCCCGCATAGGGAAACGGCACTGTTTCGCCGGTTTTCGGCATTTTCATGCCGCTGCCTTGAATCTCCAACAAAACTTCGGTTGCCTTACCGCCGGTGGTGCAAAGATGGCGGCACTCAGGCATTTGCGCCAATACTGCTGCCAAATCGACGGTTTCTATCACTTTTAAAAACTTATCCGAAGCATTACCATGTTCGCGTATCGCCTTCAACACAGTCGGACAGGATGCAATCCCCTTCTCACTTAAAAACGCTTTGATTTTATCGGCATCAAACGCTTTCTCGCCCTGCTTTTGAAAATGCGCCGCATCGCCGAAAAACACCAGCCCGTACACACGCCACATATCGTTTTGAAAATTCGGATAATGAAACTGCATCGCGTGTTTTTCTTCTTTAGGCGGAAACGTCCCCATCATCATGACCGTTGCCTGCGGCGGCAACAAGGCTGCAAAGGGATGGGATTCAACGATTGGCTCTTGCATAGCTGTATTCCGGTTGCTTTGAATTCAAACAAAATTTCAGACGGCCTTTACTGCCTGAATAAACGCCGCCATTTTCTCCCTGCTCTTAACCCCGCCGGAGATTTCAACGCCGCCGGACACATCCACCGCCGCCGCGCCACTGATTTTTACCGCTTCGGCAACGTTTTCCGCAGTCAATCCGCCGGCAAGTATCCACGGTTTGCCGATATTGCCGTGCAACATGGTCCAGTCGAAACTTTGTCCCGTACCGCCGTATTCGGTCGGATGATAGGCATCAAACAGCAAAGCGCGGGCATTCGGAAATTTGGCACAGGCCGTCCGAATATCGGCAGAGGACTGTACGCGCACGGCCTTCAAATACGGGCGGTCAAACCGACGGCAAAAATCATCGTCTTCATCGCCGTGAAACTGAATCACATCTATCGGCACCTGACGCAAAATTTCACGGATGGTTTGCTCGTTTTCATTCACAAACAAGGCCACCACCGATACAAACGGCGGCAAATTTCTCACAACCGCCCGAGCCTGCTCAATACTCACAGCACGTTTGCTCTTGGCGTAAAACACCAGCCCGATGGCATCCGCGCCCAATTCGGCCGCAGCCTGCGCATCTTCAGGTCGGGTAATACCGCAAATTTTGGTGCGTATGGTGTTCATGGCGATGGCCTTTTTAAACAGATGGGTCGGATATTATATAGTTAACAAACACAAAGTTTAAGGCCGTCTGAACATGAAATATCAAGTTCAGACGGCCTTAAACTTTAAAACAACCATCAGCCGATAATATTGGCGGCCGTCAGCTGCGCAGCGTCTTCGTTGTAGAAACGCACGAACTCTGTGCTGCCTTAGGTTCTGCTTGATATACAGAATATCATACCGATAATTACTAATAACTTTGTGATTATTTTCCTCTTTTCTATTTGCCTATTATTTAATCAAATTTAGTTTATTCTTTATTATCAACGATCAAACCAAATTATCCACAATTGGATTCACACAAAATTTGGATAATGCCCATCAAACAAAAATATCAAGGCCGTCTGAAAAAATCTTTCAGACGGCCTTTTAGCCTTTTTTACTCAAACGGTTTCTTCTGCCAATAAAACTTGTCCTTTTTTAGGCGGCCTCGGAACACATCGTCTTGCCCTAAAACAAACACCAATGCGCCTGACAAATCCGTTCTCAACAAAGTAATGCCGTGCGCACGGACACGATTTTGTACGGCAACGGTCGGATGTTTGTAGGCATTGGCATAGCCGCTGGATGCCACAGCATATTGCGGCGAAACCGTATGCAGAAAGCTGCCTGATGAAGCCGTGCTGCTGCCGTGATGTCCCAATACCAACACTTGGCTATACAGCGCATTGCCGTATTTCTCAATCAAACCGGCCTCGCCCTTCACGCCCAAATCGCCGGTTATCAACAAGGCTTTGCCGTTTGCCACGACACGCAATACGCAGCTCTGGTCGTTATCTTCCTTGCCTGTATTTTCAGACGGCCGGAGCAACTCGAAATCTACGCCGTCCCATTGCCATTTGTCTTCTTGGCAAAACTCTGCATTCGGATAAAACTCAGGTTGTCCGGCAAGCAATTTATCGGTACCGACAGCCGCTACACTTTGAAAACCGCCATCATGGTCAATATCATGGTGCGACAAAATCAGGCTGTCCAAACGGCGCACACCCATCGCGTTCAAACTCGGCACAATACCTGTTTGCGCCACTTGCTCCGTTCCCGTATCAAACAAAAGATTGCGGTTGCGCGTTTGTATCAATACCGACAAACCTTGCCCTGCATCCATCACGGTAACTCTTGCTACCCACTCCTCCAACTTGGCAGGACGGTAAAACACAAAACCCAATAAAACCAAACATGCCCAAGGTTTCAAGCCTAGTCCTCGTGGCAACAATAACAGCAAAGCCGCCATCATCGCCAAAACCAGCAAAGGCACAGACGCCGCTGCGACGGCAAATTCAGGCGATACCGTAGCCAGCCATACCAAACCGCGTAAAGTGTATTCCGCCAAAAATGCCGCTATTAACTGGACAGGTTCAAAAGAAAAAACTGAACCCAGCAAAGCCAACGGCGTTAATACCCAAGAAAACCAAGGAATAGCCAGCGCATTGACCAACGGACTGAACAAAGGTAACGAAGCAAACAAATAGCCCAACAATACCACCGACAATACCGTTGCCGCCCATTGCCCCCGTACAGCCAAACGCCAGCCCGACTCTTTCAGACGGCCTGATGACGCCCAAATCAAAGCAGCAACCAAGCCGAAAGATAACCACGTTCCCACGCCCAATACGGCCAACGGGTCCAACAACAAAACAACGGCCAAAGCCTGCCACCATGCCGTCCAACCCGAGCCGCCACTGCCGCGCCACCATGCCCACGCAAACGCAGCCAACATCAACACACTGCGTTGCGTCGGTACGGAAAAACCGGCCAAAAGCGCATAAAACAAAGCCCCCGCAACACCACCGGCCAATATCCACACACGCGGTTGCGCCGGAATCCACGGCGAATAACGAAAAATTCGCTTAATCAGCCAGGCAAACAATACCGCCACCATCGTCACATGCAAGCCCGAAATACTGACCAAGTGTGTCAGCCCCAAAGGCCGGAATGCCTGCCACAAAGGCGGCCGCAACGCCGATTGCTCACCAATACTCAAAGCACGCATCAGCCCTATGCCGTCTGAAAACTCAGGATATTTGTCCGCCGTTCCCTGCCAACTTCGGCTTACCGCATCACGCATATTAGCCAAACCGAAACCGCCGCCTTGACGCACGAGTTTCCTGTCGCGCCCCAAAGTACCCATACCATCGATACCATTGGCCAAAGCCCATGTTTCACGGTTCAAACCGCGCACATTCACTTCACCGATCACCGGCCTTACCCGCGCCGATACAGACCACCGACTGCCCACCGTCCAATCGCGCCGCTGATAATCCGACAACATCAAATCAAAAGTCTGCCCACGCTCATCCCAAGCCCTTGCCGCAAACTGCACGCGCCGACCATCATCACGCGGCATATCCGCCACTTCAACCGTCAAAACTTTAGCCGCCACCTCCCCTACAGGCCATTGACTGGCCAACACCAACCCGGTCCGCCACACACCAAACGCCATGCCCACGCAAACAGCCAGCACCAACCAAGCCACAGCAAATCTTCGACACAACGCAAGCGCGCCAATGATTACAGACAACCAAACCCACCATGGCGGCACAAACGGCAACGCAAACGAAAGCACTACCCCAACCACCCAAGCAGGCAATACAAACCGCCACGCCATGAACGTTTCCCTTAAATTATGATTATTAGATATGTAATAATAAATGCTTTTAGTAGATTATGACAAATGTCGATTAACCGTTATCAGATAAAAGATATGCTTAAATTATTTCAAAGCCGATAGACGCAAAAAAGCGCAACCTGAAACAGATTGCGCTTTTTTATAAACTGGCACGCCCACGGGGAATCGAACCCCGGTTACCGCCGTGAAAGGGCGATGTCCTAACCGCTAGACGATGGGCGCGGATAAATCTTGTGGCGCACCCGGAGCGATTCGAACGCCCGACCCTCTGGTTCGTAGCCAGATACTCTATCCAACTGAGCTACGGGTGCATCAAGAAAGATTCGAATTATAGAGAGTATGCTGTTTCCTGTCAAGCGTTTTATTTGGAAAACTTGCAGACAGCGTGTAAAATGCGCATTTGCTATTGAATTTACAGAGAATAAAATGTCAGATTTCGCACGCTGGCCGCTCTTATCCGAAGCATTTTCCCGTTTGGGACGGCCTGTGGTCGTGGTGGATTTGGAGACGACCGGTGGAAATTTCTATCAAGACAGGATAACGGAAGTCGCCCTTGTTCGTTTTGAGCAAGGATGCGCCACACATTACGAGCAATTGGTTAATCCTTGCCGCAGCATTCCCGAATTTGTTGCCAGGCTGACCGGAATTCATGATGAAACGGTGAAAAACGCGCCTGTCTTTGCCGATATTGCGGCCGATTTATTGCCGCTGTTGCAAGGTGCTGTGGTTGTTGCCCACAACAGCCGCTTTGACTACACCTTCCTGCGCCACGAATTTGCCCGTATCCATACTGACTTTGCCGCACCCTCGCTCTGTACGGTTCAACTGTCGCGCCGCCTCTATCCTGAGTTTTACAAACACAGCCTCGACAGCATTATCGAACGCACCGGCATTCAGACGGCCAACCGCCACCGCGCCATGACTGATGTTGCCGCATTGTGTGATTATCTCGAATTAAGTCTGGCAGAAAAAAATCACCAACAATGGGACGAACACGTCCGTGTGTTGATGAATCCGAAAATGTTGCCCACTTGGCTGCCTGATTCGCTTACCCAACAGCTCTATGCCCTGCCCGACAGTTACGGCGTATTGGTTTGGTTTGACCATTTCGGCAAAGCCCAAGCCATTGAAGCACACGAACGCGCATACAGTGAAACCGCTACCCTGCTGCACAGCAAAAAACTGCCGCCGCACATCAAAGCCGCGGCCTCCATCCGTTTTATTCCGGCAGTCGGGCAGCTCCATACATTATGGCTCAAAGCCCAGACCATGCAGGAATACCAACTGATGCCGTCTGAAAAGTCCACATCGTTTTCTACCGTCCGCTTTATCGCTGACGAACACGGCAGCCTTCAAGCACGCATTGTCTTGTTAAACAGCGGTACAAGAAACTGGCGTCCTTACGGTTTGTTTGCCCACAAAAAAGCAGCCAAACGCGCTTTGGCGCAATGGTCGCAAGAACACAGGCTCTGCCCGGATTCGCTCAATATTTTGCCGACCGGTTACGCAAAGGGCGAACCCTGCCCTGTTGAGGCCGTCGGAAAATGCAACGGCGACTGCCGCCAACCCGACGGCATCAAACATCAAAACCAACGCATTACCGAGCTTGCCCATCTACTCCCCGTAACCGATTGGGGCAAAGCGCATGAAATTGAAATTACCGAAACCGATCCCCTGACCGGAAACAGCATTACCCTGCTCTGCGCCGGCGGCGCGTTGGCATTGCCTGACGGCAGCTGGTATTTCGACAGCAGCCTGCCTCTCGTGATCAAAAACAAATTCAGGCAAGACAAAGAAAATATCCGTCTGATTGCTTAAAACAAGGCCGTCTGAAAACCAAATTTTCAGACGGCCTGATGTGGATAACTTTCCGCTTTATTCTCAACACAAAAACTGCCTAAATTTTAATCAGAACTTATTTTTGTAATAGCAATCAAATACTAAACCAATTTATACACAAGCTGTTCACACAATTTTCAATGAAAGCTGTGTATACCCGGCCCGACGAGTGAACCATGAACAATCCTGCAATCATCTTCTTTGACATCGACGACACCCTCTACCGCAAATACACGGATACCTTACGCCCTTCGGTTGCCCAAGCCATGCGCGCATTGAAAGCCAAAGGCATTTTGACTGCCATTGCCACCGGCCGTCCGGAAGCCGCCATTCCCGCCAAAGTCAAAGCCTTGATTCAAGAATGCGGCATCGACATGCTCGTTACCATCAACGGCCAATATATTTCCTTTCGCGGCGAACCCCTGCAAAGCTATCCCTTGGATATTGCCGACATCGAAACCGCCATCAACCTGCTTGAGCAACACAAAATAGACTACGCATTCGTCAACAACCGAGAAATTGCCGTTTCCTCCAGCTCTCCGCGCGTTGTCGAAGGTTTATCGCATATCCTGCCCAACTTTTTAACCGACAAAGAATATTTCCGCAAACGACCCGTCTATCAAATGTTGGTCTTTGTGGATGAAGAAGAAGAAAAAATCCTGCAACCGCTAACCCAGCAACACGGCTTCAAATCCGTCCGCTGGCACAAACATGCCATGGACCTCCTCAAACAGGAAGGTTCAAAAGCACGCGGCATCGCCCACGCAGTGGAAAAACTGGGGATTGATATGAGCAAAGTGATGGCATTCGGCGACAGCTTCAACGACTTGGAAATGCTGTCAACCGTCGGCTTCGGCGTTGCCATGGGCAATGGCGAAGAAGCTGCCAAAGCCGCTGCACAATTCGTCTGCCCAAGCGTCGATGAAGACGGCGTATTGCGCGGCTTGCAAGACTTGGGCGTAATTTAATTATCAAATCAAAAGGCCGTCTGAAAAAATGTTCAGACGGCCTTGTTCTATCTATAAACTACCTGCTTATTTCGGCAATACCAAAAAGCTAATCAGCAATTCTTTGAATACAAATCCAAACACGCCCAAGCCTAAAACCAAGAAGAGCATGGCAATGCCGAATTTGCCGGCCTTGGATTCTTTACCCAAGTTCCAAACGATAAAGCCCAAAAAGATAATCAGGCCGGTGAGGAGGATTTTCATTGCCCACGAGGCGAATTCTGCTTCAGACATTATTTTTTCCTTTTATTCTTAAGATGTGTGTTTGATTGCTTTCAGACGGCCTATTAAATTTTAAGGCCGTCTGAAATTTGTTTTTAGATTATTTGTTCAATGCTTGTTGCAAATCATCAATCAAATCGTCGATGTGTTCCAAACCGACAGAGAGGCGGATCAAGCCCGGGCGGATATTGGCGGCGAGTTTTTCTTCAGGCTGCATCCGGCCGTGCGTGGTTGTCCACGGATGGGTGATGGTCGAGCGCACGTCGCCGAGGTTGGCAGTACGGGAGAAAAGCGCCACACCGTCCACGACCTTCCATGCGGCTTCTTGGTCGGCGACTTCAAAGCCGATGACGATGCCGCCGCCGTTTTGTTGCTTGCGGATAAGCTCTGCCTGCGGATGGTCGGGCAAACCGGTGTAGTACACGGTTTGGACTTGCGGCTGTTGTTGCAGCCATTGGGCGATTTTCAGGGCGTTGTCGAATTGTTTTTCCATACGCAGCGACAGGGTTTCCACGCCGCTCAACAACTGCCATGCGTTAAACGGCGACATCGCCAGCCCGCAAGAATTGCAATATATGGCAACTTGCGTCATCAGCTCTTCCGAACCGGCCAATACGCCGCCCATCACGCGGCCGTGGCCGTCGATGGCTTTGGTTGCGGAAGAAACGGAAATATCCGCACCGTGTTTCAAAGGCTGCGAACCGACGGGCGACAAGAGGCTGTTGTCCACCACCAAAAGCGCGCCGATGCTGTGCGCCAGTTCGGCCAGCGCTTCCAAATCGGCAACTTCGCCCAATGGGTTGGACGGAGTTTCCAAGAAAAACAGTTTGGTATTGGGCTTGATGGCCGCTTTCCATTCATCTACATCAACCGGCGATACATGGCTGACTTCGATGCCGAACTTGGTAACGATGTTGTTGATGAAACCGACGGTCGTGCCGAACAGGCTGCGGCTGGAAACAACGTGGTCACCTGCTTGCAAGAAGGTAAAAAACGCCGCCTGAATTGCGGACATACCGGTCGAAGTGGCTACCGCGCGCTCTGCGCCTTCCAATGCGGCAATGCGTTTTTCAAAAGCGGCAGTAGTCGGATTGGCTGTACGGGTATAGGTAAAGCCTTTAATTTTTTTGGAAAACAAATCTGCCGCATGTTGCGCGCTTTCCCACATGAAGCTGCTGGTCAAAAACAGCGCCTGATTGTGTTCGCGATATTCGGTCTGCTCTTTGCCGCCCCGGATGGCCAGCGTTTGCGGATGAAGTTTTTTGTTCATTTATTCTCCAATCTACTGTGTATTCCAATGGACGGAACAATATTTTTCCGTCTGTTTAACTTGTTAACATTTTGCGCCGATTTCTACCATCTTTCAAGCCGAAGGCCGTGTTTCAGGCCGTCTGAAAAAACAGAAAAACCGTTTTTACTGATAAAGGCGGCCGTCGTGTTTCAACCAGCCGTCAGTATGCCGGCCTGACGGGTCATGGTGCGTCCAATGGATAACGCCGCCCTGCTCCGACCATTCATATTCACCGTAAAACGCTACTTTATCGCCTTTTTTCAAGCCTTTAATCTTATCGGCAAGGTCGATATTGTGGGCCACCAAAAGCGTCTGGCCGCTGGAGAGCTTCAAGATAAAGCGTTGGTGGCGCGTGCCTTTGTTGTCATCCGGCAGGGTTTTCCATACCGTGCCCTCGCCCTCAACCTGAATATCGCTTTGTTCGTTTTCAAACGCCTGTTTCAAAACCGCTTCTGCCGATTGTTTGCCCGAATCGGTTTGCTGTTGAGCCGTATCGGCATTTTCTCCGCCCGCATTGTTTTGTTTTTGAACGGCTTCTATTTTCTGCTGATGCTACGATTGTAGCGGCTGCTTGTTTTGCATTTTTTGATAGGCAAATACGGCAACCAGAGCAATCAGCAATACAATGATTTTGTTTTTATTCATAACAATCTCAAAAAAAATGCCCGATTCTGCATCGGGCATATCAACTATTTAGAAAGGATATTTATCACGAAAACGTGAGCCGCCATTATACACGCTTCGCAAAATTTTAAGGGAAATTTATGCCAAAGGCCGTCTGAAACTTTTCAGACAGCCCGGATGCTCAGCGGCGGTATTTCATTTCAACCTTCATATCGTCCAGAATACGTTTGACATTGTGTTCCAATACATCTTCCACCAAACCCGGCGCCTGCTCGTTGAGCATTTGCTGCAACTGGTAAGTGAACACGGCCATTTGTTTTTGCACGGCAATCCGAATCATGCCGTTGACCGCATCGGCCACATGGGGGCGCAAACGTTTAATCAGACGCTCGGTCAAATCTTTTTCAGAAACGCAGAACACTTCCCGACGGCCAATCGCCTGCGGGTTCAAAACATTGATATGGACATTGACGGCCGGTTCTTTTTCAGGTTCAAGGCCGTCTAAAACCGCTCCTTCAGCCGCTTCCCCATTATCATTTTCCGATTTTTCAGTTTCTTCCACTTCAGGCACATCAAAATCTACGGCACCTGATTTCGGATTTAGTCTGACGGTGCGCGTCGATTCGATATGACGGTCTGAAGCCGCAGCCTGCAACGCCGATTGCGCGCTCAACCAGTTGTCCTGCAAAACCACCATCGCATCAGTTTCCACTGCCTCGCCCTCGTCGGCAAGGGCAGTATTGTGTTCCAACTGCCAGCGGTACAAATATTCTTCCAATACTTTTTCACGATTGTCCGCATCTAATTTATATTCTTTTTTAGGCGCGGTTTTGGGCGCAACATCGACAGCGTCGTCCGATTTTTTGACCAATGGCGCATGAGTCGGCGCAGTATTGAATTGTCGTGCCTGACGCAATCTTTCCAAGCGTTTTTCCCAATTCAGATCTTCTTCCTCAAGGGCTGTGGGGTCAAGACGGTTGTTTTCCATAATAATCTCGTTTTTTCATTTTTATTGTGAACCGCATTCAAACAAAAAACGCTTGAACTGCGGCCGATGGTTGGACATATCCGGCAAGCCGGCGCAAGCGTCACATTTTAATATTAATTCACTATATAATCACTATTTTATTTAATAAACCCTCAAGGATACATCATGAGCAGCATCGAACAACGCCTCGAATACTTGGAAGAAGCCAACGACGTTTTGCGTATGCAAAACCACGTCCTCGCCACCGCCCTCAAAGGCCTTATCCGTTCTCTGCCCTCCGACATGGCCAACGATGCCGTAGAATCCATCCAGCTTGCCTTTGAAGACGCATTGGCGGAATTGAGCTACGAAGACAGCCCGCACACCGACCTCTTCCATGACGTAACCTACGCATTTTTCCGAGAAAAAGACCACTGATTTCGGCTAGTTTGTTCACAAAATTATGCTAAACTAAGATTTTATCCGTTAACATTTTATTAAGAAAGCACATCCCATGAACATGAAAAAATGGCTGGCCACCGCCCTCGCTTGTTCCGCCCTTGCCCTGACTGCCTGCGGCGGTCAAAGCAACAATGCCTCAGCCCCTGCCGATAAAGTGTACCGCGTCGGCTCCAATGCCGAGTTTGCCCCATTTGAATCTTTGGATTCTGCCGGCAAAGTGGAAGGTTTTGACGTTGACTTGATGAATGCCATGGCCAAAGCCGGCAACTTCAAAGTCGAATTCAAACACCAGCCATGGGAAAGCCTCTTCCCATCCCTGAACAACGGCGATGTGGACATCGTTATGTCCGGCGTAACCATCACTGACGACCGCAAACAAAGCATGCTCTTCAGCGACCCATACTTTGAAATTACCCAAGTCGTCCTCGTTCCGAAAGGCAAAAAAGTAACTTCTTCCGAAGACCTGAAAAACATGGCCAAAGTCGGCGTGGTAACCGGCTACACCGGCGACTTCTCCGTTTCCAAACTCTTGGGCAACGACAATCCGAAAATCGCCCGCTTTGAAAGCGTTCCCCTGATTATCAAAGAATTGGAAAACGGCGGTTTGGATTCCGTCGTCAGCGACAGCGCGGTTATTGCCAACTATGTGAAAAACAACCCGACCAAAGGCCTGGATTTCATCTCCCTGCCTGACTTTACCATCGAAAACTACGGCATCGCTGCACGCAAAGGCGACGAAGCCACCATCAAAATGTTGAACGATGCGCTGAAAAAAGTACGCGAAAGTGGCGAATACGACAAAATTTACGCCAAATACTTTGCTAAAGAAGGCGAAAAAACCGAAGCAGCCAAATAATCCGGTTTGACTTCTTAAACTCAAGGCCGTCTGAAAACTTTTCAGACGGCCTTTAATCTGGTTAACGCCATTAAACGCAAGCCTCCCCTATAATCCGCTTGTTTTTATCCTTCAAATGAAAGACACGCCATGATCAAACCCCTTATCCTCAGCCTCGCTGCCGCCACTGCTTTGGCCGCCTGCTCCGCTTCTGAAAAACAAGAACCCTCCAACGTCAACGTAGCCAATCCGGCTTCCGAGTTCTGCGTCAAACAAGGCGGCAAATCCGAAATCAAAAAAGACAAAGACGGCAACGAATACGGCGTGTGCCACTTGCCTGACGGTAAAGTCGTTGAAGAATGGGAATATTTCCGTCAACACAACAAATAATTGCCCAATCATATAAAAAAAGGCCGTCTGAACCCAAGTTTCAGACGGCCTTTTCATTTAAACAGCGATTATTTTACTTCCAGTTTGGTCACGCCGCCCATATACGGTTGCAACGCGGCAGGAACATTAATGCTGCCGTCGGCATTTTGATGGTTTTCCAAAACCGCCACCAAAGTACGGCCGACTGCCAAGCCTGAGCCGTTCAAAGTATGTACCAAACGGTTTTTACCGTTTTCATCTTTGAAACGCGCTTTCATGCGGCGAGCTTGGAAATCTTCGCAGTTGGAGCAGCTGGAAATTTCGCGGTAGGTATTTTGCGCGGGAACCCAGACTTCCAAGTCGTAGGTTTTGGTTGCACCGAAACCCATGTCACCGGTACACAAAGTAATCACGCGGTAGGGCAGTTCTAAGGCCTTCAGGATGTTTTCGGCATGGCCGACCATTTCTTCCAGCGCTTCGTATGATTTTTCCGGATGAACGATTTGCACCATTTCCACTTTGTCGAATTGGTGTTGGCGAATCAAACCGCGCACGTCTTTGCCGTATGCGCCCGCTTCGGAACGGAAACATGGAGAATGCGCGGTCAATTTCAACGGCAAATCGCTGCCTGCCACGATGCTGTCAGCAACGGTATTGGTCAGCGTTACTTCGGCAGTCGGAATCAGATATTGCGTTTTCTTGCTCTCGTCGCCGCCGCGGGTAACGTAGAACAAATCTTCTGCAAATTTAGGCAGTTGGCCTGTGCCTTGCAGGGTAGTGTCATCCACGATGTAAGGCGTGTAATGCTCGGTATAGCCGTGTTTCAGCGTGTGCGTATCGAGCATGAATTGCGCCAGTGCACGGTGCAGGCGGGCGATTTGACCTTTCATCACGGTAAAGCGTGCGCCGGACAGTTTCGCACCGCCTTCAAAATCCAAACCCAAAGGCTCGCCCAAATCAACATGGTCTTTGATTTCAAAGTCAAATTCGCGCGGCGTGCCGACTTTGCGGACTTCAACGTTTTCAGTTTCGTCTTTACCGACAGGTACGCTTTCGTGCGGCAGGTTCGGAATGCTCAGCAACCAAGCATCCAATTCCTTCTGAACGGCATCCAAATCAGCGGCAGCCTGCTCCAAATCCGCCTTGATTTGGGCAACCTGATCCATCGCAGCTTGAGCCTCTTCATGTTTGCCTTGGCCTTTCAACGCACCGATCTGCTTGGAAATACTGTTGCGCGAAGCCTGCAACTCTTCTGTTTTCACTTGAACGGCTTTGCGTTGCTCTTCCAAAGCGTTGAAACGCGCGGTATCAAACTCGTAACCGCGGGCGGCCAAACGTTCGGCAACTGCGGCGGTATTGCTGCGGAGCAATTGGATGTCTAACATTGTTTTCTCTCGTTAAGATTCAGAATGGCATTATTGTAAACCAATTTAAAGATATTTTCACAGCAACAGGCCGTCTGAAAACAAAAAACGCCCCTGCGAAAAGCAGGAGCGTTTTTTAAGAATTCTGGCACGCCCACAAGTATAACTATCGGCACACAAAATACTTACTGGTAGTTCAAATGTTGCTTCAATTGAGCTTCCTCAAGCCATCGTAAAGCATGATGACGGTCCAGTTCTTCTCGCTCCACATTGCTATCACTACCCGCCAGGCAATGCTGACAAACGCTACCACAATCAGCTGGACAATTCAAACGGTCTAAAGCGCGACTTATGATACCGTTGATGTCATCTACAGCAGATAAAACGAAACCTGCGCCCCCTTCGGCTTTGTCGTAAATCTGAATCAAACAGCGAACGGCACCTGTTTCCAAATCTCTATCTGCTCGCACGGCATAGCCCATTTCAGTAGTTTCTATCCCCAAAAAAGCAGCAATTTCATCGCGTACAGCAACGGCAATCGTGCGGGCGGTAGTTTTATCTCCACTGCCTAGCCATGCCTTGGTTTGTGGATTTTTCAGAGCAATTTCCAATACATCGGTTGAGATATGATGGCCCAGATGGATATTGATCTGAACATTACTATTAGGACAATCTTTACTATTACTGCTAAGATCCAAACCACCACCCAAGGTTTTATGATACTCACCCAAAAATACATTAGGCAGTTCACCTGCGTCAGTCATGGAATCAGCCCTACCACATCTCATGCAAACCGCAAAACCTTTTTCATGCTTGCCACTAGAGCGAAACAGTACTCTACCGTCACTACCATATCTAATTTCACCACACTCATGTTTTAGAAAGGCTACAGTTTCATCATCCAATTGTACTCTAGGAGGCTGGATAGGAACGAATGTTTGGAAGGAAACATCGTTGCTACTTTTTTCAAAAAAGTCAGTCAAAAAACCTGTTGGGGTTAGTACCGTACATTGTTCATCAAAAGGAATATTTTCACCGCAGTGAGAACATTGGATATCATTACAGCTATATTTGTAACGCGTCACGCCAGATGTACCGCAGTTTTTACAGCGCCACGCAGTATCGAAGCGTTGGTCTTCGTTTTTACCTCGTTCATCCGATTTTACCCGTAGATTGATGCCAGCAGAACGGTATACGCGCCCATCTAATACAACATCCGAACCAGGTGCGTATTCACGCAGTGCAATATCCAAACTACGACTTGGGTTTTCTTTGCGGATGAACAGATTATCTTCTCGCTCCTCTCGTTCACGGCGTAAGTCTTCCATTTTACGGATTTTCATTTCTACTATGCCAGTAGGGAAACCATAACCAGGTAGAAATGCGTTTACCGCCAGATAGCCAAGCAGGTTCTCATCTTCATGTAGTTGTTTCTCGCGATTTAAGGCTTTCTTGTATGAATCGTTGTTAGTTTGCTTAATTTTATGGTTGATATTGTGAAAATCAGCCTGCCAATTCTCTGCCAATTCCAGCAGCCGCTGTTTAGCACTTGCTTTGATACGTGTCAATGGTACTCCTTCCAAAGCAGTACCTGCCGCCAGTTTACCCAAAGCTTGGTCAATAGCAGAGCATTCTGGTGAGTTCATCCAGTCGCAAAACTGCTGCCAAACAGATTGGGTTGGATTGAAAAACCAAGCAGTATTCAGCTTAGTACGGTCTTTGCCTGTATCGCTGCGCTTGGCAAGAAATGCTGCCAATAAGAGCGAATGCATATGGCGGCTGACGATTTTTTCAGAGCTTAACGATACTTTCGGAGCAGCAATAGCAGTAGTGAACGCCCATTTTGGATTGGTAAATACACGGCGATTATGAGGATCATTTTTGCATAGTGTATAAGCTATTGCAGCTGCTTCGCTACGACGGCCTGCACGACCGGCACGTTGCAGGTAATTAGCAGGGTGTGGTGGTACATTATTCATTACCACTGCTGCCATACCGCCGATATCCACACCCATTTCCATTGTAGTAGAGCAGCTCAATACATTAATTTTCCCTTCTTTGAACATCTGTTCGTATCTGTTTAATTGTGTAGATGCAATTTGTGCTGAATGTTCCGCCGCACGATAGTAGAAACCTCCTTCTACGATTTTATCGTTCAAATTGCTCCACAAACCTTCTTGGCGCAAGTGGCCTACATCTTTATCTTGCTTCAGCAAACGACGCATTTGGCTACGACGAGGTTCAGCAGTGGCATCCTGTTTAAAACGATAATAATCTGGAATCTCAATTTTGCTGCAAAACAGTTTTTCAGACGGTATTTCCTGCCAGTTACCAGGCAAATAAGGAGACACACCGCGCAAAGTAGTGTCAATCAGGCGGTGACTTTGCGGACACAACCACATTTCTTTTTCAGGTAACTTAAACGCTATTGCTGAAAGCGGCATTTTCCAAGCATCATTATCGGGATGCAGGATATTGCTATCAGTAGTCAATTGTTTCCACGCAGTTTGCAGCCACGAATTAATTTTGTGTTTAGCCAAAGGGTTTTGAATATCAAGACCTGTAACCGCCTGCAAAATTTTGACTGCTCGAGGCTGTTGGCCTTTATCTCGAACTTGCGGCCAAGCTCGTTTGCGCAAAGTTTGCTTTTCTCTGGTATCGGGCGGCAGCAGGGATTTTCCCGAAAAGCGTTTGCCTAACCATCGTTTTTTCTGCTCATCTAAATTGGTAAAGGAATTTTCACGGATATGAAAATCCAAAATCATTTTTAAAAATGCTTTCCAATCATCCAAATCCAGCAGCTTGTTTGGATTGTCTGCCTGATTTAAAACACGTGTCTCTACCCAACCATCAGGCACTGTGCTGATTTTATCCAGACCAGGATAACAAATCATTGTCAAACCTAAAGTTTCCAAACTATTGGCATTTCTTGGGCGTCTGATAAATTCGCGTGCCAGTAGTAACTCTGCCAGCTTTTCTGCTCCGTTGCCACTAGGATCATTAAACATACTGGGATTAGTTTCTCGATTGTAAGGCAGTAAATCTTGCGTCATTTCAGCTTTGTCGCGCAGTGTACGGTACATATCATCCCAAGTGAGGTAGGCTTTTTTGTCACTTTTTTGTGCTTTACTTTTTGCTACTTCCAACAACATTTCCGCCAAAGTGGGATCGGTTTGTTTCAATTGTTCGATTTTTGCTGCCATTTCAGGCATTAGGACGTTATTAACAGGTTTTTCAGTTTCCTGCACCAATACATCAAACACCATACCACGCAGTTTGGAATACTCTGCTTCCTGCTGCATTTTTACCGCCATTCTCGCTGTGCCTTGACGGCTGTCAGTAAAAGTAATCAAGCGCCGTCCACGAGCGGGTAACGATTGCGGATCATTTTCAGCATCACTACAAAATTCCAATACGGTCGGAACAGCGTGGGTTACATAAAACGGTGCACCCAAATATTGTCCACGATAAAACGGCATTCTTCGGTTTTCTTTGCCACAGGCGGAACAGCAGGCATGCTGGGAGTAATCCAAAGCCAACTCAAAAGTTTTACCTTGCTGTACGCCGATTTGCGCAGTTTCTTTATCGATTTTTTGTACCGTATAGTTTTCAGACTGCATATCGACTGGGGCTGCAAGCACTTTATTGCGGGATATGAATTGTAGACCATCTGAAATTGGGTTTGCGTCGTCACCACTGTCTTCTTCGTCATTAGCTGCAGGCTCAGGATTGAGTGCAAACTCATCGGTGATGTAGGTATCGCACTGCTGCAAAATACCGTCATGCTCCTGCGCCATCAAGTGCGGTGTACCGCAATCTTGGCACAACACTAATTCGTACACAGGAGCACCACAATCACATTTAGTTCTGCGGTTAAGATAAACCTGTCCAAATAGCCAGTCTTTAAGGTAACCTTCTTTTTTGCTGCAATGACGGTCAGCACACGCCCATAACCCGTGCAGCATTGATTGAAATAAATGCAAACGCAGTTTTAAAAATGGTTCAGCATTTTCAGACGGCTTTGTCTGAGTCATAACATCCAGCCAGTCTAAAACTTCACGCTGCTGTTCATAAAGGCTATCAGAAAGCAAATATGCTTGCGTTGCCTGTATCAATTGGTTCAGCGTGTAAGGTTGGGTATTGGCTGTCAGACAATTACGCAGGGTTGTGGCTATTACACTTTGACAAAGGGCTGCAAAGCGTTCGGTTTCGTCCTTAATAGATGTGATATCTGCGAGGCTCTGTCTACCATCGGCAACACTAATCGGCAAAAAGTCGCGGCTTCCAGAAACTACTAGGACCTGTTCCTTTGGTACCCCAGCCAAATCAGCAAGATAGCAGCGAAGTTCCTCTGCTGCTTTGTCGGAAGCAATGGTGGCAGATGTAGCAACAAAGCGTATGTCCTCGGGCTTTTTGCCGAAAGCGTGTACTACACGGCGTAATAACAGTGCAATTTCTGCCGCCTGCGATCCGATATAACTATGTGCCTCGTCTAATACTATCCAGCGCAATGAACCTGTTTGGCGAGATTTTTCCAAAATAGGGGCATCTACTTGGCGCACCAGCATATATTCCAACATAGTGGCATTAGTAAGTAGGATAGGCGGAGGTTCTTTACGTAGCAATTCCCGCGACAAGATTTGGTTGGGCCGGTCTTTGTCACGTGGTTCAGCACTTTCTTTTGTGTTACCGTTGTAAAGACAAAAGCGGATTTTGTTACCAAAAGGTTTCGTCCATGCATCCAAACGTTCCTTTTGAGAATTGATTAAAGCATTAAGTGGGTAGAGAAACAGAGCCTGAACACCGATAAGCGCTGTTTTTTCTAACGTTTGGCGACGTATCAGATCTTCCAATATCGGAATCATAAAACATTCAGTTTTACCTGATCCTGTACCACTGGTAATGATGGCAGATTTTGGATCATCCTCCAGAAGGTGCTTCCATACCTGCAACTGATGGGTATAGGGGCGGGCAGTTTTGGGAAAACCATATCTGTCTGCATCTGCCAACACATCTGTAAGTTTTGTAGAAAACAGGTTTTGTCTTACCAAATCTGCAAAGGTGCAGTCCGCACTTTTCCAACCAAAGGTATGTTCAACGACAGGGGCAGCGAGGAAACAGTTTTCATTACCCAATTCATTGCTAATCAATTGTCGCAGGTGACTACGCAATTTATTATCTGTAATATCCAATACGCCAATAGTAGCTTCCTTGATACGGTTCAGACTTTGCTCTATCAATCCGGAAAGAGTTTGCGTGGTATCGGTATTCATTATGGTTCACTCACTAGGTAGCAGCTCAAGGAAGCGCAGACGTAATCAAACCATTCTGCATCCAAAGCGTAAATACGATAAAAAGCATCAGCAAACTGTGCAGCAGTCATTTCTAATGGCATGATATCTGAAGGCTGCGCATTGCCGGCTTTAACACAGGCAGTAAATACTGGTAGCCAGACAACTGCACGGTCAAAAGGAACTTTGGACAGACAGCGTACTTTATTGAAAAATACATCCTGTTGTTTTTCCAACCATTTTTGCAGACCATCTGAAAGCGTTTCAGGAATGCGTTGGTTGTTATTCTGACGCAATGCATTGTAATGGCGGTTATAACGTGAATCGTGCTTCTTGTCGAAAATTTCCCCAAGCGTTTTTTCCACCACTATCATTTCTATTTCTGAAAGAAATCCTTTAAATACATGATTGCGTAAAATCTCGTCATGGCACAACACGCTTGTAGGAATACAGTTTTCAGGCAGGGGGAAATCATCAGGATTCAAGCCTTGAGCTACAATTTTGGTACGAATGTATGGTTTGTACGCACTTATGGCAGTAAACCAATCTTGTAGAGCCAACCACTCCCATACCACAGCCAATTCGTTACGCATCCGCTCGCAAAATACACCATCCAACCTTAAGCGTAATACCGCCAAAGCCAAGGCTTTGGGCTGTTGTACCAAGGCTTTCCATGTTTCAAATACTGACAATGGCAGATGAGAAAAATGCTGCTTCAGGCTCTCAAAATACAGCCAACCAGAATGCTCAGGATTACCCACCATTTCCGTAATGATACGGCTAATAGCTTCGGGATTGTGGTTTGGATGGAAAGCGCGTGCAGCAATATGCAGGGAATGATGTTGAAATGGTTCGATAAATTTTTCACTGCTGTTGTCAAATATAGCAGGACGGAATTGAACTGGTGATTCAGGCGCAGGGTAAATCAACCACAATCCTTCATCATATTGTTCGGACGACAGTTGATAATGCCCATTTATCCTCATTGCGCTTTCAGGCAGCCTTTGTGCACCTTTTTCAGGTGCATCCAAGCGCATGATGTTTACTACCGCTTCTCGGCAAGTCAATTCGTCTTCTGCCTGCCGTTTGATGACGAAGCTTTTTCGTAATGCATCTGTCACTGCCAGAATACCGAAACGGTAAAACTGATTATTCCACATAACTAGACCATTATAACGAGACAAGATAAGCCGTATCAAAGGGTTCTCTGAACCCATATGGCACACTGTAATTTCTACCTGGGCATCTTGACTACTGCTGCACGATAAAAGCTGCAAAAGTTGCGGTTTCCATTGATCTAAGAAAAACTGCTGCACCGAACCATCTGCTGACAAACGTTCGCTGATAGAAATGGGGCGACCATGCACATTATCCGATAATTTAAATACCAGCCTCATATCGGTCGATGCGGAGGAATATACCATTATCCACTTGCCTAGCAACTGATTGATATTCAGACGGCAATCATCAATTCTACCTTTTTCATCATATAGATACGCACCATTAAACGGTAGAGGTAGTCTTAATCGTGCAGCTTGAACAGGGTTACTTCCAACTGCAAGAATAATATGAGATGGATAATTACTATCCTCAGTTTGGCAGATAAATCTAAATCGGGAATGGATTTGTGTGATATCTAGATGCTTGGCAAAGACATCTATGAAAACCTTTTCGGAAGTATTAACATTTAAAATGGCGGGATCTTTGTTGCTTGCTGCTTGCCAAGTATAGGAAAAATCTTCAGGCAGGACAGTAATTTTACGCCGCAACAAACAAATTGCACCCTTATAGAAAGCCACCTGAAATGTACCATAATAGCTCGGGCAGATATTTGATTGGACCTCGCCGTTGATTTTGATGTGCGTCGGAGATAAGTCAGGGGGCGTTAGCAGAGTAGGAAAACCACGATACACAGGTAAACCATCAGTATTTTGGCAGTGATAAAACAGTCTCCCATGCAAAATACTCTGTTCTGTCTGATTAGCTTGCACAACAACTATTTCTCGCCCATCCGCATGACGAGCAGTCAGTCCGTCCGAACACTTAAACCACTGCCCGCCCAAATAGGAGACATTTTCATTTTCAGACAACCTAAAACCGTCTGGTAGATGAATCAAAATATCCCTATCTTTACTGCGCGTGTATTCATTAGTAGAGAACAGTTGCCAACGTTGATCTTGAGCAGAGTGAAACACCAGCGGTGCATCTTCATCAAATCCAGTATCTCCAAACAACTTGGTATAGAGCAGTCGCCCGCCAGCAAACACTCGCACAGACAAAGGTAGACTAGGTTTCTCTCGGACAAAATCAAGCTGTTTCCCAAAAGGAAGTTTGAATGTTAGCTCTCCGCCTGTATCACTAAGAGAAGCAAATACTGTTGCTCCCATTTGGGCAACTGGCTCTTCTCCTTCAAAAATTTGCCATTGTAAAACCGTTTTACCCTGATAATTCTGAATAGGGAAACTAAATTTTTCAGGTAACCCGATTTTAGCATGCAAGCACCAACCTCCCTCCTTTACATAATGCCGACAGGAGAACTCTTGCTTTTCCAATTTTTGACGTTCGTCTGCTGCATTACCCAACCAGCGGTTGATAACTGCATCCACCTGTTTACCATCCAAAGCAAAAGGAAACTCACTGCGCCAACCACTATCTGCCTGATCTAGGTATTCGACCAAATTACGTTTATTCTTCAAGTCAAACCGCTCAGCGAGCTTGACTAGCGCTCTGACTGTATCGGCAAATAGAATAACAGCCGCAGTATCACGAAATACTTGTGCCAGTCTATACACTCTTTCAGCAATATATTCTTCTAAAGGGCGGAAAGTTTCCATACTCTCCTGATATTTTTTCAAGCCATAATCAATAATATTGCGAATAGCATTATCATCAGCTGCAAGCATTTTCAGTGGTAATCCACCTTCAGCAACTAATGTACCAAGATAACGCGTATTTTTAGCAGCGTCATATTTCCATTCTCGCCGCCAATATGCCAACCCTTTTTTCAAATATTTGTAACGTTGCTGTTCATTATCAAATTGCGTACCTATTACATTATCGAAAAATGCCCAACTCCATTCACCACCCGAATACTCACGCCGATAAGTTTCACTAACTGCCAGACAGTAACAGGCACACCATTCCTCCTGACAAACAGAACCCGATATCAAAAAAGGCTTACGATAAAACAGCGCACACAGTTCACGGTATTCATTTTCATTAACTGCATAAGTATACAGTGGCCCACCATTCGGAATAGGATTAAGTGGATCACGATTAAAAAAGAAATGTGATAACCAACTCTTAAACGGGTTTGTAAGATTTTTCATAATAAAAATTGGCAGTTGACTTAGATCGAAATTATATCAGCATATAAAAAACATTTGGATTTTAAGTGCAGCACCTAGACCAATCTTACAAACCTAATATAAAAAATAGCATATCAGACGCCTACAACCCAAAAACTTACAGATAGGCTTATTAAATATACACCTCCTCAATGGATTTCATAGAAGGGAAATTAATCTATTCTTTTTTCAGTACTTTCAACATGATTTTCGTTTTCACAATTTCTTCCCCTATTTATCTTCTAAGTTTAATGACCATCAATTACATCAATGAGACACTCTTTTGCCTTTTCTGAATGATGGTACCCATCCACCAGTCATCGATACATTATTTTTAGTTAATGTAGAACACCCAGAATTGTCGAATAGGCCGAGTATTTTGCTCCTAGCCCACGTTTACAGTAGAGTTTAAAGATGTACAAGCAGTACCATAGTGACAAAAAATAAACCCTTACTATTTTTTAGTAAGGGTTTATTCAAAATATGGCACGCCCACGGGGATTCGAACCCCGGTTGCCGCCGTGAAAGGGCAGTGTCCTAGGCCTCTAGACGATGGGCGCGTAACCGAAGCGCGAACTATACAGAAAGCCTTTTCTTCTGTCAACGCCTTTACTGCATTTTTAAAAGATGCTGCCGATTTCCGTATGTTATTTTCCCTGTATAATGCCGGTTTTAATAAAAAGGAAAACTCGCCATGTGGTTTAAGCAAATCAGTTTTTATCCGCTCAACAAAGACAAATTGCCCGAATTGGAAGTCCTTGCCGACAAATTGGCGCAATCCGAATTTGCCCATTGTCAGGGTTTGGACTGGTTTAGCGAAGGCTTTGCCACGCCGGTTTCCTTTTCGCCCGAGCTGGTTTTCCCTGCCGATTATACTTGGCGCGTGGCCCTGAAAAAAGAAGAAAAAGTCCTGCCTGCCGGCGTGATCCGCGATATTTTGGATGAAAAGGTTTTGGAAATCCAAAACAACGAAGCGCGCAATGTCGGCCGCAAGGAAAAACAAGAGCTGAAAGAGCAGATTACCGACGACCTGCTGCCCCGTGCTTTTACGCGCAGCAGCCGCACACAGGCGATTTTCGACACGCGCCACGGGTATCTTTTGGTCAACAATGCCGCCTCTGCCAAAGCGGAAAACATCCTGACCAAACTGCGCGAAGCCTTGGGCGGCTTGGAAGCCTCGCTGCCCAACACCAAACAATCGCCCTCTTCCCTGATGACCAGCTGGCTGCTGCAAGGCCATTGCGAAGGCGGTTTTGAATTGGACAGCGATTGCGAACTCAAAGGCGTAGGCGATGTTGTTCCGGTCGTCAAAGTTTCCAAACAAGACCTGACCGCCGACGAAGTGGTACAACACGTCAAAAACGGCAAAACCGTTACCCAGCTGGGCTTAGTATGGCGCGAACAAATCGCGTTCATCCTCACCCAAGACTTTACGCTCAAACGCATCCAGTATCTGGACGTTTTGCAAGAAGAAGCCGAAAGTAACGGCGACGATGCCGCCAGCCTCGCCTTTGCCTCGCAAATCCTGATGACCGAAGCCATCAGCACCATGTTGGAAGAACTGGTTTCTTATTTGGGCGGCTGGCAAGAATAATTTTTCAGACGGCCTTTTGATTGGGAATATCAAAGGCCGTCTGAAATATAAATAGAAGTATCAGAAAGGATGTCATGATGTTGGGCGCAGTCATCGGCGATATTGCCGGATCACGATTTGAGTTTGACAACTACCGTCACACCGATTTCGATATTTTCAGCCCCGACAGCGACTTTACCGATGACACGATTTGCACTGTTGCCATTGCCGATTGGGTTTTACAAGGCTGCAACGATCATTTGGCCTCTATTTTGCAAGGCTGGTGTAGGGCATATCCCTGCCCCAAAGGCGCATATGGCGGACGCTTCTCACAATGGATAGAATGGAAAGATCCGGAACCTTATAATAGCTGGGGCAACGGCTCGGCCATGCGTGTTTCTGCCGTTGGCTGGGCATTTGCCACATTGGAAGAAACCCTGCATTTTGCCGAACAATCCGCCGCCGTAACGCACAACCACCCGGAAGGCATTAAAGGCGCGCAAGCCGTAGCCGCCGCCATCTTTTGGGCTCGTACCGGCATGGGCAAAGCGCAAATCAAAGAAAACATTACACGACAATTTGGCTACGACTTGAGCCAAAGTTGCGACCAAATCCGCCCGCATTATCATTTCAACGAAAGCTGTCAGGAAACCGTACCTCAAGCAGTTACCGCCTTTCTTGAAAGCGATGATTTTGAACACGCCATCCGACTGGCAGTTTCCCTGGGCGGAGACAGCGATACCTTGGCGGCCATTACCGGCAGCATCGCCGAAGCCTACTACGGTATCCCTGCATCCATGCGCGAACACGCTTTAGCCATATTGCCACGCTGCATTGCTGAAACCCTGCTGACTTTTGAATCCAAATATCAGGCCGTCTGAAACCGCCTGCAAAAAGGAACAACAATGATGAAATACCTCGCCCTACTCCCTATCGCCTTCATGCTGGGTACACCTGCCATTGCCGAAACCATCAATCCTTATCAGGAAAAAGGTTGCGTTTACGATGGCGATGTCGGCAAAGACGACAAACCATCCGGCAAAGGCACATGGAAATGCCAAGACGGCCGCAGCTATGTCGGCGCCTTTAAAAACGGCAAATTTGACGGCAAAGGCGTATATACCGTTTCCGGCAACAGCGAAACCTTTATCGAACCTTTCTCCTCCAACAGCGCCAAATTACGCAATATGACGCTGGAGGGCGTGTTCAAAAAAGGCAGGGCGCACGGAAACTTTACCGCCTCTCAAAACGGCACACCCGTCTTCATCATGAAATGCGAAGACGGTATGATTAAAGAAGTCAAACTGGCTAAGAAATCTGCTTCCAAAACCAAATAAACAGCCTTTCAGACGGCCTTATCTATATTTTAGGCCGTCTGAAACATCAATTGACAAGCCTATCTAACGGCTATTGTGTTGATTTCAAAGAATTTCCAAACAACCCTTACCCCAGGACAACCACCATGAGCATTAAATCCGACAAATGGATACGCCGCATGGCCGAAGAACACGGCATGATTGAGCCGTTCGAGCCCAACCAAATCAAAGAGGCCAACGGCCAGCGCATCATTTCCTACGGCACATCCAGCTACGGCTACGACATCCGTTGTGCCAATGAATTCAAAATCTTCACCAATATCAACAGCACCATCGTCGACCCGAAAAATTTCGACCCGAAAAACTTCGTAACCGTCGAAGACGACTGCTGCATCATTCCACCCAACTCCTTTGCCCTGGCGCGCACAGTCGAATATTTCCGCATCCCGCGCAACGTCCTGACCGTCTGCTTGGGCAAATCCACCTACGCACGCTGCGGCATCATCGTTAACGTTACCCCGTTCGAGCCGGAGTGGGAAGGCTACGTTACGCTTGAGTTTTCCAACACCACCCCCCTGCCTGCCAAAATCTATGCAGGCGAAGGCGTGGCCCAAGTCTTGTTCTTTGAAAGCGATGAAGTCTGCGAAACTTCATACAAAGACCGCAACGGCAAATACATGGGGCAAACCGGTGTTACCCTGCCCAAAACCTAATATCAAAGACCAAACAAAAGGCCGTCTGAAACTTTCAGACGGCCTTTTGTCATTTCAGTTAAAAACGGCGTTTCAGCTTGCAAGCCTGCAAGATATGGACGGCAAGTTCTTCCACAGATTTGTCCGTAGTATTGGTAAACGGAATACCGTGGCGTTTAAACATATTTTGCGCATCGGCAATCTCGCTGCGGCAAGTATCGATTTTGGCATAAGTCGAATTAGGGCGACGTTCCTGACGGATTGCCTGCAAGCGTTCAGGCTGAATGGTCAAACCGAACAGCTTGTCTTTATAAGGCTTGACCATACGCGGCAAATCGGTCGATTCCAAATCATCGGGAATCAGCGGATAGTTGGCGGCACGGATACCGTATTGTAAGGCCAGATAGAGACAGGTCGGCGTTTTGCCGGAACGAGAAACCCCCATCAAAATCACATCGGCTTCTTTCAAATTCTTATCACTGACACCGTCATCATGATTCAGTGAGAAATTGACCGCCTCCATACGCGCATCATAGCGTTGGGTATTGCCGATACTGTGGTGCCCCTGCTGGGCGGCAACCGCCTCCGTATTGAGTTCCTTTTCCAAAAGACCGAGAAAAGTTTCAAAGAAATTAATATGGAACGCATTGGCTTTCTTGATGATTTCACGGATTTCGTCATTGACCACACTGACAAAAGCAATCGGGCGCACGCCGAATTTTTCGGCGGACTGGTTGACTTTATCTACAACAGCACGCGCTTTTTCAGGCGTATCGATAAACGGATAGGTATGGCGTTTGAACTCAACATTGCCAAATTGGTTCAGCAAGGCTTCACCGATATTTTCGGCGGTCAGGCCGGTTCGGTCGGAAATATAGAAGACTTGGCGTGGATCAGTCATAATGAATCCTCTTGAGGGTAACGTTTCAGACGGCAATCATAGCAGTTACAGCCTTTGCAATAAAGCGCCTCCCGACAGATTACACAGGATTACAACAAATTTGAACAATTTTTAAATTAGCATAATATTTTATTTTTCAATTTTTTGTAGAATTTTATTCTAAAATTGCAAAATAAATCTTATTTATCAAATTTATTAACTTATTTTGTTTTCCATATTTAACAATAGGATAACTCACAAAAACATGAATCTGATATTCACATTTCAGAAGACTACACGCTTGAAAAGCACAGTATCACAAACGAATTTGTGATTTTAAAAAAGATAAAACACATGACAGCCATCAAACGAATGGCTACAATAAGCAGGCGGATTTGTTTCTTTTTTAACATTTTTGGATTGGATTGGACACACAAATGGCCGAAAACTACGTTATTTGGTTTGAAAACCTGCGTATGACTGACGTTGAGCGAGTGGGCGGTAAAAATGCCTCTTTGGGCGAAATGATCAGCCAACTGACTGAAAAAGGCGTACGCGTTCCCGGTGGTTTTGCGACCACTGCCGAAGCCTATCGCGCTTTCCTGGCTCACAATGGTCTGAGCGAGCGTATTTCCGAAGCCCTGAAACAACTGGATGTTGAAGACGTTGCCGAGTTGGCGCGCGTGGGTAAAGAAATCCGTCAATGGATTTTGGATACTCCGTTCCCTGAGCAGCTGGATGCTGAAATCGAAACAGCCTGGAACAAAATGGTTGCCGATGCCGGCGGTGCGGACATTTCCGTTGCCGTACGTTCTTCCGCAACAGCAGAAGACCTGCCGGACGCTTCTTTTGCCGGTCAACAAGAAACCTTCTTGAACATCAACGGCTTGGAAAACGTTAAAGAAGCCATGCGCCATGTATTCGCTTCCCTGTACAACGACCGTGCCATTTCTTACCGTGTCCACAAAGGCTTCGAACACGACATCGTTGCCCTTTCCGCAGGCGTACAACGCATGGTGCGCTCCGACAGCGGCGCGTCCGGTGTGATGTTCACCATCGATACCGAGTCCGGTTACGACCAAGTCGTTTTCGTTACCTCTTCTTACGGCCTGGGCGAAAACGTCGTACAAGGCGCGGTCAACCCTGACGAATTCTATGTATTCAAACCTACTTTGAAAGCAGGCAAACCGGCTATCCTGCGTAAAACCATGGGTTCGAAACAAATCAAAATGATCTTTACCGACAAAGCCGAAGCCGGTAAATCTGTCACCAACGTCGATGTACCTGAAGAAGACCGTCAACGCTTCTCCATTACCGACGCCGAAGTTACCGAGTTGGCCCATTACGCGCTGACCATCGAAAAACACTACGGTCGCCCAATGGACATCGAATGGGGCCGCGACGGTTTGGACGGCAAACTCTACATCCTGCAAGCCCGTCCTGAGACTGTAAAATCCCAAGAAGACAGCAGCCGCAATCTGCGCCGCTTCTCCATCAACGGCGAAAAAGTTGTCTTGTGCGAAGGCCGTGCCATCGGTCAAAAAGTCGGCCAAGGCAAAGTACGCCTGGTGAAAGACGCTTCCGAGATGGATTCCGTTGAAGCAGGCGATGTACTCGTTACCGACATGACCGACCCGGATTGGGAACCGGTGATGAAACGTGCTTCCGCCATCGTGACCAACCGCGGCGGCCGTACCTGCCACGCAGCGATTATCGCGCGTGAATTGGGTATTCCGGCCGTGGTCGGCTGCGGCGACGCAACCGATCTGCTTTCAGACGGCCAAGAAGTTACCGTATCTTGTGCCGAAGGCGATACCGGCTTCATCTATTCCGGCCTGTTGGACGTACAAATTACCGATGTTGCTTTGGACAACATGCCTAAAGCCCCTGTCAAAGTGATGATGAACGTTGGTAACCCTGAATTGGCATTCAGCTTCGCCAACCTGCCTAGCGAAGGCATCGGCTTGGCACGTATGGAGTTCATCATCAACCGCCAAATCGGTATCCACCCGAAAGCCTTGTTGGAATTTGACAAACAAGACGATGAATTGAAAGCGGAAATTACCCGCCGCATCGCCGGCTACGCTTCTCCTGTTGACTTCTATGTCGATAAAATCGCAGAAGGCGTAGCAACTTTGGCTGCTTCGGTTTACCCACGCAAAACCATCGTCCGCATGTCTGACTTCAAATCCAACGAGTACGCCAACTTGGTGGGCGGCAGCATCTACGAACCGCACGAAGAAAACCCAATGTTGGGCTTCCGCGGTGCAGCGCGTTATGTCGCTGACAGCTTCAAAGACTGCTTCGCACTCGAGTGCAAAGCCTTGAAACGTGTCCGTGACGAAATGGGTTTGACCAACGTCGAAATCATGATTCCATTCGTCCGCACTTTGGGTGAAGCCGAAGCTGTTGTCAAAGCCCTGAAAGAAAACGGTTTGGAACGCGGCAAAAACGGCCTGCGCCTGATCATGATGTGCGAGTTGCCAAGCAACGCTGTATTGGCAGAACAATTCCTGCAATACTTCGACGGCTTCTCCATCGGCTCTAACGACATGACCCAGCTGACCCTCGGCCTCGACCGTGACAGTGGCTTGGTATCCGACTCCTTTGACGAACGTAATCCTGCCGTTAAAGTGATGTTGCACTTGGCAATCTCTGCCTGCCGCAAACAAAACAAATACGTCGGTATTTGCGGTCAAGGCCCGTCAGACCATCCGGACTTTGCCAAATGGCTGGTTCAAGAAGGTATCGAAAGCGTATCGCTCAACCCTGATACCGTGATTGAAACTTGGCTGTATCTGGCTAACGAATTGAACAAATAAGTTCGATAATACAAAAATCCCCTGCCCGTTTATCTCGGCAGGGGATTTTTATTGCCTTATTCAATGCCGTCTGAAAGAACTTTCACGTTCTTTTACCTTTTCAAAAAAGTCCCCTTGCATCAAAAAGATATAGAAATATTCAGCCATATCTACAAATTCTCAATGGTACTATATTGCCTTTCCGCATTTTATCCCATGCCTTTTGAGTGAACCTTTTTTCACTCTTCCTATCTATCATACACAGCATAACGATACCTTTAGAAACAACTCATGAATACAAATTTTATTTCCACCTTTCAGACGACCTTAAAACGTCTGGCATTCATCAGCACCATTGCCGTCTTAGCAGCCTGCGCCGGCAACAACACTTCTTCCAACCGCGCCGTACCCGACGGCTACTACAAAGTCCGTCCCGGCGATACTCTGACCCAAATCGCCAAACGCTACGGACAAAACGTCAATACACTGGTTGCATGGAACAACCTTCCCAACGCCTCACAAATCGAAGTTGGCCAAGTATTGCGCGTCCGCCGTCATGTTGCCTCCCGCAATACTGCTACGCAGCAACGCCAAGCAACCGCCGTTACCCCAATCAACCGGTTAAGCTTGCAATGGCCGACCGATAACGCCTCATCCTCCATTATCCAAAGCTACAACGGCACAACCAGCAAAGGCATAGATATTGCAGGCACACAAGGCCAACAAATCCGTTCTGCCGCAGCCGGTACCGTCATCTACGTTGGCGAAGAAGTCCGCGGCTACGGCAAGCTGATTTTGATCAGCCACAACGACTACACCATTACCGCCTACGCCCACAACGACACGCTTTTAGTACAAAAAGATCAAAAAGTCCAAGCCGGCCAAGTTATCGCCACCATGGGCAGCAGCGATACAGACAGCGTCAAGCTGCATTTTGAAGTTCGTCTAAACGGCAAAGCAGTCGATCCCCTGCCTTATTTGACCAGAACAAATTAATGTCCCAATCAAAAGGCCGTCTGAAATAACAGTATTTCAGACGGCCTTTTGATTATCTTGCTATAACAGCTATTTCAACAAAATCTTTTCCTATTTAACTTATGTTGATTGAGTGTAAACGCCGTTATACAATAACAACTCTTTTTAACATTCCATTTCAGGTGTCCTACTATGTCTCCTAACCGTATCCTTGCAACCGCATTCTTGTTTGCATCTGCATTTGCCAGCGCGGATGTCCATATTGATGAAAGCATTCCTTACCGCGATAAAGAAGAAATCGATACCCGTATTGTTTACGAGTGTTTAGAAGTGGGCAGCATCATGTCCAAATCTTTGCAAGAAACTGCAGCCAAAAGCGATGTAACGGTTGTCCGTGACGGTAAAAAACAAGGTACATACGCAGATATCGCCATTACTTCCGCCATGAGTGCAGGCAATGCCTTTATCGGCCACGCCAAAGGGATGGCTGTTTCTGCCACTTTGTATGTTGACGGTAAACAAGTCGGCAAAAAAACCTTTACCCGCAACTCTTCCGGCGGCATGTTTGGCGCTTATAAAAGCTCTTGCGCCGTCTTGAACCGCACTTCTAAAGTATTGGGTTCAGATATTGCCCAATGGGTGGTCCGCGAACAAAAAAATGCTCAAGACAAATAAAACCCCAATTTGATAAAGGCCGTCTGAAATAGCAGTATTTCAGACGGCCTTTATATTTTCTATTTCTCTAGAAACAAAGAAATAAATTATCCATTAATCATTGTCAGAAATAGAGAATTTTATTTCCAAAGCCCTTGATTTTAGAATATCTACCCTCAATTATTAAAACTATAAGAATTTTGTATATGAGCAGTCAAAGGAATAACATGGCAGAAAAAAACTATTATGAAATACTGGGCGTTGCCAAAGATGCGGATGAGGCCGAAATCAAAAAAGCCTACCGAAAACTGGTGCGCAAATACCACCCCGATGTCAGCAAAGAACCTGACGCAGCCGAACGTACGGTAGAAATCAACCGTGCCTACGAAACGCTTTCCGACAAAGAAAAGCGGGCCGAATACGATGAAATGTTGGCTAATCCTTACGGACGCAGCGCCGGAGGCAATCCGTTCGGTCAAGGTGGCAATCCGTTTGGCAATGGATTTAACGGCGGCGGCTTCCGCTATGAACGTCATGAAGGTGAACCGTTCGGAGCGGGAGACTTCAATTTTGAAGATCTGTTTTCATCATTCCGCCAATCCCACACTCGTTCCGAGCAACCCCGCGGCCCAATAAAAGGCGAGGATCAACATGCTGAATTGAGTATTGATATTTACGCAGCGTATGTTGGCGCAGAACGTAGCATGACTTTGAATGTGCCGACTCTAGACGAATACGGACGTGCGGTTTATCAAAATAAAACCCTCAACGTCAAAATCCCCAAAGGCATTGCAGAAGGCCAACAAATCCGTTTGGCCGGTCAAGGTTTGCCGGGATATAACGGCGGTGAAAACGGTGACTTGTACTTAAAAATCAAGTTCCACGACCAACCTGATTTATACGTCAAAAACAGGAAAGACGTATATCAAACAATAGATGTCAAACCTTGGGAAGCCGTATTGGGCGGCAAAATCATCGTCCCTACCGCTTCAGGCCGCTTACAGGTCAATCTGCCTGCCAACAGCCAAAGCGGTAAAAGCATCCGCCTCAAAGGCAAAGGTATTCCTGCAAAAGAAGCCGGAGACCTTTATCTCAATATCCGCATTAATGTTCCGCCAGTAGAGAGCGAAGCCGACCGTGCCGCATGGGAAAAATTGGCCGAACACTTTGCCGCGAAACAAGCATAAGAGAAAGGATAAATTATGATTCAGTCCTCCGATGTTACCCTTACTTTTGAAGAAATCGTTGCAGCCAGCCGCTGCCGTCGCGATTGGCTGTTGGAACTTATAGCAGAAGACATCATCAGCATCGATGGTGCACCCGAAAAAAGCACCTTCAGTGGTTTTCATCTTGCCCGCATCCGTCGCGCACAACGCTTAAGCCGTGATTTTGAAGCCGGTATTCCCGCATTGGGGTTGATTATGCGGCTGTTGGACGAGGTGGAAGAACTCAGAAAAATACAGCGTCCGCTGGTACTGCTCGAAGAAGAGTAAATATTGGCAAGTTGTTTGCTTAAATATTGATGGCAAGACAAAATCTTTGATGTTTATTGATATTCCATAATAAAAGGCCGTCTGAAAGTATTTTCAGACGGCCTTTTTATGCCTTCATTAACAACAGCGTCCGCCGTTGCCGCCGCAACGGCGTTTGCGGCAGTAGTCTTGGAATTGCAGCTCGGTCATGACCGGCGCATTGGGATTATGTTTGCGCTGGCGGGCAACGTAGTTTTCATAATCCGGGACACCGGCCATCAAGTTTGCTGTCAACTTGATGGTTTTCCACCAAGATGCGAGCTTATGCTTCATGCTGAGCCTCCGGCTGTTTACCGTCGCGATACACTGCCGGAATTTCTTTAGCAGTTGGCCAGCCGACTTTGCGGGCTTTCATGGCGGTACGCAAACCGTACACGGCGACAATCACGACAACTGCCAGGAACAAAGCGGTCAGGCCGGCATTGATTTGGTCGTTGAAGATGATTTGTGACATTTCGCCGATGTCTTTAGCCGGGGCAAGGACTTCGCCTGAAGCCAAGGCATCGCGGTATTTGCCTGCGTGCGCCAAGAAGCTGACGCGCGGGTCGCTGTGGAACAGTTTTTGCAAACCGGCATAGCAGGTTACAAACAATACGCCGACAGCAGGAACCAAGGTTACCCAAACATAGCGGTCGCGTTTCATTTTCACCAAGACAACGGTACACATAATCAACGCTACGCCTGCCAGCATTTGGTTGGCGATACCGAACAGAGGCCAGAGCGAGTTAATGCCGCCCAGAGGGTCGGTTACGCCGGTATAGAGGAAGTAACCCCACAATGCCACAGCAAAGAATGTTGCAACCAGGTTGGCAGGGATAGAGTCGGTGTTACCGAATGGTTTGTAGAAGATACTGCCCAAGTCTTGAATCATGAAACGGGCAACGCGTGTACCGGCGTCAACCGCGGTCAGGATGAACAAGGCTTCAAACAGCAGGGCAAAGTGATACCAGAACGCCATCATAGCTTCGCCCGGAATCAGACGGCTCATGATGTGCGCCATACCGACTGCGAGGGTTGGCGCGCCGCCTGCGCGGGACAGAATGGTGTTTTCGCCCACTTCTTTAGCAGTGTGCAACAAGGTTGCGGCATCAACAGGGAAGTTCAGTTTAGTGGTGATGACTTCAGCAGCAGTGTTGGCATCTGTACCAATCAGCGCAGCCGGGCTGTTCATCGCGAAGTACACGCCTGGCTCAAGCGAAGCGGCGGCAGCCAGCGCCATAATGGCCACAAAGCTTTCCATAATCATGCCGCCGTAACCGATCATGCGGACGTGGGTTTCGTTTTCCACCATTTTTGGCGTAGTACCGGAAGAAATCAGCGCATGGAAGCCTGAAACCGCACCACAAGCAATGGTAATGAACAAGAACGGGAACAATGCACCGGAGAATACCGGGCCTGAACCATCGATAAAGTGGGTAACCGCAGGCATTTGCAGGGTTGGGTTAACAATAACGATACCCAAAGCCAAAGCTGCAATCGTACCGATTTTCAGGAAGGTGGACAGATAGTCGCGCGGGGTCAGCAAGAGCCAAACCGGCAGTACGGAAGCCACGAAACCGTAAATCATAATCGCCCAAGTCAGCTGAATGCCGTCAAGGTCGAACCAGTGACCAAAGGAACTGCGGGCAACATCTTCACCGTAAATCACGGCCAACATCAGCAAAATAAAGCCGACGATGGAAATCTCGCCGATTTTGCCCGGACGGATATAACGGGTGTAGATACCCATAAACAGGGCAATCGGCATGGTTGCGGCAATGGTGAACGTACCCCAAGGGCTGTGAACCAATGCTTTCACAACGATCAGCGCCAACACCGCCATAATGATGACCATAATCATCAAAATACCGATGGATGCTATCACGCCGGGGACAGTACCGAGTTCTTGTTTCACGATATCGCCCAAAGACTTACCGTCACGGCGCATGGAGACGAACAAGACCATCATATCCTGTACGGCACCGGCAAACACCACACCGAAGATAATCCACAAAGTACCGGGCAGATAACCCATTTGTGCTGCCAATACAGGACCAACCAAAGGACCTGCGCCGGCAATAGCGGCAAAGTGGTGGCCGAACAGTACGCCTTTATGTGTGGGCACATAGTCCAAGCCGTCATTGTGGCGTTCTGCCGGAGTCAGACGGTTAGGATCAAGCTGCATCACACGGTTGGCAATGTAAAGACTGTAGAAACGGTAGGCAATGCAGTATACCGAAATGGCGGCCGTAACCATCCAAATCGCACTGACCTGCTCGCCGCGACTGAGGGCCAAAGTGGTAAAGGAGGCCAGGCCTACCAAAACCACAATGCCCCAAATCAAAAATGATTTGAGCGATTTCATTGATTTATCCTTAAAACGTGATACACGAAAGCTTGTTTTAGCGACAAACTGCTTTCATGCGCTTTAGAAAGACCAATCATTTTAGTCTTCATAGATTTTATGAGTGAAATGTCATTTCAACCCGAATTCGACAAAAAACAAAATGATTAGTTCGCCCGTAAGGTTAACACAAACAGACAATATACCCTTCATTTTTTACTTCAAATCCAAATATTCCTTAACATATAGCAAACGCAAGGCCGTCTGAAAACCCAAAAATTCAGTTTTCAGACGGCCTGACAAACGGTCAATGCTATAATCCGACATTCCCATTTCTTCTATATTGCCATACCATGCAAAACAACGATTCCGAAACCATGCGCCTCTCCAAACGCATGGCGCAATTGGGCTTATGCTCGCGCCGCGAGGCAGACAGCTACATCGAGCAAGGCTGGGTCAAAGTCAACGGCCAAACCGCCGTACTCGGTCAAAAAGTCACCGAGCGCGACCGCATCGACCTCAACAAACAAGCCCATGAAAAACAAGCCGCGCGCGTAACCATCCTGCTGAACAAACCCGTCGGCTACGTCAGCGCGCAGGCAGAAAAAGGCTATAAATCCGCCGCCGAACTCATTACCGCCGACAACCATTGGGAAGGCGACGACAGCCGTATCCCTTTCAGTGAAAAGCACAAATTCGGCTTAGCCCCTGCCGGCCGCTTGGACATCGACTCTGTAGGATTATTGGTGCTCACCCAGGACGGCCGCATTGCCAAGCAACTGATTGGCGAAAACAGCAGCAGCGAAAAAGAATACCTCGTCCGCGTCCGCGGCAAACTGGACGACAAAGGCCTCGCCCTGCTCAACCACGGCTTGAGTTTGGACGGAGAAAAACTGCGCCCCGCCAAAGTCGAATGGCAAAACGAAGACCAGTTGCGCTTTATTTTGCGGCAAGGCAAAAAACGCCAAATCCGCCGCATGTGCGAGCTGGTCGGCCTGCGCGTTGTCGGCTTGAAACGCATCCGCATGGGCAAAGTCAAACTCGGCAGACTGCCGCCGGGCAAATGGCGTTATTTACGCGCTGACGAATCGTTTTAATTGCAGATAACAAAAAGGCCGTCTGAAAACACATTTCAGACGGCCTGACCTTTGACTGCTTACTCGATATAAGTAAACTTCGCACGTTTAATATTGCAGAGGATTTCGTACGGAATCATACCGGCAACTTCGGCAACTTCATTAATATTAATCACATCGCCCCAAAGCTCGACTTCCGCGCCCAAACCCTCTTTTGAGGCTTCCAGTTCGACCGTAATCATATCCATAGACACCCTACCGATAATACGGCTGCGTTTGCCATCGATGGCAACTGGAGAATTAGTGGAGGCGCGACGCGGATAACCGTCGGCATAACCGCAGGCAATCAAACCGACACGGGTGGATTTGCTGGTGTAGAACGTTGCGCCGTAACCAATCGGAGAATGCGGCTGCAACACGCGTTCGCCGAAAACGCGGGAAGTCAGGCGCATAACAGGTTTCAAACGCTCATCCACGCCGCCGAAAGGCGAAATACCATACAAGGCCAGACCGGCACGACCCCAATCGCGGCGCGCTTCAGGCACGTTCAAAATCGCGGCGGAATTGGCCAAGCTCTCCTCGCCTTCCAAGCCTTCACACGCCAAATTAAACGCTTCAAGCTGCATTTCGGTCATGCCGTTTTCCGGCTCATCCGCGCAGGCAAAATGGCTGAATTTCACAATGTTTTCAACCGATTCGGATTGTTTCAATGCCGTATAGGCGGCGGCATAGTTATGCGGAAAGAAACCGGCACGGTGCATACCAGAGTCCATTTTCAGCCATACGGTTGTCGGACGTTGCCACTCATGATGTGCAAACGCCTCCAGCTGCCATTGACTGCCGATTGCCGGCCACAAATCATAACGGTCAACATCCGCATACTCTGCAGCCTCAAACACGCCTTCCAACAAAACAATCGGGTTTTTAATGCCGTTTTGACGCAATTCCACGCCTTCATCTACCGTTGCCACCGCAAAGCCGTCGGCAATATCCGCCAACGCGTGTGCACATCTGACCGCACCATGCCCGTAAGCATCGGCCTTAATCACAGCCAACAATTTATTGCCGTGCAACTCTTTGAGAAAACGATAATTTTGACGTAAATTATCCAAACGGATTTGCGCATTGAGCGGACGCATAATGTATTCCTCTTATCGGCATCCGTTTCAGACGGCCTGCCCTATTACTTTGAAGCGAATATTATAGGTCAAAAACCATACAGGATTCCATGAAATACACAAGATTAATATCTTCCTTCCGCCTTACCTTTAAGGATTTATGCTTCTTCTGAGCCTGTTTTAAGGTTATGATGTCATCCAAATTGAAAACGACAAGCATCAAAGCCATGAAAGAACTCGACAAAACCGACTTAAAAATTCTCAAACTCCTGCAACAAAACGCACGCATCCCCATGACCGAATTGGCTGAAAAAGTCGGCCTCTCCACTACGCCGGTAACCGAACGCGTCCGCCGCTTGGAACGCGACAACCTTATCACCGGCTATCACGCCCATCTGAATCCTCATGCCTTAGGTCAAAGCCTCTTGGTCTTTGTCGAACTGAAACTGCGTTCCAAATCCGGCAATATTTTTGAAGACTTCAAACGCGAAGTGCTGAAGATTCCGCAAATTTTGGAATGCCACTTGGTCTCCGGCGAATACGACTACCTCATCAAAGTCCGCCTGCCCAATATGTCCGCCTATCGCGATATGCTCGGCAATATCCTGCTGCAACTGCCGGCAGCAGCCGAAAGCCGCAGTTATGTTGTCATGGAAGAAGTCAAAGAAGAAGTAGTATTAGACATCTAATTCCATTTAACCAACAAAGGCCGTCTGAAAGATTACAACATTCAGACGGCCTTTGTTTTAAACAGGCAAAAAAAAAAATGCACACATCCGATAGAATGTGTGCCAAGTCTACAAAGGAGAAATAGAGGAGAAACTATTAACTGACTACTCGAACCAGCTAACGAAACGAATTATGCAACAAGAGCTTCAACCGCGCAAGTATTTTTCTTGTAAAATTTCTTAATTATCCAATTTACAGAACTTAAATGTAATCATGTTTCAAAGCAGATAAAAAAATGCGCATACCGTTTCGATATGCGCCAAGTCTACAAAGGAGAAATAGAGGAGAAAAATCAAGCTGCATCAAGCAACTCAACGGCGCGAATTATCCTAGCCTTCTACCCGACTGTCAACTGTTTTCCTACCTATTTTCAAGCATTTTGCCAAAAAACAACAAATCCGCTATTCCCCTCTTTTTCTGGCTATTTTCGCCCATATATAAAGAAAATTTAGGGCCGTCTGAAACACATATTGCCACTGCAGGCAAACAGCCTCATACTCACACATCCATAGCCCATATCCGTCCCAACCCACGACCATGACCACCCCACTTTCCCTTGCCGTCGTCGGCCATACCAACACAGGCAAAACCTCACTCTTACGCACGCTTTTGCGCGACAGCACCTTCGGCGAAGTAAAAAATGCGCCCTCGACCACGCGCCATGTCGAAGAAGCCCTCATCAACGATGGCGACGACAGCTTGGTTTACCTCTACGACACACCTGGCCTCGAAGATGCCGGCGGCGTGTTGGACTGGCTGGAAACCCACACATCCGCACGCGATGACGGCATCGAGCGCATTCAGCAATTCCTCAACAACCATGAAGCGCATCACGAATTCAACCAAGAGGCCAAAGTGCTGCGCCAAGTCATGCAAAGCGACATGGCCATGTATGTCATCGATGCACGGGAGCCCGTCCTTAACAAATACAAAGACGAGCTGACCATTTTGTCTTGGTGCGCCAAGCCCATCATGCCCGTGTTCAACTTCACCCAAAATCAAGACCTGACCGCTTGGACCAATATGCTCGCCCGCCGTGCCCTGCATGTTTACGCCGGTTTCGATACCGTTGCGTTTGACTTTGAAGGCGAAATCCGATTGTGGGACAACCTTGCCACCATGTTACCTAAGCGCGACATCCTCGACCGCCTTATCAATATGCGCCGTCGCGAGTGGCAACGGTTGGATACGGAAGCTCGCCGTGAAATTGCCGATTTTCTGCTGGATGCTGCCGCATTTACCCAAGAAATTGCCGAAAACGACGACCCTGCCCCGACTTTGGAAGTCATGCAATCGGAAATCCGCCAACTTGAGCGGCAAATGCAACAACGCCTGTTCACACTTTACCGCTTCTATCACGACGAAGTCGGCAGCGACAGCACATGGATGCCCAAAGCCTTCAAACAAGATCCGTTTGACAGCGAATTGCTCAAACATTACGGCATCCGTACCGGTACCGGCGCAACCGCAGGTGCACTCATCGGCTTAGGCTTGGATATTGCCACGCTTGGCGGTTCGCTTGGTTTGGGTACGGCCATCGGCGGCCTGTTGGGCGGCATTTTGCCCAATGCCCAAGACATCACCGACAAAATCAACGGCCGACAAACCCTGCATACTGATCCTGAGACCCTTACCCTGCTCGCCGCACGCGCACTGGACTTGTTGCACGTCTTGCAAACGCGCGGCCATGCCGCCCAATCGCATATCGAGCTAAACGAACGCAAAGCGCCATGGAATGCGGCCAAACTGCCAAGCGAGCTCAACAAAGCGCGCAGCAACCGTAAATGGTCTTCGCTCAATACACACCAACCCGAAGCCAGCCGTAACGAACGCGCAGCCTATGTCGCCACTTTAAGCGAGAAATTAAAAACTTAGAATTGCCGCATAACAAAAAGGCCGTCTGAAATCCAAATGTTTCAGACGGCCTTTTGATTTTAGCTGACAAAACTTATTCAGCAGCTTTGGTTTCGCGTTTCAAACCGCCGCCAAGTGCTTTATACAAATCGGCAAGGTTTTCCAAACGGGTCAGCTGATTAGCCAAAAGAGCAGTTTCTGCGCTGTAACTGCTGCGTTCGGCATCCAGTAAATCCAATGCGCTGGATACGCCATGTTTGTAGCGCAGGCTGATAAGGCGCAGGCTGTCGTTGTAGGCACGGCTTTGCTTGCTCAACGCTTCATAGCTTTTATCCAACTGTTCACGCGCAACCAAAGCATTGGAAACGTCTTTAAATGCGGATTGAACAGCGGCTTCATAAGCAACAATTTGTGCCTGTTGGCGCAGTTTGGCTACGTCAAGATTGGCTTTGTTTGTGCCCCAGTCAAAGATAGGCAGCGTGATGGACGGTGCAAAAGCCCAAACACCTGTACCGCTCTTAAACAGGCCGCTCAACTCGCCGGAAGCCGTACCGACCGAACCGGTCAGGCTGATGCGCGGGAAGAAGGCTGCCCGTGCCGCGCCGATATTGGCATTGGCTTGTTTGAGCGAGTGTTCGGCCGCGCGGATATCCGGACGGTTGAGCAATACGTCCGAACTCAAACCGGCAGGCAGTTTGGTGATTTTGAACTGTTTGCTCAAAGGCAGGCCGGCAGGCAAATCTTCGGGCAGAGGTTGATTAATCAACATGGCCAAAGAATTGCGCGCTTGCTCGCGGTTTTTCACTGCAGAGGCGTAATCGGCTTTGGCCGATTCAATCAACGCTTCTTGTTGGCGCAAATCAACGGCGGAAATCACACCGGCCTTATGGCGTAATTGCGAGAGCTTGTACGTCGCTTCACGGGTTTGCAACACACGTTGTGCCAATGCCATGCTTTCTTCGGCATAACGCTCGTTAAAGTAGGCTTTGGCCACGGTAGAAATCAAGGCCAGATGTGCGGCATCGCGGTTGGCGGCTACATTAAAATAACCTTGCAAAGCAGCTTCGTTGGTGCTGCGGACTCGGCCGAAGAGGTCGAGTTCATAAGAGGTTATGCCCAAACCAACGCTGTATTGGCTGCTGACGTTGCCGCCGCTCAAGCTGCCTTGACGCGAACCTGTACCGCTGGCGTTAACGGTCGGCAGCAGGTTGTTGCGCGCAATCATGTGCTGCTTGCGGTAGATTTCGGCATTCAGCGCGGCGGTGCGCAAATCGGTATTGCGTTCCAACGCGATGTCGATCAAGCGGTGCAGGCGCGGATCGGCAAAGTAGTCTTGCCAACCCAATTCAGCGGCGCGGATACCGTCGTCAACAGTGTCGTATTTAAACGTATCGGCCACGGCAACTTGGGGCTGCTCATATTTTGGCATCATGGTACAGGCCGACAAAGCCACAGCGGCGGCAACGGCGGTCAGTACAGGTTTGAATGTAATCTTCTTCATTTTAGAATCCTTTAGCATTTGAGGCCGTCTGAAAAATTTTCAGACGGCCTTTGCTTTAGTGCTTGTCTGAATCGTGTTTACCGTCTTCAATCATGCCGGCTTCAGCGGCGTGTTTGGCGGCCATCTCATGCTCGTGTGCAGTTTCTTTAAAGAATTTGCGCACAACCACATAGAACAAAGGCACAAGGAACACGGACAGAATCGTACCGATCAACATACCCCAGACCACGGTCGTACCAATCGCACGTTGGCTGGCGGAGCTGGCACCGCTGGCAACATAAAGCGGTACCACGCCCAAGATGAAGGCGAACGAAGTCATGATAATCGGACGGAAACGCAAGTGTGCGGCGGCAAGCGCAGCTTCAAGCGCGCTCTTGCCTTGCGCTTGCAGGTCTTTGGCAAACTCGATAATCAAAATCGCGTTTTTCGCACTCAAACCCATCACCGTAACGAAACCGACTTGGAAGTAGATATCGTTGGCGTATGCCGGAATACTGCCCAGCAGCGCTTCAAACATGTTGCGGCCGGTCACGCCCAATGCCGCGCCAATCAAGCCCAACGGAATCACAAGGATAACCGCCAACGGGATAGACCAGCTTTCGTACAAAGCAGCCAATACCAAGAATACAGCGGCAGCGGCCAATGCGTACAATACGACAGTTTGCGAGCTGCCTTTGGCCTCTTCACGAGACTGGCCGCCCCATTCCAGGCTGTAACCGCCACCCATGTCATCAACCATTTGCTGTACCGCAGCCATGGCTTGACCGGAAGACACGCGATTAACAGGCGAGCCGGAAAGCTCCATTGCCGGATAACCATTGAAGCGGACGCTTTGTTCCATACCGTTTTCCCAAGAAACAGTAGCAATGGTAGAAAGCGGTACGGCAACGCCGGATTTATTCGGTACAGTCAGGTTCAGAATATCGGCAGGCTGCATACGGGCACTCGCATCAGCTTGTACCATCACGCGTTGCAGACGGCCTTGATTCGGGAAGTCGTTTACATAAGACGAACCCAAAGAAGAAGCCAAAGCAGTACGGATATCAGAGAACGAAATACCTTGTGCGGCTGCTGCAGAGCGGTCGATGTCGATTTTCAACTGCGGCGCATCTTCCAAACCGCTCGCACGAACGGTACTTGGGTTAAACAAACCGCTTTTGCGCATTTTGTCAATCAACTCATTGCGCTTGGCCAATAATGCGGCATGGCCGCTGTTGTTACGGTCTTGCAGGTAAATCGTCAAGCCGGAGCCTGTACCCAATTCCATAATGGCAGGAGGCACAATCGCCAAACCGAAACCGTCTTTCAGCGTAGCCATCATCATGCCGGTCAACTTACCGGAAATAGAAGTCGCATCGCTGCCCGGAGCAGTACGTTCGCTCCAGTCTTTCAGAATGACAAAGCCCAAAGCCATGTTTTGGCCGGAACCGCTAAAACTAAAGCCGGAAACGGTAACAATGTTCTCGATCTCAGGTACAGATTTCGCCAGTTGAGTGATTTGAGCCAAAGTTGCATCGGTACGCTCTTTGGTCGCGCCGGCAGGCAGCTGTACGCTCAACATCAAGTTACCTTGGTCTTCAGTCGGCAAGAAGGAAGTCGGCAGACGCATAAACAGGAATACGCCCACAACAGTCAAACCAATATAGACAACCATCATGCGCAAAGTCTTGCGCAAGACTTTGGCTACCCAGCCTTCGTAGCCGTGTGTCCAGTTGTCGAATTTCTTGTTAAACCAACCGAAGAAACCTTTTTTCTCTTCGTGATGACCATTCTGAATCGGTTTGAGCATGGTGGCACACAATGCCGGAGTCAGCGTCAAAGCAAGGAATGCGGAGAAGCCGATCGATGCCACCATGGTCAGGGCAAACTGTTTGTAAATGTTACCGGTTGCACCGCTAAACATTGCCAGCGGCACAAATACGGACATCAACACGGCAGTGATACCGATAACCGCGCCGGAAATCTGACCCATCGCTTTTTTGGTTGCAGCCTTAGGCGACAGACCTTCGCTCGCCATAATACGCTCAACGTTTTCAACGACCACAATCGCGTCATCGACCACAATACCGATCACCAATACCATCGCAAACATGGTCAATACGTTAATCGACATACCCATGTATGAGATAAAGGCAAAACCGCCCAACAGGGAAATCGGTACAACAATGGTCGGAATCAGCGTATAGCGGATGTTTTGCAGGAAGAGATACATCACCAAGAATACCAATACGATGGCTTCCAAAAGCGTATGGATCACTTTCTCAATCGAAATTTCCACAAATTTGGAAGTATCGTAAGGAACTTTCCAGCTCATGCCGTCTGGAAAATACTTCTGCAAAACTGCCATTTTTTCTTTCACGGCAGTCGCCGTTGCCAAAGCGTTACCGCTGTTGGACAGCATCACTGCCATACCGGTGGTATTCACGCCGTTCAAACGTGTGGAAGTAGAATAGTCCTGCATACCCAAGCTGACTTTGGCAACGTCTTTCAGATAGACATTAGAACCATCGGTATTGGATACCAAAATGATGTTGCCAAACTCTTCAGCAGTGCTCAGCTGACCTTGAGCCGTCACAGTTGCTGAAATAGTCTGACCTGCAGCCGCCGGCAAAGAACCGATAGAGCCTGCAGAAATTTGGATATTTTGTGTCGCAAGCGCATTGGTTACCGTTGCAAAAGACAGGTTGTAGTTTTGCAGTTTTTTCGGGTCAACCCAAATACGCATGGCGCGTTGCGCACCAAACAATTGTACCTGCCCTACCCCGTCAATACGCTGCAGTTCAGGAATGATATTGCGCTGGGCGTAATCGTTCATTTCCTCAATGGATTGCTTTTCAGAAGAAAGCATGACCACTTGCAAGAAGTTGGAACGCGCTTTAGATACGGTTACACCATATTGCTGTACGGTAGACGGCAATGTGGACAACACTTCAGACAGTTTGTTCTGCACGTCTACCTGCGCCAAATCTTCATTGGTTTCCGGTGCAAACGTCAGACTGACGCTGCCGCTGCCACTGGAATTGGCAGAAGTCGTCATATAGTCCAAACCTTCCACACCGTACATATTACGTTCGATAACGGCCAGTACGCTGTCTTCCATTACCTGAGCAGAAGCGCCCGGATAAGTAGCGCGCAAAGTAATGGTCGGTGCAGCAACGGACGGATATTGGGAAATCGGCAGTTTTTGAATGCCGAAAATACCCGCTGCGATGATAAAAATCGCAATAACCCATGCAAAGATGGGGCGGTCAATAAAAAACTTAGACATTCACGCGTTCCTTATTTGGCTTCAGATGCAGCTTTAGCTTCAGGCTTGGCCTCGGATGCAGCCTGGCCGTCTGAAACTGCCGGTGTTGCTGCCGCAGCACTTGCAGGCGGAGTCCATTCTTTCGGCGTTACCTGTTTAGCACCCGACATAGCGGCAATGCTGATGCCTTCAACAATCACTTTGTCGCCGTCTTTCAGGCCGTCTGTAATCACCCAATTGCTACCTTGCTGTTGGGCAACGGTCACGACACGCGCTTCCATTTCGCTCTTGTCATTCACCACCATCACCGTATCTTGCGAACCGCGGGTAACTGCTTGTTGCGGCACTACAAATGCATTATCCACAGCCACTTGTTCCATCAATACGCGCACATACAAGCCCGGCATCAAGATATTTCTGTCGTTAGGAATGGCGGCGCGCAAGGTAATTTGACCGGTCGTTTTGTTGACAGTCGGATCTGCAAACAGCAGACGGCCTTTTTCAGGGTAAACCGTACCGTCGTCAAATTTGATATCCACTGCAATCGCGCCGTTTGCCGCCAACAATTTGCCTTCGGCAACCTGTTGACGCAGTTTCATGACCTCACTCGCAGATTGGGTAACGTTGACATACATCGGATTGGTTTGTTGGATGGTTGCCAAAACAGTGGTATCGCCGGAATTCAGCAGCGTACCTTCAGAAACTTTAGATTGACCGATAAAGCCGGAAATCGGCGCAGTAATGCGGGAGCGGTTCAGGCTGATACCGGCAGATTTGATAGCTGCTTGAGCGGATTTGACGCCTGCCTCTGCTGAACGCTTGGCCGTTACGGCTGCATCATATTCTTGTTGGCTGATGGCATCGGCGGCAACCAGCGGTTTATAGCGGGCTAAGTCGGCATTCGCTTTAGCCAAAGTAGCTTGCGCACTTGCCAACTGGGCGCGTGCGCTTTCCAAGTTTGCTTCATAAGTCGAGCTGTCGATTTGGTACAAAGGCTGACCGGCTTGCACATAGCTACCCTCTTGGAACAGGCGTTTTTGCAGAATACCGCCGACTTGGGCGCGAACTTCGGCAGTACGCAATGATTCCAGACGGCCCGGCAACTCGGTTGTCAATGCAACGGTTTCCGGATGCACAGTAATCACACGGACTTCAGGCGCAGGCTGTTTTTGCTGTTGCTGACTGCCTTGCACCTGTTGGCCGGCTGCTTTTTCATCGCCTTTGCCGCAAGCGGAAAGCGCCAACGCAGTAGCTGCTGCAATTGCCGCGACACGCATCATTTTAGAAGCATAAAGAGCCATAATTTTCCTATCTCTATGATAAATAAAGGTTTGACTAATTAAAAATCGATTAGTTTGATCTCATGTTTCACAAACTGAAATTGTTTATTTTTGTGAAGAACAGGCTGATTATAA
>ERZ1674049.27-NODE-27-length-50219-cov-22.990710_pt1 | contig 50219 bp, 41 predicted proteins | sample MGYA00581127_ERZ1674049 | MGnify/ENA primary metagenome ERZ1674049 (study PRJEB41354, sample SAMEA4873323) | human saliva metagenome | biome: human-associated habitat [ENVO:00009003]; feature: mouth environment [ENVO:08000002]; material: saliva material...
ACGGTGAATGATGAACTTAAGAACATTGCACAAGTGGAACACTCCGGACATAGATACTTTGACAAATTCATCGTCAACTTATTAGGGGCTATTGCTGCCTATTGACTGTTTCCAAAGAAGCCGTGCATCAATGTACAAAGGACCATTGATACACAGCTTGCTTTGTTCTGAATTCGTCGAACTCACATTATATTAAATCGGCTATGAGCCTCATACAGGTCGATACACCTGCGCTTCTGACGCTTTCTGATCCTGACCACGCTGAATGTCCGCCATTCGTAGGTTTCCGAGCCAAAGAGACATATTACGAAGAGGAGGAAGAAGAGGAAATGGAAGAATAGCTTCGACCACCTTCTTGAACTATTGAGGCTCACAAACTATGGCCTCAACAGACAATTATAAAAAAGAGTTCGGTTTAGTACCGAACTCTTTTTTTTGTTATCTTACTCAAGCTGCTAGTTGGCCCTATGGAGAAAGCGTTTATACATTTAACAAGGTATCTTCATCCTTCCCTAAGATCGGCTTTAGCACTCTTATCTTGAATCTTCTACGCCACCTGACGTAATTGGCAAAAAAGCGCATGCCAAAACTAAGCAACATCTTATCGTAACGATTTAGGTTTGCATCGCCCATACTTTTTAAGTATTCGGTTTCACGATAACGCTGCAAGTCGAAATTGTAATAGAAATAATATTTGGCAAGGATGTTTAGCGTAATCTCCCGTAAGAAGCGCTTGCGAAATTTTAAGTCGGGAAATAGCAGCGTATAGTGATTCATAATCAGCTTCTCTTTCTCCATCATATTCTCAATAGGATACTTCTTCGAACTTAAAGACGCTTCGCGATTGATATATAAGTAGCCCGCCTTCGATGAAACGAAAAGCGTGTGGGCAAATCGGACATAATGGAGCAAGAAAATGGTATCTTCACTAAAACATAAGTTAATAGGAAATTGTATGTTGTTTTCCTTTATGATAGACTTTCTAAAAAGCTTGCTCCAGACAGCCGAATTGAAAGAATTTATGCAAAAGACTTTTGCCACTGACCCTTGAACGCTACGCTCTTTAAAACTTATCTCCCTTTCGGTTTGGCCCTCTTTGCTGATATATCCCTGGATGCTAAGATCACTCTCAAGCGAAAAAAAAGAAAGATACTCGGGGCAGATCTCATCGTCACTATCAATAAAGGCGATAAACTCTCCCTCGGCTAATGCTATGCCGTTGTTTCGAGTGGCACTTACGCCTTGATTCTCTTGAGAAATAAATCTGATGCGTAGATCTTTCTGCGCAAATGCCTGACAAATCTCGGCCGAACGATCCGTGCTACCATCATCTATTAGGATGACTTCTATATTTCGATAGGTCTGACTTAATATTCCTTCTATGCACTTCGCAACGTAAGGCGCTGCGTTATAGATAGGAACTATAACAGATATTTTAGGCATCGATGTCACTTGATCCTTTTCTTCCATAAATCATAAAGTAAATACACTTTCTCACTCCTTTTCTGTATAAAATCAAGACAAGGGAAACAAGATGAAAAAGGCCTTTCTCTTTAATAGCATTAATTTATAGCCTTAGCCCCATTGGAGCGATCAAACTCTTAGTAAGTATGGGCTCGGAAGGATAATAAAAATGGCCTTATGAGCCATGAAACAACCACGAATTGTAGCGCTCTCTGTTATCAACCAGTGGCTGATAATGTTCTTACCATCAAAGCATACGGATAAGGCCGACGCTCCTCTTGTCTCGATGTTGCAAATATACGCCATCTTCTTTGAAACGACAAGGGCCCTTCTGCGGTTTTTACACTACCAACTCATTGACTCCTTAGTAAAGGTAGCGGAGCGGAAATAAGATAGAGCTACTATTCATCATGATATGGAACGAATACATCTATACTAAACTTACCGCAAGCCTAATTTTATTTTGTATGATTTTCGCCCGATGTATATTGCCTATACAGGCGCTGTCTTACATTTTTGAGCAGGAAAGGCTTAGTCGAAGCTTAGCATTCGGCGCACGAATAGGCGGAGATGAACTATTACAAGTAGGGAAATAAGAATTCCTAGTAGGGGAACAACGACCCCAACTAGGAAAGAGATCGCCGGCGTGCTTTGTAAGCGGAAGCACCGTGCAGAAAAAACTAAAACGAAACGGAGCAGCACAGCTTCACAAGGCTTTTCGTGCGTAGCTGCTTAGGGGCGGCAGAAAAGAGGATGCCGAAAACGAAGCAATAGCCGTTTTGAGCCGAAAGATTAACACATCTTTTGGCGTTTGCGCAAAAGACGTGATGATGGAACAGAATGTCATCAAGCCAAAAAGTATAGTCTTTCCCATTTAAATAGGATTTATTATAAGTTATAACACCAAGTGCAAATATAAACAAAAGAGGTCAATTACACGTAGATAGCTCGCATTTATTATTTGCCCGTCAGCTTATTTCAGTCACTTGAGGGAGAAAAAATAGCCATAAGGATAATTACAGCCGTTATCTTTACAAATATTTAGACAAGTCCTACCGAACGACGCAATCGAAGCTTCTATGTGCGCAATGCTACGCCTTCGCTCACCACGACCACACATAAGTTTGCCGGCCACACCTGTAAAGTAACGGAAATCAAGTAGCAAGGCGAAAATATCAAGTTAACGGCAAGCATAGTTTGGAAATATGTTTTAATTTTGCGGCTCATGTCAACGCAACGCAGCCTATAGGCGAAACGTAGACAAATAGATAGTCACAGCGATAGAAGCCTTATCACACTCAATGCAAGAATTTGAAATCATAGCCAAAACCTTCCAAGGATTAGAAGAAGTATTGGCACAAGAAATCACCGAATTAGGTGCTAAAAACATCAAAACCGGCCGACGTATGGTCTCCTTTACGGGCGATCAAGAAATGCTTTATCGCGCCAATTTTTGCTTACGCACGGCCGTAAGGGTGCTCAAGCCCCTCAAACACTTTAAAGCTGAAGACGCCGATCAGGTTTATGAAGCTGTGAAGACCATCGCCTGGGACGAATATCTTGATCTGCAGACCACTTTTGCGGTCGATGCGGTCGTTTATTCGCAAGAATTTAGGCATTCTAAATTTGTCGCCTACAAGACAAAAGACGCCATCGTCGACTATTTTCGCGAAAAGGAGGGCAAGCGCCCCAACATCAGCATTGCCAATCCGGATCTTAAGCTCAATATTCATATTGCCGACAACGATTGCACCTTATCGCTTGACGCCTCAGGCGAAAGTCTGCACCTGCGCGGTTACCGAACGGCATCGTGTGAGGCGCCAATCAATGAAGTTTTGGCGGCGGGCTTGATAAAGTTGTCCGGATGGAACTTTGATTCTGACTTTATCGACCCCTTCTGCGGATCAGGCACAATATTGATTGAAGCCGCATTGATGGCGCGCAATATCTATCCGGGCATTTTTCGCAAATCGTTTGGCTTTGAAAAGTGGAAAGACTTTGATCGCGAGTTGCTCGATAAGATTTATAACGACGACAGCCAAGAGCGTGAGTTCACTCATCGCTTTTACGGCTACGACATCAACCGCCCCACACTCGACGGCGCATTGGAAAATGCAAAAGCAGCCGGCGTGGCAGACCTCATTACGTTTGAGCAAAAGGACTTCCGCCAATTTGAGAAACCGGCTGAGCGCGCTATCATCATTACGAATCCGCCTTACGGTCAACGACTCACACCGCCCGACTTGCTGGGCTTATATCGCGCCATCGGTGAGCGGTTGAAGCACGAATTTGGCGGCGGAGATGCTTGGATTATTAGTTCGAAAGAGGAACTCTTCGATACGATCGGTCTGCGACCGAGCGTAAAGATACAGGTTAACAACGGACCTATCGATTGCGAATTTAGAAAGTATCAACTCTTTGAAGGGCGTCTTGATGACTTCCGCGCCGGCGGCGGAAAGGTAAAAACGGAAGAGGAGCGCAACTATATGACGGAGAAGCGCCGTCCGAAACAGCATCGCGAGGATTTCAAAGCGCGCATTTCAGAAGAAGAGGATGAGGATTGGAGTCCGGAATATGCCTTGCTCCGCAATAAGCACAGAGAGTTTGACCGGATTTACAATAAGCGAGAAAGAAAGTCGCGCGAAGAGCATGAAGCAAAAGGCGAACGCCACACAACGCGGCGACCGGAGCGACGTCCGCACAAACCAAACTTTGATTTTGCCAATAAAGGCGACGATGAGGCTCGAGAGACGCACGAGGTGCGCCACTTTGGCCCACGGCCGGAAAGCTTAGAACGCCCTTACCAACGCAGAGAAAGAGAAGGCAACGAGGGCTTCGGCGGCGAACGCCGTACTTTTGGCCCGCGAAGAGAAACAGGGCGCAGCGACAAATGGGCAGGCAGCAAGCGTTTCGACAGTGATCGTCCGCGCAACAATGCCCGCCGCACAGACAACAATCGGCCCGGTCGGCGCGAGAACCGTCGCGGCAACAAATCATAACGAAGACGTTTATCTACGTAGCTCGACTGAAAGGTTGAGCTACGAAACTTTACGAAAAACACATTTATGAAACAGATGAATTTGCGCAGTTCCTTACTAATAGGTCTGCTGCTCTTGACAGGAACCCTTATGGGACAGACAAAGAAAAGCTTTACGCTGGACGACTTAATGTGGGGCGGATCCAATTATTGGAATCTTCAGCCCAAGAATCTCTACACGGCGTTTTGGGGCCCTAAACTTTTGCAGTTGGAGGTAGATGCTGTAAAAACTTGCACAGATGAGCAAGGAAAGCGCGTAAAGGCGCAAACCTTATTCACGGCGACTGATGTGAAAGCCCTCATTAACGACGGCACAAAGGGCCGCGGCCTCAACTTGATGCAAGCGTCTTTCCCTTACCCCGACAAGACGTTGGCTTTGCTCCATACCAATCGAAGCAATCTGCTCTACGATTGGAAGAAGAAAGCCATCGTTTGGCAGGCAGAACGCGACAGCGTGAGAGTGAACGAAGAGTTTAACATCCCCTCGCGCAGCGAAGTTTATGCAAAAGACTTTGATCTGTATCTACACACGGCCGACGGCAAAGCGCATCGCATCACAACTGATGGTTCAAAAGATATCGTCTACGGGCAAGCCGTTCACCGCGATGAGTTTGGCATTAAAAAGGGCGCTTATTTCAGTCCGTCAGGCCAACTCTTGGCTTATTATCGTATGGATCAAAGTATGGTCGAAGACTATCCGCTCGTCGATATTTTCACGCGCGAAGCCAAACTTGATGCCATCAAGTATCCAATGGCCGGTATGACCAGTCATAAAGTGACCGTAGGTATTTACAATCCCAAGACGGAGCAGACGGTTTGGCTGCAAGCCGGCGACCCGACTGACCGTTACTTCACAAACATATCTTGGGCGCCCGATGAGAAGACCATCTATATGATTGAGATGCCCCGCTCGCAGAAGAAAACAGAACTCGTAGCTTACGACGTAGCAACGGGCCAACGCAAGGGCGTACTCTACACGGAAACGCACGAAAAGTATGTGCATCCTATGCACCCGCTCACTTTCTTGCCTTGGGACAGCAGCAAGTTTATTTACCAAAGCGAAAAGGACGGCTACAATCACCTTTACCTCTTCGACACGAAGGGCAACCAACTCAAGCAAATCACGAAGGGCGAGTTTGTCGTACTCGATTTAGTAGGATTCAACACAAAGACAAAGAGCGTCATCATTCAATCTAACGAAGCGCATCCGCTACACCATAATTACTATGCCGTAAATATCGACAACGGCAAGCGCACATTGCTCGACAACGGTAAAGGCACGCACCGCGCAATGCTGTCTCCGGACGGAACGATGCTCTTTGATCGCTGGAGCGAGCCCGACGTATTCCGCAAAATAGCTGTGCGCAACACGGCGACGGCAAACGCTACGCTGCTGCAAACCGATGCTTCACCTTGGCAGGCTTACAATGTGCCGGAAATCTCCTCCGGTTCTCTCACGGCTGCTGATGGGCACACAAAATTGTTCTATCGCTTGGTAAAGCCGATCAACTTCGATCCTAACAAAAAGTATCCGACCGTCGTTTACGTCTATGGCGGACCTGGCGTGCGCAATGTCGACGCTTCTTGGAATTATGCTGCACGTTCGTGGGAGATTTATATGGCACAGAAAGGCTATGTCATCTTCGTGCTCGACAACCGCGGCTCAAGCGAGCGCGGATTCGCCTTTGAAACGGCCACTTATCATCGACTCGGGCAAGAGGAAATGAAAGACCAGATGCGCGGTGTCGATTATCTCAAATCGCTCCCCTATGTAGATGCTGAACGCATCGGTGTGCACGGCTGGAGCTACGGCGGATTTATGACAACGAGTCTGATCACCAATTACCCCGACGTCTTCAAAGTTGGCGTAGCCGGCGGTCCGGTTATCGACTGGAAGTATTACGAAGTAATGTATGGCGAGCGCTATATGGGCACGCCGCAGGAAAACCCTAAGGGTTACGCGCAAAGTTCACTACTCAATAAGGCCAAAGATCTGAAAGGACGTCTCCAAATCATCATTGGCTATAACGATCCCGTCTGCGTGCCGCAACAGAGTTTGGCTTTCTTGCGCGCTTGCGAAGACGCCGGTACGCAGCCCGACTTCTTTACCTATCCGGGCCAAGGCCACAATATGATGGGAAAAGATATGGTACACCTGCACGAACGCATCACGCGCTACTTTGAAGATTATCTGAAATAACGAGTGAATGGCGAACAATGGACAAGCGAAGATGCTCCCTTGTTCGCCACTCATTATATATAAGGTATCATCGATCACAAACTCCGGGCGCCACGCATTTTCACCCAAGCCGTGCACCCATAAAATCATATCACTATGAAGAAAGCTATTGCAACAGCAGCTGCACCCGCAGCTATCGGTCCTTACAGTCAGGCTATTGAGGCCAACGGACTTATTTTTGTATCCGGACAACTTCCTATCGTCCCCGAAAAAGGCGAATTTGCCGAAGGCGGCGTACAAGCACAAACGCGTCAGTCGTTAGAGAATATGAAAGCCATCTTAGCCGAGGCCGGACTCACGATGAACGATGTCGTAAAGACTACAGTCTTTTTGGCGGATATGGGCGACTTTGGCGCGATGAACGAAGTGTATTCCACGTTCTTTGAAGCTCCCTACCCCGCTCGCTGCGCTTATGCCGTCAAGACCCTGCCTAAGAATGCTTTGGTAGAAATTGAGTGTATCGCCGCTCGCTAAGATTCGTCAAACTATGTTGGAAAAAATCGGCGTATTTCTTTCCTCCAAACCTCATTTGTCGGCAGCCTGCTTAAAGGCTGCCGATGCTTTAGGCACTTGGATTGGATCGACGGGTCGCACACTCGTCTATGGCGGCAACACGTCAGGTTTGATGGGGCATTTGGCCGAAGCCGTAAACCGCTCAGGCGGTCGCATTTTTGGCGTAGTGCCGCAGCGTTTGTTCGATATGGGCTGCGTCAGTCCTTTATTGCACGTCACCTTTCCCACAGCCGACCTTGCCGACCGCAAAGCCACGATGATTCAAGAGAGCGACGTCTTCATCGCGCTGCCCGGCGGACTTGGTACGCTCGACGAGGTATTCACCGTGCTGGCGGCCGCAACCTTGCAGTTTGAGCATCGACCCGTCATTCTCTACAACGTAGAGGGCTGTTGGGATCATCTGCTCGCACTCTTGGAAGATCTGCACCGCCGCAAACTGATCGATAAGCGGCCGGAAGCCTACTTAAAAGTAGTCAGTTCGATAGAAAAACTGGAAGCCGTCATCGCAGACTTATAGCCGGTTCATCCCGCCATAAGCTGCATTTACCCCTCCTATTTCGTAGGAAGATTTTGTAAAAAAAACGCTTATTCCCAACTACTTATATCTTCATCCTCAACGAGGACACACATAAAAGAAAAAGCATCTAAGTCTGCATGAGCAGTAAACAAAGCGGGCAAAAGATACTTTCTTTTTTCATCCATACCTGTCCCAATTTGCTCCCAAGGCTTGGGACTTTTTTCCCAAGCGCAGCGAACTTTTGTTCCAAGGCTAGGAATTTTTGTCCGCAAGCTTGGAATTATACTAGGGCTTATGGGAGGTACAAAAGGACTTTAAAGACGATTGCAGGCATTAAGTACAATACGCAAGAAGCAATAGATGAAGTAACACAACAAAGAACAAAAAGTGGATATAAATAATAACAGGTTCACAGAATGAACATATAAAAAGATAAGTAAGATAATGGATAGCTTCAATTTTAAAATTCAAGATTGGGTAGATCTGAATTCTTATAGTGATAGCAAAGGATGGAAAGGGTATTGTAGAAGGAATAAACCTTTTACTTTTTTTCGTGCAAACAAAATAGTTAATAGTTTTAGTACGTTCTTCAGGGAATACACAAATAGTGTGATGATAATTTCTAATGTTTTCAGGAAGAAAGAGTGTACTCTGACCAATAGCAACATAGGATATTACATAAAGTACATAGAAAAATATTTGGCTGATTTTAATTACATAAAGACAAAAAGCAATTCTATCTATAACGATCCTAACTGTTTGTACCAAGATTTTAAAATAATAAATGCTGATTATGATATTGTGTCTATGTTCTCCTTGTTGACAATGATGGATGATAGAATTGATGGACATTGCTTTTTTGTCTTTGAAGAATTAGGACTTATAGCTTATCCTCATGATGATACAGGCTTTGGGTTTATACGTATCAAAAACACGTCCATTCACTACGAAGAGATATTTCTAGAGAAGGTGTCTCACTTTTCAGGGTTTATAAGTTCTAGGTAATTTGTTAAGGCTACAACTATTTCAAATGTATTATTAAAAGCTATGATGGCTTATGGCAATGGTATGCTGAAGGAGGTGCACTTTTCGTCCCGCTTGTTTGCTTTTCACCTCGCAAGCAAATGAGTATAGCGCGAGAAAGCACACCGGAAGGGGAGTTTCCCACGTAAAACGACGCCTTTTCACATCTTTCTACTTTTATTATATCGAATGCTTTTATTACTCCTACTTCGACAACAACAGCAAAAGCTAAATGTCTCTTTTCACATTTTACAACCTATTGTTAGTCTCTAAGAAAATTATTTATTACTTTTGCCTTGATTGTATGCACATATAAAAAGATGAGCGAAAGACTTAGGGTGATTATCAGCGGCGGCGGTACGGGTGGACATATTTTCCCGGCTATATCGATTGCCAATGCACTGCGCGAGAAGCGGCCAGATGCCGAGATTCTCTTCGTAGGAGCAGAGGGGCGTATGGAAATGCAACGCGTCCCGGCTGCAGGCTATGAGATTAAGGGCCTGCCTATTGCAGGGTTTGACCGTAAACGCCTTTGGCGCAACGCCGGCGTACTGCTAAAGATTTGGAAAAGCAGCAAACTGGCCAAGCAAATCATCCGCGAGTTTCGCCCGATGGTAGGTGTCGGCGTCGGAGGCTATGCTAGTGGGCCTACGCTCCGCGAATGCGAGAAAATGCACATACCGACCTTGCTGCAAGAGCAGAACTCTTACGCCGGGGTTACGAATAAGTTGCTGGCCAAAAAAGCCTCAAGCATCTGCGTAGCCTACGACGGTATGGAGCGCTTCTTTCCGGCTGACAAAATCATCTTCACCGGCAATCCTGTGCGCAAACAATTGCTCTACGTTGATTGCACGAAAGAGGAAGCCATCAAGCAGTTTGGCTTGGCTCCCAGAAAGCGAACGGTGCTGATTGTAGGCGGTTCGCTCGGCGCACGCAGTTTGAACGATACGATTCTGGGCAACCTGCCGCTCATCCGCCAACAGCAAGAGGTGCAAATCATCTGGCAGACGGGCAATTATTATAGTGCGGCCATCCAAGCCGAACTATCGCGCCGTAAATGTCCCGACAACCTGAAGGTAACGGACTTTATCTCGGATATGGCCCACGCTTATGCGGCCGCCGATCTGATCATCTCGCGCGCCGGTGCCGGCAGTATCTCCGAATTTTGCCTGCTGGGCAAACCGGTTATCCTCGTGCCCTCGCCCAATGTGGCCGAAGATCATCAAACGAAAAACGCCTTGGCTCTCGTGCAGAAAGATGCTGCACTCTACGTTAAAGACGAAGAAGTGAGCCGAACGCTCCTGCCGCTGGCCATCAATACGGTCAAAGAGGGGCAACGTTTAGCGCAACTCAGCGACAACATCCGCCAATTGGCGCGCCCCAACGCGGCGTCAGACATTGCCGATGAGGTCATACGCTTAGCAGAACAACACACACGACAATAATGCATACGCGCCGGCCTCACGCAGGCAGGCCGTACAGGACCGACATAGGACATTAAGATGCAGACGATTAAATCAGTCTATTTCATAGGTGCAGGCGGCATAGGAATGAGCGCCTTGGAGCGCTATTTCCTCTCGCAATCGCTCTTTGTCGGCGGCTACGACCGCACGGAAACGCCCCTGACAAAAGAACTTATACGCGAAGGTGCTGACATTCATTATACCGACGATGTAGAAGCTATTCCGCAAGCATGCCGCGATCCGCAGACGACGCTTGTGGTCTATACGCCGGCCGTCCCGAAAGATCATCGCGAACTAACTTGGTTCCGTCAAGCGGGCTTTGAAGTAAAGAAGCGCGCAGAGGTCTTAGGTTATTTAACGCGCCAAATGAAAGGTCTCTGCGTGGCCGGTACGCACGGAAAGACGACGACAACGGCTATGGCGGCGCATCTGCTTCACGAAAGCCACGTAGGCTGCAACGCCTTTTTGGGCGGCATCGCAAAGAATTATGCGACGAATTACTTGCTTGACAATGACAGCGACTTTGTCGTCATAGAGGCTGACGAGTTTGATCGTTCTTTCCACCATTTGCAGCCCTATGCTTCGGTCATTACGTCTACAGACCCTGACCACTTAGACATCTACGGCACCGAAGCGGCATATCTTGAAAGTTTCACTCACTATACAAGCCTCATCCGCCCCGACGGCGCACTGATTGTGCACAAAGATTTGAAGTTTAAAGAGGCGCTTCCGGCCGGCACACGTCGCTTTGATTATGGTAGAGATGCGGGCGACTTCCACGCTGAAAACATTCGTATCGGCGGCGGCAGGGTTTGCTTTGATTTAATCTCACCGCTTGGCAACATTAGTGAAATCGAACTCGGTGTGCCTGTCAGCATCAATGTAGAGAATGGCATTGCCGCCATTGCTTTAGCTCAAATTGCGGGAGCCACACCCGACGAGATACGGGAGGGGATGAAGACCTTTCAAGGCGTAGATCGCCGCTTCGACTTCAAGATTAAGTCGGACAAGGTCGTACTACTCAGCGATTATGCACACCACCCCACAGAGGTGCGCCAAAGCATCCTCTCCGTGCGCGAAGTTTTTAACGGCCGACGCATCATAGGTATTTTCCAACCACATTTATATACACGAACACGCGATTTCTATCGTGAGTTTGCCGAAAGTCTGTCGCTGCTGGACGAAGTAATCTTGCTCGACATCTACCCGGCTCGCGAACTCCCTATCGAAGGCGTCAGTTCGAAACTCATCTATGATCATCTCCGCACAGATATAAAGAAGCACTTATGTAACAAGTCGACACTTCTACCTTTGCTCAAGCAGGAGGAAACAGACGTCGTAATGGTCTTAGGTGCAGGCGATGTGGATGCAATGGTGCCTCAGATAGCACAAATGCTGAAAGAGAAATACAATATTATATAAGAAGACTGACACAATCCACTGTGCGGTGCGCCGCGCAAAGGAAAACAAGACAACTGCTCTGGTGAAAACGCTGTTTAAATTGCTCCTGCTTATAGGACTGATCGTTTATCTCGTCTTTGCTTTCACCCGCTTTACGGGCGAAAGCTACGGGACGAAGTGCGTCGGGATGAACATTGCCGTCACAGACAGCGCGCGGGCAGCTTTTATGACCTCAGCTGACGTAGAACAGATCTTGCGCAAGGCGCGATATTATCCTATCGGGCAGAAAATGGATGCCGTTAACAGCCGAAAAATAGAAACGCTCTTACTGAAGAATCCTTTCATTAAAGAGGCTACTTGCTACAAGACGCCCGATGGGTACATCAATATCATCATTGCTCAGCGCTTGCCCTTAATGCGCATAATCGGCAATAATGGGCTTAACTGCTTCGTTGATGAGCACGGCTTTATGATGAAGCCGATGGGTTATGCGGCCGACTTGGTCGTTGTAACAGGCGCTGCGGATCCGGCTTTCATTAAGAAGAATTTGATCCCACTCGGTCTGTTCTTACGTGATAACGAGCTTTGGGACAAACAAATCGTACAAATCAATGTGGACGCAGATCATAAACTGACGCTGATTCCGCGTCTGGGCGACCAAGTGATTCGCTTTGGCACGGCCGATAGCATCCCGCAAAAGTTTAACAACCTGCGAGCTTTCTACGAAAAGGTGATGCCAAAAGTAGGTTGGAACAAATATAGCAGAATCAACCTTGAGAATACAAATCAGATTGTCTGCACAAAGCGAACAACTAACAAGAAATAAACATCCCCGCATACACCATCGTCCGGTGCTTTGCGCAGTTCGAAGCGGAGCAAACAGGGACATTCATACGCACAATAAAAGATAAAACGATATGGCAACAGAAGACAATTTCATCGTAGCGATAGAGTTGGGCTCTTCCAAGGTGACCGGGCTCGTCGGTCGCAAGCAACCCGACGGCGCCATCCAGATTTTAGCCAGCATACAAGAGCCTTCAGCCAGCTTTATCCGCAAAGGACGCATCAACAACTTGAATAAGATGACCTCTTGCGCAACGCTCATCAAAGATAAGTTAGAGAAGACGCTGAAGAAAACCATCAGCGGCTGCTACGTTGGGGTTGGCGGTATGGGAATGCATACGGTAGAAAATACTGTTGTGCGCCATTTCCCCGACAAAATGCTAATCACCAACGAGGTCGTAGATGGGATTCGCGACAACAACCTGCAGTCGCAACCCGGCGAACGCGAAATCCTCGAGGCCGTACAGCAAGAGTACAAACTCGGCGCGCAAACGCAACTTGATCCGGTAGGTATTCAGGCTGAAGGGATAGAGGGACATTTCCTCAACATCGTAACCAATCGCCGTGTACGTGAAGACATTTACACCTGCTTTAGAGAAGCCGGCCTGCAGGTTATCGACCTTCCGATCACCTTCTTGGCATTGGCAGATCAGATGCTGACAGGCCCAGAAAAGCGCTCAGGTTGCGTATTTGTCGATATGGGTGCTGAAACGACTTCTGTGGCTGTATTTAAGAATAATCTATTGCGTCATCTCGCCGTTATTCCGCTCGGTGGCGACAACATCACGCGCGACATTGCCTCTCTCCAAATTGAGCACCGTGAAGCAGAGCAGTTAAAACGCGAATATGGCAAAGCTTTCTACGAAGCTGACGATGAGAACCACGCACCGATTAGTTTGGAAGATGGCCGTAGCGTTAAATACGACGACTTTAGCGGACTCGTGCAAGCTCGCTTGGAGGAAATTATTGAAAACGTCAACGAGCAAATCAAATGTTCAAAACTCGACAAGTCGCAACTCATCGGTGGCCTCATCATTACGGGTGGCGCTTCTCGCCTAAAAGGTATGGAAGAAGCCTTCCGCAAGGTGACGAACATCGAAAAGATTAGTTTCATTAAGCGTGTCAGTACGCAACTCCGCTTAGCGCAGCATTTGCAAAACTTCAACAAGGAAGGTGACTACAATGCGACTATTGCGCTCATAGACAAGGGCGAAATAAACTGCTGCGGTGGGGAACTTGGGGCGGAAGCACCGACTATCTTTAATAGAGAAGAGGAGGAGAAACGCCGACGCGAACAGGAAACGCGCAGTGCAGCTGATGCTGCTGAAAAACAAAGACAGGAAGAGGAAAAACTTCGCCTCGAAGAAGAGCGTAAGCAGCAAGAGGCAGAAGAAGCTGAACGGCAGCGTAAACAAGAAGAGCGTGAACGCAAGAAGCGTGAAGCGCGCGAAAAACGCAGCCGATTCTTCGGTAAAATAAAGAATATGATCGGTAGTTTGGTCAACGACGATCGCGAAGAAGAATAAGCTATAGAAAAACAAGGTTCAACTACAAGGCAAAAGCCCTGCTAACAAAACAAAGACAATGAACGAAGACAACAATACGAACAACGGCCTACTCATCGACGTCGGTATGGGCACTCCGCAGACGACACCCTCCATCATTAAAGTCATCGGCGTGGGCGGTGGCGGCGGCAATGCGGTCAATCATATGTATCGTGAAGGTATTCACGACGTCAATTTCGTACTTTGTAATACAGATAGCAAAGCGCTTTGCGACTCGCCAGTTCCTCATCGTCTTCAATTAGGGAAAGAAGGCCTCGGTGCTGGCAATCGCCCCGAAAGAGCGCGCGAAGCAGCCGAAGAGAGCGTGGAAGACATTCGCGGTATGCTGCAAGACGGCACCAAGATGGCTTTCATTACCGCCGGTATGGGTGGCGGAACGGGTACAGGTGCAGCGCCCGTCATCGCTCGTGAAGCGAAGAATATGGGAATCCTCACCGTCGGTATCGTAACGATCCCGTTCAAGTTTGAGGGCAATAGAAAAATAGATCAAGCCCTCGACGGCGTAGATGAGATGTCGCGCCACGTCGATGCGCTCCTCGTGATCAACAACGAGCGCCTCCGCGAGATCTATCCTGACCTCAATGTCCTGAGTGCCTTTGAAAAGGCTGACAATACGCTGAGTGTGGCGGCACGCAGCATTGCTGAAATTATCACGATGCACGGCATTATCAACCTCGACTTCCGCGATGTTTGCACTGTCTTGCGCAATGGCGGTGTAGCCATTATGTCTACCGGCTTCGGAGAAGGCGAAGGCCGCGTCACGAAAGCCATCAACGATGCACTCAACAGTCCGCTGCTGAACAACACCGACATTTTCCGCAGCAAAAAGGTATTGTTAGCCATCTCTTTCTGTGCAGAAAAAGAAGGCGACACGCTGATGATGGAAGAGATGAATGAGGTACACGAATTTATGTCTAAATTCGGCAGTGACGTAGAGACAAAGTGGGGACTCTCCACCGATCCTTCGCTCGATAAGCGCGTAAAAATCACGATTCTTGCCACAGGCTTTGGCGTAAAAGACGTGACAGAGGTCAAGCAAAAACTGGATGCGGAAGAAGAAATTCGCCGCCAACGCGAGGCCGACAAGCAAGAAGAAAACGAAGAGCGCCGCAACGCCTTCTATGGCTCTGATGAGAAGAAAGGCGGCCTGCGCCGGCGTCCCAAAATTTTCTGTTTTAGTGCCGACGACTTAGACAATGAAGAAATTATCTCTATGGTAGAGATCACGCCGACGTTTAAGCGCAGCAAAGAGGTCTTAAACGAGATCAAGACAAAGGCGCTGGGCAATGTTGCCATCGTGCCGGAGTCGGCCACCACTGAACCGGGCGGCGTTATCAACTTCTAACCGCCCCTCCCCCTTTGCGGGGCGAACGGATGCTTAAGTATTATCGGTCAGCAAACGCCGCAGCATCCGTTCGCCTCGCTTCTCTTTTCTGTGCCTTTCAGGATTTGTTAGACTCTCATCAAAATAATTGCTGCAAACGGTCTTCCCTTAGAATTGACCGGTTCGTCGCATAGACATATATAATGCGTCCAAGATGCCCGAAGTAACTCTTGTGCGCAAGCATAATAGATTCTATGGTTTCTGTCGGCCTTTGCGTTTAACATACACGCCGCGTATCTTCCGGCAAATCGATTGCGAGAATTCACACTACCCAAAACAAAGCAACACACCCGTTGAAACGTGAAGATTTCAACGGGTGTGTTCTATAAATAAAGAAGAGATTACTCTTATTTCTTGCTTACCTTAGCCGTTAAGCGGTCGTTAAGAATACGCCAGCGGGGCTTGTTCTGCTTCGCTTTAGCCAACTGCGCTTCGCGGCGGCGATCTGCCTCTTTCTTTCGCAACTGCTCACGATTCTGACGGCTGATTTCAGCCCACTCAGAGACGGAATAATATTCGCCGGATGCAGGGTCAATCAACTGAAGTTCAGGCAGCGTAAGCTTGCCATTGCCATCGCCGTTAGGACCGGCAGAGAAGCCCACATTCGTAACCTCTACCTGCGCCAAACCTGAGGCCACCATACCAATTTCTTTGGCTGCTGCCATCGAAAGGTCAACGATACCTCCACGGCGGAAAGGTCCACGGTCCGTCACACGTACAACCACCTCGCGATCGTTGTTAAGGTTGCGCACTTTAAGCAACGTTCCGAAAGGGAGCGTGCGGTGTGCACACGTCAAACTGTCTTTGTGATAGCGCGATCCATCGCTTGTACGATGACCGTGCGCGTTGTTACTGTAATAACTTGCAATGCCTCTCTTCTGTGCGTTGATTTGCGTAAAAGCAGTCAAGGCTAAGAGCAGGCCGATTGTGAATTTTGTTACTTTTTTTATATACATGCTTTATTATTTCTCACGAGACGCTGCCTACAGAGAGAAGAACGAGGATATCAAAAAAGGATGTCGACTGCTGTTCTTTCAAATGAGCACTCCTAAAGCAATTGGAGCGCTTACAGACTATAGGTTTTCCTACAGCGAGAAGGCTGTAGCAGGCTACGAGAGCCGGGTCTGCGTGATGTTTACGGGCGCAAAGGTAAGGCTTTTATTGTGTTTAGCCAAACCTTTCTTTGTCCTTTTTCCCCTTTTAACCTTTCCGGAAGGGCCTTGTTTGGGTCTCATTTCCACGATAAAAGCAGGGCTTCTCGCCTATACTGAAGGTCGGAAAACTTTAACAAATACCCGATGCCGGCAGACGCATTTTTGTTGATCGATAAGAAGAAAAACGGAAAGCAGGTCTTACTCCAAACGAAAGAAAAATCGTTTTAATTCATCACGCTTTTAACAAAGAAAAAGAGGATCAAAATCTAAAAGCGCGTGGAATGGTGTAACTTTGCCTACGTCTTTATTGTCCCCCAAAGAGATCGAGTAAACAATGACAGAAACCCTTTCAGATGCCGAAAAGTTTAAGAAACAGTTGCGCTTAATTGTACTCTTAACCACCAACGCCCCACTCTCGGTCGACGAAATCAGTCGGCAGCTGCATATGAGCCGCCGTTCGACTTACAGATACATAGAAGAATTGCGCAAAGCCGGATTTATATTGAAAAAATCAGGCACGCGCTATTTCATCGACCATCATTCGCCCTTTTTTGCTCAAGTGACGCAGTTCGTACACTTCACCGACGACGAAGCAGTCACGATGAATCAAATCCTCAATACGATCTACGACGATTCGCCGCGCATTCGACATCTGCGAGAGAAGTTGGCGCGCTACTACGATGTGAACTTCATCGGACGCGTTGAGACCGACGAATTATTAGCTAAGAATTTGAGCGTCCTTTATGAGGGCGTACAGACCGAGCGCGTCTGCATTTTACATGATTATTATTCGCCTAATAGTAAGCAGACGAGCGACCGCATCGTCGAGCCCTTTCTTTTCTTGAATGGCAACAACGAAGTGAGATGCTACGAACTGGCTACGGGTACGAACAAGACGTTTAAAATCAGCCGCGCACGCAGTGTGGAGCTGCTCGACTTGCAATGGTCTCACAAAGATCGGCATGCGGCCTTCTATACCGACCTCTTCCACTTTTCAGGTGAGCGTCTGTGGCGCGTCAAGTTGATTCTCGGTCCCTTGGCAGCCGATTTATTGGTGCAGTCGGCACCTAAAGCGAAAGACTTGATGGTGGTATTGGACGATGGACGCTACTTTTTGGAGACTGACGTGTGCAGCTTGAAAGGCGTTGGACGCTTTGTGTTAGGACTATATGATGATATCGACGTCTTCGATTCGCCCGAATTAGAAGAATATCTGGCATTTCGTATCAAAGATATGCAGCAGAAGATCAGCAAAGGGCGCAGCGTTACGCCAACGATGCAGATGGAGATTCAGCGCACCATCGAGCAGACGCAAGAAGCTGAAGACGTAGCCGACAACACTTAACACGCACTTTCTAACAACGCATTTCGGGAATAGGCCGGTCTAATAGTCGGCAAGGGGAAGCGCGGCGTTTTCACTCGGCGCACCTAACGAACGCGCGAAAGCTTTCATTTCCAATTCCAACTGATGGCCGCGACCATCAGTGAGTCGGTCTACTTCCTGCCAAAAGCGCGGCCCGTGGTTCATTTCTCGCAAATGGGCCAATTCGTGTTTGATGACATAATCAATCAAATGTGATGGCGCTAGCATAAGCCAAAGCGAGAGGTTAATATTGCCCAACGATGAGCAACTCCCCCAGCGTCCCCCAAGATTCTTAATGGTTAGGCGATGATACGTAAAGCCGTAAGTCTGCGCGAGGTAGGCCAAGCGCGGCGCAAGGTAGGCATGCGCCTGCCTACGTAAGGTTTCGACGACTACTTTGCGCAGCCACATTTGCCTTTCAAGCGAAGTGTAGCCTTCGTCGTTAGGCAAAAAGACGGTGACCTGCTTATCTGCACGCCGCAAGCGCGCTTGCGGCAGTTCGCGGCGCTCAAATTGAAACTGCCAAACGTCGGTCGCGATCCTGAAGTCGGGCGTTATTTTTAGAGGGAGTCCTGCGATGCGCATAAGCAATCGGAATTAAAAATAAATACAATACGTTTTTTCAAATCTTGAGCAGCCTGCAAGTTGCGCGCTGCTTATTCTTGGGCGAAAAGTTCTGTTCTGCGACTGCGCCAATAGCGGCGGCTAAGTTTTTGCCGAGTCTTAACTTTATATAATGTGTCCTGCGATGCGTCTTTTGAAGCGACCCGGAAGTACCTGTAGTCGGTTCTCGACCGGCAAATATAAGTCTGTTGCGCCCGACATTCGGCGTTTAGCCGCATACATCTATGCTTTAAATCAGGACGGCGGCCATCGGAGCAAAAGCAGCTAACGGCGCAGCCGAGATATTTATGTACAAAAAAGTCCTATGTTTTTCAATAACACAGGACTTACATCGTTGTTCCACTCCGATTCGAACGGGGACTGAGAGAACCAAAAACTCTAGTGCTAACCATTACACCATGGAACAAACTCATTGCTCTTCGTGAAAAGAACGCTGCAAAAGTAGCGTTTTTTTTCTTTTCTTCCAAATATTCCTTGCAAAATCTACGCGCCGACCCTAAGGATTGCCTGATCAAGCCCTTTCGTTGGCAAGCGTAAAGCGCATTCTGTGATGCATCTCATAAGCCGGCGGAAAACGATCGCCTGACGGATCGACGCACACAGTTGCTTCGCCGCAACCGGCATACAGCTTTATTGTCGTTTGCCGGCGGCAAACCATCGTTTGCTCCCACCAAACTATCGTTTGTTCCCGGCAAACCATTGTTTGGCGGCAGCAAACCATAAGCGAGCGCTGTGAAGATGCGAAATAGTGCTCTCGCGGCAATGCGCAAGTGCGGCATATTCTGTAAAAAAGAGAGCAAAGAAAGGGGTCATACGATGCGCCGCAGGCGCAGCATAGCCATCGCGGGTCGCAATCGGGGCGCGGCTCTTCGCAAGCCGCAGATATGAGAAAACATCCAAGCAGCAAGAGGCTCAAAAGAGCGTTGCCGCTTGGATGTTTTCATTGATTATAAAACTAATACAAAGGGTCAGGCGAAGCGTATGCTGCTTCAAAACTCATATTTCAGTGCAGGCCGTCTACTTTCAGGTGAACAGCGGCGCCCTGCGGCCCTTAGTTCAGCTTTTTCCTAAGATCTCGAGCGCTTTCTTGACAATGTCGCTGCGCGAATTGATGAATTGGAAGTATTCGTTGCGATCCCAAATATCATAAATAATAAGCGATTTGAGCGTAAAGCGCAGATCTTTGAGCGTCTTCTGAAGTTCGGCGTCATCCTTGGGTTTTACGCCTTTGCGTCCGGCGACGGCCACGATCGTATCCGTAAGTTCGGCCGGCACTTCATAGTTTTTGATAAACGCATTAATATCCTTATACTTCGCTTTCAAGTCGGCGCGGTGGCGGTCTATGTAGCGCAGCGACTGATCGTTGATATAGTTGCCGCGGCGCAAGGCCATATAATATTTTGTATAGGTCGTCGTGTCCAACGGCACGAATACGTCGGGCATAATCCCACCGCCGCCATAGACGGGACGGCGCTTGTTGAGCGTATGATAGACCTTCGTCGAATCGAGGTGGATGCTGTCGATCGAAATCAACTCTCCGTGTTTAAAGCGATTCTCAAAGTCTTCTTCATATTCCGACTTGCGGCCCTTCGTATAAGGTTTCTGAATGCAGCGTCCGGAGGGCGTATAATAATGGGCCACGGTTAAGCGGATCATAGAGCCATCAAGAAGCGGAATGGGGCGTTGTACGAGTCCCTTTCCAAAGGTGCGTCGGCCGACGATCGTACCACGGTCGTAATCTTGCACCGCGCCGGAAACAATTTCTGCGGCCGAGGCCGTAAATTCGTCAACCAAAACGATGAGTTTTCCTTTACGGAAGAGTCCGCCGCCCTCAGCTTTTAGCTGTTCTTTAGGCGTTGTGCGCCCCTCTGTATAGACTATGAGGTCGCCGGCATTGAGAAACTGATTGGCCACTTCGACTGCGGCGCCCAAATAGCCGCCGCCGTTGGACCCTAGGTCGAAGATGAGGTCTTTCATACCCTGCTCTTTCAGCTTTTCTATGGCCTCTTTCACCTCCGTACCACTCGTGGCACCGAAGCGATCCAAGTGGATGTAGCCCACACCCGGTCGAATGATGTAAGCCGCATCGAGCGTGTTCATCGGAATCTTGTCGCGCGTGACGCTGAACCAGATCATATCGGGCACACCGCGACGGATAATGCCCAGATTTACAATGGTTCCCTTCGGACCGCGGAGGACGCGCATAATGCTATCGCGCTCCATTTTGACGCCGGCAATGATTTGGTCGTTGACTTTTACGATGCGGTCGCCCGCCAGGATGCCGACCTTTTCGCTCGGCCCTTTGCGAATCGTTTGAATGACGACCAGCGTATCTTCCAGCATATTAAACTGTACGCCGATCCCCTCGAAGTTGCCCTGTAGGGGTTCGTTGATCGCCTTCGTCTCTTTGGCGTCCGAATAACTTGAGTGCGGATCGAGGCTATTCAGCATTCCGCGTATGCCCGCTTCAGCCAATTTGCCTTGATTTACCGTATCTACGTACAATTCTGTGACGGCCACGTGCACCATTTGCAGTTTGCGCAATTGGTTGACGTCTATATCTTGAAATTCCTGCCGAAGTTGTGCCGTGGCAGTCAGCGCTAAAGCGAACGATAGCGCGAGTAAAGTCAGTAATCGTTTCATTGTGGGTGTTTCTTTTCAGGTAAAAACTCGGTAACATCCTTGCCGAAAGCGATCAGTTCGCGGACAACGCTCGAGGAAAGCGCAGCAAAGCGGGCCTCGCAGAAGAGCATTACGGTCTCTATGTTACCCAGAAGTTGATTCATTGCCGCCGTATCGCGCTCGTACTCAAAATCTTTTACGCTGCGCAAACCGCGTATGATAAAGCGGGCACCTACGCGGCGGGCTAAATCAATCGTCAGGTCGGTATAACTCTCGACGCTGATTTTAGGTTCTTCGGCATAGAGCGTGCGAATGTAACCTACGCGCTCCGCAGGTGGGTAAAGGGGCTTCTTGCGCTCATTGACGCCTACGCCTATGACGATATGGTCGAACATAGGCAGGGCGCGCTCCACGATGCTTGCGTGGCCTTTGGTGAAAGGGTCGAAAGAACCGGGGAAGATGGCGATCTTCATCGCCTCGCTCACCTTTGGGGTAGATTCTGTTGCGTTATTCTCGGTCGGCATAGCCTTGATGTGTTAAATAAAAGCGCTGATGGCGTGCCCTAGTAAAGGCTTTTGGCCATCCGCATTGCATGCTAAACGGAGGAAAGGGGGATTTATTCTTCTTCGCCTAAAGTTTCATCGGCCTCATCGGGCAAGTCTTCTTCGACAACGAGGTTGTCAATGATAAATTCTTGGCGCTCCATCGTATTTTTACCCATATAATATTCGAGCAAATCGCCGACTTGATCGCTTTTATGAAGCGTCACTTGCTCCAAACGGATCTCGGGGCCGATAAAATGCTTAAACTCATCGGGCGAAATCTCACCCAAGCCTTTGAAACGAGTAATCTCCGGATCAGGGCCTAAACGCTCGATGGCGCTCAGGCGCTCCTCTTCGGTATAACAATAGATGGTCTCGTAATCAGAGCGACTATCGCTTTTCTGCTTCTTGAGGATAGCGGCTCCGGCCGCGTCGTCGCTGACTTGCTTCTGTTGCTTCCGGCGCCCTGCTGATTTCACCTTATTTCTGACGCGAAACAAAGGCGTTTGCAGTATGTAGACGTGCCCTTTTTTAATGAGTTCGGGAAAGAATTGCAAGAAGAAGGTGATCATTAGCAGACGGATGTGCATCCCGTCTACGTCGGCGTCGGTCGCTACGATCACTTTATTGTAGCGCAGGCCGTCTAAGCCGTCTTCTATGTTGAGTGCCGACTGCAAGAGCGAGAACTCCTCGTTCTTGTAAACGACTTCCTTGGTCTTACCAAAGCAATTGAGCGGCTTGCCGCGAAGCGAAAAGACGGCTTGCGTGTTGGCGTCGCGACTCTTCGTGATAGATCCGCTGGCAGAGTTGCCCTCGGTGATGAAGAGCGAGGAATCGAAGCGCGGGTCGTTGTCTTTATCGTAGCCCTTCTTGGGCGCTTCGTTAAGATGAATGCGGCAGTCGCGCAACTTGGCGTTGTGCAGGTTGGCCTTTTTTGCTCTTTCGCGAGCCAACTTCGTGACGCCGGCCATCGCTTTGCGGTCGCGCTCGCTATCTTGAATCTTTTGCAGCATTATTTCGGCCGTATCGAGATTCTTATGCAGGTAGTTGTCGACCTGTTCTTTGATGAAATCGCCGACAAACTTATTTACGCTTACGCCGCTCAGCGGGAAGGGGTGGCCGTCTTTGTCCTTGGCCGGCGCCATCATCAGTGAGCCGAGTTTGATCTTCGTCTGACTTTCAAACATAGGCTCTATGACGCGCACAGCAATGGCGGCAACGAGGCCGTTTCTGACGTCTTGGACGTCGAAATTCTTGCCAAAATGTTCTTTGATCGTGCGGGCGATGTGCTCTTTGAAGGCACTTTGATGCGTGCCGCCTAAGGTCGTATGCTGCCCGTTGACGAAAGAGTAATACTCTTCGCCATATTGCGAAGTATGCGTAAAGGCTATATCTATATTGTCTCCTTTCAGATGGATAATCGGATAGAGTCCGGGCGCCGTCATATTGTCATTGAGCAGATCTTCCAAACCGTTCCTGCTGATAATGCGTCGGCCGTTGAGGAAGATTGCCAAGCCGGTGTTGAGGTAGGTATAGTTGCGCAGCATCGTGTCGACCGTCTCATCTTCAAAGTGGAAGTGGAGGAAGAGTTCGGGGTCGGGTTCAAAGTAAACATAGGTGCCGTCCTCTTCTTGCGTGTCTTCGTAATGCTCTTCTTGCAGACGACCGCGCTCAAACGTCGCCTCGTGCATCCGCCCTTCGCGATAACTGCGCACGACAAACTTCAAGCTCAATGCATTTACGGCCTTCAGGCCGACGCCGTTAAGTCCCACGCTGGCTGTGAAGACCGAAGTATCGTATTTCGCCCCGGTATTCAACTTCGAGACGGCATCAACCAATGAGCCCAAAGGGATGCCGCGGCCATAGTCGCGGATCGTGGCCGCGCGATCGTTATCGATGCTTACTTCAATCCGCTTGCCAAAGCCTTCGTTAAACTCGTCGATACTGTTGTCTATCGATTCCTTGAGCAAGACATAAATGCCATCTTCTGCGTGCGAGCCATCGCCTAAGCGCCCAATATACATACCGGGGCGCGTGCGAATATGCTCCGTATCATCGAGGTGGCGTATCTTGCTTTCGTCATACGTCCCCCGCTTATGCATCGTTTGCTTGAGTTCTTCTGCCATATTTTATTAAGGCCTACTTATCGGCAATGTTCATTTTGAAGCAGCGGCGACGCTTATGAATTTCGTGATCAAAGTATTGCCACTGGTTTTGTACCTTCTCGTTCAGTTCGAGTTCAGGGTTACTCTCAGCATATTTGAAGCCCATCTTTTGATAAATGGGGATAAGATCCGTAAAGAGCAACGCGTTGACGCCTTTCCCCTGATAGTCCGGCCGCACAGCGATAAGTAGCAAGTCGAGCACCTCATCGTGCTTCCACTTCAAAGCGCGCAAAAGGTGATACCAACCGAAGGGGTACAATTTTCCACGCGCTTTTTGCAATGCGCGGGCAATGGAGGGCATAGAAATGCCGACAGCTACGAGTTCTTTGGCTTCATTCTCTACAAGCGTCACCATGCGGAAGTCCAGCAGTGGGATATACATCTTCACGTATTGATCGATCTGCCGTTCTGTCATCTGCGAGAAGTTGAAAAGTGGCGCATAAGCCTCATTAATCAACTGGAAGATGCGCTGCGCCGTATTATTTGCATAAGCATCCTTGCCGGAGCGCAATTTGCGCACCTGCAGATGATATTTCTCTTTGACGATATTAGCAATGCGCAAATGCTTCTCGGGCACTTCATCGGGAACAAACAGTTTGCGCTCCACCCAGTCGGCGCTTTTCTCCATCCCTAAAGCCTCGATATGCTTCGGATAATAAGGATGATTGTAAATGGTAGCCATCGTAGAGAGTTGGTCGAAGCCTTCGATCAGCATACCTTCGGCATCCATATCGGTAAACCCCAAAGGTCCCTCCAGCGTAGTCATTCCCCGCTCGCGACCCCAGGCAATTACGGCATCGATCAAAGCGCGGCTAACGGCTTTATCATCGATAAAGTCTATCCAGCCAAAGCGCACGGTCTTCGACTGCCAAGTTTCGTTGGCACGATGATTGATGATGGCCGCCACGCGTCCTACGAGTTTTCCATCTTGATAAGCCAAAAAATAATCGGCTTCGCAGAAATCGAAAGCCGCATTCTTCTTCGACGAGAAGGTCTTCAGCATATCCTCGTAGAGGTCGGGGACGGAATAAGGATTGTCTTTATAAAGTTCGTAATTAAAGCGGATAAATTGCTTTAATTCTTTTTTAGTAGTAACTTTCTTAAGTTGGATAGACATCAATTCGTTATTTAACATGCAAATGTACGCCGAAAACCGCAAAAGGCAAAATATAAAGAATAAATTCCCCCTATCCTCAACCAAGGACAATCCCCTACAACTGCAATCGCACGCCTATGCTGAACTCTCCGAAAATAATCCTATTGCAAGGCATTCATTGTCAAAGATTATCATACTTCTGCATCTGCGAATCGACCGCCACAAGTATCAGTCGCAACTTGCGGAAAGATGCACGACAATACGTTTTTAGTGCCTAAAACTACCACAAAGCAGACACCTTTGCTGAGCTAAAACTATTTTCAAGCTGCACATCGCATAAAGTGCACTCGCTTGCTTGGCATAAAACTCTATGCAAGGCGCTATCGGCGCTTAACGCTTAAAGATGAAAAATATTTACGCAAAAAACATACCGCGTAGACAGACCGTGCACCTATAAGGGGTAAAATTGATTTTGTAAACACCTGATTATCAATCGAACTAAGCAACCAAAAATTATCTTAGGTGAAAGTTAAAACTTTCTTAGGAGAAAATTAAAATTGTCTCCTAAGACAATTTTTCCTCTCTTAGGAGAAAGTTTTAACTTGCTCCTAAGCAAATTTTAAGGGGGATAGGATGCGGTAAAAGTCTTTACAGAAGCGACGTAAATGAACACTTGAAACGTGGAGAATCCAAAAGTGATGAATGAAATAATTTGTGGGCGAATTGTAAAACACAGCCTTTAACGTCTCTTCGTAAAACGTGCGAAAAGCTATGCGATCGTTGAATTGTCTCCCGATTTACTTACAACTCAATCAGAATGCCCTACTTTTAGGCTTAAAGACTATCAAAGGTTGAAAAACATCAATTTTACACGAAATAATCATCCAATTAGTTGCGATTTATATTTAATCGCCATATATTTGCCAAAAGACCTAATAGAACGATAGCAGCCTTACAGTCTTTCACTTCACATTTCATAGAATCGCACATCGCATCAGCCTACAACTCGATAACGACAAAGTGAAAACAGAGACTAAAGACTTAGCAAGAGCAACGACTCACCGGAGGCAAGAGATTCATAAAAAATAAAGACGCTCGATCAGAAAGGAATTAGAACGCGCCTTTTTTCACAGAACTATAAGCAGACAACCTGTCGGGCGCGGGCAGGTTGTCTTTGAATAAGTTGACATTGTCCTAACGATCGGAGCGTCTTTACTAAAAAGAGTGATACAGGCGAGGAAATTCTTGCCTGTATCACTCCTATTACACAAAAACTTTGAAACAGCTTTTTATTTTGCTTTTTCGCCCTTGATCAATCGCTGCTCAGTGTGAGAAGCACGCACGACGATAGGACGATTATCGCGCACGGCCTTCACTTTGTAAGCAATCGGCGTGCAATAGTCCAAGAATTCAGCTGCCGAAGGCATATCCAAGAAGTCCCAAAGCGTTTGATAACGAGAAATGCTAACGTAATCACTTTTGGGGCCTTGGTTGATAGCTACCGATATCTCGCCGGACTGCAACATCTTGTCGAGCTTTTCCTTTTCTTGATCGTGTAAGCCGTGCGACTTAGGATCCATACGCGTCTGGAGCGCCTTACGGAAGAGCTCTTCAAACTCCTTTCCGCGCATTTCTGTGCGAACAACGAGATTGATTTCTCGCCCGTAGTCTACATCGCTCACGTAAATAGGCTCGTAAGTTCCTACGTCGGTCAGCTCGCCCCAATCTGCCGGACGAACAGCCGGAAGTGACACGCTGAAGAACTTTTGACGCACTTTGAGAGCTACATAATGCGGACCCTTTGCACGATACTCTTTTTCATACAATCCGAAGGCGCGCTCCAACCAGTTATCCAAAGCAGCCTTCAAACGGAAGTTGTGGAAGATTTTATTGCAACTCTCAGCCGTAGTCATATCTACTGCCGAGATGTCGATATAATCCCACGCTTTCTTTTGACTGTAAACGTCTTGATACGCATCAGGCAACGTCTGTTTGATGCAAGCTGTCACCTCTTCCTTAAACGGAAGCGACTGCAGATTAAAAGATTTATCTGCAGAAACCTGCAAAGTCAGCGGACGCTTTACCGGCTTAACCGGCGCAAACGACTTCAGCTCGCCTTGCATAAAGAACTCACCATAAAGCAGCACACCCGGGAAGATGGAATTAGCCGTTTCGCGCTCTACTGTTGAAATGGGGTCAAGCGTTTCCTGCACAGTATAGACTTCGAGCAACTGATTGTAGCCATCAACAATTTGATCTGTAGGGATCGTTTCCAAGACCTCGCTTTTCTCTTGCGAGAAATTCACCTGTTTGAGATCCTTATACGGTCCTGAAGGAGAATCGCTACTACAAGCCGCTAGAAGCGGAAAGAGCAGAGCAAGGCTGCAATAGCCTGCCACTTTGTTTATTAACTTTTTCATCATTTAAAAATTTTATTGGATTCAGTGTAAGTTGTCTTTATTTCTATTTTACGTCCATCTATTGCAGAACGAAGCGTATAGCCGATAGTTTCATATCACCTTTTTTAGGCCCGCCGGGAGTGTTGCTACAACTTGCAGCTCAAAGGCCCTAAGAACAGAGCGCAGGCTGCATTACCGAATAATTTCATACTTTTCTTTGTTTTGTTGTTTCTTTTTGGGTGCATCCGGTCTCCGATTTTCCAACTTCAAATTTTTGTAATGGAATATCGTTGGCGCAGTGTTATCTCCAGTATTGATATTAATAACAAGACTAGACACGGTCAAGTTCTCCACCTCAGGTGCCTTTATCTTTTCTTGCGGGCCTTCAAAGAAGCAGCGCGGTTCTCCACCTTGAAATGTTCCAAAGCAAGGATTGTTATTATAGTATATCTCAAAAGAGTAAGTTCGGCCGTTAGGTGAATCAGGTCCATTAGGCTTCTCAAACAACTTATCTGTAGCGAAATCACCGCATTTTATTCTGAAATAGAAATCATTTCGATGGACCGAATGGTGGCCTCCGCCCGGCTTTCGAACCGTACAATCCTCATACCACATTTCTATAAACAAAACATTAAACCCTATGGATTGGTGTGTAATCTTACTATTCGGTTTTTTATTTACTCGGCGTTGAAAATTGTAGTCATGAATAAACGTCCCGTGCATTTTTGTTACATACTTCAGCAGATATTTCCCCGGGTAGGTATCGTATAAGGGAATTCATTGATTTGCTGCCAATCCTTGACAGTATCGCCTTCCTCTACCTTACCTATCAAGAGCTTAAAATCTTGGTTAAGTCTCCTATGATGGCTTGAGCTTCCCACCCCAACGAGGTCAATCGTATAATCAGCCCCGGCAGGAGCTTTGGGATCCTCTATTACAAGATTATAAAAGATGGTATCACCCACCAACAGACCATTCAGGTCCTGCCCCACTTTGGCTCGAGATGCCTGCGTCAGACTCACCAAGATTGAATCACCTTTCAACTGAGGGTCATCAGGATCGTCGCCCCCGTCATTGCTACAAGCAATAAAGCTTACCATCAATCCACACAAGAGTAACAGGGTTGAAGACGTTGAATTGTAAAACTTCTTCATTATGCTATATAAAACACTTCAATAATCTCTGATCGCTGCAAGCTATGCGGCAATACAATGTTCGGGCGCGAAAATACAAGAAAGTCTTCGTGCCGCCAAAAACATATTTACAGATATAGACAATTGGGAAAGACTTATCATAAACACAAACGCTTCTAAACACAAAAAGAATTATAAATATAATTGCCGTGTTTTAATGTAATTTCTCTATATAAATGTATTTGTATAAAATATGGCAGGAGATAAACACCACATCACAACTGATATTTTCTCTATCCAACAAGCAATATACTTAAGTTTCTTTAGGCGTATTTAATCTTTCAGGCAATCATCTTATAAGCCGTTTAGAAAAAGTGCTACCTTTCCGAAGAGCTACAAAGACCACAGAATATTTAGTGTCCAAAGCGATCAATTATCGCAAAGATGTAATGACATTTTTAGATAGAGAAGAAAAACATTGGTGTATTACAAACTCCTTCTTGTCAACTGTCCGATAAATAAGTCATCAGCATCAAGTAGTTAAAGTACTTGCACGCAAACAATTCCAAACGATATGTGTTAAAAGGAAGCACCTCTATATAGGCTTAATAACTTCACTTCACCACAACAAGCCCTTAGCTTGGACCGCTAACGCTTTCCGCCGGCGGACATTAACTTGTTTTTAAAGACCAACCCTAGGGGGTTGTCAATTAACCTATACCTCGAGACAGCGTTGACGCCGTGCGTCAACACCTGCCCAACCAAAAGACTAACCCCGATGGGGTTATTGGCGAACGGAAGTGAGCGATAGTTGACGATTTTAGGCGTGTAAATGTTAGCCTTATATTTATATTATGCCAAAGGTAACACAAAATTAAACCGACAAAACGACACCCTCAAAAACAACCCCTTAGGGTTGGTCGTTTACACTTTCTTCCGGCGGAAATTCGTTTGTTTTGAAAGACCAACCCTATGGGGTTGTCAATTTTACTATGCTCCGAGGCAGCGTTGACGTTGCACGTCAACACTGCCCTACCAAAAGACTAACCCCGATGGGGTTATTGGCGGACGGAAGTGAGCGATAGTTGACGATTTTAGGCGTGCAAATGTTAGCCGCATATTTATATTATATCAAATGTAATACCAAACAAAACCGCCAATGCCCACGCCCGCAACACAACCCCCTAGGGTTGGTCTTTTGGCAGGGCAGGCGTTGGAGCGAAGCGACAACCCTGCCACAATCCGTCGCAAAAATGCAACCCCTTAGGGTTGGTCTATCAAAATCATCCGCATATATCCGTTTGTATATGCTGATAAATCAAACCACCAAAGCCCACCCCGGCAACGCAAGCCCTAAGGCTTGGTCTTTTGGCAGGGCAGGGTTAAGGTGCGAAGCGGCTTAACCCTGCCGCAACGCGCCGCCAAGTGCAACCCCTTAGGGTTGGTCTTTATAGATATTCGAACATCGCCTAATAATCAATGGATTATAGCGAATTTTGCAGGCTCGCCGGAAATGCTTACCTTTGCAAGCGCAAGGGCGAGGAGCGCTCTTGGTTCAATTATTCATCTATTAAATCTATACCACAATGATTAAGTTCGTTATCAGAGCGAAGAAAAATCCGCTCAATCGTACACAAATTAAATTTTATCCGCAGATGGCGCCCGGCGTGCCCGTGATGTTACGCACCATTCTCGGGCGCATCGAGAAGCGTTCGGGTGTATCTTCTGCCTCCGTCAAGGCGGTGTTGGATGCTCTGCAATATGAGATTCTCCAAACGCTTGCGGACGGTGATTCCGTTCGCTTAGGAGACCTCGGTTCTTTTCGCCTGACGATGCACGGCGAGGGCGCAACAACGGCGAAAGAGGCAAAGGAAAAAGGGGCAAATCTCATTAAACGCGTAAGCGTAAGGTTCACGAAAAGCAGTACGATGCGTATGGCCCTTGACAAGCGCAACTTAACCTTCGGTGCGCAGGAAGATATCCGGAATGCGAAGTAAGCGAAGGGGCGGCGCAATGTAGTGCCGGCAGAAAATTACACCTAATAAAGGCCGCGTTTTCAACCGATGAAAGCGCGGTTTTTTCGTGTTTTGTCGAAAATGGGCGGTTGATCGGTGGCGCGAAACTAAGGATCGGTCAAACTTTCTCCTATGATCGTAAAAATTGTCTTAGGTGAAAGTTTGAAGAGTCTTATAGGAGAATTAAAATTGTCTTATAGGAGAATTTTTCGGATCATAAGAGAAAGTTTGGCGGCGGTGCGGAGTGTGTTGCGAGGTGGTGGTTCGGGCGGTGTTTTATCCATAAATCTGCGATGAAACCGCCGTTTTTTGCGCTTTTTTCGTTTTTGGATCGACACATTTTTGCGTGATTATGAAAGACCAACCCTAAGGGGTTATCATTTTATTACTTATTGATGCAGGGTTGACGCTTTGCGTCAACACTGCCCTACCAAAAGACTAACCCCGATGGGGTTATTTGTGAATGAAAGAAAAACAGCATCATGGCCTAAGACAGCTAAATCGAAAAAGACTCGACGCGTACAAGAAAAAACGAGGATGCGTCAATTTGACACATCCTCGTTTCGAGGTCTATGGTTGGGATGGGAGCAAGCGTTTCTTACACGGAATCGATTTCGAGCAACTGATTGTAGTCGTCCGCTACGAAGTCTGTTGAAATCGTTTACAAAGCCGTGCTCTTCTCTTGCGGTAATTTTACCTGCTCAAGTTCCTTTTAGTGCTCCCCCGCACTCCCTCTGCTTCAAGCCGATAAGAACGGCAGGAGCAAAACGTGGCTGCAATACCCAAACACTTTATGGATTGATCCTTTATTACTTAAAGATCTTATTAGCCTCAGTGTAAGTAACCTTAACTTCTATTTCTCGATTGTCTACTGCAGAACGAAGCGTGTAGCTGATAGGTGCAGCAGATTGAATCAATTGAGCCGGTGTTGGCTTCTTGAGGAAATTGAGTAAGTCTTCGTAAGAAGTAACATCTTTACCCATGCTGAGCGGACCACCATGAATCAAGACATGCACTTTGCTTTCCTTAAAGTACTTATAAACCTTATTGTCCGTAGATACGCCTCCACCAACGTTGAATTTCTTCAAAGCCAAGTTAATTTCCGTTTCAAACGTCTTCTGAACAGATTCAGCACTTTCATTTGTTTCGATAAGCAAGTTAGCTACACGACCATAATCTACGCTGCTTACATATACCGGTTCGTATTCGCCGGTCTTAACAAAAGTACCCCAGTCTTCGAAAAGGATAGGATCAACGCTGATGTTGTAGAAATTTTGACGTATTTTAACTAGGACATACTTCTTAGTGTTGCTGGTTTCCTTGTTATAAGTATACTTCAGTTTCAAGCCAAGCAAATTGTTCAACACACCAACTTTCACGTGGGTACGGAAAGTCTTATTACTACTTTCAATAGTGGTAACCTCGTGTGCCGTATAAGACAAAGAAGTTTTATTATTATCGTAGTCAATACGATCTCTGTTGTCGTTAACGAGGTCATTTACGTTCTGGCGCACCTCACTGATCAACGGCAAAGTCTTCTTTGACACCTTAACGCCAGGACCCTGTAAAGACATTGACAGCGTAATTTCCTTGGGGTCTTTGATAACGAGCGGAGAGTAGCCGGTTTCCAACAAATCGCCACCACGCAACACGCTACCCGGATAGATCACTGAGTTATCCTGAACGAGCTCAACAGGAGTAAGCGAGTCTTGCTTTCTTACGATTTGAATATACTCGCGCTTGTCGCCCTGCACATTATCGGTCGGCGTTTCGCTTTCTACGACGTCTTTCAGCGTTTTGAACTCGACCCTCTTCATATCAGGCTGAGTGGGAGAATCGGGCGTTTCGTTGTTGTTACAACTTGCAGCTACAAGGCCCAAGAACAGAGCGCAGGCTGCATTACCAAATAATTTCATACTTTTCATTGTTTTGTTTGGTTAAGTTATACTTAATATTTATCGTTTTTCTAACTTTAAATTCTTGAATTGGAGTGATGTTGGTGTCGGGTTGTCTGCCGAAGTAATGGTTAAAACAAAGTCAGAGACAACAAGATTCTTAACTTCCGGCCTTCCTCCGTGTTGTTCTTTGTCTTCATAGAAATACTGAGGAACATTGCCTTGGAATGTGCCATTAAACACTTTACCATCATAGAAGATCTTATAAGTATAAGAACGCTCATTAGAAGATGACCCGGAATTATTAAACAATTGGTCTGTATTAAATTCGCCACATCTTACTTTGAAATAGAAATTGTTTCGATAGTGTCTCCTCGTACGAGGCTTATAACTATATTCTTCGAACCATAGTTCTACGCGTAAGACATTAAACAGTACAGGTTGATGCGTAATCTTTCCCTTGGGTTTCCCATCTACGCGGCGTTGGATTTTCAGATCGTGGATAAACGTTCCATCTGACATCGTTATGTATTTAATTTGATAGAGGCCGCTAGAGGGCAGTACGTAAGGAAACTCGTTGATCGTCTCCCATTCCTTCACTGAATCTCCATCTTCAACCTTACCTATCATAAGCTTAAAGTCTTGATTGATTCGCCGATGATAGTCTGCAGAGCCTGCTCCTTCAAAGTCCAACGTATAAGTAGTATTCTTAGGTGCTTTGGTATCAACAATTCTAAAGTCATAATAGATTGTATCACCCAATAAGAGCCCATTAAGGTCTTGATCGGTGTGCACACCTGAAGCAGGCGTAAGCCGCACAATGACAGAGTCACTACTTGTACTCACACTTGGATCAGAATCGTCAGGAATGTCTTCGCCTTTATTATTGCAGGCGGTTAAGCTGATCATCAATCCGCACATCAGCAGAAAGAATGAAAGGCCTGAATTGTAGATTTTTTTCATAATCGGATATTTGAGAATCAATTTTAATTATCACATTACGCTTAGCCGCGTGACTTTCTTCGCCCATTAACTTCTCTAACCATTCTCAGATTCTTGTACTGAAAGATCGTCGGTGGTGTATCGCTCGAAGGCTTAACAGTAATTACAAGTTCTGAGATATACTTGTCTTGAAATTCCGGCCCACTATTTTTTCCATAATAATAATACTTAGACTGATTATAAAAAGTCTTCCACACACCGGGCTCAAAGGTATCGTTATATTCGACCCCATCACACACAATTTTGTAAGAGTAAGAGCATCCGGGAGTTTTTTCAAACAATTTATCTGTCGCGAAATCACCACACTTTATACTTATGCTTAAAGAATACCTCACCAAATAGGTATTAGCACTATACATATCTTCCATCGATTCTACAGCATAGAGGAGATTTATTGCTAGGACATTAAATACAACAGAGAGGTTTGTAACCTTGCTATGGGGTTCTTTATTTAACCTGCGCTGAAGTTTGAATTCGTGAATAAACGTACCGTCTGAATTAACCACGTACATCAGTCGATAACGGCCCTTTTCCGGCAACACATAAGGGAAACTATTCACTTGATGCCAATCTTCCGTCGAGCCATCGTCAGCTATTTTAGAGATGTGGAGCGTAAAATCTTTATTGAAGCGCCGGTGGTTGTACGTACACTCCATCAAGATCAAGCGTATAAGTTGCCGACTTTGGCGCTTTGGGATCATCTATCGTCAGGTTATAATAGATGGAGTCGCCAACTTTCAAGCCGTTAAGATCTTGACCAATGCGTGCACCGGTAGCCTGCGAAATTTTTGCAAAGATCGAGTCACCCTTCTGTTGCACTTCACCCGAATTAGAATCATCCGGAGTAGGCTTTTCGGGAATGTTATCGCCCCCATCCCGACTACAAGCCGACAACATCACCATTAAGCCACACAACAATAGACTGACTGAAAATATTGAACTGAAAAACTTCTTCATATATATTATTTTGAAATCTAAACTACGCCAAGACGTCCACGCGCCGTAGCGAGATTAAGCGCTTTAATACTATTTCTTTATTTTCTTCTCCAATCATCATCTCTTCGTACCCTCAGCTTCTTAAATCGAAATTTGAGAGGAGCGGCATCGGCTGCTGTCTTAATCGTAATAATAAGATCTTCAATATCCCTAGACAAATAATCAAGGTCTGGTTCTCCTTTTCTCCTATCATAGACCACATATCCGCTATGATAGAACCGCTGATAAACATTTGGCTGGAAAGAGTCGGTATAATCTTCACCCTTATAAACAAGCTTAAACGTATAGGAGCGACCTTTGGGGAAGTTAGGATCGAACGTTTCTAACAATTTATCTGTCGGTAAACTGCCACACTTTACTTTGATGCCCATCAAATATCCCACTCGATCATCCAAAACTAATTTTTCAACAGCATAAGCAATATCCACGTCCAACACATAAAAAACGATCGGGAGGTTTGTGATCTTGCTATCAGATTTGCCCTTCGATTGACGCTTAAGCTGGTATTTATGATCAAACGTTCCATCAGTCTTAGACTCGTACATCAAGCGATAATCACCCTTTGACGGCAGCGTATAAGGGAAGCTCTTCACCTCATTCCAATCTTTTGCCGAGCCATCTGCTTTTACTTTAGCAACAAAAAGGGCAAAGTCTTTTCCGATTTGCCTATGATTTTCGACGCGACCAGCCCCTTCAAGGTCAAGCGTATAAGTACTCGACTCAGGACCTTTAGCGTCCGTAATCTTAAGATCATAATAAATTTTATCGCCTACCAAAAAACCTTCCAAGTCTTGACCGGACTTCGCTGCCGGTGTCGGCACAAGTTGCGCCAAGATGGAATCGCCTTTCTGTTGAGGTGTATCGGGATTAGGCTTATTGGGATTAGTCCCACCTGAAGAAGGATCTTCAGTATTGGGCTTTTCAGGTGTTTCGCCCCCATCGTGGCTGCAAGCCGTTAAACTCACGGTCAAGACGCACAATAGTAGGGCTACTGAAAATATAGATTTGTAAAGCTTCTTCATTTGTTGCTCTTTTGAGTTGCTAAGTTTTTTGTTATGGTGTTTTTGCGCGTATTTATACTATACTCTTCTCCAATTAACCACTTTTCGCATCTTTAGATTCTTATATTGGAAATGAACAGGCGTCGCTTCTCTCGAAGGCTTAATGGTAATAACAAGTTCTGAAACATACTTATCATTTAAATACGGCCTTATATCGTATACATAATTTTCGCCATATTTAAAAAACACCTGGTTATCACCGGGTTCAAATGAATTACTACACTCTTTCCCATCATAAATGAGTCTATAAGCATAGGAACTGCCATTCGACTTTTCAAGTAGCTTATCTGTCGCAAAATCACCACACTTTATACTTATACCGAGGGAATACCACACATTATAACACACATTACCAACTTGCACAATGTCAAGGTTATAAACAAGATCCACATCCAAGACATTAAATACAACAGAAAAATTTGTAAACTTGCTATTAGGCTTATTATTTACTTGCCGTTGAAGTTTGAATTCGTGAATAAATGTACCATCCGACTTAGCAACATACATTAGACGGTAGCGTCCCTTTGACGGCAAAGTATATGGAAATTCCGTTATCTGATGCCAATCATTCGTCGAACCGTCTTCTTCTATTTTAGCAACCTGAAGCGTAAAATCTTGATTGAAGCGTCTGTGATTCTTCGTGCTACCTACGCCTTCGAGGTCAAGCGCATACGTGGCCGACTTAGGCCCTTTGGGATCTTCAATCGTAAGATTATAATAAATGGAATCACCAATTTTCAAGCCGTTCACGTCTTGACCGATGTGTGCACCCGTAGCTTGCGAAATGGTCGCTAAAATTGTATCGCCGCTTTGCTGCGGTTCTTCGGGCATATCCTCGCCCCCATTGTGACTGCAAGCAGTAAGACCGGCCATCAATCCACACAATAAGAGGACGACAGCCAAACTAGAATTGTAAAACTTCTTCATATATCTCTCTTCAAAAATCCCAACCATATCTCGTTTAATATAAGATTCAATAAGGATTCTGTATTTGGGCGCGAAAGTAAGCGAAAGCCTTTGCGCCGCCAAAAACGTATTTACAGATATAGACAATTAGAAAAGATTCTATCGTGATTCAAACTATCTTAAATCACCTGTAAAATATTCAGCGTTATGACTCATTTTAAAATATTATGCACGTAAAAACCGCACTACTCAAATAAAGTAAGGAAAAAGCAGAGCTTAATTGCCGGACATTTGAAGACCGAAAAGCAATCTACTTAAGCTACTTTAAGCGTATTTAGCTTTTACCATAGCGATGGAAACGACTGTTTAAGGTCTTTTTGTTTTTATAAGCGATGACGCTTATCGCTGTAAACATTGCAGCAAAAGCCTCTGCTACAATTTTCAATTGAGGCCTCCTGGCGGGCATTGCACACGCGATGCAGAAAAACGATGAAGGGGAAGAGAAAAGCAGATTAGGAGGAGAGAATATTTATTTATGAAGACGCCTACCCCCATTCACCTACCGGCTGTCAAGGTAAGTCTGCATAAAAAACAGGAGGGACTGCCGGGCCAAATATGACACAGCAATCCCTACTGATGAGTTGATACCGACAAAGCCGATGCAGCGCTACGTTGAGGCAGCGCGCAAGGCCTCGGCCGTTTCTTCTAATTCTTTATACCACGCTTCGCCAAAACGGCGAATCAAAGGCGCTTTTAGGAAGCGATAGATAGGCAGACGCAGTTCTTGGCCTTTGCGGCGAGCAGGATCGCATACGCTCCAACGGTGATAATTGAGTCCGATGCAACCATTACTCAATCGCTTTTCGCGAATGGGGTACAAGGCACAAGAGATGGGTTTGCACCAATCCGTATGCTGTTCGCGATAAGCACGCTCGGCAGCGCAGAGGCAGCAACCGGCTTCGTAGTAAGTGAAGACGCAATCTTGCCCATTTACGATGCTCGTCACCAAATCGCCCTCGATGTCAACATAGGCTACGCCTTGATCAGCAATGACTTTGCGCGCCTCAGCCGATAAGTCGCCCTCAACAATCGGCAAAACGCGCTCCAATTGTGCTGCCTCATCGAGCGTAAGCGGCGCCCCACTCTCACCGTCTACGCAGCATTGGCCGTGGCAGGCAGAAAGATCGCAACAGAAATATTCCGTGACGATTTCAGTAGACAATAAGACTTTGCCTACTTGCAAAATGGGTATTTCTCGACGAGAAGTGTGCATCTTATACTAATATGTCGTGTGGAAAAGCAGCATCTCTTTACCAATTGATAGGCTCCAAGCCGTGAGTGCGCAGATAATCGTTGCAAAGGGTAAAATGATGGTTGCCAAAGAAGCCGCGGTAGGCGGAAAGTGGCGATGGGTGAGCCGAGCGCAAAATAAGGTGGCGCGAAGCATCGATGAGGGCGGCTTTTTGCCCCGCATAACTACCCCATAAGAGAAAAACAAGGTGCTCTCGACTAGCGCTAAGCCGACGTATAACGGCGTCAGTAAAGGTTTCCCATCCATGACCTTGATGACTGCCGGCGGCGTGGGCGCGCACGGTCAGTGTGGCATTGAGCAAGAGGACGCCTTGGGCAGCCCAGCGGCGCAAGCTCCCACTCTCGGGAATGGCATGGCCAACATCGGCTTGTATTTCCTTAAATATATTGCGTAAGGAAGGGGGAAAGGGGACGCCATCGCGCACGCTAAAACAGAGGCCTTCAGCTTGGCCGGGTTCGTGGTAGGGGTCTTGGCCCAGAAGTACGACGCGAACGCGATCGAAAGGGCACAAGTCGAAAGCATTAAAGATCTGCGACCCCGGCGGATAGCAAGGGCCGGATTGATACTCGGCTCGCACGAAATCGGTAAGTTGCGCAAAATATGGGCTAACAAACTCGTCGGCTAAGCAGGCTTTCCATCCGGACTCTATCTGTACTCCCATTGGGCAGTTTATTCTAAATAGGTGTAACCGTAAAGGCCTGCGCGGTAATTGCTGATAAACTCTTTGCCCTCTTCGATGGTGATGCGGCCTTCGCCCACGGCCTTATGGACCCAGGATTCGAGACGGCGCACTAGGCTCTTGGGGTCGTATTGGACGTACTCCAAAACGTCGGCCACGGTTTCGCCATCAATGGTCTTGTCAATCGTATATCCTTCGGCATTTACCGAGATATGGATGGCGTTAGTATCGCCAAAGAGGTTGTGCATATTGCCCAAGATTTCCTGATATGCACCAACGAGGAAGACACCTATATAATAATGCTCGCCTTGCCGCACATCGTGGAACGGGATGTAGCTTGTTTGGTGGCCGTTGTTGACATAGCCGATGATTTTTCCGTCGCTATCGCAGGTAATATCTTGAATCGTAGCTGATTGCGTAGGCCGCTCGTCGAGATGGGCAATAGGCATAATAGGGAAAATCTGATCGATGGCCCAAGAATCGGGGAGCGACTGGAAGAGCGAGAAGTTGCAGAAATATTTATCTGCCATACGCTTGTCGATGTCGCGTAGCTCGTCGGGCACGTGTTTTTGGTGGTGAACCATTGCACTGACTTCGTGCGTAACGCTCCAATAGAGAGCTTCAATTTGTGCACGCGTCTTGAGGTCAAGCATACCCATACGGAATAAATCGAGGGCTTCTTCGCGGATGTCTTCGGCGTCGTGCCAGTCTTCAAGCATGGAGCGCGGCGATGTTTTGTCCCAAATCTCACTCAAATCTTTGACGAGTTGATGATCGTCGGGCGATGGCTCAAAATCTTCGGGCATTCGGGCGGGGCGCACGCTTTCCAAGACGTCGAGAATCAAGACGGAATGATGTGCGGTCAGCGATCGGCCGCCTTCGGTTATGAGGTTCGGATGGGGAATGTTGTTCTTGTTGGCCGCATCGACGAAGGTGTAGACGCAGTCGTTGACATATTCTTGTATAGAGTAATTGACACTACTCTCAGAGTTGGATGAGCGCGTGCCGTCATAGTCTACACCTAAACCGCCGCCGCAATCGACAAATTGTATATCGAAGCCCAGCGAGCGCAACTGTACGTAAAATTGTGCCGCCTCGCGCAAAGCGGTGGAGATTCTGCGAATTTTAGTAATCTGACTGCCGATGTGGAAATGGATAAGTTTGAGGCAGTCGCGCATATTCATTTCGTCGAGCATCTGCAAAGCCTTCAAAAGTTCACTGGAATTGAGGCCAAACTTTGAAGCATCGCCGCCGCTTTCCTCCCACTTGCCTGCGCCGCTGGAAGCAAGCTTGATGCGAATACCTAAATTAGGACGAACACCAAGCTTCTCGGCAGTGCGGGCAATAATAGCCAACTCCGGCAACTTTTCAATCACAAGAAAGACGCGCTTACCCATCTTTTGCGCCAACAGCGCCAACTCAATGAAGTTTTGATCCTTGTGGCCGTTGCAAATAATCGGGCTGTCGCTATCCATATTCGTGGCAATCACGGCGTGAAGTTCAGGTTTTGAACCCGCTTCAAGCCCCAAATTGTAACGCTTTCCGTGACTAATGATTTCCTCAACAACCGGACGCATCTGATTTACCTTAATCGGGTAAATTATAAAGTGCTCTGCTTGGAAATTATACTCTTTTGCGGCGTTGTTAAAGCACTGTGCAGTCTTCTCAATGCGGTTATCCAAGATATCCGGAAAGCGCAAGAGCATCGGCGTCGTGATGTCCTGCTTCGCAAGCTCCTCTACGACGTCCTGCAAGTCAACCTTTACGCCATCCTTACGCGGAGATACGTAGACGTGACCTTGCTCGTTTATACCAAAGTAACTGACACCCCAACCCTTTATTCCGTAGAGTTCCTCGGAATCATCAATTTTCCATTTCTTCATTGCCTACAATCGGTGTAGATATTTACTTTTAGCTTGTTGTTTATGCGTTTGGCGGCTGTGCCGGCACGTATTCGTGCGGCGCGGCTGCAATTTTCTATCAGCCATTCAAGCCGGCGACACTTTCTGTCGCGGCCAGGCGTTGCCGGATCTCGTTTACGACGTAATTAATCTTGCTAAAACTGTCTAAGACGTCTATATTAATAATGTGTCGCGCCTGTTCGTAAAAGGGCGAACGCTGTTCTAATTGCGCGGCGATGTACGATTCGAGTTCTTCGGGCGACTTCCCCTCCAGCAAAGGTCGGCGTCCGCGACTCATCTTCACGTGATCGCACAACGTGCGCGGAGAGGCCTTCAAGTAGATCGTTTCTGAGACCTCATTCAGAAAGCGCATATTCTCATTAAAACAAGGCGTGCCGCCCCCACAACTGAGAACAATGTCTTCAAAGGCTGCAACTTCGCGCAGCATACGCGATTCTATGTCGCGAAAGTAGGCTTCTCCCTCATCCTCGAACATCGCTGTGATCTTCTTATGGTAACGTTCTTCGATATACCAATCGAGGTCGTAGAAGCGACGTCCTATTGCCTTCGCCAGATCGCGACCTATGATGGTCTTTCCGGCGCACATATAGCCGATAAGGGCGATACATTTACTCATACTGGCAGCTGTCCGTTTAAGCCTTCTTCGTCGTTCGCCGACGCGATGGCCGCGCCGGTTTTTTATTTTCTTCCGCAATGATTTTTCGACACTCTTCGAGCGTCAGTTCGGCGGCGCGCTCGGCCACGGCCTTTGGCAAGCGATAATTTTTCTTTTGGAAGGCGATATACGGGCCAAAGCGTCCTTTAAGTACCTCCAAGTCCGGTTCTTCTTCAAACGACTTTATGTGTCGTTCGGCCTCTTCTTTGCGCTTTTCGACAATCAGTGTTTCCGCTTCCTCCAGCGTGATCGTCATCGGGTCTTGATCTTTCGGGATAGACACATACTTTTTCTCGTGCATCACATAAGGCCCAAAGCGCCCCACGTTGATTACGACCGCCGATCCTTCAAAATCGCCCAGCGTGCGCGGCAGTTTGAATAAGTCCAAAGCCTCTTCGAGCGTAATTGTCTCTATACTTTGTCCCGGCTTAAGGCGTGCGAAGCGCGGTTTTTCCGCTTCTCCCGCTGCGCCGAGTTGAGCCATCGGCCCGAAGCGCCCTATTTTGACGCAGATGGGCTGTCCTGTAGCCGGATCAGTGCCAAGTTCTCGTTCGCCGGCCTTATGCGACGTCTTCTCCTGCAGGATTTTTTCTACCTGCGGATCGAAATGACCATAGAAGCGTCGCAACAATTCCTGCCAATCCTCGTGTCCTTCGGCCACTTGGTCAAAGTCTTTCTCAACTTTCGCCGTGAAATTATAATCCATGATCTCCGGAAACGCGTGCAAGAGAAAGTCGTTGACGACGAGGCCCACATCCGTCGGGAACAACTTATTCTTCTCCGCGCCGTAAGTCTCCGTTTTAGTCGTGTCCGACAGTTTTTCGCCGCGCAAAGCGAGCACATTATATTTACGCTTGCTTCCCGGCCGATCCTCCTTTACCACATATTCGCGCTGCTGTATGGTTGAGATCGTAGGCGCATAGGTCGACGGGCGACCGATGCCCAATTCTTCAAGCTTATGCACCAGCGAGGCTTCATTATAACGGGCCGGATGCTGCGTAAAGCGCTCTGTGGCCGTTATTTCTGTGCGTTGCAGCGTAGCCCCTTTCTCTATTGGGGGCAGCAGGCCGCTCTCTGCGCGCTCTTCATCCTCATTGCTGCTTTCGCGATATACTTTTAGGAAACCGTCAAACTTAACGACTTCGCCCGTGGCAATAAAAGGTTCCGCCAAGCCGGTGCCGGCGATTTCGATCGTCGTCCGTTCGAGTTCCGCGTCAGCCATTTGACAGGCGATAGTCCGCTTCCAGATCAATTCATACAAGCGTTGTGCTTGTTTTGTGCCGCCTATTTCCCGTGCAGTCATATCCGTCGGGCGAATAGCTTCGTGTGCCTCCTGCGCACCCAGCGCATTCGTATGATACTGTCGGCTTTTGTGGTAGCCTTGCCCCATCGACGCGTTGATAACTTCCTTGCAAGCCGACAGGCAAAGGCCCGACAAGTTCATCGAGTCGGTACGCATGTAAGTAATGAGTCCGGCTTCGTATAAGGTCTGCGCGAGTCGCATCGTCAGCGCCACGGGATAGCCCAACTTGCGTGCGGCTTCCTGCTGCAAGGTAGAGGTAGTGAATGGCGGCGCCGGCTTCCGCTTTGCCGGCGTCTTGGTTACGGTCTCCACCGTAAAAACGGCCTGCTTGCAAGCTTCGAGATAGGCTTGAGCTTCGGCTTTTGTTTTGAAGTTTTTGCGCAATTCTGCTTTCAGCAGGACAGATTCGCCTTGCGCTTCGGGCAAGGTAAAAAGTGCGACAACGTGGAAAGATGCCTCCGACTGAAAGGCTGCGATTTCGCGCTCTCGCTCTACGACGAGGCGAACGGCCACGCTCTGCACGCGACCGGCTGAAAGGCTGGGTCTCACCTTGCGCCACAGAATCGGCGAAAGTTTGAAACCGACCAAACGGTCTAATACGCGGCGCGCTTGCTGCGCATCTACGAGTCGCAGGTCAATATGGCGCGGCGCTTGGATAGCCGACAGGATCGCCGGCTTCGTGATTTCGTGGAAGACGATGCGGTTGGTGGCCTCAGGGTCCAACTTTAAGACTTTCGCAAGGTGCCAACTGATGGCTTCTCCCTCGCGGTCCTCATCGGAAGCCAGCCATACGGTCTCTGCCTTCTTGGCTGCGGCCCGCAAGTCGGCCACTACTTTCTTCTTGTCGTCGGGTATTTCATACTGAGGCTCAAACGTTTTTAAGTCGACCCCAAAATCTTTCTTCTTCAGGTCGCGTATATGACCATAAGAGGACATTACCTTAAAGTCCTGTCCTAAAAATTTCTCAATGGTTTTGGCTTTTGCGGGCGACTCCACAATCACCAAGTTTTTTTGTCTTTCCGTCATGTTGCGTATTCCTCTTCTTGTTTCCGCTACTCCGAAAAAACCTGCCGGAAGGTTCTATCCGGCAGCGACAACGGCGCAAGCGGATTCTGCCGATGCTCACTTTTCGGCCGCGAAGATAGAAAAAAAAAATGAGGGCTACACATTATATAATACGAGTTCGCCCATTGGCGCATAAAAAATGAGATTTTCCGGCAGACTTCGACTTGATTTTTCTTCCTGACAGCGCATTGTTTTGATACCAAAGCAGCAAACCGGCTGCACCAAGCGACAACTTAAAAGGCGGAGCGGCCGATAGCGAACGAGGCCGATTGAAGAGCCTTTTATTTTCTTTTGATTATGAGCGAATTGAAGCTGAATAATCAGCCCGATCATTCGCTTTACCCACCTTCAGATGCGGGCCATCGTTTCGTTTGCTGCCGCCAAACCATAGTTTGCTCCCACCAAACGATCGTATGCTCCCACCAAACAATAGTTTGCTGCCACCAAACGAAAACCAAGGGCGCGAAAGCTGCAGCTTATGGCATCGAAAGCAAGCGCTATGCCCGACTTCATCACCGCCGCACGCGCTTTTTGCCTGCGATTATAAGATAAAATTATCTGAACGTCTATTAAAACGCTCTTTATATCAAAAATACGAGAAAATAAAGCCTACAAACTTGCTTTTAAACAAGAAAATACCTAACTTTGCTTCCAAACAATACTTACCATTTAAAGCGCACGAGTTATGAGACAGGACTTTTCAGACGATTTTCGCCTAAGAGAGACGGCGGAGCGCGAGGAATTCGAGCAGGAGATCTATACGCTCGCTCGACCTACAGCATACACGCGCAGACGACGCTTGCAGGAAAAGGACGAATGGTATAGTATGCTGGACGAAAGTTAAAGTAACCATTGGACAAAAAAGTACTTCAAGCGCAAACTATTAAAGCCGAGGCTGCCCGCCTCGGCTTTTCGGCGTGTGGACTGGCGCGTGCGGAGCGGGTGGATCAGATGCAGGAAGCGCGCTTTAGGAAGTGGATAGGCGAGGGTAAGCACGGAGAGATGGATTACTTGGCGCGCAACATCGAAAAACGCATGGATCCGCGCTTATTGGTAGAAGGCGCGCAGACGATGGTCGTAGTGGCGATGAATTATCTGCCGGCTCATCTACCCGAAAAGCCGCCTTTGGCGCGCTATGCTTATGGAAAGGACTATCATGACGTGGTGCGCGAACGCCTGCTTGCCTTGATGCAAAGCCTAAATCTGAAGCCGTTTGAGGATGGCCGCGCCTTTGTCGATACGGCGCCCGTCGATGAGCGTTATTGGGCGGTCAAAGCGGGCTTGGGATGGACCGGACGCAACGGCCAACTGATCATACCGCGTGCGGGGTCGTACTTCTTTCTCGGCGAACTGATCTTGGTGCATCCGGCTGACGCTTATGATAGCCCGAAGCGCAACCTTTGCGGCAATTGTCGGGCCTGCGTCGACGCTTGTCCCGCCGGCGCACTCTGCGGAGACGGCAGTATGGACGCGCGCAAGTGTCTTTCTTATCTGACCATAGAACATCGCGGACCGCTGCCCGAAGAGGCGGGCGAGCAGATGGGCGCTTGCTTCTACGGCTGCGACCGTTGTGCGGAAGTTTGTCCGTGGAACCGTTTTGCCCACCCGACGCAGGAAGCCGCCTTTGCGCCTTCAGCGGAATTGCTCCGAATGAAGACCGAGGATTGGCGGGCGCTGGACGTAGAAACATACCGCCGCCTATTCAAAGGATCGGCCGTTAAAAGAGCCAAATATGAAGGACTGAAAAGGAATATCGACGCCTGGAAGCCTTAAACATTCCAAAAAACACAGAAAAATCGGCCCTTTTGCGTAACTTTCACCCTGCTTTAAACGTTATACCTCATAAGAACCAATAAAAACCAACGATAACGATATGAACAAAGGATCTCTTTTTGCACTGCTCCTTTGCGGAGCGCTCCTAACGACGGGTTGTGCAAGCAAAAAACAACTGGAAACACTACGAAATGAGAATACGGCGCTGCGCCAAGCTAACGAGGAGGGCCGTATCCAATTGGCCGAATGCAACGCAAATTCAAATAATCTACGCAACCGACTCTCAGATGAGCAACGCCGAATAGACGATCTCAGGAAAGATTATCAACGCCTACAAGGCTCACTCGACAAATCGCTGCAGCAGAACTCGCAGGGAAGCGTCAATATCTCCAAACTGGTAGATGAAATCAACGCGTCGAATAGATTCATTAAGCAACTGGTAGAGGCGAAATCGAAGTCAGACTCTTTGAATATGGTGCTCACCAACAATCTCACACGCTCATTGAGCAATGACGAGTTGAGAGAAGTCGATGTTAAGGTGCTCAAAGGCGTAGTCTACATTTCGCTGGCCGATAATATGCTCTACAAATCGGGCAGCTACGAGATCAATAGTCGCGCCAAAGAGACGCTAAGCAAGATTGCGAAGATCATAAAAGACTATCGTGACTACGATGTCTTGGTCGAAGGCAACACTGATCCTGTGCCCATTACGCGTACAAACATTCGCAACAACTGGGACTTGTCGTGTCTGCGCGCTTCGAGCGTCGTGCAGGCCTTGCAAAACGATTATGGCGTAAACCCCGCACGCTTGACGGCCGCCGGACGTGGAGAATACAACCCCGTAACGACGAACGAAACGGAAGTGGGCAAACAGCGCAACCGCCGCACGCAGATCATCATCACGCCAAAGTTGGATCAATTTATGGACTTGATTGACAAAGCGCCGGAGACGGAGAACAACAAATAAAATACACAACACATACTACCCATTTGTTGAAAGAATGGCGGCAATCTCATAAGCGCGCTCACCACGCTTCTCAGAGTTGCCGCCATATTTTGTGCACATCGCTTCCGCGCCGCATTTTGCGGCGCGGAAGCATCATTTATAGCCCATAGGAAACCGAGGCGGCGAGGATCCTAAAACGTTAAAAACCCGTCGCAATGCTTTTTTAAAGTCAAAAAAGTATTGTGGAATCAAAATTACGCCCTATTTTTGCGAGGCAAATATGTTATTCCAACTGATTCTAATCTAAATTGTCTAAAAATGAAAAGGATTTTACTCGCACTGGCTCTTGTGCTGAGTTGCTTTTGTAGCATTCAAGCACAATTGTTACAGCCAACTGTGGACGCTCCTTTTGTAAAGGTTCTTACACCGACAACAAAAGGCACAATCAAACCCGGCACCAACCAAGTTTGGTGGGGCTATTATACCGACGGGATGCTGCGTGATGCTATCGGAACGCAGGTCGCCGAAACGGTAGAGCAAGCCATCTTCATCAAAGGCAACGACCCCTTTATGGCCGGCAAGAAGATCCAGGCTATCCGCTTCTTCATCCGCTCACTCAAGGACGTTTCTGAAGTTCGCGTATGGCTCGCTAAGCCCAACGCTTCAGGACTGCCGCCCGCCAACACAAAACAGGCTGACGTGTCTGTCACTTGCGACCTTACGAAATTGCAAGCCGGCGATCAAGATCAAAAACATCTGGGTATTGCAAACGACATTGCTCTGACGCAGCCCTTTGAGGTTCCGGTTGAAGGCGTATTCGTCGGCGTTACTTTCGAGATCGAAGCGATCAATGATCCGATCAATGCCTCGCCCATCGTAACGACCGGCAGTGGCACAGACGTTGACAATTCGCTCTGGGTACGCACGGGTGCTCGCATACCAAACTGGACCGACGCAGCCAATAAAGGCTTCGGCCGTGCAGCAATACAGGTCTTGAGTGAAGGTGCTATTCCTGAATACGCGCTCGATACAAAAGACTTCGACCCGGTATATATGAAGCCGGGCAAACGCACGATCGTCCCCGTAACGGCAATGATGGCCGGCACAAAGCAGATAAACAGCTTGGCCTTTACGATGAAAGTGGGCAACCGCGAACCATCGCAAGAGCAAACAGTAAATCTACCTCAACCGCTCACCTTGTTTGGTCAGGAATTGCAATTAAATATTCCCGTCAATGCGCCTACGCAGAGCGGCGAATATCCCGTAGAAGTAACCATCACGAAGGTTAACGGAGAAGCCAATGGTTCTATCCACCCCACGGGCAAAGGTGCCTTTGTCGTGCTGGAGAAAGAGATTGTGCGCAACGTTGTCGTAGAAGAATACACAGGCACAGGCTGTGGCTACTGCCCACGCGGCATTGCCGGAATGATGAAACTGCGCGATACTTTCGGCGACCGCTTTATCGGCATCGGCATCCACCGCTACAACCAAAGCGACCCGATGTTTATCACAAAATATGAACGCTTAGCTTGGGAAGGCGCACCCAAGTGTATGCTTGATCGCGGCGATCAGATCGACCCCTTCAAGGGCTCCGGCGAAAGCATTACGAAAGACTTCCAAGAGGAGATGGAGCGCACTTCGGCTATCGATGTAAGTGTATCCGGCGTCTTGGATGATGCAAAAACCCACGTTTATGCCACGGCTAACATCAATCCGCTCGTTAGCGGCAACTTCAAGTTGGCTTATGTTTTGGTAGCTGATGAGGTTTTCTGCCCGAAAGACAACTGGCGCCAAATGAACTACTACTCTGCACGCCGCAGAGAAACGCAGCCTGAAGAGATGGCGCAATTCTGCATGGGCGGTGCGCAGGGCACGAAACTCTTTGAATGGCACTACGATGACGTAGCGATCAGCAGTTCTTACGACAACAACGGCAAGAACCAAGTGCAGATCGACGCGCTCGAAGCCGGCAAGACCTTGAAGCACTCCTTCACGATCGATATGCCGACAGATGAGGAACTACTCTCTGCCGTACAAACGAACAAACTCTACGTGGTGGCAATGGTCATCGCCCCCGACGGCCGCATTGAGAATGCAGCGAAGTCGCACGTAACGCCGATCGCAGGCATCCACGATATTGAAAGTTCGCAGAAGCTCACAGAAGTAGCGCGCTACACGATCGATGGCCGCCGTATCAGTCAGCCGCAAAAGGGCGTAAACATCGTGAAACTCTCAGATGGCACAACCTTCAAGGTATTGGTAAAATAAACCGACGAGGCCCAAGGCCTGTTTAACATACCGCGCCGGCAATGAGAAACCAAATCTCATTGCCGGCGCTTTTTATTGTGTGCAATCTAAAATTGCATCGTGCGGCATGTAGTGCCCAATTTTTCAAATAATAGTCCGTCTCACACAGCACACGGCTTGAACCCCATCAAGCCTTCATCGCGACTAAGCACCGACAACCGCTACCCTTTTCCCTTAACCAAGATTTTCTGACGGCTCGTGCCCACATTGCGAACCTTACCGGCAGCCTCAAGTGCTTGTACCAGTCGATAAGCCACAGGCCTCGACAGATGGAGCGCCGCGCGAAGGTCACGCACAAGGATGAAAGCAGAAGCGGCAAACAATTGGTCGAGCGCAGCAGCCACTTCTGCCGGTTGAGGCGCGGCATAAGGTGTTCGCCGATAAGTAGCATTTTCAAAATCAATGCCGTGCAAGGCTTTCAGCAATTCCTTTTCGGGACGAAATTTAACGGTGCGCACGTGCGGATTACGCAGGCGAAAGCGCCCCGTCTTCGGATCTTCGCAAACCTCTCCTTTAACGGCAATCGAAAAATAGCCCAACCCGGGCAGATGAACCCGATAGCCGCTCCCCAGCTGATCGACCATTTCCGACCGCAGTGCATCAAGCGCCGCAGTGAGGTCAGCAGAAGTCAGCGACGAAGCCTTTTCAATGTGCTGCCCCATCCTATCCATTTCGGCCGTGTCATAGGAATCTACGACCACTCGCATCTTTGCATCATTAGCGACTCTACCCTTTGATTTCAATAGTTTGTAAGAAACTGTCATAAGCTTTTGTTGTTTTTCGTTATGGTAAAAGTAAACTTGTCTTTCATGGTTATACATCGTCTTACGCGTAGCGTAGCAAACGCCGCGCCTATAAGGCCTCGCCGCACTTCCGCTTATCCAATTAAAGCGCCGCCATAGCCTTTTTTCAGTCTCAACGCGCAGAGACCTCCGCCTCAACCTGCAGAGACCACAGTCTCAACTCGCAGAGACCTCTGCCTCAACCCGCAGAGACAACGACTAAGATAGTGCAAAGATAAGCATAAATAAGCAAACTGCGAGAACAGCTTAGCAGCCACATCATATTTCTAATAGCATCTTTAAGATGTGAACGATAACGCTATCAACAAACTTAAGGATTGATTGTTCCTTAATAATAATCCCATACATTCATAATAAAACACTCCAAACTTTGATCTTATCACACTGCTTTTCACTTCGTATCCATAGTTCGAAAGCTAAACAAAAGATGCTCAAACACTTGCACGTTTATTTATTTATATATACCTTTGCACCTACTTTTAGGGGCTTAGGCCGACCGGAAGTATTCATCTTATTAAAAATGAGCAGATAAAGCTCCTTGGTGATTGAAAAAGTTAGTTATAAGAAAGAAGCATGGCAATAGCAAGTACAACCAAGACCGGCTATCTCAAAGTAGAAACCAGCTACTTTGAGCGCTACCGCATGCTTGAAGTCGAACTAAAAAGATGTGTAGAATAAAGAAGACGGCCGCTTTCGAATATATCGTAACTAAGCTGATAGGCTTAGACCTGAAAAAAGAGAATCTGGCGGCTATGGACCCTACAAAGAGAAAAGAACTCAACGAGAAGCTTTCAGAGTACCCTATGACGCGTTATATGGAGCTCCTCTACTTTCTATGCCTGACAGACACGCAAAGAGAGAAAGACGAACAAGATTCAAACAACACATTTATCAGTTGGGACAATCTAAAAACAACCGCTACGCTTCTTAATGTGTTTGACAATTTTGTTGCATATGAAGACGGGCCTGTAGAGATTGATATCTTCGAAAACCGTCGCAATGAGGGAATGTTCTCCCTATTTACTTTTGAGA
>ERZ1674049.32-NODE-32-length-41073-cov-8.794871_pt1 | contig 41073 bp, 58 predicted proteins | sample MGYA00581127_ERZ1674049 | MGnify/ENA primary metagenome ERZ1674049 (study PRJEB41354, sample SAMEA4873323) | human saliva metagenome | biome: human-associated habitat [ENVO:00009003]; feature: mouth environment [ENVO:08000002]; material: saliva material...
CCCGCCCCTAAGCCCTCCCCCTCTGATGAGCCACAGTCTGTGCCGTCCCCTAAGCCGTCTGAGACCGTGAAGCCCTCTCCTGCTCCGTCTGCGACCCCTATGGCTGTCGAGTCGATGAACAAGCCAACCGTTCAGAACCAGAAGAAGGACAAGCTCGCTAAGACGGGCGCTGACTTCCAAACCTTTGTCGTGATCGGCATTGTCGGTGGTTTGGCCGGTGCTGCTGCTCTCACAGTTTCGTGGTGCGCCGGTCGCCGTGGACGTGACCACATCTGAGTGCTACACTGAGCACACCTTCCTAACAGGGTAAAGCGCCAGTGCTTTCGAGTGCTGGCGCTTTACCTTACCCACAATGCTAAGCGATACTCGTCACATCAGTTTAGCTTGTACTCCGTATAAAAACGTATTAACATAGACTGCGTAGAAAGGAGGACACATGACAGACCCTAGTAAGGTTGTGGAAACGTGGCTCAAGAAAGTTGGCCGCACTAGCTTTAGTTACTCTGATAGAGTCTTTCACCAACCGGAAAGCGTCAAGAAGTTCAACCCTGTTAAACTGGACTCAACAGTAGAAAAGCTCATCGACAGCATCTACAAATGGTGCGACGGTGAAATAAAGACAAAGCCGCGATTCAATGATGTCGTCATATGCCTGAGTCAGTACGTGAGCCGGAACAACAACTACGCGAACAAGCTCGTTCCACACGTACCTGATCTTAAAGACTTGAATTACATCTGGGACAAAGAATCACGTATCGGTGTCACAAGCGGCGACCCAGTAACATGCATGGGCATTAACCGCGAACTCATCAACAAGTGGTATAACACCTACAAAGACCTAGAAACTGACTTTGGTCAACTAGCTGACGAAGTTATCTCAGACTGTGTTGTAGCGCCAAGCACCCTGAAGTTTGCTAAAGCTGCTGCACTCATGGTTGTACTCAACGAAAGGAGAAAATGATGCGACCACAACGACAGCACCACAACGATGCTGGTTTTGACCTGTCCACGAAGATGCCTGTCATCATCTACCCAGGTGAGGTTATCTATGTGGCGACAGGCTACTACCCTGATAAGCACGACATCCCTGATGGGTCTGTTGGTCTCGTCTTTGCACGTTCGTCACTGAGCAAGAAGGGGCTGATTCTCGCTAATGGTGTTGGTGTCATCGACGCTGGCTACGAGGGTGAAGTTCTTGTTCCACTGTGGAACATGAGCAAGGACACCCCTGTCGTGCTGGAAGAGCATGAGCGTATCGCTCAGATTGTTATTGTCAAGCTAGAGGGCGCATCTGCCCTCTACGCACAGCCACCTGTCCAAGCCGGTGAGCGTGGCGAGGGTGGCTTCGGTTCAACCGGAAAGGCCAATTGAGAATGATTATCGTTTACTCCAAGCCCAACTGCCCGCAGTGTACGGCAACGTACCGCAAGCTGAAGGCACTGGGACTGCCCTTCAATAGCTTCGACGTGACAGAAGATGCCGCTGCTGCAGCATTTGTACGAGCGCTGGGTTATTCCCAGGCCCCTGTCGTCGTTGTTCGTGAGGGTGAAGATCAACATCTTAAGGAACACTGGTCCGGTTTTCGACCGGACCTACTGAAGAAGTATGAGGTGAAAGAATGAAAATTACCGACCCTGTGAAGCTCGAAGAGGCACGCGCCCGCATGGCTAAGGCCCGCGCATCTCGCGGCCCTGAAAAGTACCCCCGGGATGTCGAAACACGGCTTGATTTTGTTCGACAGCTCGTGATTAAGCAGTTCAAGGACGCGGGCCTGTCGATCACTAACGATGGAAAGCTGCTCGGAGGGTCTTCTGCGCAGTATTACCGCTCTAAGTTGGTGAATGGTAGCCTAACGATCAAGGACATGATCATGCTGGGTGACTACATGCCAATTGACTGGACTCTCATTCTCAAGTCGATTCGACAGCCAAAGGACGTTTTGCGTCCAATGGATGATGAAGCGGCAACTATCAACATGGAGTTTGCTGAGCCTGGTGATAACCCGTTTGCTGACTATTTTGTTGATGTGGACGGTGTGTGATGGAAGAAATTAGCTTGCGTGATTTTGGTAAGGGCCTGAGAAGGGAGATTCCTAGTATTGGCTCTACGAAGGTCATTAGGTTTCTGCGCCGTGAAGGATACCTGAAGAAGGGTCGACATATTAGCGAGCCTACGGAAAAGGCCAAAGGACTGCTTGGTATCTGGCGTGTCTATAAGAACGGTAGAAACTCGTATCCCCAGGTGTATGTCACGAAAGAGGGTGTCCGCGTGTTCACTGATATGATTATTTCCGAGTATGAGGACTTCGGTCCTTGGGAGATTAGGAGAAGTTATAGTGACTGACTGGCATAATCTGATCGCTGATTACAACCTGTGGATTGATAATTTCGATGAGGGGCGTAGTCGAGCACTTGACCGTGTTATCGTCCACCATAACGCTGGCAAGGCTATGCCGCATGGTGGTGTCCTTGCAGCGTTTAACAATAATGGCACGTCTGCGCACTACAACGTGGACATTGACGGCAGCACCGCGCAGTTCGTCCACGACAAGGACACGGCCTGGCACTGTCCAGGCGTTAACTCGTGTTCGATTGGCATTGAGCACGCTAACTCTACTGGCGCTGAGGGTGGCTGGGACATTGGTGAAGCGACGCTTGATGCCGGTGCGCACCTGACTGCGGCTCTGTGTCGTGCGTATGGTCTGGGCCGTCCACAGTGGCGTGTCAACGTGTTCCCCCACAGCGACTTCTACTCCACGATGTGCCCTGGCTCGCTGCGTGACACGTATGCAAACGAGTACATCGAGAAGGCGCAGCAGTACTACGACAACCTTGATGCTGATCTGTCGGCTAAGGAAGGCTGGGTGTCGCAGAATGGTGGTTGGTGGTACCGCACTGAAGACGGTGGCTGGGAGACCGGCTGGTTCCCCGTGGGCGACAAGTGGTTCTATGCCAACGAGAAGGGTTGGTTGCAGGCTGGTTGGCAGCATATCGACGGCCACTGGTACTTCCTGCACGATATGCACGATTCGCGCTACGGTGAGATGGAGACTGGCTGGCAGAAGATCGGTGAAAACTGGTTCCTCCTGAACGACAAGGGCCAGATGCAGACCGGCTGGCAGCTCGTCAAGGGCAAGTGGTACTTCCTTGAGGAAAACGGCGCTATGTGTACTGGCTGGCTGTCGTACAAGGGCAGCGATTACTTCCTTACCAAGGACGGCTCTATGGCTGTCGGCCTCGCTCAGACGCGCCTTGACGGTGTGTGCTCGATTTTCGGTGAGGACGGCAAGCTGCTTGTCGGTAAGCTGGTTGTCGAACAGGACGCTGACGGCATCGTGAAGCTGGTAGAATCTAAGTAACTTCGATTTAGGAGGAACTTGGACATGGAGAATAACGTTCTCACCACTGACCGCACCAAGTGGACCGCGCTGACCCCTGAGCGCCGCAAGGCGATCTATGGTGTTGTTGCAGCTTTGCTGGCTGTCGGTATTGCTTACGGTGTTGTCGCGCCTGAGCAGTCTGCTCAGTGGCTTGACGTGCTGGATAAGGTCTTGGGCTTGCTTGCCCTGGTTCTTGCAGCTGTTCACACGGGTGGTGTTTATACGGCTCCGTCGTATGGCACTCCTGACGCTGAGTGACACAATTACAGAAAACCCCCTTGCTGATGTCAGTGAGGGGGTTTTCGCTATAATGGCCTCATGAAGAAGTTGCTGAGGTCTATGAGCGAGCCGAGGTCGGTAACTGCCGTGATGGTAGTTATCTACACGGCTATCACTATTACTGGTATTGGGTTCTTGACGAGTGCTGCGGCGCTACCGTGGGTTGTTATCTTTGCAGGTGTTCTCATGCTCGTCTCGGGTGTTTTGGGCGCGCCATCCGCATGGCTCGGTTCTTGGTGGTTGGAAGGCCCTGCAGCTCTTGTCGCCGTAGTTGGCATCATGCTCGTGTCGATTAACGAACTGGTCCTGACCACGGCACATGTTCGCTGGCCGCTCCATGTTATTATTTTGTCAGTAATCATTGCATTGTTTTTCTTTGCGCGTGCTCTGCGTGTGTGGCCGTATTCGTATCGCCCCGGAGTTCTGCCGAAGAGCAAGCTGGAAGAGGCAGAAGAACGGTATCATAAGACAAGGGAAGAATACTTGTCAACCGTTAGTGAGTAACAAGGAGTTAGCGTATGAACACGGCACTGGTGGGCCTCGGTTGCTCTGCCGTAACCCTTGTTATCAAGGCTATTATTGATTTGTGCATTGATCGTTACAAGAAGGCTCAAGAGACTCAGGAAGCACGTGATGATCTTGAAGCTGATTTGCGTACTCAGGCGTTCTTGTGGAAGGAACACGCTTACGCGGTGCGTGTTGCGGCTTTGCAGGCCGGTGTGAAGGTGGAAGAGCTGCCTTCTGTTCCGAAGGAGGATTAATTGCTGTTTGCCTGGTTCTTGTTTGGTCTCGCTGCTGGCCTGGTTGTCGGTGTTGCGGGTACTTACATGTACTTGGATAAGAAGTTTCAGAAGTCAGTGGAAGAGGTGCTAAATGAGTTCTCAGAACGACTCGCGCAGTTTGCTGACGAGTGATGACCCAGAGCTGCGAGGTAAGCGCGACATGGCTTTGTCGCTGCTGAAACGTGGCACGGAGCGTAACAAGATCATCTCTGCGACAGGCTTCACATCTGAAGAGCTGTTCGTTATTGAGCAGTCCTACTACGACAGCAGACAGGAGTTGTCGCCCCGTAATATGCGTATTAAGCAGCTTGACCGGCTTGATGCGCTTGTTGACATGGCCTACTCGCAGATCGAGATGTTCGGTCTGTCTGACGAGAAGGGCAACTGGGGCCAGAACCTTCAAGCTGTTCTTGCTGTCTTGCGTGAAATCTCTGAGGTCGCTAATCTCAAGCGTCAGACTGTGACTCATGAGATTCGTGTGATCGAAGAGAAGCAGGTGGCTATCATGATGTCGTTTACCAATCAGGTGTTGGAAGAGTACACGGCGCTCGTGTATCCGCATCTGTCGGCTAAGGCGAAGAAGGCTTTGGAGACGAACAAGGCTGATTGGTTCTCTCAGGCTGTGAATAAGCCCGCCGCGTTGCTTGAAGCTACTGTCGAGATGGAGGGTGACTGATGCTGCCTTTTGGGGCTGTCGCTAAGAAGTTTTCTGATGCCCAGCGTCTTGAAGTGTGGCGTAACAACCCCGCCAAGTGGGCTGAAGACCACGGCCTATTCATGTGGTCTAAGCAGCGTGAAGTTTCACAGTCTGTTGTCGAGCATCAGAAAACCCTTGTGGTTACCTCCAACGGCTGTGGCAAGAGCTATCTGTCAGCAACCCTTGTCAACTGGTGGGTAGCCACCCACCCTGTCGATGACACGACAGTCGTCACGACGGCAACAAACTGGAAGCAGGTCCGCAACGTCCTGTGGAAGGAAATACCCCGCGTCAAGGCAGTTGCAGGCATTGATGGCAAGGTTAACGCCGATGCGACATGGAAGATGGGAGACCGACAAGACCCTATCGCTTTCGGTATGAAGCCAGACGATAAGGACGAGTCGGGTTTTCAGGGTGTCCACGACCAGTACGTCCTAGTGATTATGGATGAGGCTGGCGGTATCTCCAAGGAAATCTTCACCGCTGCTGACGCTATCACGACCAATAAGTACGCTCGCATCCTGGCTATCGCTAACCCTAACGACCCCTCATGCTACATGGCCGAGGTCTACAAGCGGGAAATGCGCCTGAAGCCAGAAGAGCGCTCCTGGAACATCATCCAGTTCGGTGCATATGACACACCTAATTTCACGGGTGAAGTCGTACCTGTCGAGGTTGCGACTCGTCTTGTGCAGGTTGACTGGGTTGAGGCACGTAAGAAGGAATGGGGCGAGGATGACCCGCGTTTCGTCGCACGTGTTCTCGGTGAGTTCCCCGATGTGTCGGATGATGGTCTGTTCAACATGGGTCGCGTCATGCAGTCGATGGAGGCATACGACACCTCGGAGCCGGACGAGGGTATGCCGATTATCCTCGGCGTTGACGTTGCCCGTTATGGTTCCGACAGCTCGGTGGTTGTGTCGAACCAGGGTGGGTACATCCGTATTCATGGGCGTTACCAGGGCTTGAACGGTCCTGAGCTTGCTCGTAAGGTTGGTGAACTGGCAACCGAGCTGGGGGCTGTCGAGATTCGTATTGACGCGATTGGTGTTGGTGCATCCGTTCTTGATAGTATCTACAATTTCGTGCCTGCTGACATTTCTGTCATAGGTATTCATGGTAACGCGAAGTCTGGGGATAGCACGAAATGGTACAACTATCGCGCTGCTATGTACGATCAGTTCGCTAAGGCTGTCGCTGATGGTCGTGTCTTCCTGCCGGATGATGATGAGCTGCATAACGAGATTGCTTCGATTAAGTACGAGTATCGCGGGTCAGCAATGCTTATCAAATCGAAGGAAAATATGCGTAAGTGTGGCATTAAGTCGCCTGACATTCTTGATGCTGTCATTTATGCGTACCAGAATATCGGAGCCATTATGGCCGGTGATTCAGAAGGCCAGTATTATTCGCCGGATGATCTGCTCGAAGAAGATGACCTCTTGGACTTCATGTTCGAGGAAGAGTTGTCTGTATTTCTAGCATGATAGGATAATTTACATGAAGTATGAGCAGACATTTCAAGAAGCGCTGGGTGCGTTTTCTGATTCCCTAGCGCGTCTCAAGCGTGAAGATGTGGGCTGGTTGCCTTTGTCTGCTGTCGAAGGCCCTGATTCTCTGATTACTCTTGATGTGATTAGGGACCATTCGGCCCGTGCACGTCGTTTGGCTACTCTTAACCCTATTGTGAAGCGTGGCCTGGTTGTGCGTAACGCTTACATGTGGGGCGACCCGGTTGTTTACAAGGGTTCTACTGGTCCTTCTCGTAAGGTGATCGAAGAGAACACGAAGGCTTGTTTCAGTGTGCAGGCGCGTGTTCGTGATGAGCAGTCTTTCAATACAGATGGTTGCGTCATTTACTTGATAGACAAGGCAACGAAGACTGTTACACCTGTTCCACTCATGCGTCTTGCAGGAGTGGCTACTGATGATGCGACAGGTGATGTCGTTGCTGTGCTCATTAACCCTGTCGTAAGTGGTGAGCCTCAGTGGTACATGCTGTGGGACCGTGTGGGCGTGAAGATCACCAAGTCTAACTACAAGGTGAACAAGCGTTTGACGGTTGTGTACGCGACCGTGAACCGTCTTGCTGCTGAACAGTACGGCAAGCCTGATCTCATGAGCGCTATGTCGTATGCGCAGAAGTACAAGGAACATCTTGAGGTTGCGCACTTCTTGGAGAAGTCCTTGGCAAAGCTGGCCTTTAAGGTAACGAGTGTCAATTCTAAGCAGCAACAGGCCGTTCAGCAGCATATGGCTGGTCCTGGTGTCGGTGCCACGGCGAACATTGGTGCTGGGCAGGATATTCAGGCGATTAACAAGGCTGGGGCTGGCATTGATTTCTCGGCTGGCACGCCTCTTGCGGCTATGGTGTCGGCTGCGCTTGACATCCCCTTGTCGGTGTTGCTGACTGATGGTTCTGCTGGTGGCCGACAGGGCGCTGAGACTGCTCTTGAAGACCCGACGTTTAAGGCGCTGGAATTGCGTCGTCAGTTGCATATCGACATGCTGAATGAGATTGCTGCGGCTCTCGGCATTAAGGTGCAGATCGAGTACGGTTCGATCAACAATGACCAGACGCACCGACGTATTCAGTCTTTGACACTTGCGTATCAGAATGGTGCGTTGCATCAGATTGAGATGCGTTCGGGTGTGTTGCAGCTCTTGAAGATTGCTGGTTCTTTGCCATTGGAAGACTTGCCTGACCTGCCTGAAGAGGGCGAGGACGAGGAAGACACTACAAAGAGTGATGACACTGAAGACGGGCGCGCAACAGGTGTCGGGCCAATGTCTGATGGAACGAACGACAACCGAGATAGGGGGACTGATGCTTAAGTTGCATGAGTCAACGGCGGCTGTCGGTACTGAGTCTCTTGGTGAGGGTAAGTACCGCATCCGTATTATCGTGCCGGGCCAGGGTTCTAGCGGTATTTACACTGCCGAGAACTTGGCTGAGTCTGCGCCTTTGTTTAAGGCGGGCACGGAAATGTTTATCGACCATCCAACCGAGACTGAGGAATGGGAGCGCCCGGAGCGTTCTATTCGTGACTATGCTGGCGTGTTTTTGGAAGACGCGACGATTGGTGAGGATGGGGCACTCTACACTGTGTGTAAGGTGTTTTCTGGGGTGAATGAGCTTATCAAGGATAAGTGGGAGCATATTGGTGTTTCCATCAATGCTTGGTGCAACGAGCCAATTGCGGAAACAGGTGTTGTTCCTGTTTTTGCTGGCGTTAGGTCGGTTGACTTTGTTACCGCGCCTGGTGCGGGTGGTGGCATTGTTGATCTGCTAGAATCAAATAGGAACAACTCTATTACTAAGGAGGGAACTGTGGACGAAAAGCTGCTTGAGTCCAAGTTCGATGAGCTGAAGGGTGAGTTTGCTTCTCTTATTGAAGCCCTTGCCTCTAATCTGGAATCTGCTGTGGCTTCTCTTCAAGAGGCCAAGGTGGAGGAACCTGCTGAGAAGGTCGAAGAGGCATCTGTCGATGTTGATTCTGTCCTTGAGGCTGGTAAGAAGATTGCTGAGTCCGGTTTGCCGGAGGCGGCTGTCGCGCGTGTTCGTGAGGCTGTGAAGAAGGGCGCGGATGTCGATTCTGCGCTTGAGGCTGAGCGGGCGTATCTCAAGGAGGCTGTCGCTGCGACTGCCACCCCCGTTGTTGACGAGTCTGCCGGGGTTTCCTTGAAGGAGTCCTACGATAAGATTGGTTGGAAGTAATCATGGCAGGTATCAAGAAGTTCCCTCTGACGGGTAACAAGGATAACCAGATTTTCGAGTACAGCGATACGCTGTCTCTGGAGATTGATGATGCGCAGAAGCACCTGAAGGCCGGTGACGCGGTTGTCGTCAACAAGGAGGCTGGCATTGCTGGCATCCTGATGTCGGATGTCGCTCCGGCTGAGGAAAAGACTGATTACGTGACTGCTGCCGAGGCTTTGACTAAGCCTACGTACGGTCTGAACCGTGCTCGGCACGCCTCGGTTCGCGTGAAGGGTGGCGTGTTCGCTCTCAAGGTTGATGGTTCTGCTCCGTCGCCGTTCAAGCCTGGCGCGCTTGTTTACCTGAAGACTGCGACTGCCGGTGCCAAGCCTACTGTCACCTTCACCAAGGCGGGCGCTGATGTTGTGCTCGGCTGGGTGAAGGAGACTTACGCTACCGCCAGTACGGATCGCGTCTACCAGGTTGTTCTCGATACTCGTCCCCTGTCCTGAAAGGTTTAACTAATGTTGATCAATGAAAAGGACCAGCTTGAGTTCAACAAGCTGCTCGAAGGTGCCTTCAAGGGCGACAAGATCGCTCAGGCTAAGCTGAAGGAGGCTGTCACCACCGATAGCCTCGCGCCGACCATGTTCGTTAACGCCGCTAACGTGCAATTTGTCCGCGCTTACAACGAGTACGACTCGATTTGGCCCCGCATTGCGGAGAAGGTTCTTCTCAACGACTTCCGTCCTGCTGCCTACCTGTCGCTGAACTCGGACATTGCGTCGATGCCTATCGACAACGGTGGTTTCTCGCCCATCCAGGACACGCTGCCCGCGATTCCTGAGTTGACCCCTTACCCGACTCTCACGTACACCGGCAACGGTCGTTTCGTTGAGGTTGGCAAGCATGGTGCGCGCCTTCAGTTCAGCTTCGAGGCAATCGTCAATGACGATTGGAACACGATTGAGAAGCTGCCGACTGACGCTGGCCGTCTTGCGGCTCGTACCGAGGACCTTTTGGTCCTCATGACCTTGTTCAACCCCCGGTACAAGGCCATCAAGACCGAGCTGGATCGTCAGCTTGACCTGTCGAAGGTTCCTGCTGAGTTCAAGGGCGAGGCTGTTGCCGGTAGTAACGGCAAGGATGCGCGTATTTCCTACGGTGCTATCACTGCTGCCCGTTGGCAGGCTCTTAATACCAAGTCTGAGTCCGGTCGCACTGTCACCGTTCCAGGTGGTTTCGCGCTGGTTTGCTCGCCTGCTCAGGCTCAGCTTGCGCGTGAGATTCTTGCTATCCGCGAGATTCGCACGACTAATGGCAAGACGACCACGATCAGCACCAACACGCTGACCGACATTGAGGTTGTCGAGTCTGATCTCATTGGCACCATTGTTGGTAACGACGCTTGGGCGCTTGTCCCCAAGGGTGGTAAGGCTGGCGATAAGACCACTATCGTTAAGACCTCCATGCGTGGCCGTGAGACCCCGGAGCTTCGCGCTCACAACGCGACTGGTACGATGCTCGGCGGCGGCGCTGTCGATTACCGTGAAGGTTCTTTCGACAATGACGACGTGGAGATTCGCGTTCGTCAGATCGCGGGCGCTGGCCTGCTGAACCTTGATGGTGTCGTCCTGTCTGCCGGTGGTCAGGCAGCTGATTACCTGTGATCAGTTAGCTGATTAAGCAATACCCCTGTGGCCTTTTGGTCACGGGGGTATTGCTATACTGGTTTCATGAGTGATATTGATTTTTCTTCGCCTGTGGGGCAGGTGCGTGTTCTTATTCCTGATTTGCGTAAGTTGGAGGACTTGCGTGATTTGAGGAATGAGCCGCGTTATCTTTTCACGGATGAAGAGATTGAGGCTTTGCTCGCTGTTAACAGCGGTAACATTAAGTTAGCAGCCGCTGATGCGTGTGACGCTATTGGCATGGATAAGGCTTTGCAGCTGCTTGTCTTGAAGACTGACGACAAGCAGACGGACGGCGCTAAGCTGCTGTCTGCGATTGTCGGTCGTGCTCGTCAGTTGCGTGCGTCTGCTCGTGAAGACGAGGTGAATAACCTTTGCTTTGATGTTGTGCAGCCAACGTTTGAGCCTGTGGATTGGGCGGTGAACTTCTAATGGGCTTGTCTATTGACCCGAATATTCATCCTTTGTTCATGTGTGCCTCGTATTATCCGTTGCAGTTATTGGCTAATACGAAGGTGAGCATTTTCAAGGAGCCAGACACAGTAGCATATGACTGGTCTGATGAGGCTGGTTTGTCGCTTGAGTACAACAATCCTGTGTGGAAGGGTTGGGCGAACATTACGCCTAACGTTGACTGGCGTGCTCGCAACCGTGAGTGGGCTGGTACAGTCACAGGTGTTCATGCGTATCGTGTGCAGCTTTTGCACATCGACAAGAACGAGGTTTTTTCACGTGATTTGTGGGGCAACCCTGATGTGCGTGTGTCGTTTGCTGAGGGTATGCGTGTCCAGGTAGAGGAAATGCCGACCGACCAGCGTGTTGCTGGGTTGAAGCTGGTTGTGCGTAACGCTCAGGTTGATACGCTGAACTGGCAGGTGACTCTTTTGTGTGATGTGGCAACGAGGGAGACTGCTAATGACTAGAACGAAAAAGACTGTCCGGTATGATGGTCGTGTTGCTGGTATTAAGGTGACTGTCGATACTGACAGGTACGGTGTTGCAGCTAAGGCGAAGAAGAAGATTATTGATGCTGCTTGGAAGAAGGTTGACGCTGCGGCTAAGGCTGCTGCTGTCGCTTCTACTGAGTATGGTCGTGCTTTGATTGCGACAGACCCGCGTCGTGTTGATACTGGCTATATGCGTGATGCTTTCCGTGTTGATGCGTCTAAGGGCGGTAAGGTTGTCGAGATCGGTTGGCATCGTTGGGACCGTGCTAAGCCGTACTATTCGTGGCAGGAGAACGGTACGTATAGTCAGCGCACTTCTGGTTATTTGCGTTCTGGTTTGCGTGGCAAGCCTACTGGCGGCGACAAGGGGAAGGGTATTACCCCGGCTAAGTACTTGCCTCGTGTGACGGCTGTGTTCCGCGAAGAGTTCTATGGGAGGCTGAAGTGACGGATAGGACCTTAGAGTTTGACGAGGCTTGTCTGGCTCTTTTGCGCACGATCAAGGATGTCGAGGTTTTCGATTCTTTTTCGCGTGACACGAAGGTGCCTCTCTATATTGTGTATCACGGCGGCGCTGAGATCAATCGTCAGTTGGACGAGTATGTGTCGTTGGGTGGTCATACTATGGATGTGTACGAGCATCCTTTCACGGTGGACGTGTACGCTGTGAATAAGAAACTTCTCAATCGGCTTGTGTCGGTTGTGAAAGAGAAGCTCATTGGTGCTGTGTTGGTTGAAGGGTCTAATGGGGTGAATATCGCTGCGTCGGTGGGTACTGATAGCGATTTCGATTCCACGTTGCGGCCTACGGTTTATCAGCACAGTATGAGTTTTTATGTCAACCTGGATAGGGGTGAGTGAATTGCGCGTGCGCAATGTTTTTACCAATATTGTCTGCGACAAGACTGAAGATGAGCTGGCTGTTCTGCCGGACATGTATGAGGTTGTCGATGACAATACGCCGATTACGCAAGCTAAGTGTTGCGGCGAGGATGATACCATTGAAGATGACGATATCGTTTCCCACAAGGAGGAAGACTGATGCCCAAGATGTTGTCGCCGAACACCACCATTTGGTGGGTTCCGGCTGATGCCATTACTTCGACTGCCGACCTGTTTAAGGCCACTACCTACACGGGTGGTACGCCGAAGGCGGTTGACATCAGCTGCGCGATTGCAGCTGGTATGACGCTCGGTGCGACGGACTCTGACACGGATGATTCGCGTACCATTTGTGATTCGGGTAACGCGAAGACCCCGACTATCGCTAACTATGAAGCCTCGCTCACATTCTTCCGTGAGGCTATCGCGGCTGGTCAAAAGGCGGCAGGTAACGCCTCCGTCTACGATAAGGCTTTCCAGTTGTTCAAGCGTGGCACGCTTGACGGCATTAAGGAGGGATATTTGATTCAGCGTATCGGTTTCCGACAGGGCACACCTGTCGAGGCCGGTATGGAGCTGTCGGCCTTTAAGGTCGTGCCGGACAACCCGAAGGACGAGCTCGGTGATGGGGATAAGCCCATCCAGTTCACCGTCCCGTTCCTGCCTCAAGGCTTTATGGAGTTGAATAAGGCTGTCGCTGCCTGATCAACTCTGCTAGAATACCCCTGTACCTCCGAGGTGCGGGGGTATTCTCATATCTGATTGGAGTAGACATGGCTTTCGAACTGTCTAGGATTATTTCGTCTATCAAGCCTACGGTTAAGGCTATCGACGTGCCCCTGAATACCCAGGATGCGGAGCGTTTCGCTCAGCTGGTCGAACTGGCCAAGACCGCGCAGATCGCTGAGGCACCGCTGTCTCGTTCGATTACCGACACTGCCCCCGGTGTCGAGCTTGAGGAAGAGCTTGAAAAGCTGCGCAAGCAGACGATCACTCTGCGTCTGCGCGCCCTGTCGAATAAGGAGCTGTACGTCCTGAAGCGCAAGGTCTGGGAAGACCCGTTCTTCTCCACGAAGAACAAGAATGAGGATGAGAAGGCAATCATCAGCATCGAGCGCGAAGATCGACTGATGGAGTACATCATTGCCCGCTCTTGTGTCGAAGTCATCGACAACGCCTCAGGCGAGTCGAAGAACGGTCTGTCGGATGACGAGGCTGCGGAGCTGCGAGGTCATCTGCCTGAGTTCTTGTGGCAGCAGATTTGCGCGACGTGGAATGATGCTCAGGAGCTTGGTGTTGTCGTGTCTGAGGCGATTTCTGATCCTACGTTTCGTGGGGACGGAGCTGAGCAAGCCGGAGAATCAGTGGATGATTCTTCTGCTGAAGACGGCGAGAGCGGAGAGTAAGCCGCCGACGCTATTCACGGGCGCTCATGGCATGTTTGCTCGCATGGTGCCTGTGTTTATTGGTGATGAGCTTGACTCGGAGCCGATAGATCAAACTGAATACACTAACTTGGATATTGCTTTGGCTGCTGGTTATCAATACTATCTTGATAGTTTGTGTAACAAGTGCGGTACGCCGCTCTGGTATGGTCGTAGTGAACATAGTGCGATTGAGTTCCATGTGGAGACTTCTACGTGTTATTCATGTGCTGAGTTGGATAGGCATCGAGAGCACGCGAAGGAAACCAAGCCAGGTGAAAGCACGTACACGGTGATGGGTACTGTTGAATACTCGGACGGTACGAAAGAGCCGTTGCCGTCCCCCTTTGAAGCGCTTGAGCAAGTTAGGTAGGAAAAGTCCCTGGTATCATTGAGGTGGTATCAGGGACTTTTCTTTTTAGGAGTTAAGGTGGCAGACGAGTCAATCAAGGTAGACATTGACGTTAACGCTGCTGGGGCAGACAAGGCGGCGCAGAGCATTGGTGCTCTGGAAAAGCAGATTGGTTCGCTTCAGAGTGCTGTCGCTACGCTGAAGTCCCCGTCTGGGCGTGGTGGTACGATTCTTGATTCTTTGCAGCTTGACAGCTCGAAGGTCAAGAACCTGAAGGACTCTGCGACAGCGCTGAAGTCGGTTGCGGATGCGCTTGGCTCGTTGAATAAGGCTGCTGGGGACGCGAGTAAGGCTGATCTTTCGGCGGGTGTCGATAAGGCTGTTTCGGCGTATCGACAGTTCATCCGTGAGACTCGCACGATGAACAACCTGAGTAAGGACCATATCGCTAAGCTGAGGGATACTGCCTCGGCTATGCGTGAGGTGGCTTCTGCGTCTAATGCTATGGCTGAGGCTGAGAATAAGGCGAAGAAGGCTCAGGCTCAGTTGAATCAGTCGCAGGCGCGTAAGACTGAGGCTCAGGCTGAAAAGTTGCGTGCGCAGGCTTCGGTGAAGCGTGAGGATAACGCGCTGCCGTTGCAGAAGCAGAAGGGGAAGGATGAGCGTAGCCTTGTGCGGGCGAAGGGCGCTGAGGCTACCCGTCTTGCTGAGATTCAAGCGCTCACCGCTTTGGAGCAGGCTGAGATCAAGGCTGCTGCAACGACGGCTTCTGCCGAGTCTAAGCGTGAAGCTGCTGTCGCTAGTGCGTCGGCGCGTATTGGTGCTGCTCGTGAGGCTGAGCTTGCACGTACTGAGCGTGCTCGTATTCGTGAGGAAGAGCTGACTAAGCGTCAGGCTATTCGCTCGGATGCTAGTACCGCACGCAATAACGCTCGCGCGAGTGAAAAGGCGATTGAAAACGTCCGATATGCTGCACGCGACATGGCCGTGTACTACGGCGCGATCACAGCTGGTATTGGTCGTGTGGTGTCGTCTGCTGCTCAGGCTGGCATTGCGCAGGAGCGCGCGTTTGCTGACGTTGAGCGTACCGCTCAGGGCACGGCACAGTCGCTTGGTGAGCTGAAGAAGTCTTACACTGATCTGTCTACGACAACTACTACGTCGTTTGCTGATCTGTCGAAGATTGGTACGCTCGGCGCACAGATGAACATTCCGACTAACAAGCTGAATGACTTTACGAAGGCTGTCGCTGAGTTCTCTACCGTGACAGGTATGGAAGTTGAGTCGGCTTCTACTGCGTTTGGTCGTTTCGGTGAGATGATGGGTAAGCTGCAAGAATCGGCACCTGGTAAGGGTGACGGCTACGCGGTCCTTGCTAACCAGATTGCTGATCTTGGTGCGAAGTCGGTTGCGACTGAGCCTGAGATTGCGAACATGGCTGTGTCGATTGCTGCTCAGGGTAAGTCGGCTGGCTTCACTCAGAATGAGATTCTTGCACTGTCGTCTACATTGTCGTCGCTCGCTATCCCGAAGGAATGGGCGCGCGGTTCGTTGCAGCGTATCTTCAACTCGATCAATGCGGCGGCTGCTGATGGTGGCGAGAAGATGCACACCTACGCCCAGGCTGTCGGCGTGACTGATGCTGAGTTCCAGAAGTTGTGGCGTGACGACCCGAACAAGGTGTTCCAGGGCATTTTGCAACACCTTGCCGGTATTAGCGACAAGGTTGAGAAGGCCCAGGCGATTAAGGACTTGGGCTTCAAGAACGTGCGTGACGTTGAATTGCTGTCTCGTATGTCGAACAGTGTCGGCTTGTATGTCGAACAGCTGAAGGAGGCCGAGGCGGCTTCTAAGGGTACGACGTTCATTGATGAGTCGATGGGCATCATCATGGACACCTTGGCGGCTAAGGTTGAGGCTTTCCAGCACGCTTTGCAGAACGCGGGCGCGGCTATGAACTCTAGCTTCATGGTGCCGTTCAAGCTGATCATAAGTATTGCGACGGGTGTCGTTAACGCTTTCGCTAAGCTGCCCGCGCCTATTCAGGCGTTTGTTGGTGCGCTCGCGGCTGTGGCGACAGTGCGTGTGGGTCTTGTGGCTGCGAAGGCTGCGGCTGTGTCGATGTCGGCTACGTATTTGCAGATGCAAAACCGCATGTTGCAGGCGACAGGTGCGCAGAAATCCTCGTGGAGTGTCGTGTGGCAGGCTATTCGTCAGGCTCAGACGGCTACTGTCGCTTACGACAGTACGCTTGCGGCTAACGTTGGTACGGCTAATGCCGCTGCTGCGGCTAATCAGCGTCTTGCTGCTGCGGATAACATGGTGGCTGCTGCGGCTGGTAAGGCTGCGGCTGCGAAGGGCGCTCAGAACGCTGCTCAAATGGCTTCTGCGGGCGCGTCTGCGGCTGCTGCCGGGGCGCAGGTTGCGGCTGGCGCTGGTCAGGCTGTGGGCGCTTTGACTAAGCTATCGTCGGTGGGTTCTGGCTTGCTGTCGATGTTCGGTGGTCCTTGGGGCCTTGCCATTTCTGGTATCTTGACTGCTGTATCTGTCGGCGCTACGTATCTGGGTGACGCTTTCCAAGATGCTTCGGCTAAGGCTGACGAGTTTAAGAACGCTGTCGGTGGTTCTTCTGCGATTCTGAACGCTTTGGCTCAGGATACGAAGGAAGTCGGTAACGGCACTCAGTCTGGATTTGTTGAGCTGAACGCGACGATTGAGCAGAATGGTGAAGTTCTCACCTCTAACGGCCAGGCGCTTGGCTACTATGTGGATAAGTCTGGTCAGGTTGTTCAGGCTACGCACGAGCAGGCCGAGGCTATGGGTTTTTCGACCTTGAAGATTGGTGAGCATACTCAGGCGTTGATTATGGATGCCATTCAGGGTTCTGATGCGTTTAAGGGCATGTCGAAGGAAACTAAGCAGGCTCTTGTCGATATGGGCTTCTCGTATCAGAAGTACATTAAGCTCGCGTCTACATCTGAAGCTCAGGGTGGCGGCAAGGCTGCTGCTGATGCGTATGTTGATGGGTATATTGCTCAGATTGAGGCCCGAAAGACTGAGGCGACTGGTATTAGTTTCCGACCGACGATGGGTACAGCGTATGTGGAAACTAAGCCTTACTATGATCAGATTGATGCGCTAGAAGGGCTGAAATCTAAGACTGAGGGTGTCGGCGGCGCAATGCAAGACGCTCTGAACGACGCTATCCTTTTCGGCCAAGGTGTCGAAGAGACAGGTGAACAGACGGAAGAAGCTGGTCTCAAGGTTGGTGACGCTAAGGGCGAGTTCCATAGCATGGCCGAGGCTATTCGCTCTGTCCTTGACGAGATGTTCTCTTCGACAGACGCGGCTGCTGCGCTCGATTCGTCGTTGCAGCAGGTGTACGAGTCGATGCAGGAGCATGGCACGTCGATGGACCCGAACAGCCCGGACGGCCAGGCGAACATTGCTGCTATCTCGGATTATTTCGAGAAGATGGGTAACGCGGCTGCTGCCGGTATTGAGGAAATGGGTCTGACCGGCGAAGAGGCGTACCAGTACGCTCAGAACTCTATCCAAGACACCATCGACTTCCTTGCTGCCCAAGGGTTCGACATGTCGCAGTTCGAGCAGCAACGGGACACTATGGCTGCGATTATCGCTCAGCCATACCAGTCCGGTGAGGTTGACCATAGTGCTACGGATGCGTCACTTGGTCAGATGGTTGATAACGCGGCTCAGGCTGTGTCGCAGGCTCAAGGGTTCCTTGGCAAGGTGCAGGCTATCTGGCAGTCGATTCAGGGCTACATGGGCGCTATCGGTGGCTCGAAGTCGAAGACTGGCAAGGGTTCGTACACTGCGGGTCAGAAGTCCAAGATTCGTATGCCAACCTTTGCTAACCGCAACAATGGCACGTCGGCGTTTAGTGGTAACAACTTCAAGGCTAAGCCTTCCCGTTCCGGCGGGGGCGGTGGTGGCCGTTCACCTCGTTCCGGTGGAGGTGGTGGCGCGTCTCGTGCTCGTAAGGAAACGAAGACCGCAGCCGAGATTTTCGAGGACTTCCTATCGCGCCTGAAGTCTGCGCTCGACAAAGCACTCACTACTTGGTGGCGCTCCACGACCGCTCAGGACAACTACCGTAAGGGTCTTAACAGCCTGAAGAAGGATGTTGAGAACACGACGAAGAAGGTTTCTGATCTTCGTAAGGAGAATGAGAAACTTGCGTCGGATATGCGTAAGAACCAGCAGGAGTTGCACGACGCTGAGTTCTTCCATGCTGTCGCTGTGAAGTACGGTGACACGGAGCGCGCGCAGTCTACTCAGGTTGATATTGACGAGGCTAAGCAGAAGATCAGTGAAGGCCAGTCGAAGATTGCTGATAACGACAAGGAGATTGCAACCCTCCAAGCCGGGCAGTTTGCGCTGAAGGGCTACACTGAGGCTGCTATTGCTAACCGTGAGGCTTTGCGGTCGTTGCAGTCTCAGATGATTGGTCTGATTGAGGCGTATGCTGCTGCTGGTCATTCGACCCAGGAGATCGAGGCGTACACTCAGAGCCTTAAGCAGCAGTTTATCGACCAGGTTACTCAGCTCGGGTTCAACCAGGGTGAAGTTACTGAATTGGCTGGAGCTTTCGACAGCTTGACTTCTACTATCGGTCAGGTTCCTCGTGAGGTGAAGGAGCATGTGACCGATAACGGTACTGTCGGCTCGACACAGGATGCTATTGACTCGCTTCACTCTAATGGTGTGACGGTTCCTGTGGAGCCAAGCCAGCGTGAGATCAATGTCAGGATTCGGTACCAGATTGATGAGACATCCTATAACGCTGCGCGTAATGCTGCACGGATGAATCCGCTGGGTAGTCAGAACCGTACTGTTCGTACCCGTTCTGGTAGGAACATCGGAACTATCTACACAGGTGGTTTGCTGTCGAGTGCCAACTATCTGCCTGGGTTTGCAGGTGGTGGCTTGTTGCCTGGTCGTCCTCCGGCTAACCCGAAGGCCGACAACCTCATGGCTACGGACGGTAAGGGCATGTTCCGTGTCCGTAGCGGCGAGTACGTGATTAGCCAGCCAGCTGTCGATTTCTACGGCAAGGGCTTCATGAACGCGCTGAACACGATGCAGGTTCCTGTGTCGGCGGGCGGTGTTTACGCTATGGGTGGTGGTGATGGTCTTGTTACAATTAACCCAGCACAGTTTAATCAGTTGGTGAAGGCTGTTTCGACTTCGATCATGCTAGATGGTCGCTCGATTAGCCAGAGCATCGACAACGGCAATATGAGGACAGGTAATCGTGGGGTATACTAGGGGTTGCGCAACCCGTGAGGTTTGTTTCGGTGTGGGGAACGACATTATTGAATGGTTCCCCGCACCGGACGAGTCGCCTGTTTCGACTAATGTTCATTCGGGCGACTCGCAGCGCCTTCTGAATGGTCTGGCCTACATGGGTGGTTCTGTGTATGGTGGTAGGCATTATGAGCTGTCGTGGTCGTTCTTGAATCGTGAGCAGGCTAATAAGTTCCGTCGTCTGTTTATGAACAGGACGGGCGAGTGGGTGACGTATCTGGACCCGTTCTCGATGAAGAACGTGTTGTCGCCTTTGATGGGTTTGCCATATTTGCACTACCATGTTGGTTCGCCGTTTGCTTTCAACGATTGGGGTAAACAAGCACTATTCCCTACGAAGGCTAACAATTCTCAGTCTGGGCATCCGGGTGTCGTGCTGAAGGGTGGTGTCCTTCAGACGAACAACAAGTTCCAGCACGAGGTTGATCGTCTGAATGGGCGGCAGGTGTCTTTGGCTTTGTCGAAGGTAGGTCAGTACACTGAGCGTGTTCTTGTGCCTGAAGGACATCGTGCTGTATTTTTGTCATCTGGGCCGGAAGATGGTAAGCAGCCATTCTCATTCAAGTTCCGTAGTCTGGACGGTCGTAACACCGTGAGTTCTTTCAACAAGAACCAGGTGCGTGCTTTTTACCCAGCTCTGTGGGAGGTGTCGATTATTCCACAAGGTGAGGGTGCTCTTGACTGGGCAATGATGCAGATTGTGCCCGAGGATACGCACATCGACACGGCTGTTAACTTGTATGAGTTTGCGTACCCGTCCGGTGGGGGGAACCTTCAGGTTGTTCCTGGTTCGGCTAGTGTCGTGACTGTCAACAACTATCGTGGTCATTACACGGCTTCTGTGACGTTGGAAGAGGTTTACTCATGGTGATGCAGGCTATTGGGTTCCCCAATAATAAACTAACTGGCTGGTCTGTCGTTGAGGATGCCGTGTCTCTTGACCGTGATTCGACAACGGGCGGTTTCTCTGAGTATTCTCTTGAGGGTGCCGGGTATGTTGAAGCTGCTGATGTGATGACGAAGGAGATTCGTCTCGACAGTCCTGTCTTTGGCCGTACTCACGCATTTGTCCGGTCAATTACGAACACCCCGTGGTCGTGGTCGGCTACGTTGAATGACCCATTCTATCGTCTTGATGTGTCTGCTGAGGTTAAGCACCTTCAGGGCGTGACGATGGACAAAGTTATCGCGCAGGTGTTTAAGGCTGCGGGTGTCGAGTCCCCAAAGGTGTATGTTGCTAAGCCGACTGCTAATGAGCGTAACACATTTATTGCACCTAAGACCACTATTGCGACTAAAACGTACGATTTTGTTGGTGGTAAGGGTAATTTGTGGACTATCCTCAAGAGCTTTCTGTCTGCTAACAATTACCAGATTACATGGGTTTATGACACGATTGTAGTGTTTGAGAACCACACGGTCCTTACGAGGTTCCAAGGCTCTACTGTAGACTATTCGATTCAGTGGGTTATTGGTGAGCCTTTCTCACATATTGAGTGTACCTACTACCCTCCTGTAGTCCATGCCGCGTCCTCGGACTACAAATCTGGCAATATTGGGGGTACTCGGCCTACTGTTCCAGGCGAAGATCGTATTAGTCTTATCCACCCGCAACCATCTAACAACAAGACGACAGTGGAGTCTATTAAGGCTGCTGAGGTTTTGTCAGTGGAGTCTGGCGAGACTAAAGAGTTTGTGCTTGAGATTCAAGGGACGATTGATTACCTGTATTCTCAGCCCGAGTGTGTGATGCCTAACGAGGTTGGCACTGACTTCAATATTAGGACTCGGGCTAACGGCCAGAACTACTTTGCGCGATCTGTGTATTCAGTTGTTGGTAAGGACAACAAACCGATTACACCCGCCCAGTGGTATGCTGAGGGCGGTTCGCTTCGCATCGAAAAGGGTGACGAGGCGAACCAGATCAAGGTAACTGTGACGGGCATGACTAATGAGCGTCTAGCGCCGTATCGTATTGCCGAATCGGACGGTCAGACGGACTACAGCACCCTTCGTATTTATGGACACGCTTATTTGTGTGACCAGGAAACGTTTACGTTCTACACAGGGTACCCTCATAAGACAGACCCTGTGAAGATCGACAGCATGAACTTGACGACTAAGACTCAGGCATTCGAGGCTTGTGTGTATAAGGCTCAGAGCGCGTTTGGCTATTCTGCTGAGATGGATTGGACGGGCACTGTTCCGATGCACGAGTCATACACGGATGTCGTGTATGACTTCGAGCGTGAACCTGTGTACTTGTCCGATGTCGATGCTTTTACGGGTGCTCCCCTACCAGAGAAGGCTGCTGAGAAGTGGCCGAAAGGTACGACCATGAAGAAGATCATGGACGACTTGTTGGAGTTCACGAAGAACAAGCCTGTGGTGTCGAATCAGCAGGTGTTTGGCCGCATTGCTGGGACGACAGCGGTGTATGACCGCTTTACGTGGCATATCAAGTCAGCTTCGTATGATGAGTCGAGTGTGAAAGCCTCTTGTGAAGCGCTTACTCAGGTGTCGGATGTTGCTACAATATTCGATAGGCCACGGGTTGTGGATTATCCTCTTGAGCCTGGTATTACGCTTCGAGAGTTGACGTTGAAAGGAGTGACGCATAATGAAGCACAATCTGCCGACACCATCCCAGGCATGGGGAAGTGACATTGACAGGCGCGTAGCGTATCTTGAGAATGATATGACCTTGATGAAGAGCAAGGTCAGTAATTCTTACGATGCTGTCAATGCCTTGACTTCGACACGCGCTGCTAATGGTGTTGCCCAGCCGTTCTACCATGAGTTGTTCATTGAACAGCCAGGTTCGAGGCCCGGTATTGGTGCGTATGAGGACTTGTGGGCACTGCCCCTTGACTGGGGTTATTCTGGCTCATTCATGCAGTTGTCAATCACAGGTTATCTCTACTTGCCAACGAAGGAGATTGACCTTTCTAACTATGCACACCCCCAGGCTGTCGTTGGTGTACGCGATAACCAGATGCGTGAGCGAAAATTGGTTAGCCATGCTAACTCGATTTTCGAGCGTCAGAATAATTCGACTCGCTATGCCTTGTCTTGTTCATTGTCGTTTACGATGGTTGTTGATTTCGATAACTTCCAGTATGGCTATGCGTTTATTGGATTTCAGGGGTTGCTTGGACAGCCTGGTTACATTGACAATTACAATGGGCGGGCACACTTGTCTGTCCAACTCTCGGGAGTGAGGTACTAACATGGGTACGATTAACGATCAGGGCATCTGGAATTACAGCGACAGCGATATTGTGCAGTCGTGGCCGGTGTTTATGAATCTTGGTTTCAACTCCGTATCGGATGTTGTGAAGGGTCTGCAAAAGGGCCGTGTCATTATTGCTAATAACGCGAGCGATTATGACACTAAGCTGGCCGCTATTCGTAAGGCTAGTGCTGGACAGTTTGATGTGTTGGTTTACCGTAAGGACACTGGTGAGTTCCTTGTCAACACGAATGGACAGTTGACGAAGGTCAGTGGTGGTGATGTTGATGTTGATTACGTTAACGACAACCGTGCCTTTGGTACGTGGTACCGCTATGGTGTGAATGGTGCTAATGCGCAGATTAGCCAGAACATTATGCTGCCAAAGAAGGGTGTTTGGCTAATCACACCACATATCACGATTTCTAATGACTCTACAGCCGGTGGGGTAAACACGAACATCGACCTCCTCTGCTCTGTCGCAGGTGCCCCGCACAAGAATGTCGGTGCTATGAATACGTACAACCAGCCAAGTTGTTTCTTGTTCACAGGTAGCCCTATCCCGTACTATGCCAATACACCTAACAAGAGCGTTGCGGTTGCTGTCAAGATCACTTGTTCGACAGGCGCTAACGTCGGTTGGGGTGGCCTGGTAGTCGGTGCTGCGAAGATCGGTTGATGTGCTATACTAGTCGGTGACAATTATTCACCTCCGTGTGAGTGTTGTTGGGTGTGAGGCACAGAAAACCCCTCTGCTAGTTCTCCTTTCCTAGCAGAGGGGTTTTCGCTATCTCGGCCACCCGTTGTCGAGTGTCCACTTGTGCTTCAGCTCGTGAACCAGGTAGTACACGAGGTGCCGGAAGGCATCACGGACATCGTTTGCGTCCTTGTAGCTCACATCTTTCCCTGTGAGCCACCACCCTAGGTTCTTCAGTGTCGCGTCCTTGACCAGGCCCTTGGCCTGTGCAGGTGTCTGGTAGTGGATGTCATCGACAAACCAGTCAAGGATTGCGTTCACCTTCACAGGGGTAAGGTCTGCTGTGAACTTGTTGGAAGGCCGGAGGTCGAACTGCTCAGCCACGACAGTAGCCTGTGGGTACTCGTCAAGGTAGTGCTTAATGAGTTCCGCTGTCTCAGTGTGTGTCGCGCAGATGAACTGGTCGAAGTGTAGAATCTCCACCTCTTCTTCGACACGCGCCACAACGAGGCCGGTGTTGACACCAGGGTCAATTGCTATTACTGTCGTCATTTCTTTCCATCCCATCATCACTTAAAACGTTGTAGTTTGTTCCTGCATGCCTGTTCCGTCCAGTTGGTGAAAGACCACCGAAGACACCAGAGCGCCACTTCTTACCGTCCACAGGTGTTTCTTCTGCTTCTAGGCAATCTTTGAGGCATTGCTCTCTAATGGGGCATTGTGCGCAGAACACGTGTATAACCTGCTCATAGAGACTAGTGTCATAGAACAGCTCTGTCGGTGCGTTGATGCAATATGCCTGGCTGTAGTCTGTCACACTTCCTCCCAGTTGTTGCCGACTTCTGCTTCAGCGGCAAACGGAACGCGGTTGAACACGAGTGTCGCTGCATTAGCCATTTCGCGCTCCATCATCTTCGAGCACTCTTCGATGGTTTCTTCCGGGCACTCGACATAGGTTGCGTCGTGAACGAGACCTATCAGCTTAGCCCCGTATTGACCAACCTGTTCGTTGATCTTGATTGCTGCGTTGAGGCAGATGTCGTTTGCAGTGGACTGCGGAACAAAGGCGAGTGCTTCGTTCTGTGTCGAACTGTAGTTGTTGTCCGACACGAACAGAGGGTTGAAGGTGAGCCCGAACTTGGTTTTACGTTCGTTGTCCTCTTCCTTGCGTCCGACACTGTGCTTTACTCGTTTCTGCCAGTCTCGAAGTCCTGGGTAGGAACCAAGATACTGATCGACCACATGTTGTGCAGCTTCAAGAGGCTGTTCAAGGGCTGCCGCAATGGCTGGAACGCCTCTGTTATAGTTTAAGCCGTACACGCAACTTTTGACTAGTGCGCGCCTGTTCTTAGCAGTCTTTGGCTGTTCGTGCTTGAACGCCTCATATGCTTCGATTGTCGGGAACTCTTCAGGCCAGATTTTCGTCATCAGGTCATCGAAGAAGTCAGGCATACCCGGCTGGAAGGCAGCAATCATGGCCTCGTCGTCGGCAAGTTCAGCGACAGTACGTAGCTCAGCCTGCGAGTAGTCACATGAGATGATCTTGCAGCCAGGCGCAGCGACAAGGGCACGCTTGATGCCGCTGTCGCGCCCCATCGTCTGAATGGCGGGGCCTTTAGCCGACAGACGGCCAGTCTTAGCACCGTGAGGAAGGTAGTACGGATGAATACGCCCGTCTTCACCAACCTTACGGCGCACATTAGCAATGAACGAGCCAATCACCTTAGCAGCGTATCGGTAGGCAAGCAGAGCGTCGATGAACTCAGTCTCCTTGCCTTCGCGTCGTAGCTTCTTCAGGTGATCTGAGTCGAACGACGGCGACGACACACCCTTGGACTTGAAGTAGTCCTTGATCTGCTTAGGCGACTGCGGGTTGAAGTCTTCGCCCGCGTGCTGTCTCAAGACAACAAGGTTCTCGTCACACTGACACTTATACTTCTCTTCCAGCTCATCGAGTGCTTCGAGCGACACTGCAACACCGTTCATCTGCACATCGTTCAGAACCTTCGTGACCTGCATACGGTAGCGGTAGTACTTGTACTTGCCACTGTTCTTCAGTAGTCGCTCGAAGTACTTGTAAAGCTCATAGGTCCAGTACGCATCATAAATGTTGTACTTGTAGAGCTTGTCTCGTGGGATAAGCTCGAAGTGTGCCCCACCCTTCAGATACTTCTTTGCGTCAGAGTCCCAATCAGCAGCACGCAACCAGCGGCGAGCGGTAGGCTTCAGGCCATGCTCACCGGCCAGGCTGTCCATGACGAAGTGCATGAGCAGCGTGTCCTCGTGATGGTACACACGGATGCCAAGACGAGCCGACAGGTAGGGCATGTCGAACGTGCCGTTATGGGCAATGACAGTGCAAGTGTCGCACAGTCGCTTGATAAGCTGCGCGGCCTTGTCGGTCTCAGCGAGTTCTTCTGGGATAACGACACCAAACTTGCCATTCCACAGGGCAATAGAGAGGATACAGCCAGCCGCAAAGGTGTCTTCCTCAATATTGCCCGCCGATTCGATGTCGAGTGCAATCAGCGTGCCGGGATTGAACTCGATGTCCTGCCCCTCCCAGACAACCCAATCCTTGCCAAGTCCCAGGCCAGGGTCAACAGGACCGAGGAAGGCATACTGGAACGCCTGAGCGAGGAACAGAATAGCCTGCGGGTGAGTCACAATCTGCTTAGGAGAAAGCGACTTGAAGGCATCGCCCTTGTAGCCCTTGACCGTGCCGAGGGTGATGTTGATGCCTTCTTCGGTAGGGTCGTCGATGAGTTCGACAACCACATCTTCTGGCAGCCCTGCCACCGTCCTTGCACGCTTGAGTAGAATCTGCGCAAGGACGGGCAGCTTGTCGATGTTTTCAGTTAAGACTTTCATACCTGCCCTCCTGTGTACTTAATGAATCGTTCATTGTTGGACTTGCCCTTCACGACTTCTTGGATTACTCCGCGTGCCTGGGCATATGTGATGATTTCCTTCAGTTCGCGCATACCGCTGATCTCCGACTGGAACTTCAACATGAGTTTCGGAATCGAAACCATGCCGTTGTCGGTGCGCGCAACGAAGTTAATGAGCTTGTCCACCTTGTTGCTGAAGTTGCTGTTCTTCACGTGGTGAATGAACACCTCGTTAGAAGACAACCAGATAGACGCAAGCGAGATAGCCTTGAGCATTTCGCGCATCGTCACAACGACAGTGCCCTTTGTCGTCGGCCCGTTATACATGGCAAGCAGCGCGGCGATACGCAACACCGAGAACGTCATGCGCTCAGTGCCGGGAAACAACTCACGACTGTTCAGCATGTGTCGCTCTGCCAGCACCTTGGCTTCTTCCGAGAACTCAATCCACCTCTCGAACACGGCAGGCTCGAACTCGATAGGGATACGTACTTCCTCATTCTCCATGCGCTGCGCACGACGAGCGTTGAAAGCCACATCGAACTTGGTCACAGACTTGATCAAGTTCGACACCATGAAGTCACGCTGCTTGTCCTCAACCCTACCGGTTGATGCGCTCACGGTCACGAGCTTCACGTCCTGGGAGGACGTGATGTATTTGTCCCTGTCGTCAATAACGACGAGGCAGCGGGGCGTGAAGCCAGACTCGACCTTCTCTGTCGTCAGGTGCTTCGCGGCCTGGTCCAAAATGCCTGTCCCGTAGAACGTCATGTAGTACGGGGTGGCAGTCTGGTAGGCGACCTTGCCGCCCTTGTCTTTACGTGCGACAGCCGGAATGTAGCCATCGTAAGACTTAGTGAGGAATGGCATCATTGATGCCATATAGCTACCCTTCTGCGCCGCGTGTGCGAAGAAATCCTGCACCTCGTCAATAGCGAAGAGGCCGCTCTCTTTCGGCTTAGTGCGCAGATACGCAGACAATGCCTCACCTGTTGAATCTTCAGGCGCAATGAAAGCATCCGGCCCCTTGCCGATACCCACTGCAATGTCGCGCATCATGGACTCTGCGAGGCGCAGAGACGTAGACTTACGGGACTGGGTGGTACGTCCCAGTACTAGGAAGTACAGATTCAATGGCATCTTCTGTACGTTCGTTGGGAGGAACGCATACTTTGCGAACATGGACGACAGGATAGCGAGAGCGCCTGCGTAGTGGAACTGCTTAGGTGCCATTGCTGACTTGGTTGATGCCCATGCTGCGAACTGGTCAACAAAAAGGCCCATCGGCTCTTCCTCGTCCTCATGCAGGAAGTTCACGTCCTGCAACGACAGTTCGCGTGATTCACTCAGCAGGTACGATGCGCCAATACGGGTCGATGCTTCAAGGTCGTTTTCAGTCGGGCCGCTGTGTTCTGCCTTCCAGCGCGCGTAGTCACGGTTGATCTGTTTCCAGAGGTATCCGTCGCCGCGTCCGTCTGCCTCAAACTTGTTGAACTCAGTGGCACGCACAACGGCAAATGCTTCAACAATTGAACAACCTTCTTCCCAGAGGGCGCACTGAAGATGGTACATCTTCGAGCTGCGGTCCTCGTCATCGTTGAAGGTGTCATCCGTAGCAAGGTCCGTGATGTAGCTACGGTTCACCATTCCCAACACCTCAAACATGGAGGGGATGTCGGTGGGGAAGTCTTCTTCCTCAATGCCCATACGCTCGACAGGTGGGTACTCTGCTGCGAACTCAGCTGCGGTGATCGACTCGTCGTTGACCGTGAGCGTGATCTCCCAGGGCTTGACGCGCTTGCAGTTATGCGTGAACGGGACGCGGAGCTTCTTCGACAGGGGCCAACCTCGGTCCATGCCGTCGTTCTTGTGTGCTTCGTACAGTCCTCGTGAGAGGGCTTCGAGCATGTCGTTCGACAGGTCGTCTGCGTCGGTCAGGAGCCAGTATCCCTGCCAGTGCTTCTCACTGGTCTGGACAAGAAGAGAGGGCTGCACCTTCAGCTTGTCAGTAGGGCAGTCGTCGCCGTCCGACCACACGCACGCGGCCTTGATGACGTTATCCTTGGCTGCGTGCCTCGTGTTCGACAGGGCCGGGGGCTTGGTGTAGAGAAAGGGGCTGTAGTACACGTCCAGGTCGGCGTTAGCCTCGGTGTATGCCACCATTTTGTCGAGCTGTGCGGGCAGCTCGAACCAGCGGAAGTTGGTAAGGCCACCCATAGGTCCCTTGAGGATGATTGGTGTCCAGCCTTCACCGTCTGGGAGGACTGCTTGGAAGAACTCTTTGAGGTCCATTGCTCTCCTTTCTGCTTGTATATAGTACGGCGGGCCGCACCCAGTGTCAAGATGCGGCCCGCCTGTGTAGATCAGAGTTCGATCTTGGATGCCTTGGACTTCTTCTTGGCCTTGGCCTCGTCCCACTCAACCTTAGCGATATTGTTGCGCTCGCGGGTCTGACCATTGTACTCAGACTCCTCAATCTCAACGGTGATCGTCGCAGTCTTACCAACAAGGTCTTCGGCAACCTTGTAGTAGTAGTCCGAATTGCGGGCGGTTGGCTCATCCGGCCAGGCGTTACCGGATGCCTCGCAGAACTTCGGCAGGTCCCAGTGAAGGCCGTTCTTGGTGGCCAGGACCAGCCAATAACGGATGGAGCGGGATGCGTGGTCACCCTCGTTAACAATGAAGTCCACCGTGTACATGGCCTTGCCCTTCTTGGACTCTCCCAGCTCACAGGCATCGACAGTCACCTTGTACTGGCCTTCGGGAAGAGGCTCAAAGGACAAGGACTCGGCAACTCCCAGGTTCATCAGTTCGTCAAAGTTAATCATGGTCAGTTCTCCTTCTTGTTGGTGTTGTATTCTTCGATGGTCTCAGGTAGCCACCCGTAGGTGACTGTACGTTCATGCTGAATGACTGCATCCGGCTGCGGAAAAGTCCCGTTGTTTTCTCGAACTCGATAGAGAATAGTAGTCCTACCGATGCCAGTCTCTTTGCATACATCCTTAAGGGACTTGTAGTACTTAGTCGTCATCATTCTCCTTTTCTGGCTTGGTGTCGTAATGCTCGTGGACCCAGTTCATGATCTTCGACATGGACGGGTTGCCGACCATTGCAGGCATGTTGTCGAACCTCGTCTTGGTGAGAATATTCGACGGGGCCTTGACGTTCAGAACAGTGATGAGCTGTTCATTTCCATCTTCTCCCACATCCTCCCAGGTCATGCGACCGATAATATCGAAGATCGACGGGAGCTTCTTGAAGCTCTGCTTGCCTTCAAACGCCGGGGCGATCAGGGACAGTCGTTCAGTCTCGGTGACTTCACGGGACTCGTGCGTGATGCAGATAATATTCAACGACAGATCGAAGGCGATCTTGTTGACGAGATCGAGCACCTTATCGTAGGTCGCTGCCCACATCGCAAAGCTGTCATTGGGCTTCGTGGTGGCGAAGTGGACCTTGATAAGTTCCTGAAGTCGGTCAATGGTGTCGATGACGACCGTCTTGAACGGTACGTCCTTGGCCCCACTAACCTTGAGTAGCAGGTCCGCGAACTCGCTGTACGTCGCAGGCTGAACAACCAACATATTGTCCAGATCACCATACTTGGCGGCGGGGGCGGTGCCGCGCTCCAAGTCAATGTAGAGGACGGGTCCCAGCTCTTCGACAGTGCTGGCTGTCGATGCAAGCGAGGTCTTGCCAGTACCGGAAGGGCCGTAAAGCAGTACCTTCAGCTTCGGGGTGTTCTTACGTGGGTCGGACATTTCGATCTTCGTCCCCTTGAGGAACGAGTCAAACTTTCCCATGTTTTTCCTTTCTGTTAGCGCTTGAACGTGCAGTAATAACAGCCTGCATGGCTGTCGAGTTCTCCAAGGTTGTCCCGGTTTTCGGTGGCCCAATTGAAGATTTGATTAGCACGTTCAAGGACGTTGAGGGCAGCTTCACGGTTGTACTCGAAGCACAGCTCGTGGCTTGCCGACATGACAGATTCTACAGTACAATCTCGTGGGAACAAAATCAGTGAGGTGTGATTTACCTTATAGCCAGCGTTCTCCATACCAAGACCGTACAACTGCAGCTGGTAATAATATTTTTTCAATTGGGCTTCGGTTAGCGAGTCTGAATAGAACTCAGGGTTACGGTCCTCATCGAGGAATGTTGCAGACGAAAACGCCTTGATCTTCTTCCTCGACAGAATCTTATAGTCCACGACATGCCCTGTCGCAGTATCAAACCCATCAGCAGTGCCACAGATACTCCCATAACCTTTGATCTCTCCCACCGTAACTCGGGTTTCCTTCAAGTAATCCTTGAGGCCAATCGTGTTCTCAAGATACAAGTGGAAAGCCGTACCGATCATCGGCGCGAGAGGGTGAGTCTTTTCTTCCTCATGAACACCCAGCAGCTTTTCTGCCAGGCAACGTTCACACAGGTCTCCCAGCTCAGACGGGCCAACTTTACGTTGCTTGTCCCTTTCCGAGGGCTTCGTCAGCTCCCGGATAATGTTGTCGTAGATTTCACTCATTCCTTGCCCATTCCTTGTATTGCTCTTCCTTCATGACATAAAGGTTCCAAGCGTAATAATGGAGGTCATCTAGTGGCGATTCAATGAAAACCAGAAAGTCGCCTTCCTCAATGACCTTCCACATCTCACGTGTCCCGAAGAGTGGGATACACGAAGTGTGGCGCATGATCTTATTCGAGCCAGAATTAACCTCCCAACGTGTCCTAATCACCTTGTCCCGTTCAATGTCAGTAAACATGAACCCAGGTGGAACTTGAAGGACCAGCTTATTCTTCGCCACGATGGACTCCCTTCGACAGACCACTCAACAGAGCTGTCGCCTCGCTAGAGTTTCGGTAGTCCCCCAGGTAGACAACCTCCACAATCTCAGGACACGACGAGATAAGATGCGCGCAACCCTGGCAGGGATAGTGAGTCACGTAGAGCGTGTACTCGCTCCCATGTTCCTTCATCTTCCTGATCGCGTTACGTTCCGCGTGAACAGTGTTCACACAGTGGTTGTCCACAATACGGTGCCCGCCCGTGTCGCACGGCTCAAGGCCGTGGGGTGTTTCGTTGAACGCGCGAGACACAACCTGTCCCGTTGCACGGTCAACGATCACACACCCCACATGTGCCCGGTCGCAGCGGGACTTAGCGGCCTCGTCCCGCGCCGCCTGAATGTACTGCTTCACTTGGAAAGAATCTCCCGCTGTTCACGAGTCATGCACTCAGACCATGCAAGAATCTTACGGGCGAAGTCAGAGAAACTACCACTGTCGTTCAGCAACCCAGGCATGTTCTTCTTGTAGTATCCCTGGAACGCGAACCTATCTCCCGCCTTGTATCGCAGCAGACGACACAGGGCAGACGTACGGGACACAACCATGTTGTCGTCCCCGTCATTGATTAGCGCAAGCAAGGCCATGCCATTCAGACGGTAGATGAACTTGAACTCATCCGGCTCAGGGATGTCGGCAATGTCAAAGCCGCACTCGTTATTCACATGGTCAACCCACAGGATCGACAGGTCCATCGGCTTAGCGTCAGCAATGTTGATGTGCGCCGACACCATCTCACGAGCGTTGCACTTCAGGTCTTCCACAGACGGGACGGTGAACACACGGTTGTCGAACGGGTCAACAACCAGCATCTCGTCTTGTCCGGTCCAGCGCTGAGCGCAGACCTGGCCCTTGTCTCCAAGCAGACGCAGCTTGCCACCCGGCAGGGTGCCCGTACCAACGACAGTGCCGCTAGGTGAGGTCACGAGGCCGTCTTCAATTGGAAGATACTCTCGCTGGACATAGCGGTTAGGAAGGTTCTCCCAACCAAAGCCAAGGATAGGTGCGTAAATTTCTTTAATCGTGATTGGCAATTGTTTCTCCCTTTTCGTAGTAGTGGAACTCAATGACAGGAAGGTACTCCCGCTTCGTGTAGCCGTAGTGGTTTTCATTGTAGTAGTAACATGCCTTGTCGAAGTAAATTGCCATGGTGCGAGAGGTGTACGGCTCGTCCTCGTCCTCGTCATCGTCCTCGTCCCAGATAAACTGCCATACGCTTTGCTCGTCCTTGAAACTCCTACTACGCCTCTCACCGTACAGCTTATCTAGGGTCACGTAAGTCGACCAGCTATGCTTAAGCAGATGGATGCACACGATGCTCCCATCTGTGAAGCGAATATAGGCATCCTTGTTGTCGTCAAGCCAGTATTCTTCTACCGACTTCTTCAGCAGGTTCGCTACCGTCTTGTGGTTGAACTGAATAATCTGCATGGTTGTTCTCTCTTTCAGTTTGTTGGTTTGTTGTTTCAGTATTAGATTAGTCCAGATGCCTTGAGTTTGTCGAAACGCTCCTGCAAGCGTCCCAGAACACGGTCATCCACCGTGTCAGTCGCCTGAATCAGGAAACGGTTAACAGCTGTCGTTTGTCCCTGTCGGTTAAGTCGTCCCGTCGCCTGTTCGTTAATCACCAGGCTGTTAGACTGACTCAGCCATATCTCAGTATGACAGACTCGCTGAAGTCCGTCAACCCCCTCCGACATGGCCTCATGTTGAGCGACAATGACGCGCACGTCCCCGTCGATCATGGCATGGAAGTCACCACGGGACTTGCCAGAAACTTCAATGGCCTTGATCCCAGCCTTCTTCAGACGGTACAGCGCCGCCTTAATAAACTTCTGGCTATGCACCCACACAACGACAGGCTCATCTTCAGGCAGGTCCGCAATAATATCCATCATTGCGTCCAGCTTGGACGACTTGCAGTCTTCCTTATAATCGACAGCCCCGTCCTCGTTAAACGAGGGGACTCCCAGCGTCATCTGTCGCAGACGAAGGTCAAGTTCCATCGGGATAGACAGGGCAAGCGGGTATTCTCCCAGGAACGTGAGTGCTTTCTGTTCCAGATCATCGTACACCTTACGTTGCGCGCGCGACAGTTCCACTTCCACGCGGTGAATGATCACGCCCGGCAACTCAGGGTTAGCCTCGGCCTGTGAGACCTCATGATAGGACGGCGCTCCACGGCGGACCATGCCGGGGGAACGTTCTCCCGAAAAGTCTTTCCCGTATGCACTCCAAGGGTTGACTTCCACCTTGAAGAACTTTTCACAAAAGCCCCAGTAACCGCCGTAGTGGTTAGGCCATAGGAACTTGAGCGCCGCCCAAATGTTGCATGGCTTGTTCCCAGCGGGCGTTGCCGATAGTGCGAGGCGATACTGCGCCTTAATATGCCGTGCCACGTCAAAGTTGAGCGACGAGTGGTTGCACGCACGATGCCATTCATCGGCAATAACCATACCAAACTCGACACCATAGAACGGCTTAGCCATTGACTTGTAAACGTACTTTTTGGCCCATCCGTCCCAGCGCTTTTCCTTATTCCGCGAGCGCATCAGCTCCCACGTAATAAAGTACACGCCGGGCGTAAGGTTTTCCAGATCGTCCCACACTGCAAGTGCAGCCTTGGTTTTCTTACCCGAAAGCGTACGCATGTCAATGCCCGCAAGCGTCTTCCAGTGCGAGCGCCAACCACTCTCAGTACGGACGGGGGCGACAATGAGGATAATCTGCTCCCCGATAGTGCTACCGAAAGCGTTGAGGGCGTTCCACACACTCATTGCCGTCTTGCCCGTACCAAGGCCCGCGCCTACCAGGCCCGTGTACGGCGTTTTGCTATTTGCCAGTCCTTCCAGTACACGTTCCTGGTAATGGCGCGGCTTGAATGTCATTTAGTGAGTCTCCCTAATCATGTTGATCTGTTCCTTAGTCAGACGTGCTAGGATACGCGGCCCGGCAATAATTCCGATACCCGTATCAAAGTCATGTGACACAACGATACCTGTCCCATCTGCCAGTACTTGAATATAGGGCATTATCCATTAGTCAAGCTCCCTAGCAATGACAGTGGCGTAGAACACACCGTCCCGGACAACGCCTTCCGCGTATTCAGTTTCGTACAGACTGTCCCTATCGAACGTTGCGACAATATCGGTAGGCAGTTCGACAGTCTCACTAGGCTCCACAACAAGCATCTCTTCAGCTTGAATCCACATAAACGTACCATTCTGCGGGTGCTTGTCGTAGTCAACAAAACCAAACTCTTTGACCTTGTCGGTAAGCCACTCCCAGAACAAATCGCTATTGTCCCAGTAGTCCCACGCGTTGTAGTAGTCCGTCTCGCTATCCTTGGAGCGCGGGTAGTCCCCAATTTCACGCGCGCAGAACAGCTCATCGAACGTGTCGCGTTCACATTCACGCCAACAAAAAACTCCGTCCAATACGTAATGTGCAAACATTTTGGTCACTCACTTCCACTTTCGATATAAATTGACATGCCGTTAGGCAGTTCTATTTCGGCTCCTACGCCTAGGTTCTCGTGGATAATCTCAGCGGCCCGCATCTGTCGTACCGCTTCAAGCCACATGGTTGAATATTCTTGCAGTTCTTGCTCTTCTAGGGAACGGGCGATATTTTCAACCTGTTCGACAGTGACAACATCGCCCGTCCCGTAGTTCTCCCAATTCATCGGAAAGTCGCGTACGTGTCGCTAACGGTAGTAGCGGGTCCCAGATCAATAAGATCAAGCGCGGCAAGTTTCTTAGTGTTGAGCTTAGGCTTGTCGTACACACTTTCACGCACGGCCTTAGGCAGTTTCTTAAACGCGGGCAGCGCTTCAACAGCGGCGGCGTTGATAGTCTTTCGCACGGCAAACGTAACGCGCGTGTCTCCCACCTGAATCTTATCGCCTGCGTTGAACTGTGCGCACAGCTCTGCCTTGAGTGCGTCCCGCGCATCGGTCAGGGCGCTAATCTCTGCGTTGAGCTTGGTAATTTTGTTGACGAGGTTTTCAGTATTCATTGTTGTTCTCACTTTCGTTGTAGTGTTTTTCGGTCAGGTGGCAGTATGCACCGACAGGGGCAAGTATAGTCAGTAGCACTAAGGTGTAGTAAGCGACTGCGAACATTAGATAATGCGCCTAATCGTGTTGTTCGCAATGCCCCTAGTGATACCCGCTTCAACATACGCATCCCAATCATCGGGACACATTTCCTTGGCAATGTCACTCACCTTGAAAGTCTTACCAAGAATGGTGACAGGCTCATTCATACTGTCGAGCGCAATGCGAGCGGCCATTTCGTAAAACTCATAGTCCAGTAGCGCGCCGTCGTCGCCAACAGAGTCCCACTCTCCCGGCTCAAGTCCCAGGTCGGTTGCGTGATAAACGTACAAGCTCCCAAAGTCGGTAAGCACTTCAGTGTTAATCGTGCCAGTCATGTTATTTGTCCCACTTTCTCACATATAGGTTTCGATATACTGTTTGATAGCGTCTTCCTCGCTATCGGCATAGATACCCGCTAGAGAGTCACCCGTGGTTGTGTCCGACACAACCCAGACGTAGCCATCTGCCCAAAGAGAGTATTTACGCACACATGACTCGCAAGTGTTGCTAGAACAATTGTCCTTGCTAATTGCTACGGCAAACAGACGATCAGCATCCATCCCATGCCAACCGACGTACACCCAGTAGTCAGGGCAAAGATTCTCCCATTCTTCCTGCGTAGGCGTACGCCCATGCTCCTCGTGGAAGTTGTCAAATTCCCACATAGCGGGGCAGTCCGTTTCGGCGGGGTGGTGCAAGATGCAACCATGCGGACCTCCAATAACACACAGTGCATCGGCGCTATCTAGCCATTCAGCAGGGCACTCTGTCCATTCATCCTGAAACACTTGGAAAGCGTGCCCTTCATGCTCCCATTCATTGGGAATTGTGACAGTGTGTGCGAACTGTGTCTGAATTATTGTCGTTTCTCGCTTTCGCTTGGTTGGTTTGTTTTCCGATAATTAAAGCTTAGCAGGTTGGCAGTCATTCTGCAATGTGAACTACGTCACACGTCTGTGTGTCGTTGTCATAGATAAACATATGTGCGTACCCGTGCAAGTAGGGCAGTTCATCTAGCGTATCGCCCTCGCTATCGGACTCCCAGTACCAATAGATACTGTTGTCAGCGGTGTTAGTGCGACAACGCCAGACGTATCCGTCAACATTGACATACACGCCGCTAGGTTCATTTTCAGAGAACAGGTCAAGTAGTCCCACAAACTCATAGCCGCGTTCAGTAAACCACGGGTTGATTAGCGACAGGTCCCAGCCTGTTTCGGGATTAACGTACCCTGCCACGCGTTCCTGCATAGACTCTAGCGGATAGTGACGGTCGCTAATGACACTCAGCAATTCTTCCCACATGTTAGCGCACCATCCCCATTACGTAAAGAATGTGAATAATGCTACAGAGTCCCACCATCCCGCCACACAGGATACCCAGAAAGCGTGTCAGGTTAGAGTCACCCTTAAAGCCCATATAGACAAGGCCAACAGCGGCGACAAGTCCGATAATTCCTAGCATAACCATGTTGTTACCATTCCTCCCGCTCAAAAAATAGTGCATCTTCAAGATAGTCAGTTGCGTTGCTCATGACATGTTCCTCCCACTCAAGGGACGTATAGCCCATCTCTAGATCGTCTTGGTAGTTCTCCCACAAACCATCTTGCATGTCATTGGCGTTAAACACATGCCCCTTGTAGTGCAACATAGGGTCACTTTGGGAACCATGCCACTCGAAACCAATATCAGGGATACCATACCAATTAGGCAACATGTTAGTTCTCACTTTCCGCTAGGCTTAAACAAGTAACTTTCGGTGTAAACGTCCAAAATGTCGCAACCGTACGCAAGCCAACCGATACCATGCATATCCTGGTTAATCTCGTTAGCGGGCACACAGTGCCAACCATCGTTAACGATAATCTCGTCAACAACCAGATAGAGCGCATTTGCCACTGTTTCGGCCATTGCGCTAATACGGGCATTAGCGACCATTGCGCGCCTACGCGCCGGGTCCCGCTCGATATCATAGTCAGGGTCAAGGTATTCCCATTCATCGGGCCTACCCATCTTGTCCCACGCGAGAAACACATTAGCGTCATTGCACCAACCACCGGTCAGAGTGCAAACCTCGTCCCAGATGCCCACTCCGTAAACGTTACCGTTGATAACGTCCGCTGCAAATTCGACAGTAAGATCGGGCCATACGAGTGCCTTAGCTACCTGGTAAGCGTATTCATTGCACATGGTTCTACCTTTCGGTGTTGTTGTTCGCTAACCACCTTGGTTAGCATCGTTCCCTAGGCACGGATCGAACGTGCATTTAACCTACCATTAGGCTAGGGATACCATTGGTTAGACTTCAATCTCTGACATGACTACTGCATCCGACAGGCCGTCAAGGGCGGTCACTACCGCGTCAATAGCGGCAAGCACGCTGGGATTATCGCCGTAGTCGGCTCCCATCTTTCGGAAAGTGATCTTAGCAGCGGTAGCGGCCTTGATAACGGTCATAGTGTCCTTGTTGATTCGCACGGTTTGTGTCTCTCTTTCTGTTGTTGGTTGGTAGGTGTTTGCCTATGTTTCTAGTGTAGGCCGTTGTCGGCCTGTTGTCAAGTTGTCAGAGTGTGGCGTGCAACACAGGCACTAGCGTTGCGTGCGCCGTAGAACGACGACGCATACTCTCGAAAGTCTGCCAGTCAGGGCGCACGTTGTCCCGCCACATGCCGATAATCTTCCCAATGACACGTTTCTCATGATTGGTCAATTCAACGTCGCTGTTTGCGTAAACAGCGCCGTTAGAATCGAAAGTAAATGGCCTAACGCCGGTCCTACCGCGATACACATCATAGCGCAGACTATTAGTGAACAGGCTGTTATGATCGGTCATAATTGACAACTTTGTCCCTAGCTTGATAGGCTCGCTAATGATCTGGTTAGGGTACACGCCTTGCAAGGCACTTTCAATCGTCATTTTAGGCGACCTCCCTAACATTGATAAACCGCGCCCCATTACCGCTAATAGTCTCTTTGTCACACTCACGGTCGCACGCCTTATAGAGTGCGTCCCAGCCAACACGCCCAATAAGTGCCGACAGGAAACGGCGAACATGCTTGCTAGTAGCGGTCGTATGGTGAAACGCATCCGGCTTAACAAGGATAAGCAAACCATCGTTAAACAACTTAGAAACGTGCATAACCCCTGTTTCATATGAAAAAATACGATAGGAGCTAATGCAATTTTCATGCGGCATGTCACGGACAATTGTAAATTTGCCCGAAATAGACGTTAGCTCACCAAGGCGACCGCGCTCCAGATCGTAGGCGGCGCTATCAATATCGCCAAGAATACCCATTGTCTCTAGTCTTTCTGTGTGGGGACAGGCCTAACGACCCGTCCCATTGGTTTATTGCTGTCAGGACTGCCAGCCGTCGCGGTTGGTGTCAGTTGCGAACTCTCGCAGCGTCGCGCCGCTCGGGAAGTAGTCGCCCCACGCCTCAATATCACGCGCGATACGCTCCATCTCACGGCGCTCACGGGCGCGGATGCGCTTGCTTAGGTCACGGCGCGCCGCCCCGCGTGCTTCCTTGACGTGCCAGGGGTCAGTCTTGAATGTGTGTGCCATGTCAATTAACCTTTCGGTTTGTTGTTGGTTTGTGCGACTTGTGTCGCATCGTTCCCTGACTGGGAATTGAACCCGGCTTTATCACCGCTGATGCGTGGAAACTATGAAGACTAGCTAGTCTTCATACGTATGTGTGACAGGTTCGCACGGGCCTGTGTAATACTGGAATTTGTACACCCTGCGCTCGCTTCCATCGGGACTAGGGACAGTCACACGGTAAGGCAAATAGCCTTGACTGAAGTAATTGTATTCACGTCGCTCGCCCGGACACTTTGCGGAGAAAAAATTGTGGAGGTTATAAAGCGTGAAGACTTCTTCAGTAACCTCGTGTCGGACCTGCGACCAGCGCCCGCTAGGGGTGCAGTATTCAGTCCATCGGGTGATCGTGACGTAGGTCGTGTCTCGCATTTTTCTAGCCTTTCAGTGTGTGTGGTTACAGCGTCTTTGCGAACATGGGCTCATCCCCGCTCACGCGGGAAAACTAGCAGCCACTGCCCCTTGTTTCGTTTGCCGATACTTAAAATTTAGTGGGTAGGGCGTGCGTTGTCAACTTGATAATGTGTGCTGTGCGTCACATTGTTTAAGGGTGAATGCTAGCGGGGATGAGCCTAAGGAACCGCGCGCGTGATAGCACCTTAGTTATGTGTTGTCAATAGGCTGGTTATGTGTTGTGTGCGACAGGCTGTTAGCAAGGTGAGGGCGGCGGTCCTGGCAGTTTATCTGTCTGTTGGTTGAATGTCAATAGTCCTAGCATGTGTCGTTGGTTACTTGGTAGTTAGGTAAGCCTAACAAAGTTTGCGCCGGCCGTGATTAAAGTTAGGTAAGCCTAAGTAGTTAGGGGCGGGGGTGTAAAAATATCGACAGTGCTGGGAGGGATAACTAGACATCTCACAGTGTGGATAGTTTTGTGGCTTAGGTTGCATTGTGTTGGTTTGTGTGTTACACACGCGGGCATGTGCGAGTGTGAGACGGGTCGGAGGGTGGGTGTAGGTGGCTAGCATCGCCGTGGAGGGGTCTAGAAGGCTATTTGAGGGACTTTTAGGTTGTGGGTGGTATGTGGGTAGCCTTGAGGGGGTCTGAGAGCGTTAGAAGTGGGTTTTAGTAAATGACAGGACAATCCAGGAGGAGGTAGTTCAAACTTTGAAAGTTTCAAGGTTGAAAGATTAAAACTTTGAAATAAAACCCAGGGGGCAGGGTCGCCTACGCGCGTACGCAGCTACGCAGACGAAATTGAAATAAATAAATATAATAAATAAATATATTAATAGTAATAGATAATAGTCAAGTATAGAAATAAATACACGTATATAGATTCTCTATTGTGTAATCATTTTTCGTGTTTTTGTTCTTATCTACTGAAGTAGATTGCACTGAATAAAAATGGATAGATATTAGAAGTTTCTGGGGGTGTTTTCACGTGGGGCGTTTCGGGTGCTAGGCATATTGCTAGATCATGCTAGTTCATGTTGGTTCGTGCTAGTTCGTTGGTAGGTTGCAGGTTGTTGGTTGTGTGACTTTGGTGGGTAGGGCACATAGGATGGGCTAAGGTTGGTAAGGGGTGCCTAACTTTTGTTAACAGGTTTGGGTCCGTGCTTGGGTTGGTTTTGGTGTGGCCAGGGTCACGTTTTGGTGTTGGGTTGGGTCCGAGGATAGGGACCGGGGACAGAGCCGGGTTGTGAGGCAGGGAGCGGGGAGGTCGCTTGACAGGTGGGTGATTCGGGGCCTTTTTGAAGCAACTAAAAAATCAATTGCTGAGTAACTGTAAAGAAGGGAGGGGTGTCATACCTGTTTCTGTATTCCCTGTCTATTGGCCCATACCCCTTAGTGGGTCAAATCACACCCCCACCATCTTGACTTCTACCATCCCACCCTTCTATACTTAAACCATCAACGAAAGGAGAAACCAACATGGACAACAACAACATTCAGAAGATGATTGATGAGGCTGTCGAAGAGCTCGAAAAGGAGTTCAAGGAACCTGAGCTGACAGGCACACAGTTTGAGTGCATCGACAACAATGGTGAATTGTTTATTGCGGACGCTAAAGAGCTGAACACAGGAACAATTATCCTCGTTGAAGACTGGGAGGTGTTTCGCATCCTAGAGACAGCCGAGCAGGAGCAGTGGATTACATGCACTGGAGAGGCTTTCTCGCACGAGCAGTTCGCTGAACTTATGCGTAAGCAGTTTGTCAAGCCGAAGATCATTCACGTGAGGATGTGACGTAGATAGATCGGAAGAGCACACGTCTGAACTCCAGTCACATTCAGAAATCTCG
>ERZ1674049.34-NODE-34-length-40206-cov-25.927200_pt1 | contig 40206 bp, 42 predicted proteins | sample MGYA00581127_ERZ1674049 | MGnify/ENA primary metagenome ERZ1674049 (study PRJEB41354, sample SAMEA4873323) | human saliva metagenome | biome: human-associated habitat [ENVO:00009003]; feature: mouth environment [ENVO:08000002]; material: saliva material...
AAAAAAAATAAGAGGGTATATATATAAAATAATAATTATTTATTATTATTATTACTTTTTTTTTCTTTCAAATCATGGTCTTATCTCCAGCGCGCCCGTTATATCGTATCATATAACTGCCGTTTTATTTCATTTTCTGAGCCTGGCATACTTTCGTTTCCCTTTAAAATCAACAACTTAACCTTTCCTTTTAAATTCAATGACTTAACCTGATTTAACACTACAAGTCCGCCGTTAATAAATGACCCGTTATATAAACCCCGTTTTATTAAATAGCCATTTATTAACAGCCCCTTTGTATATGGCGCGTTTTATACACCCTTGCCTAGTGATTCTTTTATTTTAACATTCCTTAACAAATATGTATAAGCCGTCGGTTATAGCATAAAACCTTGCTTATTAATACGCGATTTATATAAGCAAGGTTTTATATTTAAAATTTATGCGTATAACCTCGACGTTATAAATATCAGCCGTTTTATTTTTAGTAAGAGATATTATCTCGGTTTTTCGTTAATAATATTAATGATTTTTATATAAGGACGGACTTATTTTTAAGGGCGCGGGTATATTGTTGACGTCGAATAATATAGGCTTTATATGTAAAGCAAACTAATCGCATACTTATTTTACTTTCTCTTCATTTCCGCCGTTTTATTTTTATTGCCGTTTTATTTTTCGGGACGGCAGAAACGCGCCGTTATTCGTAGGGGTATTTTGTCGGACGGCGGATAAAGACGCGGTTATATATCCCCCCTACTGGAACACGGGAGGCGCGGTGTCCCCCGTCAGAAAAAAGGGTAGTCGCACACAATCCACAACGACCCCACAAAAATGGCAACGATAGCACATCTCCCTACTTATATAACAACAGGCTTAGATAACGAAGATGGTATAACCTCCCTATTATCTGTAACGCTGGCATCGGTTACACAGCAAGGCATTTATATGCAAAGGTGGTATAATCCCCCGCTTATAGGCAACGAATGGTTTAGGTAGCACCGGTTATATAACGAGGCGTTTATATGCAACGAATGGCGTAGTCCCACCCATACCTACATGGACGGCGCAGGAGGCAACGATGGCAAAGATGGTATAGATACGTTCTTCTGTCCAACTCACGATGTGAGCCGGACGGCAAAATAAAAACACCACGCCGGAGCGTGGTGTAGTATCGGCAACCTACCCCAATGACACGAGTGCCGCCCGCTGCATTGGTCGCCGACAGCGACATACTATCCACATGAGCAGTCCTCGTCAAGGTTATATCTTTTAAATTCCTCCTCCGTCATCTCTTCATTCTCAACAATGATGGTAGGCTTTTCGGTCTCAACTATATACCTGTCGGCCTGCACATCCACTTTAGTATAATACGTTTCCATCACTTGCCCTCCTCAATAGTCACTTTGGCACTCTCGTCGTCCAAACCCAAGTACCCTTTCTCATATATTTCTTTATCCCACTGGTCTTCGCACTCGCATAGTGCATCGCCCATTTTCAACACTGACTTGCCGGTAACGATATGTCCTGAACCCTTAACGTCAATGCCCCTACCACTGGTCTTCGCACCCGCGTCTTTGGTAACACCCTCCTCCATACTGTATGAACCTCCCCCTCCGCTCTTGAGTGTGGTATCCTTTCCGAACGTAACGTAGTCCCAGTACCCCCCGTCCACGACACCGGCCTCGCCGACTTTGCTCCAGCGGTTATTATAATAAGGTGGGCAGCAACGCTCGAAGTTGCAGTCTTTAAAGACACACCCCTTACCGAAATCGTTAGGCGCGAGGAACGTGCAGTTGGTAAAAACGCAGCCGTCCCCGTGAGTGGTATAAGGTGGGAATGTTACCCCCTGATAAACTTTTCCGTCCATGATGGTATCCCAATGACAATAGATTTAGACTCTTTGGCCCGCGACCTCGCGGTGCTGACCGCCAACAGATTATATAGTGAAGAGGAAATCGGCGCAGCCTACGACCTCTCGCCCTCCGATATCAACAAACTTCTCGACGACCCCGACTTCAACGCAAGGGTCTCGGCACACCGAGACAAGATAGGCGATGGTAGAACCGACCTGCTACGCGCCCAAGCGAAACTGATGTCGGAATCCAACCTGCGCGACCTGTTCGAACTTTCCCGCAGCACCAAAGAAAAAACCTCTGACAAGCTCAAAGCTATGGCCGCTATCGCCGAAATCGCCGACATCAAACCACGCAACGAGCAGCAGTTCAGCGGTATGGTACTCAACGTCAACTTCGGCAGTGATATGACACCGCCCTCCGTTGCCCAGCTAACCCCTATGGAGGTCATCGAGCATGAGCAGCCTTAATATCGGTTTCGCACTTGACCAGTATCCCACCCTCAAACGCGCGTCTAATTCTAAAGCACTAATCCGTTTGGTCAAGGGAGCAGCGGGAAGCGGCAAGACTTCTTGGGCAGTCATGGAGTTACTGCGCTCCGCGCTGCTTCAGACCCCATCCCCCCTCGACAACACCCGATACTTCCGTGCGCTGGTCGTGCGCAACACCTATGCCCTCCTCAAATCGAATACCATTCCGTCCATGAAGAATATGTTTGGTCCGCTGTTGCAGGTCACGGAGGGCAGCCAGCCGTTCGGTCGGGTACGCGCACGACTGCAAGATGGTACGGCTCTTGACATGGAGGTGCAGTTCCTCGCCCTCGACAGTGAGGACGCGCATGACAAGCTCTTGGGGGCAGAACCCACAATGGTCCTGTGTGACGAGTTGAACTTGATGCCGGAGAGCGTGGTCTTCGCATTGGTGCGCCGTCTCGGTCGCTACCCCAGCGGTACGAAAGGTAAGGTCGATAGGACAGGTATCGTCGGTACGTTCAACGGTCCGGTCAAGGGGTCATGGTTGCACAAATGGTATCTCGGCGAGCGAGACGCGCAGTTCGAGAAAGTGGCGCGTGAGATGGGTGTCGAGAAACTGGTAGAGATGTTCAGCCAGCCGCCGGCCCTCATTCCCCCTGCGGGGTGGCCCAACAGTCACGACCCCAACGACGAGTGGTTGCCCAATCCGGAAGCGGAGAACATTCAGAACCTCGCGCAAGGGTATGGTTACTACTACGCCATGCTCGCCGACCCCGACATGGGCAAGATTCAGAGTTATGTGCTGGGCGAGTTCGCCGATGTGAAACACGGCAAGGTGGTATTCCCTGAGTTCCATCGGGACGTGCATACGTTCACCGCCGAGCGGGTCAACACCAAAGAGCTGCGCGACTACTACCTTGCGTTCGACTTCGGGCGCACGCCGGTCTGCATCGTCGGTACACTACTGTCGGATGGTACGCTCATGGTATTGGACGAGTTCATGGGAGAGTATATGAGCGTAGAGCAGCTCTACCGCTCTACGGTGCGGCCTGCACTCAAGCGCAACTATCCCAACGGTGTGTGCGTCAGGGCCTACGGCGACCCAGCCGGTATGGTCGGCGGGCAGAACATCAACCTGTCCCCGTTCGATGTGCTTCGCAAAGAGGGTGTGCCTATCGTCGCGCCGACACGCAGCAACAAGCTAGAGCCTCGACTGGCTGCGGTGCGCAGCTTCATGTCATCACTCGGTACGGGCGGCAAGCCGCGACTGCTCATCCGCGACAACTGCCGCTTCCTCATCCAAGCACTGGCCGCCGACTACATATATGAGAATCGCAGCGGTGGTCGTACCGCCGACACACCTACCAAGTCGCACATCGGCTGGGTCAGCGATTTATCAGACTCACTACAGTATCTATCACTTGGGTTACTATTAGTCATGTCCACCGGCGACGATGACGTGGCACAGTACGAGACAGAGATAGAGTGGTGTTGACAGATACAGTAACCCTATGGCATAGTTGCACCATCACAGATTGTGATTTCTGATTTCGCTCATTTTTACTCCCTGACGGTCTAATCTGCAAACCAACGGCTTGCGCCCACCCTTGTACGGTGGGCTTCTTTTTTGCAGCCATTCTTTAAAATCAACACTCGGCTCGCCTTGACAGGCGGGCTTCTTTTTTATATGATGATTGCATTCATATTTGTATCCTTTCAGGTTTGAGACACCCGACTTCCACAGTCGGGTTATTTTTTGGTATCATGGGGTTCACACTGTTTGATTAACCCCAACCAAAGGAGGTCGTCATGACTACCAAGAAAGCACGTTGCAACGGTAAGCGTACCGGTTGTGCGTCCAACGGCACAGCACGAGGCTAAGTATGGACGAGAGCCTTATTGACACGCTGGGCGATATGGTCGTTTCACGCTTCCGTAAGGCTCGTGAAGCCAAGATGCCCCACTATAACGATATGATGGACTGCCTCAAGTTGATGAACGGGCAGCCATTATCTGCGCCTGCTGGGGACGGGCCTGATATCGTTATGGATATTAGTTCCCCAATCGTGAAGAATATTGTTGGTCTGATACGCGACATCTTTGTCGGCTCAACAGCCCAGCCCTACACCATCAACGCCACACCTGTGGTAGAGCTTCCGGAAGACGTGGAAGCGAACCTGCTTGAGAAAGTAGAACGAGACCTTGAGACGTTCATCGCCATCAACGGCGGCGACGTGAATGCTGTACGCGCCCAAGTATCCGAGATGCGGGCGGCAGTCCAACTTGAAGAGAACCGCAAGGCGAGCGTGGCGGCAGAACGCCTGCGCACCATCGTTGCCGACCGTCTGTACGACGCAGACTGGGAGGCGCAGTTCATCGACTTCATCGACCACTTCTGTATTTACCCTGCGGCGATTATGAAGGCCCCTGCGGTAAACACCCGCACCGTCATGCGTTGGGATGGTACAACCGTGTCGCCGACAACAGAGACCGTGCGTCAGGTCGAGAACATCTCGCCGTTCGACTTCTTCCCTGCACCGTATGCAACCGACATTCAGTCTGCGGATTACGTCATTGAACGCCGTCGCCTGACACGCAATGAGCTGCTCCAGTTGGGTAGTGCTTCCGGTTATGACGAGGATGTGATTGCCGAAGTATTCGAGGCGAACCCGAACGGCGCACCCCTACCGTATGGTTCTGTGGATGACGACGACATCTCCGATACCGACATCGGGGACAAGACCGACATGGACGCGTTCGACGCTTTGGGCTACTACGGACGAATCCGCAACGACCTGCTCGCCGAGTATGGTATCCAGTTCGCGGAAGAGGAAATGCACGGCGCGTCCGAGGCAGAGGTATGGGTCGTCGGTGGGCGCGTGATTAAGTGTCTGTTGAATCCTGACCCGTTGGGCCGCCGTCCGTTCTATAAAGCCTGCTTCGAGAAAGTGCCGAGTTCGTTTTGGGGTGCGTCCCCAGCGATGAAGCTGCGTGATACCCAGCGTGTATGTACGGCTTCCGTCCGTGCATTGGTACGCAATATGCAGTATTCCAGTGGCCCTATCGGCGAGGTACGTAAGGGCGCGGTCAAGGACGGCCACGCGCCGAACGCAATTATTCCGCACACCATCCGTGTGGTAGAGGAAGATACGTTCGGAAGCGGCGCACCGGCATACCGATTCTATACTGTGCCGTCGTTGTCCAACGAGCTGGTGGCCCTGTTCGACAAGTTCATGGGTTACGGCTACGAGCTGATTGGTATCCCCCGTGTGGCGTTTGGCTCGCCGCAAGGTTTGGGTACGTTGGGTCGTACCGCCGGCGGCGTGTCCATCATTTTGAACCAATCCACTAAAGCCATTAAGCAGGCACTGCGTATGATTGAATCGGGGCTGATTGAGCCGGTGGTTCAAGAGTTCATCAACTACGAGATTCGTACCAGTAACGACCCTGACATCCGTGGCGACATCCGTGTGTATGCGCGTGGCGTGTCCGGACTGATGGAGCAAGAGAGCAAGAACGGCGACCTTGAGTGGGCGTTGCAGTCTATCTCCAGCATGGTCGGCGTGGTTGACCCGACTACCCAACAACCCATCGTTCCGGCTACTGCGGTGCAGCGTATCCTGTACACCATGTTCAAGAACAAAGGGCTGTCCACCGAGGGTATCTTCCCCGACTTCGACCGCCAAGAAGCCTTTGGCGAGATTACCGGTACACCTATGCCGCAAAACCCTGCCGATGGTATCCCTGACTTACAGGGCCGCAGTCCTAATGCTGAAGCGGCTATTGCTGCCGCTAACGGAGGCTAATCATGATTACATCTAAATGTGATTCTACGGTTATCACTATGGTGGTGGAGGGGAAGCCGATTGAGGTCGGCTCTTCCTCAAAAATGTATCCGCACATCGAGGAACTCACGCCGGTGCGTGTAGGCCCTTTCACTACCCCGTTTATGTTGCATACATCGACATCGGACGAGGGTACGCCATGCGTACAGATTAAAGTTGAGCGCGTGGTAGAATGCCCTAACGGTTGTGATATGAGTGAGTTTAAGTACCCATTCCCTTTGGGTTGTGGGGCTTCTCACTTGCTACCGGCAGGCGTATATGATATAACTGTGTGCAAACAAGAGGCTGCGTCGCTAGAGATAGGCGACGTGATTGACTTAACCTTAATGGTAGAACCTGTCACTGACAGCTTCGCCTCCATTTACTTGAGTAAGGTGTAGCATGAGTGCGAACCGTCTTAACCTGCCCGAAAGTACCGGTCGCGCGATTCAGTTGAGTCGCAAGGAAGCCAGTACCTTAATGGGCTTTCAGCGTTCGGCGTATGCTGCGCCGATTAAAGAAATCTTGTTGAAAGTGCTGGATGACAGCCGCGTTGTCAACGAGACCGAGACTGCCTCCGAAGAGAACCGTATGCGTGTTGCTGCGGTTAAGGATATTTTGGAAACCCTGTTCACGGGTAAGGTGGAATTAGAATGAAGAAGCCTGAAGCTATTTTAGTGACCCCATGCCGTGCCGTGGTGGTCTCCGGTGTTGACTTGCAAGAGGGCGATAAGTTCATCGTCCACCGCGTCATTGATAGCGAGTGCGCGATGGAGGACTCGAAAGATATTCCGTTCTCCCCTTGTGGTAAGGTTATCACACTCGACTTGAATCACAACCCAGTCATGATTGACATGGCGGGTTATTACCGTATTTACCCTGATGGTGTGGTAAGTGATACAGCGTCCCTGTACTTCGACCGCATTTCATCCTGCGAGAAATGATATGAATCATCGTACACGACTTGGACTTATTTCTTCAGATGACCAAGCTGCCGCTCGTGATGGGTTGTCTCGCCTGCGTTCCAACCGCGACTTCGAGGCTTTGATTACTTTGCTTGAACAAGAATTGGTAATCGAGCGTGAGTTGTATGAGACACGCACAGCGGATGACCACCAGCGTGGACAGGTTGTCATGTTGAAGAAAGTCATTGACCTTTTAGAAACTGGAGACAAATAACCTATGCCTACCGATTCATTCTTTGGTATCGAAGAAGCGTTGACTTCCGCCGGTATCAACCCCACAGCCGCCCCAGTGGTAGAGCAAAACCCAACACAGAGCGTTGCGCAAGAGCAACAGCCTGCGCCTGTGCAGGAGCAAATCCTGCCCACAGACGATGAAATCTATGAAGATGTAAGCGAGTACGTCGGCGATGGTGGTAATATTGATGTAGGTACTGAGGGCCAACAACCCCAAGTAGCCGAGCAACAACGCCAACCGCAGCCGTCTATCACGCCTGAAATCGCGGCTATCCTCCAACAAAACCAAGCACTGTTGCAACAACAGTTCGCCGCTACGCAGAAATCGAACGAATACCGCGTGGCAGAGTTGGAAGCCAAACTACGCGCTTACGAGCAGAAGCCTGCTGCGGAAGACAAGAAACCGTGGTATGAGGGTATCGAAGTACCTGAATTATCCAAAGAGCAACTCGACGCGTATGCGGGGTCATTGCCTGTTATCGAGGCTATTGCCGCGCGTAAGGCCGTAGAGATTGCCCAACGCCTTGAGGCGGAACGCTTGAATCCTTTGGCCCGTCAGTTTGACGAGACCGTTCAGCCGCTCCAAGCCCAAGTGCAACAGCAAGAAGAACTCCGCGCTATCAGTGCGCGTCAGCAGTACAACCAAGCCATCGCCAACAAATTACCGTGGTTGCGCGATGCGGTAAACACTGCGGAGTATGCACAGTATTACAACGCAGTCGTACCTAATACCGGCGGTTTGACCCGCGCAGCTTTGGTACAGAACGCAGAAGCCGCAGGCAACGTAGATGCCGTTGTTGATTTGTTGTCAGGATTCAAACCTGCACAAGCTGTTCCGCAACAGCAACTGACCGCCCCTGGCCGAAGCAATGCAATTAACTATTCCCAACAGGCTACCGCCGCCCAGCCTAAAGGAAAAAGTGGCATGAAATTGTCAACGTATAACCGCGCCCTGCAAGACTTCTCCAATGGCAAAATGTCGCCTGAGCAATTCGCTAAATACGAAGACGCTTGGAATACTGCGCTACTCAACGGTGTAGCGGTAATGGACTAACTCTCTTTTAACATGAGGTAAAATTATGCCTGTACAGAGCAAACCTTTGCTGGCAGCGGCGAGTGGCTACCCACAGTTGGTGTCTGCGCTGACTAAACCAGTATATGCGGCTGGCTTCTTAAAACGCTTCAATCGTATGACTGTGAGCGGCTTGATTACCAGCCAAGATATTGTGCCAAAAGAAATCCGCAACAAGGGCGACGAAGTTATCTTCCGCCGCGCTCCTGAAGCCGAAGTCTTTGAGTACATCAAAAACATGGAGTTGGAAGTTTCCACTTTCGACACCAGCATTATCACAATGAACGTGAACCGTGCGTTGTACACCAACATCAAGTTGGACAAACTGGATTCCCGTTCTATCGACGAACTGCCTGCGTTGCTGAAAGAGTATCAAGCCGACGTGACCCAAAAACTGGCAGAACGTATCGACACTGAAGTGCTGACCGAAGTACCTTTGGCCGCTGCCGCTTGCAACCGTGGTCGCAAAGCCGGTCGTCGTTCTCACGCCTTTGACTTTGGTGCTGCTGGTGCGCCTGTTGTTCTGACTAAAGACAACATCGTTCGCTACCTGTCACAAATGCGTACCGTATTGTCCGAGCAAAACGTGGACACCAATGGTCTGTATGTTGTGTTGCCGGTCGAAGCAATGGACTTGTTCTTCGCCAACCCAATCCTGACTAATGCCTGCGCCGCCGGCACTTCACAGTCCATCATCTTGGGTACTAAAATCCCTAACGTGTTGGGCTTCGAGATTATCTTCTCGAACAATATGCCGCAACGCAACGAAGGTGGTCGTATCGCCTACACCATTTTCGCAGGTCGCAAAGACGCAACTGGTTTCGTAATGCAAGTTACCGAAAACGAACATATCGAAAAAGTTGCCAACCACTTCGGTCAATTCTGGCGCACATTGCAAGTGTACGACTTCAAGGTTTTATATCCTGAAGCCATCACTACCCTGTACGCAACTCTTGACTTTGCCGCATAAGGAGCATTGACATGACAGTATTCAAGTTATTCTTGGGTGGCGATGCCCGTCATGTAGGTTATCGTCATTCCCGCATTGCCGACAACAGCAACCCATTGGTACGCTATGCCGGCCACTTGCCAAACCGCCACTTCGTTGTACCGTTCGAGTATGACGGCGCGTCAGGCGAGTGGACACGCTTCCGCGAAATGGAAGGCTCTTTCGCCACTGGCGACATCGTACACACCCACTTGTTGTCTGCTGACAGCCGCGTTGATGCGTTGGTTGTACACAACAAAAAACAAGCCGGTGCGCGTGATGAAAAAGGCGCGATTACCACTGCCGGTAAAGTGAAGTTTGGTCTGTATGACGGCGAAAACTTGGTTGACGAAACCGAAGAAATCGACCTGTCTGTAATCGGTCGCACCGTATTGGAGTTCGGCAAAGCCGTAAACGCCAAGTCCAGCACCAAAAAAGATTCAGATGGCGATGGTAAAGTTACCAAGAAAGACAGCGCGACTACCGCTATTACCAGCTTGGGCGCGTACTTGGGCGACAATGGTTCTATCCGTATGACCGTTGTTGACGGTAGTGGTATTGACGCGGCGTGTATCTCTGCGTTCGTTGAAGTGGTTGACTTCCTCGACGTTCGTGGTTGCACTTGTGGCGAACCTGCTTGCGACAGCGCCTACCCTGAACCTGAATGTATGTAACCGAGTAGGTTATAACCAAACCCCACCCTTGCGGTGGGGTTTTTAGTACGTTAAAATCAAGGCGTTTATACCCCAAACAAGGACATAAAAATGCCAAGTAATACCCCTATTGCCTATGCCGATGAAACCGGCTATGTATCGTTGCCTGTGGTAAGTGGTCGTTTTTCCGACCAAGCGCGTGAGCGACTGACTCCGCTGTACACACAGGAAGAAGTTAACGCGTCATGGGCGAAGTTCCATGTTGCTCAAGGTTTGAACCCTGATGGTTCAGATAAAGTTGTGGAAACGTTGGAACAGGCGGAAGCTGCCGTCGCCCAACGCGAAGCCGATGTCGCCGCGCAGAACGCCATGCCTCATGTACCGATGGCACAGGCCGCTGTGAAAGCGGTGCTGCCTAATTCACAGAAAGGTAAGTAATGATTTCTCCCCGCACACTGGTCGAGGAAGTAAGCAATTACTTGGTGGACCAAGACCCTGATTTCCCGTTCGAGCATTGGACGGAAGATGACTTACTGCACTACTTCCGGTTGGCGGTGGAGATTGTTGCGAACGCCCAGCGCGAGAAGTTTATCAAGCGCACGTCCATGCCATTGGTAGCAGGCAGTCTGCAAACCGTACCGGAAGCGTGTCATGACGTGTCGTCTGTCTTAGGACAGGCCGACAGCAAAGGCCGTGTGAAAAGTTTTCCACGCCAAACCAGTAAGAACGCCCTGCACCTTGTTGGTAAGATTGGGTGTAAGGATTGCCACGCGGAGGCTACGTCTGCCGAGTATAAGATGGATAGTTGGAGCTACGACCCTAACGATAACAACATCTTGTATGTTGACCCGCCTGTCCCCGACGGCGTGAACGGCACGTTGGAATTGATGTGCTTCAGTCCGCCTAAGATTGACAGCCTCGATTCTGATGTGGATTTAGGTTCGCAGTTGCGCCCAGTGATTTTCGAGCTTATGTTGTACTACGCTTGGGGCGTTGACACCGAGAGCGTACCGTCGCGCGACCGCAGTGCTGTCCATTGGAATAATGCGTTTACCCTGTTGGGTATGGAAGCGAAGCAGGCGAGCAACCGCTACGCCGTTACCCGCGTTCCCGAGTTGAGGATTGGAGCTAAGAAATGAATTGGTTTGACTGGCTTAAGAATCAAGCCCTCGTTACGTTCCCCAATATGCCCAGCAGTTTTATTGAGAACGCCATCCTCAACGCAGTCTCACGGTTCTTCCGTGAGACACATCTGTTGAAAGACGAAGCGTACATTGACGCAGAGTGTGGTACGAATGACTATGTGATTGACCTACCTGATGGTCGCACTATCGTTCAGATTAAGTCTGTGCATTCCACCAACGACCCTGACCGCCACCCGCTGCTTGACCGCAACTGGTGTGTCGTGCCTCCAGCAGAAGAACGTTTCGGTAACGGCTATTGGGTAGAGCTTCAGTTTGAGCAACCCGCCATCTCTTTCGAGGGATGCGGCAGTGTGCGCAGCGGTAAGTATTGCGTGGTCTATTCGTGGACACCGACAGGTCAGGACTGCGATATTCCGCACCACTTCTTCGGCAAGTACCGTAACGATATTCTGAACGGCATGTTGGCCTCGCTGTACTTGATTCCGATGGAAAACGACAGCCAGTCGGCGGCATACGCCCAGTATTACAATAAAGAGTTTCTGCGTGGTATAAACATCGCCCACGCGGAAGAGTTCCAAAACCATACCAACCGACCAATGTTCATGCACGGCGGTTGTTTCCTGTGAGGTAAGTATGGCGACCCTATACAACTTCAAGCCGACCTGTCATGACGATGACGGGTGCTTTGCACCGAAGCCTGACTTCGATTGCGTCGATACCTGCCAACCGTGCAACAACCCCTGCGAACCTAAGTGTCCGCCGAAAGTACGCGCGAAAGACGCGGTGTGCTTGAGCAATGACGAGTGCGAACGTTGCTTCTCGTTGTTCCAGTATGTAGGCTGCGACATCACAAAAGTTCCGGCGCATATTTACGCCATAGTGCTGAAAGTCCGCAGACAGGGCAACTGCCGTGTCTTGGTAGAAGAATGCCCGACCCGTGTGGACAACAGGGGCAACGTGTGTTTCGTTTGGTCGGAAGAATTTAGACAACTGCCTGCCGGTTACTACGAGGCGGACGTGGTTGTGAATGACTGTGAGTGTTTTACCCTTTTATTCCGCAAACGCGGTTGCTGGACACGCATGGTAACAGAAGAAGTTAAGCTGGCGCAGTTGCCATGTGAAGCACCTCCGCATTGTGAGGGTTGCGTTGCTACGCCTGATTTTGAACAGACTGCTCCCGAAGCGGAGTGCGGAGGTTGTGATAATGGCTCTGAATGTAAGTAAGTGGTCTAGTCACGGTAAGCTGGCGCAAAGCCTGACTGCCGAGGCGACCGAGATTCCTTTGGGTTTTGGCGAGGGCCTGCGCTTCCGCCTCCCTGACACCGACTACTGCTATGCGACTATCCGTAGCAACGGCAAGTATGAACACGTCAAGCTGATGGCTGTAAAAGGGGACACCCTGCACGTTGTTCGCGGTCAGGATAACACTGTGGCGCAGACGTGGAGTCCGAACAGTTGTATTGAGATTGAATGGAATCCTGCACAGATTTGCGAGTACACCAAACAGTGTGCGTTGGGCCAAACCCCGACAACCGTAGCCGCCGGTACTTATTGCTTGTCATGCAGCACCTGTATCACAATCGGCGAAGATGGCCGAATTACAGCGGTAGATGGAGAGAAGAAATGCAAGTAACCCATGTTGATTTTGTTGACAGCAGACTGTCTGCCGCGTTCGCTTCAACCTCGAACTCGTTGGTGGTATCCAATGAGCATGGCCTGTCCGACAAGCTGAACAAGATGCGCGAGGGCGATTACGCGTACCTCATTATCTCCGCTTGCCACATGACCGAAGTAGTTAAGTACACGCACACCGAAAAACTGCAACGTACCGGCACTTTGACCCTGCACGTTGAGCGCGGGCAACATGGTACGACAGCCACCTCATTCCCTTTTGGTAGTTGTGTACGCACGGAAGTTACCGGCAGTATCCTGCGCGAACTTGTCCAACAGATGATTAAGGAAGAACATGAACGCCTGTAAGCAACGATTGCAGACCCTGCCTTGCGACAAGCTCGGCTATGGGTACACGTCGCACCCTCTAGGGTCTTCCGACACGGTGCTGCACCTGATGCGTAATCAGGGCAATTCGTTCCCTCCTTTGGTAGAGGGGCAATACTTCTTCGTCAGTGTGAAGATGTGTGACACCGAGTGCTGTGAGACGATGCGCGTTATCGCTCGTGACGGCGACGACCTGACGGTTGAGCGCACTAACCCTTGCGACTGTATTTCCAGTAATGCCCGCGTGACTTATCTCGATTCCGGTCGGGAATATGTACAAGCACTGGCGCGTGAGATTGGTCTGAACGTCGAAGACCCGTTGGTCTATAACTGCGAAACCAATACCCTTAGTTTGGATTGCACCAAACTGAATATGGGCGGCGATTGCGGTTGTGGTTCGGGTAAAGACGAAGCTGGTGTTGGCAAGCGCGGTCCGCAAGGCGAACGCGGTGCTGATGGTAAAGATGGCGTGAGTGTGACTGGTATTACTATCGACGATACCAACACACTGAAGTGGACTGACAACAAAGGCAAGACACACACCATTGGTACGATTATTCCGCCGCAAGGTCAGAAAGGCGAGAAAGGCGATGCAGGCCCTCAAGGACCGCAAGGCCCTGCCGGTCCGCAAGGCGAGGACGCTGGCGCGATTAGCATGGAGCGCGATGAAGCCACAGGTACGTTCACTCTGTACATCACAAACGGCGAGGGCGTGAAGCGCAGTATCGGCTCATGGAAACCCGTAGCCGGTGTCGGTATTGCCGATATGAATGTGGTTGACGGTAACTTGGAAGTTACTCTGACGGATGGCATCAAGCTCAACGCCGGTAGTATCGTAGGCCCACGCGGTCCGCAAGGTCAGACGGCCTCTTTCTCGCTGCTGTATTCCAACGGTCGAGTGTATATCGGTGGCCCTGCAAAAGCCGAAGTGTACCTACGCAAGAATGGCGCGATGTTGGGCGGGCGACAGCAAATCCCCGACAATGGTCTGCTGGTAATGAATAACCCGAACTCTTCCACCGAAGCTGTCATCGAGCTTGTGCATAATGGCGGGGTCGTAGCGTTAGGATACTTCTAATGAGATTCTTGGATTTCGGCGGCGAGTTGCCAAAAGTGAAACCGCAGGCGTTAGGCTCGCGGAACGCGCAGCTTGCCGAGAACGTTGATTTGTATGGCGGTATGCTCCGCCCGCACCGAAGCCCTGCCCTGTTCGCCCACGCGGTTGATGAGCGGGGTTCTCCCATTTCTGCAAAGATGGTAATCCCCGTCGGCGACTACATGGTTGGGTTTCCCCAAGATGTGCATTGGGTACGCGACCCGCGCGAGAGCGCAGGTGCTGACACGGTGTTGTTCGTCCGCGACGGGCAGTTGTACCGATTGTCATCACGCATGGTACGCGCCGGTACAGGCCCGACACTTGTTGGTATCGACCCGCCTGAAGAAGCCCCTACTGTCGCCATAGCCCCGAACAGGGGCTGTGTGTCCAAGTGGGACAACCGATGCGCAGACATGGAACAGTCCGGCGATTGCTCTGACTGGGGCGACGCACCCGAAGTGCGCGGCTACCGTGTAACGTATGTGAATGAGTGCGGCGAGGAAAGTGCGCCCAGTCCGGTATCGAACTTGGTTGACATCAAGAACGGCGACGGAGCAATCGTAGTAGATACGAACACGCCGCCAAAGAACGCAGTGAAGCGCAGATGGTATCGCTCCGCCACCACCAGTGACGGTCAGGCGGTATGGTTGTATGTGGACGAAGATGTCATTGCCGACAACACGTTTATCGACGACAAGTGTCCGCAGGATTTAGGCGAGGTGCTTTCCACCGAAGACCACCTGCCGCCGAACAAATGTTTGGACGGTGTTGCGTTCACGCGCAATATGCAGACTATCGTGTGGACGAATAATCAGTTTTGGGTATCAGAGCCTAGACTGCCCCACGCGTACCGACCTGCGACACGCGTAACCCTGCCGTCCAAGATTCAGTTCATTGCCTCGCACACTACCCGTGTGGAGGGCGACACCCACTTCGACAACGTGGTAGGCACTGTCGGTTATCCGTACACCCTTAACGTGCGCGATGACGCGCAGACGACGGTCAAAGAGCTTGAGTATTGGTATCCTGCATTGTCTCCGTTCGGTTGGTGTACGCTCGCCGGCGGCGTGTACTACACCGCCGAGAACGGCCTTGTCGGTATTACCGGCACGTCAGTGAACATGATGACCGAGGACTACATGACCGAGCGTGAGTGGCAGGGGTATAACCCGTACACCATGCGTCTTACCGGCTACGACCAACGAGTGTTTATGTGGTACGATTCCGCATCAATCCGACAAGGGTTGTTGTTGGTATTACCTACTACCGATAAGCGTCGCAACCCAAGCCTGAGCCGTTTGACGCTACCAGTGAAGACGGCCTACGCCCACCCTGAGACCGGTATGCTTATGCTGATGGGGTTTGGCGTGTATAAGTGGGGTGCGGGCGACAAGCCTATGCGCTACCGCTGGCAGTCAGGTATCGAAGTGAACAGTGCCTATTGGTTTCCGACAGTGTTCAAAGTCGTCAGCGACGACCTGCCGCGCCAGTATCGGCAGCTTGAGCAGTTACGCACTAAGTTCGCCGTGTGGAAGCGCACCCATTGTGGCCTTGACCCTGTGCAATTTTTCGATACCCACCCTGAAGCGCGCGAACACATGGCTGACCTGATGGAGTTGTCTCCACGCGTGGTGCTGCGCTTGTACGCCGATGGCGAGGAAATCTATACCCGACCTATCCGCAACCTTGCGCCGGTAATGCTGAAGAAACGCAGACGGGCAATCGAATGGTCGTTTATGGTAGAAAGCGATATTGAGATACGGGAACTGCATTTGCAGAAATCCCATAGCGATTTACAGAATGACGGCGGTCACGCATAGGAGGAGAGATGACTATCATTGAGAAGAAAAGCGGTGGGGGTAAGAGTGGCGGCAGCTCCTCCGGCAAGAGCGAGGATACTCCAATCTACAACAAGGTTGAGATTAAGGAAAACGCCCCGTCAGGTACGAACTCCGTTGCCGTAACCGCTCCGCACATTGTCCAGTATCCGCGCCCGCCAAAACGTGATGATGGTCGATGGCTCGCGCTGTCGTCCGTCATTGGTAACATCATCGGCAAGCTGTCCAGTCAGAAAGTCATCAAGGAAGCCAAGAGCGCAGAGAACAAATGGCGCGATGTGATGGCGAAGATGAAAGAGATGGCGGACATCGAGAACGCCCGTGTACCGAAGTTGCGTGATAAAGCGGATGGTGCGATGGACGACCTCGATAAACGCAACACACTCAACTGGCAACGCGGCGATGTTGAGTACGCCTACGGCGAGCAGTTGAAGCCTTGTATCAATGACAAGGCCGACGAGATTTGCCAACTCTCCGCCTGCGGCTGGCAGACAGATTACGATGGTATCCTTACGCGCGTGACGGCGGACGCAGAGGCTGCGGCGCACAAAGAGCTTGATAAGATTTGCCGTATGAATAACCGGTATAACACCGGCTGGAACTGCGACGTGCGCGGGCAGTTGGCTGTCGCTACGCAGAACACCATCATCTCGCAGACGAATAAGTTGCGTGAGGAAGAACGCTTGAAGAAACTTCAATTTGATGCCGACCTCAAGATGAAGACCTTTGAGCTTATGGAGAAAACACGGCAGAATCGAAACGCTACGGCTCGTGCCTACGACACCACGGCTATCGACGTGCGCCTCAAACAGTACACCAGCTACACCGCAGACGCACAGACCTCGCTCAAGTTGGGGGCAGACCTGTTGGCCTCGCACGGGCAGAACGCCGCATGGTTGGCTGACAGCCTGCGTAAGACAGCGAAAGAGTCTATGGCTGACTGGGGTACACTGGCAACAATGATTACTGGCCTCCTGTTCGCATGGAACAGTAGGCCTGCTGCGGCTAAAGCAAACGACTGCGGCGGTGGCGAGGGCGACAGTTCCCTTGATGCGTTGTTCTAATCATGTGGACCAATGACCCGATGGAGGGGCTATTCCCTCCTGAAACCGAACAACCCCAAGCAGAAGAATGGTATGATACTGTTGTGCTTGGGATTGACCCTACGCGCGGGGATTTATATGACGCAGCGTCGCAGATGGTACGCGACCTTACGTCTGACCGCGAAGACCCGTACACCTATTATGGGCTGCCCGCATTAGCGGTCGCCCCTGACGCTTATGAGGAATGAGTAATGGCAGGCTATTTTATCGGTATGAACTCCCCGTCTATGGGGTTCGGCAGCGGTGGTAACTTCTTCTCACAGTTGGGACAGATTGGTCCTGCGTGGCAGAACACCATGCTGCAAGGTTTGAACACGCAGAATGCGTTTAACGAGTTTCAGAACAAACAAATCGTTGACCCTTACAAGGTCAATGCGATTGCGTCCGCTTACGGTCTGCAAGGCTTGCAAAACCTGTTCGATTCCCGCGACGCGCAGCAGGCGTTGAACGCGCAGGCCGCGCAGATTTTTACAGCAAATATGCAAGACAACCTACGCAGCTATCAGAACACCGGACAGAATGGTAAAGAGTTCGTGTTCGGCGAAGACCAAGCGTTGTCTGCGACCCAGCCGAAAGCCCTGCAAGTTCCATCACAAGCGCAGCCTACACTGCCTGCTCTGTATGGTGGCTATGCTGCGACTGCCCCACAGGTAACTGGTACGCAACGGCTGACCCCATCGCAACAGCAACAGTTTGGTCTGACCTCGTACACTACGCCGCAAGGCTACACAGGTGTGCCTGTTATGGACAGCGGTTATCAATTTACAGGATTTTAATAGGGGGCTGACATGGCTGAAGATTTAACCGTAGGACACCCAAGTTTTTATCGCGGTAGTGGTTTAGAGGGCAGACCTCTGTTCGCCCCTAACCGTGTACCCAATCAAGGTACGCCGCTGCTGGCGGCGGAGCGTCCGCAACCTATGCAGTTCGGCGATACCCTGCGTGGGTATTCTTTGTACCAACTGCCGTCTAACTATGTCGGCGTACCTGCTGCACAGCCGCAGGCCGTCCCGATGTACCTGAACCCCAACACCCAACCGGCAGACCCTATGGGCGTGTTCCAACGCTTCCGCAATACTGCCAACGGTACAGCACCAGTGGTACAACAGCAGCCCCAAGTGGTCGCACAACCCGCAGTCGCAGCACAGTCGGCAGAACAGGTCGCTTCCATGACCCAGCCCCAACAGGTAGCTGCTCCGCAGTCCATCGTCTCGGTTGAGGCTTTGCCGCGTGTTGATGTGCCTAATCTACGCCCGCAACAGAACGACATTCGTTTCATCGCTTCGCAAGGTGTAGATGCCCTCGATGGCGGCGACGCTTCCATCGACTTCGGTCGCCGCTACGCAGCAGCCGCCGCGACAGGCGCAGTACCTGTGGTAAGTAACGCTATGCTGGCTGCACTGAACCGCCAACACGCCCGCAATCAAGCGGCACTGTCCGCCGCGACTAAGGCGCAGGACGTGAACGATATGTACGCTGCGATGAATGACCCTAACCTCCGCGCCCGCGCCCATGCCTTGTCCAAAGCAAATGGTATCTCTTTCGACCTCGCCATGAAGCAGGCAGTGCAGTCTAAGCTGCTGGAAAGTGGCGATTACAACTTGGCAAACCGTTATGAGATGACGCAAATCCTGCCACAGATTGACGCAGAGCAACAACGCCGTGTAACAGAAGCCATCAACTTCGGTGGTTCGGCTACGCCGGTACGCGACCCCTACGGCGCGGACATTCAAACCAATGGTATCAACTCCGCCCAACCTACCGCCGATGGTAACTATATGTACACCACAGCGAACAACGTCGTGGTAGGTACGCCGAACGCAGGTACGATGTACGGCGTGATTAATGGCTCAAGCTCTCCGACCAATGCTTCATACAACGTTACACAGGCTAACATCCAAACTGGGCTTAACGCACAACAGGCCGCAGCAAAACAAATCGCCGCCGAACGGGCGCAGGTGGCGAACCAAGAGAAGACTGCATTGGACGCGCTCAACAAACGGTTGACGGCGCAAGCCCAGTTATTACGCGCCAACGCGAGCCAGCAGAACGCAGCAACCCGCGCAGCTACTGCGGGTAATAATGGTGACAGCCAAGCGGCACGAACAATGCTCGCTACGTTGAAAGCGTTGCCTGACGGCGACCCACGCAAAGCGCAAATCATGCAAGCACTGACCGATATGTATGTCAGCCCTACCTCTCCGACGGAGTAAGCTATGGCAGCGTACACTTATGATTATGGTTTAGGGTTGGGCGCACCTGTACAGACCAACAGCTATCGAATCACATCGTGGGTAGGCCCTCGCAAACAGTTCTCCACGTCTCATGGGCAGAAGTCTAGTACCAGTCACGCAGGTGTGGATATTGCCGTACCTGTCGGTACAAAGCTGCTCGCGCCCATGTCGGGCAAGGTTATCCACGTTGTCAACGTGAACGATGGCACAGAGAAACGCAATAAGTGGCAGTACGGCAACCAAGTGGTAATCCAACGCGACGACGGCGTGATAACCCAGCAGTCCCATCTGTATGACGTGAACGTCAAGGTCGGCGACCGCGTACAGCAGGGTCAGGTCATCGGGCGCACCGGTAACTCCGGTAGCTCGACCGGCCCTCACTTGGACTACATCGTTATCAAGAATGGTATGGCTATGCGCCCTGATGGTACGGCGTACCGCGCGTATCAGAAATCGTGGTTGCCAAAAGCGGGAACAATGGCCTCGCCTACCGCGCCTACCGCGCCCACCGCGCCTACCGCGCCCACCGCGCCTACCGCGCCCACCGCGCCTACCGCGCCCACCGCACCGGTAGGCGACATGAGTAACTACGCCGAGTTGGTAAAAGAGCAAGAGATGGCGGACAAGATGTTGTCCCTTACCGAGCCACGTGCGGCTGCGGTCGCTGTACCCAACGATGACTTCTACAACAACGTAGCGCAAGCAGATTGGAACACCTATTATGGCTACCCGACAAGACCTAGAGCGTTATAGAGCCGACCCCTATGTGCAGCAGATGTTGACGCTGCTGTCCCGTACCGAGGGTACATACGACGCGAAGAACCCATACGCCGTGTATGGTGGTAAAGTTGCGAACCAGCTTACCAGTTTCGCCGACCACCCACGCGCCGCAGGTAAGTGGAATTTCAACGACAACTCCGGCAAGCAGCAGGGTTCTACCGCCGCCGGTCGGTATCAGATTATCCAAAAGACGTGGGACGGCATCTCACGTCAGTACGGGCTTAACGATTTCAGCCCCATGAATCAAGACCTCGCCGCCATCGGTTTGATGGTAAACAGCGGGGTCATGCCACTTATTCTCAAAGGCGACATCCGTGGCGCAGCGTCCAAGTTGGGCAACGTGTGGGCGAGCCTGCCCTCCAGTCCCTACAACCAAGCGAAACGCAGTGGTAAAGAGTTCGACAGGATGCTCGCCGCGTCCACCGGCGTGACCGCGCCAACGGAATTACCATCGACGGTAGGCGCAGTGGGTGGTATGACAGCCAAGTCGGTCGTTGCCCCTAAGATTCCGTCGCCTACTGCTCCTACCACGAGACAAGATTTCGTACCTGACCCTTTGAGTAAAGAGGAACTTGAGGCTATAATGACCGAGAGACGCCCGACCCAGCCGCGCATTAAAGACGACTTCTTCGTCAATGTGGCGAAGCCTAACTGGGCAGCCTATTACAGTTAAGGATTAAAAATGCCATACAACACTGGTGCATTATCATACTTGGACAACTTAGCCGCGATGACACAACAAGCCGCCTTAGACAACGAGGCGGCTCGTCAGCAGTTGGCACTTGAGCAACAACAGTCTGAAGCGCGTATCGCCGAAGCGCAGAAAGCTATGGAGGACGCGCTCGCCCAACAGCAAGCCGCATATGTGGCACAGCAACAACAGGCACAGGTCCAAGCCCAACAGCAACAGGCCGCCGCTAATGCCGCCACCATGTCCACCGGCAACAAGTGGGCTGACGAGTTCATCGCTTCTGCCGACAAGTTCAACTATGGTACGCATGGTATCGACCCGAACGGTGCGACCTTGTGGAATCGCAAAGTGTTGGATAACTGGCTGGATGCTAAAGCCAAAGAAGAGAACTGGAATGCCTTGCAGAAAGACCAAATCAAGAAACAGGTCAAGGATGCAGTGGTAAAAGTCAGCACCAATAAACATCTGTTTGATACAGAGGAACGCGGCTTTTGGGGTGCGGTTGGCGACATTGGTAATTCGTTAGCTGACAGTGCCATCGGCGGTCTCGCCGACCTTGCCAGTACGCTCAACATTGCAGCGTACGAGGGCGCGAAGCGCATGGACAAGGCGGGTTACACAGACGCTCTCGGTAATATCAATCCTGTTTACGCAATGGAAAAGGCGTGGGAGTTTACCGGTCTCGGCGATGGTAAGATGAACTGGGACAAGCAGATTGATGATGCTGTTGTTGCCACACGCGCCGCGTGGGGCGATTTGAAGTCCGACTACTACAAGGACGCGGCTCGCGCTCGTGCCGAAGCCAGCGGTGTGGCAGAGACCCTGCTTGCACTTGGCGACAAACCTACTACGGCGTTTGACGAACTGGCATCTGCACTGGGTGTTGTGGTCGGTGCTAAAGGTCTGAACCTCGTCGGTAAGGGCGTTGCTGCCGTTGGTAAAGGCGTAGTTAAGGGTGCGGCGAAAGCTGCAAGTAAAGCCACGTTCGGTTTGGCGGATGATGTACTCCGCGCCGGTGGCGCACAACTCGGTCGCGCTGCGGGTGTGTTGCGTCCTGCCGCTGAACGCTTGAATCCGTCAATGCTGGTACGTTCTGCTGCTATCGAGGGTTCGGGTAATGCTATGGACGTGCTTCGCCAAGAGGGTGCGTATGACCCTAACGCCGCGCAGTACACTGATGACGCGCTGGCTACGGCTGCTGCCACCGGTCTGCTGACAGGTGGTATTACTTATCTCGGCGGTAAGCTGTTCAACACCGTAGAGGGTACGGCGGCTCGCGCTTTGGGCGGTCGTGCTGCGGCAGGTAATACCACTTTGAGCCAAACACTGCTGTCAGGCAGTGGTCTCACTATTGAGCAAGCCCTGCGTACTGTGGCTGATGATATTGCCTCCGGCGCAGCGTCTAAGGCTACGCGCGATGTGCTTGGCGAAGCGACAGAATACCTGATGTCCCGTACCGCCCAGCTTGTTCCTAAATCGGGCAAACTGTCTGCGGTGTTCAACGGTACGAAACAGCTTACCAGCGGTATGCTGGGCGAAGGTCTCGAAGAGGGCCTTATCGGTATGGTATCCAGTGCCGCCACACAAGGTTTGGGCAAAGATGGTACGTTCAATGCCAACAACATCGACATCAAAGAAGTTATCCGCGCCGGTCAGAACGCCGCTACGCTGGGTGCGACACTGGGGGTCGTGAGCGGTAGCATTGAAGCCGCAGGCAAGTACCGTGAGAACCGTGCCAACGTTGACCGTATCCTGCAAGACAACGAGCAGGCAGCAGCGCAACCTACTGCGCCACTGGCACTGCCAAGCCCTACCCATACACTGGCTATCCCAAGCAATATCGACCCACGCCTGCCTGACGACGTGTATCGTGAACTGGCACTGCAAGCCTACAAAGAACGTGTGGCACAAGCCGATGCCGCTCGTGCTGACCGTGAGATGGCCGCTGAAGTTGACGCGACCAAACAACGCGCGATGGGCGACCGCTTGGCAGATTACGCCAAAACCGAACAAGCCAAAGTTGCGCTTAATGAATTGCTCACACCTGAACAACGTGCCGAACGTGCGACTGCCGGTTTCCGTTTCGCTGATGATATTCTGAACCGTAGCGACATTCATGTTCCACAAGGTGTCCGTGCGACCATCGAGTTGCTCGGACAGTTGGAACGCGCCCAAGACCTGATTAAGAGTGGTACGTTGGATACGACCACTGAAAAATCTTTGCTGGATTCCGCCAGCCAGTTGTTGCGCTACGCAACACGTCAAGGCCGTCTCGAAGCCGCGCGTACTTGGGTAGATAAGAACCTGTTGAAAATCAAGACTGCGGAACAGGCGCAGCCAGCACCTGCCGATGGAACGCCAAAAGCCGTCAGCAACACCCGCTCGACCAAGACCGTCCTCGAACAGAATGGTATTGCAGGTGCTGCCGGTAAGGATGTAATGCGTTTGATGAAAGACGTGAAGTCAACCAACGCGCGTGTGGAAGTGAATAATTTTATTGAAGCATTCGCAAGCGACGAACCCACCGATGTGGGTTATTACCGTGACCGCGCTGTCGCCAGCCTGACCGATATGTATGTGAAGCAGGGGCAAGACCAAGCCACTGCCGAAGCGTCAGCGCAACAGTTGGTCGATGACTTGGAAGCTACCTTGACCGATGGCGTTGAATCCCGCTCTGCCACTAAAGAAGCCGCCTCGCAGGAGGGTGCGGCAGCTGAGGCAAAAAAGCTCCAGTTGACCCTCTTCGACGAGGTAACGCCTGACGCTACCCAAGCAGTGCATGACACTGCACGAGCCATGCAGAAGCACGGCGCACCAACAGCGGTGATGACCTTTCCTGATGGGTGGCAAGACGACCCGCGCTTTCTGCGCATGGTTGGTAGGTACGAGCTTCAAAACGGCAAACCGTTTTTCCGCAATCAGTTGGCCGAAGATTACCAACAGGCGTTGGCCACAGGACGTACAGAGTTGAACGAGCAACAGTGGTATCAAGTACGCTCGCCGCAATTCAAAGCATGGTTCGGCGACTGGGAGAACGACCCTGCCAACGCGTCTAAAGTAATTAACCCGCGCACAGGCGAACCACTGGTCGTATATCATGGTACGGCTGGGAAGTTCGAGGCGTTTGACCGTGGCGCACGCGCGGTGTCAGGGTCGTCAACAAATGACGGGTTCTTCTTCTCGGATAGCCCCGATGTGGCAGGCTCTTACGCAAGCGTAGATTCTAACTATGTGCCGCAACCTATGGTGCGTGGACGAATATACGATATTGACGACAACCTTACAGCGGATTTAGGGACATTTGATTCCAGCGACGCGCTGTATGCACATCTCCGCGAACGCGAAGCTGCGGGCGAGCCTATCGACTGGGAGGGTGTCGTTACCAATACCGAGTTCCCGCCAGTACCTTTGTCCGCGCGTAATGTTATTCCTGCGTTCTTGAATATCAGGAATCCAAAAGTTACTGATTTCGGTGGGCTGCCGTGGAACGCCTTGCCAGCAGCGCAAGGTGGTTATATCACAACGGATGTACTGGCCCGCGAAGCCCAACAGTCGGCAGACGGGGCGGTATTCACTAATGTGCGCGACGCACATTTCCAATCGGACACGCAAGTCGCAACTGTGTATGTTGCTTATGATGCAAATCAAATCAAGTCCGCTGTGGAAAACAGTGGCGAGTTCTCCGCATCTGACGCTCGCTTCCGCCACCAACGTGGTGTACAGACTGAATGGGATACGATGTCTGACGCGGAAAAACATTTCGCTATCGAGCAGCAGACCATCACTCGTGGTACGAACGCCTTGCGTAACGCGTTCGGCGATGACATCGCTTGGAACGTGGTATGGGTATCCCCACGCAGTCAGAACCTGCACAACCGCAATGCCCGCGCGTATGTGGTCGATGGCGACCCGAACACCATTTACGTTGTCGCCCATCCGCACATGACTAACCAACAGTTCGTGTACGCCGTAGCGCATGAGATGCTCCATCAAGGGGTTGACGTGAACCTGCGTGGTAAAGTGCTGCGCGGTGCGGACTACAATCAACACATGGACCGACTGGCAGAGAACCCGTTTGTACAAGCACTGATGGCGCGTATCGGCGAGCGATACGGCAACATTGACAAGCAGTCTATGGTAGAGGAAGCCCTTGCCGAGATTCACGCTGCGCGTACAACAAAAGACGGCTGGAACACCCTGCGTAACGAGTGGGGCTTGGATATGGACATCCCTGCCGCCCTGCGCTCTACCAACTCAAGCAGCTTGGTATCCCGTGTCGTGAGCTACCTGAAACAGGTGGTATCCCGTCTGACCGGCAAGTACCGCAGGGCAAGCGACAGCGACGTGGCAGACTTCCTGAAAGTGGTAACAGCCCGCCGTCCGCACGACACCGCAGGTATCCGTACTCCCGACCAAGTGAATGCCTACCGTCAACGCATGAGCTTTGAAGCAGCGCAGGCGCGTAGCGATTATTACCATAACCAAGCGCGTTCCATATATCCTGACTTCGACTCACTGGACGCTACATCTAAGGCCAACATCCTGTCCCAACTGAGCGCAAGCGACGAGCAGGCGCAGACCGAACTGGGCTTGCAAATCCGTAACTCTCTGCTTCCGGTCAACGACCCGTGGAAAGACCCTAAGTGGCGGGCGCAACAGCAAGCCGCAGCCCACGCGCAGAAAGTAGCCGCAGCACAGCAGGCGGCCAACCAAGTGCCACCATCAAGCAACCCACAAGGTCAGGCTGATTACGTCCGCCGTAGTGTGCGACAAATCCGTATCTACCCGTCACGCGCGAACACCAGCTACTACAACGCCTCTGACTTGGATAACTACGTTGGTATCATCTCGCAAGTCCGTAAGGGCGACGCATACTTCATCCGTGTAGAGATGAACGACGATGCAACAGGTGCGAAAGGTATCATTTACGAAGAGCCTGTCACTGGCGACATCGACCTCGATATGCACAAAGCATGGGAAGCGTTGGTGCAGCAGTACCCGAACGCGCACTACGAGCGGCGCGAGGGCAGCACATACAGCACCGAGGCGAACCGCGCCCTGACACCTGAAGAGTTGGTGGTATTGAACCGCGCCCAACAGATGGGGCTGTCGTCTCCGTCCCTGCGCCGTTGGACTAACTGGTTGCGTGACAAACTGCCTGCCAACTATGTACCAATCTTGGACAAATTCCTCGATGTGGTAGAGATGGCGCGTACCCACTGGGTAAGTATTTACACCCCGTTCATGGCGGTGGAACAGATGTACGCCGACGTTACCGGCAAGCAAACCAATATCATCACACGCCTGCTGCGCGATAAGAGTGAGGCCGGCGCGTTCCTGCACCGTAACTTCAACAGTACCAATCCTAAACAGCAGTCACTGCGTGACCGCACAGAGAAACTGCGCCAGTCCATCATCGACAGTGGTATCTCGCAAGAGAAAGTGAACCGTATCCTGCACGGCTTGGAAGAACGTGTCCGCTCCGATGTGCTGTTGAACCACGACGAGTCTTTGGGCCACTGGCAGGAAGTGAATGGTAATCGTGTGTTGTTCGACCCAGCCACAGGCCGTCCGCGTTACACCGTGACCGGCTACCGCTTCCAAGACCTCGACACCACCGACCCGAACGCCGGTACTTATGACCTGCGCGGTATCCGCTTGGCTCAAGCCGTGGCTAACCTGACGGTTGAAGAGCGCAATAAGATTGGTTCGATTGTGGCCGAAGTAGCCGAGACCAACCGCATTGTGAATAAGCTGAAGCACGAGCGCGGTGTGTTGACCGACAAGGATTACTACGAGCGCGTCAACCGTGGTAAGGATTACCTTGACTTGGTATTCCCCGAACTGGCGGCGCAAGGCGTTGACTTCGGTGGGTTCTTCGTAACCATGCGCGATGATGACAGCAGTGCCTACTCTAAGGCCCACGCGCTCGGTCGTGCCAGCGCGGTAGAGAACGTGTTGGGTAACACCGCTAAGGTGTGGGAAGCAGAGGTTAAGACTGCGTTTACCAATAACGAGCTGTCGCAGTTCGCGTTGATGGTAATGAGTATGCCGAACAAGCATTTCGTCATCGACCCTGTGTCCCCACGCAACAACTTCGAGGATGCCGACAACGTGCTGGATTGGGAAACCAGTCATAAGGGCGAGCAGGATAGCATTATGATTTACATCAACGGCACACCTGTACGTCTCGTGGCTAAGTCTAAAGCGGCGGCTAAGGCGTTGCGCCAAGAGCAGCCTCACGCGGCAGTGGCGAAGATTGGTAGTATCAACCACTACTTCAACCAGTTCAAGACCTCGTTGAACCCTGCGTACCCTGTGTTCGGTCTTATGCGCGACATCATGACCGGCTACCTGAATATCAGCGGCGCAATCGGCGAGCAGTACGTTGACAGCAAATCCGCCCCTGCGGTTGGTATGAAGTCTATCGGCTATGCGCTGAAGTACCTGTTCTCGCCTGACAAGCACAACCTGTTCCTCGGTACGGCTCGCGGTCAGTACACTGACCCGTGGCAGTTGGCCTACCAACGTCTCGGCGCGGGTATGCAGTTCGGCGACAACCTCAACACTGATGCGTTCGCTACCAACGCCCTGACGGGCAAGCTGCCCCATCAAGCCGACCTGTTGCGTACCGGCGTGAGCAAGGCGCGTGGTATCACTGCGCGTGTTGCCGAGACCATCGTTTACCCGCCTGAGACCGCTATGCGCCTCGGCTCGTTCCGTGCCTACGTCGAACACGTCTTCGGTCCACAACCGAGCAACGTGACGGCAGAGCAGTTGGTTGACCTGTTAGACCAAGCCAAGAACCCAGCCAACGCGGACAAGGCAGCGGCCATTATCTTGGGTACGAAGAACCTTACCAGTAACTTCCAACAGCACGGTGCGGACAACATGGTTCGCCATATGTTCTCGTTCCACAACGCAGTCATGCAAGGTACATTCTCGACCCTGCCGCAAATCCTATCAACCAAACATGGTCGCAACAGCATGGCACTGATGGGTATCGGTCTGCTCATGGCCGCCGTAGCCAACGTGGGCGGCGAGGATGACGACGAGTTCGGCAACAGTAAGTATTACCAAATCGCCAACCGCAACCGCACAGTGAAGCTGGGCGACGTGCAAATCCCTATCCCTGACGAGATGGGTTGGTTCAAGCTGCTTATCGACAACGCCGTTGGTGTGGCTATGGGCAAGCGCAACGTCCTCGACGCTGCGACCGAACAGGCAGGTGGTATGGTTGATATGATTACTGCCCAACACTGGGGCAACACTGACAACGCCGTGGCAAATGCCATGTTCTTCGCCGCACCTGCGTTCGCCCAACCTGCCGTGGCATTAACCACCGGCAAGGACATCTTCGGTCGTGAGTTGAAGGCGGAACACGCCTATGACGAGAACGGCAAGCGTATCCAGTTCGAAGCCGACGTAGAGCGTACCACCTACCGTGCGTCAAGCACCGGTACTGACATTGCAGAGATGCTGTATGGTGCGACCGGAGGCGCGGTCGATATGACCGGCGACGAGATTGACGTGCTGGGTCAGGGTTATCTTGGTGGTCTGTACCGTTCCGTGACCCGTGGTATCGACGCAAGTGCCGACCGTGATATGGGTATCGCCGACATCGTTGGCAGCGAGCTGTTCCTCTCTACCAAGCCTATCCACATCGACGGCCAGTCGGAAGAAGCATGGTTGCAGATGGGCGAGAAGCTGCACGTCAGCACACGCCACGCAGGTGGCACACTCGACATCCTCAACGCCGACATCGACCAGTCCGTGACGGAAGCGCAGCGTATCTACGCCGAGGCGGATAAGAAAATGCGAGCCGCGAAGAGCGATATGGGCTACTCATACAAGCAGTTGAATGCTATGATTAGCCAAGCCGAAGCCGAGGGACGTTACCAAGACGTTCGGGATTATCGGGCCGATATGCGTACTATCCGTACCAACAAGGCGGCGATTCGTGCCGAGGCTACCACTGAATTGAACTTGCTCGGTATTAAATAGGAGAGTGATATGGAACAAGTCAAATGGTACAAACGCTTGCTTTGTGGTTACAACATTCTAGGCGATTTTGCTGATTTGATATGTCGGGGGACGGAGACGCAGTATGACCTGACCCTGACTGATATTCGTAACAAGACGGTCAGTACGCGGTGTTGGTGCTGTACTTTTTGGCGCGGGGTTATTACCGGCGCGGTTGTGTCAGCTTTGGTAACGGGAGCGATTCATGCAGCAATTCACTTATAGACGACGCGTCCCTCGTCCGGTTCACGACACGGCTAACTGGGCGTTCTTCACGCGCACACGCGGGGTAGAGTTGGTTAATACCATGTTCCTCATCTCCGCCTGCGTCGCGCTAAGTGAGGCTAAATACTCGATTGTCAAGTTACCAATGGTATATAATGCAGGTACGCTGAATCTGACTGCGCTGATTTATGGTCTCGTCTGCCTCGCCGTGTTGCAGACTATCGGACTGTTATGCGACGGAACGTGTAAGTATCGTTGGGTGTCGGCACTGGTCTTGTCCGTATCCTCTGCGTTTTGGGCGTGGCTTGCGGTTATCACATACCACAGTGCGGCATGGCTTACCAGTATCGGCGTACATAAACAGGCGTTGTTCGCCTACATTATCCTGTGCGTGATTTGTTGGCTCGCCGCTGACTACATTAGACAGGACATTACGGAATAGCTCGCGTTAATAGGGTAGGCAAGATGCAAGATTTGCTGACCCCGCTGAACTTGGCTATCTTTGGGGGATTGGTTGGTGGTCTGCGTACTGCGGCAAAGTCGCAAGACTGGTGGTTTCTCCGTCTTACCGATGTGCTTATCGGAGCGATGGCGGCTGCCAGTGCAAGTCATTATGCGCCTGCTGATTCCCCTTTGAGTGCGTTGCTTATCGGGGTAGTCGTTGGACGTTCGGCTGGGTACGCCGTCGATGTGGTTTATAACCTCGTACCCCAACTGATTCCTATGTTGATTCAGTTTTTACAAACACTTCAAAACACGAAAGGGAACAAATGACAGGTTTCACTTTAGGTAAAGCGTCGCTCGCCAAGCTGGAGGGCGTACACCCTGATATGGTAAAAGTCGTCAAACTGGCAATTACCTATACCACTCAAGACTTCAGTGTCCATGAGGGTGTGCGTACCAAGCAGCGTCAAGCCAACTTGGTTAAGACCGGCGCGAGCCGTACCATGAACAGTAAGCATATCAAACAGGCGGACGGTTTCAGCCACGCCGTTGACCTGTTGCCGTGGGGCGACTTCGACGGCAATGGTACTAAAGAGGTGTCGTTCCACTGGGGTCACTTCTACGCCATCGCCGAAGCCATGCGCAAGGCGGCTAAAGAGCTGGGTATCCGTGTGCGTTGGGGCGGTTGCTGGTGTGCGCTGAATGACACAACCGCGCCTGCTACCAAGCTGGTAGAGAATTATGTGGCTGCGCGTAAGCGTCAAGGCGAGTCTGCGTTCATCGACGGCCCGCACTTCGAGTTAGAGGGTTGATATGAAAAACATTACATGGGTGCGTGGTGCGCGATACTGGTATAGAATGTGGTCTGTTTGGGCTATGGTCTTGCTGGGTCTGTATCCGTACCTCGTTGAGAACCAATCCATGCTGGGCGAGTACATCCCTGAGAAGTACCGCCCATTGTTCGGGCTGTTGCTGTGCGTGTTGGGAGTGTTTACCCGATTGGTACAGCAACAGCGACTTACGGATACTGTAAATAGTGAGGAACAATCATGAGTTGTGGAACTGATACCACTATGCTGCGCCTTATCGTGCAGGACGAAGTATCCAAACTGCTCAAAGATGGTACTCTGCAAGGCGGCCTGCTGGACTGCAACGACAAGCCGTTACCAGCACAACGTAACGTGCCGCAGTGCAAGGAGCTTGTAGATACCACCGTGACGAAGTTCGAGCGCATCGACCGCAAGCTGCGTATCACGCTGTCTGATAAGACGGAGCTGGAAGTAGAGATACCTGAGCTGCAACTGCCGACAGTCAAGACCAAGCGATACCATGCCACGGCACAACTGGTGCTGGCGGCCAACGAGTGCGGCACTGCCCAACGCGTTGTGGTCGGCTACCATCCGGACGATGTGCGCGACCCTGACGCGACTATCCCCTACGTGGACAAGGACGGTACGACGCTGGCTTGGCTCTACCCTACCTCGTCCCCCGAACATAGTGTGCCTGTGCGCAAAGATGGTACGGTGGTCGGCTACGGTATGGGGGCTGGGGTGGCTACGTTCATCGACGCTGCCGTTGAGACTGAGCGCAAACCGAACGCAGATACCAACGATGGTACTTGCCCATGCCCTACGCTGATTAGCTTGGGCAACCGAGAAATTAATTAAGGAGACCAATATGGGTTATCATATCTTAGGTTGTCAAAAGACATCCTCTTGTTGCGAGCCTGCGGTGCTGGCCTCTGTTGGTCGCACCGGTACAGTGTTCGTGTTCACAGACACAGATGGTAAGCAATACCACTTCGACCTCTCGGATATTATTCCGAAGTCTAAGGTTGACCGCTTCCTGTCCAACGTGCAGTACGACGCGGAGACCAAGCAGTTGACGTTTACCACCTCCGCCGAGGGCGAGGAAAACAAACAGTTCACTGTCAACGTAGCCGACCTGTTGCCTGTTGCGGTTGATGATGGTTTGCGTGGTAATGGTACAACTGCCAGCCCGCTCAAGGTAAATGCCGAAGACCTTAAAGGCGACGGCATCAAAGTGGAAGACAACAATTTTGCTGTTGACTACGACCCTGAGACTATGGAGCTGACGGCGGACGGTAAGCTCCGTGCGAAACCACAACCAAGCGGCTTGGACTGCGAAGCAATCGGCAAGCTGCCTAAACGTGCATGGAAAGCCGGTACGGTACTACTGGCCAGTCAGGACGGCGAGTGCGTCCAACTGGCTTCCGCCGACAGCGTGTTCCAACAAGTAGGTGTCGGTATCACTGCGTCAGCGAAACAGGTAGTAAACGGCGATACCACTCATGTTGTGGTAACTGTCAGCAACGTGGGCGAGGGTACGAACGAGAACACCACGCTGAATATCGTCCGTCCGGAGGGCAGCTACACCGTTACCAACGTTACCCACTCTTCCGTGGGCGTGGGTAGTGTCGAGAAGAAATCCGACGTGCTGTATGAACTGAACGGTATCCGCAAAGGTGGTGTTGTTAAGGTTGAGTTCGACGTTACTACCCAAGACGTAGGCACGTTGCAGTTTGGTGCGAACATCGACCCGCATTCCTCTTTGGATATGATTGTGTCCGACAATACCACCAGCATGGTAATTATAGCTACACCGCGCACCACATACAAGCCTACGGCTGAGTGTCCGTTGATTACCGCTACCGACATCGCTACCAACACCGACCTGCGCGTCATCTCGCCTAACGCCGAGTTCGCTGCCCTGTTCAAAGGAGAAGAGCCAGAAGTCGCGCAGCGCGTCATGTCGCTCACTAATACCTATACGGACGGTAAAGGTTTAGCAGGGCGAAAAATTAAACTGAAAGGCGCGTCCACCGTGGTCGTTACCACCGGTGTCGCTACGGATATGGGCTTCTCCAACCAACGCGACATCACGTCCACCAGCAACGAACTGAAGCATGAGAGTGAACTCTCAAACATGAGCTTGACTAAACGCATATCGGCACGCGCCCAAGCGGAAGGTAAAACCGCAGTTGACAACGCTACTAAACAACCTTACCCAATAACTGTCGTCGGTGGCGAGTACGGCTCTGTTCCATTCAGCCCCCAAGCAGGACTGGTGTATGGTACACACGGTGTGGCGTTGGGTTTGTTCGCCGATGGTTCGTCCGGAACTATCCCACCCCACGGCATTGTGGACTTAGGTACGTTCGACCCAGCAACTGAAACATTCACGTTCCGTGATGATATTCAGCAACCTACACTCGACGCTATTGATGTAGTCAACGCCCCTGAATCGTGCGTATTATGGTGTCGCCCTGCCGGTGCAGACTGTGCGTGGCAGGGTATCGTATTGGGCGTAGGGGCGAAGTTTCCTAAGCTGCAATCCCGTGAGTGGACATACAATGTGGTATCCGGCGATGTGAACATTACCAGTGAAGTCACCCGCCCTGAAGTGATTAAACCGTCATCTATCACGCGCGGTGTAGCTATCGGTCGGGCATGGGCTAAAGATACACAGTATGTATCAGGCCGTTCCATGACATTGCAACAGTACATCGACAGCCCGCAACTGCGTACCGACAAGTACACGGCCACCGTGCGACGTGGTACGGCAGCGGAGTTCACGTTTACCAACACTGACGGCTTGTTCTTGCCGCAATATCTGTCCACCGGTAAGACTGCGACCAGCTATGACGAGGCGAGCAAGACGCTGACTGTGCGCGTGGCGGCGGACGCAATGCCGACGGATAGCGTGGCATGGGACTACCTTTACATCAAGGTTGTTGATTAAGTGAGCAACCGTGGTCCAATGTGGGCCACGGTGTATAGGAGATGGTATGAAGATTATTCGACCGGAGGACTTGCACACGGACGACTTCCTTATTGAGCGCAATAAGGTGCGTGTGAAGAAAGAGTTGAAGAAGTACAGATTGACATACGAGAGTGCCTCCCGCTTTACAGACCACATTGGTAGAACCATCGACGCGAACAACCGATTGTATTTGCAAGTGCTGGACGGTATGGGTATCATACATATCGACGGCAAGCTGGCTACCGCAACCACCAACGGTGTCATCGCACGACTACCGGCAGACGCACCTGTTCCGCTTAGTTTGATTGAATCAGGTCAATACGTCGGCGAGACGTTCGGTTCGGTGTGGGTCAACGCCGGTACGCGCGAGGTGTATATCAGCGGTGTTCCGGTGGGCAGGCGTATTGTCGTGGACTTAGTGGGCTTCTTTGCCTAAGCATTATTGGAGAACAACGTATGAAAATTATCCAAGTCATCGACCTCGACGGCACTACCGTCAAAGTTGACGAGACCAACCCAAGCGAACCTAAGATTGTGTCTGCTTTGCAGTTCGATTTAGCTATGCGCAAGAACGTCGCCATCGGCGACATCGCGGAACTGGTGTTCGCTAAACCAGTCAACGCCAACGTGGAAGCCGTGTGCATCGGCTACAAAGGCACTGATGGTAAATACTATGGTTTAGTAGATGCTATGTTCGCACCTGTTGAACCTACCCCTGAACCTGCGCCGGTTAAGCGCAATGGCTTCATCGAACTGACTATCCCGTCAGATTACGCCGGTAATCCCGAACTCAAAATCCGTCCATTCGACGGTGAGGGCGACAACTTTAACAAAAACGAACTGTACAATGATGCTGACTTGAACAACGGCATCTACGCTACGCTCGGCGATAACAACGTGTACCACTTCACTCATGTGGCCGTTGACGGCGAGGGTGTGCATACACTCCGTGCAGATAAGGTGTACCGTGCGCCGTTGGGCGCGTCTATGCCTGTGCAGTTCGGTACGAGTGCGGACGTGATGCAACGCAGTGTGTCGTTGGCTAACACACACCCTGTTAATGACGGCTTAGACTACGTTGGTAGTACGTTCCGTGTAGATGTACAACAAGGTTTACACATTACCAATGTGTTATTACTATTAGACCATTTGTAAACAGAAAAGGAAATTGAATCATGGCAAGAATTGTAACTGAAAACGACATCGGCAAAGGCTTGGCGATTGAGGGCAACAAACTGGTTGCCAAAGTATCCGCTGCTGCCGGTAATGCTATCCAAGCGACTGAAGAGGGTTTGTTCGTAGCACCCCCTGCTGCGGCTACCGTGGACGTACACTTGGCCGGTGCTGAGTACGACAAGAAGACTAAGACTTTGAAGTTGAAGTTGTCTGACGACACTACTGTTGACGCGCCTCTGACCGAACTGCTGGCTAAGGACGCTTTGAATGAAACGCTGCGCGGCGAAGAAGTACAATCGCTGGCAGGTGTGACATTGGGTTACTTGATGAAAGCTGATTAAGCATAACCCGATAGAGAAAGCCCCTACGCCGTAGGGGCTTTCGTTTTATTTCATCGACGAGCGCAGACGGCTGATTGATTCATAAACGTGGTATGACTGCGGCGGCTCGCCCTCGTGTTGGACCACGACGGTTGTGCCTTTGGTTTCGGCTTGCAGGTGGCGGATGGCATCCGCTTCCACATCGACCGTACCACCGGAGATAAGGTTCAGAGTGAGCGTTTTCATTATAGGCCTTCCATTTTTTCAACAATGGTTTCTAACAGGTGGGCATAGATTACCATATCTGCCGCCACGTCGTCAGGGTCACGGGACAGGTCGAAACGTGGTAACGACTCCTCGCCCTCGTAGTACACGGTCAAGTTGTGGCTGCTGGCGCAGACCTGCACGTCCAAGCAGATGTCCAACTCGATGTCCACTGCCGTGCATACGGTGTCCGCGCCGAGCGCAGAGGCCAGTGCTTGGGGATTGACGACCACACCACTGGCTGACACGCCCAGTTCCTTGTTCACGAACTTACGACGCTCGCCCAAAATGAAACCATCTATGTCAGGCTCGCCAAATTTCGCGGCTTCGAGAATCAAACCGATAGGTCGGTTCATCAATGCGATGGTTCGCTCGCCATCTGCCAGTGGCAGCCACTCAAGCAGCTTCTTGTCGGTCAAGCCGAAGCCTGCGATGTACACGCTGTTGGGGCGGTGCTTGGTACGGAACAGCAGGAAGTTGTAGTGGTAGTATGCGATGGGTGTACGTTGCTTGACGTTCTCCAACGCAATCTCTTTAAGCTCACGGAGGGGTGTCTCGCGGGTGTCCTCGGCTTGCAGGCGTTCGACTTCAGCCATCACTGCGCCTTTCGGCAACGTGAGCTTGCCGACACGCAGACGGATACCATACTGGTTGGGTTGTACCACAGCGTGTGTGATACCGCAGACACCGGCGAAGTCTTTGATTACAGGGTCGGCAGCAGAGATACGCAGCACATCGGTCAGAGCCACAGGCTCTTCGTAGTCCAAGCGGACGATAGAGGTGGTAAATTTATTCATGGCTACACCTTAGAATTCGGTTGAGGGTAATAGGGCTTCGGGATTCACAACCGCAACACGGCTCACGCCGAAGCGGGTATCTGCGGAAGAGTTGACTTCCGCGACGCGCTTAATGATTTGCGTCGCAGACAGGTTGGGGGCAACGTGGTTGATAGCCAGTGCCGAGCAGACGGCGAAGTCCGCACCCTCGCATACCATGTTGGCCTCCTCCAGTACCCATGCACCGTTTCCCGTGGTATGGTCGAAACAGTTGAATGAGAACACTGTGATTGGGTCGTCCTCGGTAGGCTTGTCAGGGGCTACCACTGCGATACCGGCGGTGTTCATCTTCGGATAATCGTCGATGAACGAGGTACACGTCTCGATACGTTTTACCACTTCACGCCAGTGGCGCGTGACGGCATCGATGTTGCCACTGTACCCGATGGTTAGGGTGCGGTCGCCGTCGCGCATGACACGAATCTTGCTGTAACGCTCTCGGCTGTCGTTGCGGGTGCAGCCGTTGTCTGCTGCAAGCTCGCCGTCTTTGTAAACAATAAGGGTCATTGTGCTTCTCCTGTGGTTATGGGTACTGCCCACACTTTCTGCGGGTCAGTGGTTACTGCATGGGCGGTGTTCGCCAGCATACGTTTCTCTTGCTTAGGCTTACCACCGCGCTTGATAAGCTGGTACTCGAAGTCCGCCAACACGACACGGCGTTGGGCGCACCACGACTTGATAAGCCACGGGTTGATATAGACCATGCCGTTGGCAGGCTCGGTGCGGATGTACACGCTCTTGCGCGGCATCTCGGCTACGGTCAGTGTGAAGTCGTCCTCCATCGCCGCGCCTATCACGAGCGTGTGGTCGGAGTTGTCTACGAAGAACTGCGCCAAGTAATCCTGCTGGTCTAACACACGGTATCCGACACGGGCGCGGAGTTGTCCAAGCAGCTCGCCGGCGTAAGCGACGATGGCTGACGGCTCGAACGGTAACAGACCAAGCTGGTCGCCGATAATAGCCCCAACGCATCCTGATACCAAGTGGTTGACCCAGTAGCGTTCCTCGTTCGTCACGTTGTGCTGCTTGATGAAATAGGACAATACGTTGTCCCATAACTGTCGCGCGGCCTCGTCGTTGTTCACGAGCCACTCGATAAGGCGGTAGCCTGCCACACCCTTGATGGTATGCAGTTGTTGTGCAAGTCGTCGGGCGTGGTCGCTGTCGCGCAGGTATTCCAGTTCGGGGATATTGATTTCCGTGATACGGCGGGTTGGGCCGTCGGCTACATCTCGTCCCTGCGATACCATGTCGTACAGGCTGGTGTTGGCGGTGGCATAGAAGAACGTGCGCCATGTGTTGCGGTTGCCACGGATGTCGTTGTCGCTGCCTTGAGCGCGTTCCTTGTCGCCGAGACGGGTACTGTCGTAAACCATATTCACGATTTCTTCAGGTGTCATCTCGGTTACTTCGTCACGCAGCAGTGGTAGGCTGTTCAGGTAGCCTAAGTTCGTCATCAAACCGGCAATGGTCGTACCATCTTTACTACTGAACGTAACCGCCGACGGGTCGCCAAACACACGCAACGCAGTCTGACAGGTAAACGTCTTACCACGACCTGAGCCGGAAGAGCTTAGGCTGATAATGCCACCTGCGTGGCTCTCCAACGCGTACTTGGAACTGAACGGCGCACCCAGTGCCGAAGCGATAACGAACTGGTTGGCAACTGCCTGCTTGCTACCGTACATCTCGGCAAGGATAGAACGCCACAGGCTCAGTTGAGCGTCGGCGGCATCGCCGGTCATGGACGGTTTGAACGCCTTAGCGTGCTTACGCGCCACTTCCCTGTCGCCCAACGGCGCAGGTCGTGTACCGGTGCGTGTGATAACCACGTCGCCCAGTACGAAGTCCTTACCATCTTCCTGCCAACCCATTTGCGATACTGCCGTCACAGCAGCGCGAGCGTTAATCATCTTGGTACGGCTACGGTTGAAAAAGCTCATAAGTTGTTTCCATTGCTCTGTACCATCAATCGGCAGACCTGCGCCTGTGATGGTGTCTTTGAACTCTTTTTGGGAGTTGATGTTGGTATTGTCCAGTTGGAACTCCACCACGCCGTCGTGCGGCGAGTGGTAACGACACAGGTACAACTGCTTGTTGCTGCCATCGCGGACGCGCTCGAAGATGTAGGTGTCTTGACGACACACCTCGAATGCGACCATCTCGTCCTTAGACTTCTTACCATCGGGACCGACTTTAGGGATGTCGGTGTACACACCACCGTTCTGTCCGCGATAGAAACCCCACGGCAGTTCGGGAATGAGGAACGTATCGGTCCGCGTGTGGTCTGAACCCACCGGCGTGATGACGATGGTTGGACGGTTCTGCGGCTCGTACCCCAACACGATAGGGTTGGTAATCTTGCCATAGTGGGGACAGCCTTTGCACAGGTCGGGCTTGTTGGCCTCGAAGCTGGCACAACTGCGTGGGCCTTTGGCTTGTGCTGCTTTCGCCTCCGTCTCGCCACGCGTGTAGCTTGGGTGCAGGTGGCTTAATTTGTGTATCCATTCCTCACGGTCGGTCACACAGAACTGAGCCACGGACAACGCGCCGAACCATGTCGGCTCGTCAGCGTCCTGCTGGTTCTCATACGCCCACAACAACTGGGCGCAGCCTGTGCGCTCGTACTTCTGCCTGTCGATAATCTTACCGAAGCTGGCAGGCTTGTACTCTGCGAAGCCGTCCATCGAGGACGACATACCGGCTGGCATAGCCATCGGCGGCGCACCGAGACCAGCAAGCGGGTTGTACGTTTGTTGCATACCACGCAGGGTGTTCGCAACAGGAAGCGCGGAGACCTGCGACAGCAGTTGCTGTTTGGTAAACAGATTCCCCACGCTGGAGATGGCAACAGGATTACCGGATTTGAAATGCACCGTACCAACTGGTCTCAATACGCTCGCCGTGTCCGTCGTGCGTGAGCCATCCACGCGCAGGCCGACCGACTTGCAATACTGTCCCAGCTTATCCGCAGCAGGCAGCCACTCGGCAGGGGCGATGTCCTCGGTTGCACACCAATACACATGAAGCCCCTCGCCGCTTGATACCACATAGGTTGGTTTGGGAAGTACGCCTTTGGCTATCTCGTCGTTCAGAGCCTCCAGTGCCGCCGCCTGTGTGGGGTACACAGTGTCGCCATGCTTGGCGTACTTGGCAGCACCTGCGTCGATGTCCAACCAAAACGACCGCAGTGCCAGCACGTTGGTCTGTGCGCGAAAGCCTTTACCATCTACCGGTACTTGTGCGTAGCTCGCCAAGCCGAAGTAGGTCTCGACGGCGCGTTGCTGAAGTCCTTGAATGAATGCGTCTGTGGCTTCGGCATTGCTGAACTGTATCGGGTTATTACGCGCCCACGTCCGACTGGGGTCGTCCTGACGTGGGTGGATTTCCGTAATGCAGTTCCAACCATTAGGGCTGACAACTGTTTGTAAAAATTGGTGGTACATTTTCCGCTCCTACCGCGAGAGCGGTTACTCGCCCTCTGTGGTCTGCTGTGTTTGTGGTTGTTGCGCTTGATACCAAGCGTAAAAATTCTGCCAGTCTATCGCATCCATACCAACTTTCAAAATGCCTGCGAACGCCTTACGGTCTGAACATGGTAAGACACCGTTATTAAACAAGTGCATAAGTGCCGCAATTACTTTTTGAATTGCTGCGATGGTGTCATCTTCGATGCGGACGCGACCACCGTGTACGATTTTGGTAGCAACTTGCTGGGATACACCGACGTATTGATTCCATACGCTCATTGGTGCTTGGGTGTACCAAGTCCATTTCGAGAACTCACGTTGCCATTCAGGAAGTTCGTCATCGGTAATACATTCGTAGGTCTTGGCTTCCACTTGTGTGAAGCGGGCTGGCTCACGGCCATCGGTCAGTGGGGCGAGCAGATGTTGTTTTTCAGACATGGTAGATTCCTTATCTAAGTAGGGGGCTTGCGCCCCCTGTTGGGTTAGTGGCCTTGAACAATCGCTGCGGATTGTTGTACCAGTTGGGCTACGGACTCTGCGGATGGTTGCGCTGGGATAGCGGTGTTACCACTCAAGAAGTTCGCAGCAGCTTCGGCAGGAGCGGCGGGAGTAGCCGGTGTATGTACCACTTGTTGCGCAGGGATAACTGGGGCTTGCGGTACGGCAGGAGCGGCAGGAGCGGCAGGAGCGGCAGGAGCGGCAGGAGCGGCAGGAGC
>ERZ1674049.36-NODE-36-length-39009-cov-15.808877_pt1 | contig 39009 bp, 50 predicted proteins | sample MGYA00581127_ERZ1674049 | MGnify/ENA primary metagenome ERZ1674049 (study PRJEB41354, sample SAMEA4873323) | human saliva metagenome | biome: human-associated habitat [ENVO:00009003]; feature: mouth environment [ENVO:08000002]; material: saliva material...
AGCATGACTTCTGCCTTTGACATCGTGGAACTTCGATGATATTTTCTTTTTCCGGTAGGTTTTAGCGCATATTTTGCCGTCATTGCATCAAAAAACTTGCAGAAGTCGTCTGCTATACAAAATATTTCAGTAATTTTGGCTTCGGTGATCATAGCGATTTTTGTTCGTAACTATTTATATGTTAACACCTTAAAATTACAACAAATTTCGCTAATCACCAAATCTATAGGCACTTGTAATTCGTCGAACTCACGTTAAATAGTAATTTCGCACCAATATGCGACAAAGATTTCTTTACCTCCTCATCATATTATCGGTATTAATTGGTTGCAATACGAATAAACAAAAGAAGGGAAACTCTCTCTTTACGCATATTTCTAACACTAAAGACAATAATGCTCATTATGATCTTAATCAAATCTTAGACGCTGGCGAGTTAATTATAGGTACGATTTCAGGACCTACGACTTACTTTGATTATAATGGGCAAGGATTGGGCATACAATATGCTTTGGCGCAAAATTTTGCCCAATCTCAAGGTGTTCGACTGCGAGTTGAACTCGCTAAAAATGAACAACATTTGGTTCAACTATTAAAGAATAAAGATATAGATATTGCTGTTTATCAGCTAAAGAAAAGTTTTATTCTGAGTCAACAACTTACTTCAGCCGGAGCACAAGAAGAAAAGGTTTCTACATCTTGGGCTGTAAATAAATCGAGCGAGGATTTAGCACAAGCACTCAACGATTGGTATAGTGCAGGTGTTGCCCTAAAAATTCAGAAAGAAGAGACAAAACGCTTTGAAACGCGAAATACCGTTATTAGAAAGATGCGAGCGCCTTACCTTTCCAGAGAAAAGGGGATTATCTCCGTTTATGATCATGAATTTAGAGCAGCCTCGGCTATTACAGGATGGGACTGGCGACTCATTGCTGCCCAATGCTATCAAGAATCAGGCTTTGACCCTAATGCTACTTCGTATGCCGGCGCTAAGGGATTGATGCAGATTATGCCAAGAACCGCGATACATTTAGGAGTATCCAATGTCAATGACCCCAAGGAAAATGTTGCTGCTGCCGCACGCTACATTCGCGAATTATCAGGGAAATTTAGCGGTATTAGAGATAGCGGAGAGCGTATCAAGTTTGTACTAGCGGCTTATAATGGAGGGGTCGGACATATTCAAGATGCACAAGCCTTGGCTCGAAAGTATGGTAAAAATCCTCATCTCTGGGACGACGTCAGTTTCTATGTTAGGAATTTGACTCAGCCTCTTTATTATAGTGACCCCGTTGTCTCATATGGTTATATGATCGGTAGCGAGACTTACGGCTATGTCGATGCTATACTCTCACGCTGGAGAGCTTATGGTGGAAATCCCGGTGTGGGGACAATGGCTGGCTATACTGATTATGCTGTATCTGGTAACAGACCTCGAAAAAGCAATCGATTTACAAAGGGCACAAAGATCTACGGGCCGGATGATCCGGAATTTAATGGATTAAAAGAATAATGCTGACAAAAAAAGATGAATGATAGGGTTTTTCTTTGTCTATCATTCGCCCCACTCGCTTTTTATCTGTATTTTTGCTGCATACAACTTTACACTTTGTTTTAATGCTATGATGGAACATTCATCAAAACTTATGAATCGTGCCGCGGATAACATCCGTGTGCTTGTTGCTTCTATGGTCGAAAAGGCAAAATCGGGACACCCTGGTGGCGCTATGGGCGGAGCAGACTTTATCAACGTGCTCTATTCGGAGTTTCTAACGTTTGATCCCAAAGATTCGACTTGGGAATGTCGCGACCGCTTCTTCTTAGATCCGGGCCATATGTCGCCGATGCTTTACAGCATTCTAATGCTTTGTGAACGTTTTACGATGGAAGACCTCAAACAATTCCGTCAATGGGACTCCGTTACACCGGGACACCCTGAACGTAACGTAGAGCGCGGTATAGAAAATACCAGTGGCCCCTTAGGGCAAGGCCATGTTTATGCTGTCGGAGCTGCTATTGCCGCTAAAGCGCTGTATGCAAGAACGGGTAATCCGGGCTTTAAACGCGAAAAGATTTATGCTTATATTTCTGATGGCGGCATACAGGAAGAGGTGTCGCAAGGTGCGGGTCGTATGGCCGGACACTTGGGCTTGGATAATCTCATTATGTTCTACGATGCTAACGATATCCAACTTTCTACGCCTACGGCTGATGTGACGAGTGAAGATACAGCCCTAAAGTATAAGGCTTGGAACTGGAATGTCTTGGAAATCGATGGTAATGATCCAGAACAAATAAGAAAAGCACTAAAAGCTGCTAACGAGGAAACAGCTCGTCCTACACTGATTATCGGTCACACGATAATGGGTAAAGGCGCACGAAAGGCTGACGGCGAAAGCTTTGAACGCGATTGCGGAACGCACGGTACACCACTTGGAGGCAATGCTTATGTTGAGACGATTAAGAACTTAGGCGCAGATCCTGAAGATCCTTTCCACATTTTCCCTGAAGTAGCGGAGATGTATAAAGAACGTCTTGGCAAACTCACACAAGAAGTTGAGCTAATCAGACAGATAGAAAAGAAGTGGGCACAAGAAAACCCCGAAAAGTCTCAACTTCTAAGTGATTGGTTCAATCAGAAGTTACCGGAAATACCTTGGGATAAGTTAGAACAGAAGCCCAATAAGGCAACTCGTGATGGTTCAAAAGCTGTACTCGCCTTATTGTCAGAATATGTTCCTAATATGATTGTGAGTTCGGCCGATCTTTGCAATTCAGATAAAACAGATGGTTTCTTGGCACACACAACTCCTATCTCACGTACGAACTTTGCTGGCGGCTTCTTACAAGCCGGTGTAAGCGAACTTTCGATGGCTTGTGTTTGCATCGGTATGATGTTGCACGGAGGCATTATTTCCGCAATGGGAACTTTCTTCGTCTTCTCTGATTATATGAAACCGGCTGTTCGTATGGCTGCTTTGATGGAAACACCAGTCAAGTTTGTTTGGACACATGACGCTTTCCGTGTAGGCGAAGATGGCCCGACTCACGAACCTGTTGAGCAGGAAGCACAAATTCGTTTGATGGAAAAGCTGAAGAACCACAGCGGCAAAGATAGTGTCCGTGTATTTCGTCCTTGTAATAACCAAGCCGCAACGCAATGCTGGCGCTTAGCAATGGAGAATGTGGAAACTCCGACTGCTCTTATTTTTAGTCGGCAGGCTATTAAAGACCTTCCTGAAAGCGTAGACTACATAGGAGTAGAAAAAGGCGCTTATGAGATTGTGAAGGAAGAACATCCTGATGTAATTCTTTTAGCTAGCGGTTCAGAAGTTTCAACTTTGGTTGATACACTGCCTCTATTGCAGGAAAAGAAGATTAAAGCCAGAGTTATTAGTTGCCCAAGTGAAGGTTTATTCCGCAGACAGTCTGCTGAATATCAAGAGAAGTTATTGCCTGCTGATGCAAAAGTCTTTGCGCTGACGGCTGGCTTACCTGCTACTTTTGAAGGATTAGTAGGCAGCAACGGCTACATCTATGGCTTAGATCATTTTGGTTATTCTGCACCTTATCAAGTGTTAGACGATAAGTTAGGCTTTACACCACAACAAGTAGCAGATAAGATTATTGACTTTGTTAAGTAAGAAAATATCGTAGCATCAGTCTACAATAATCATAAATCCCTCTTTAAGTATTGCGCTTAAAGAGGGATTATTTTAATCAAGCAAGGACCTTGGCTTCAAATAGTAATGTTATAGCCTCTAAATCCTTAGGTAATTTTGCTAAGACTCGATCATAGAGTTCCAAAGGCACTTTTTTATAAAAAGCTGCTGCAATTGCACCAGTAATGGCGGCAATAGTGTCGGCATCTCCGCCCAACGAAATGCCTAATCTGATCGCATCTAAATAGTCCTTGCTATCTAAAAAGGCCACAATAGCTTGTGGAACAGTCTCCTGACAACTTGCTTCAAACTGATAAGTTGGCCGAATTTCCTCACAAGTTCTATTTAAATTATAGCCAAATGTTTCCGTTATATATTTACGTATTGTCTCTTTACTCTCTCCTTTACGGGCTAGAAAAATCGCAGCGGCCGTTGCTTGCGCCCCTTTAATTCCCTCTGGATGATTATGCGTAACAGCCGCAGAAATCTCTGCTACTTTCAGCGTTTTATCTAACGTAGGAAAGGCAAACCCTATGGCTGAAACACGCATAGCAGATCCATTTCCCCACGAATTGTAAGCTTTCATCTCTGCATGTCTAAGCCATTCAGAGAAAAGATGACCATATCCTCCTTTTGGAGGGTTGTATTTATTTCCATAATACCTCATTGTATGAATCAGCCTCTCCGACGATAAAGATTCATCCTTCAATATCCAATCAGCTACGGCAATCGTCATAATACTATCGTCCGTATAGTTCATAGCATCATCATACAAAGGGAAATTATAGTCCTTCGTGGGATTAAACTCATAAGTGGAGCCAATGGTATCGCCAATAATAGCACCCATAATCGTCGCAGATCTTTCCATCATAAAGGCTCTTTTCCTAGAAGTCAATAATCCCCGTAACCAAATCAGCAATTATAAGCCTAAACGGGCAGAAATATCAAGCATAGCTTTGATAGGGCGTACAGCTCGTTCTGCAACTTGCTTGTCGACATCTACTTCCGGCCATTCATATTTCAAACAATTATAGACCTTCTCCATACTATTCAGACGCATATAATTGCATTCGTTGCAAGCACAGGTGCTATCATCAGGCGGAACAGGGATAAAGCGCTTATCAGGACACTTATTTTGCATCTCATGAAGAATACCGCTTTCTGTTACGACAATAAAAGTCTTATCCAAACTATTAACAGCATACTTCAACAAGTTAGCCGTAGAGCCAACAACATCAGCTAGTTTCAAAACAGGCCCTTTACATTCCGGATGAGCTAAGACTTTTGCTCCGGGATTTTGCTCCTTTAGATCGATAATCTTCTCTATGGAGAAACGCTCGTGCACATGGCAGGCACCATCCCAAAGTAACATATTACGTCCGGTAATAGAATTAATGTAACTACCTAAGTTTTTATCCGGCCCAAATATAAGTTTCTGCTCTTTAGGAAAGCTTTCAACGATCTGTTTCGCATTACTTGATGTCACGACCACATCTGTCACAGCCTTTGTCGCAGCAGAAGTATTGACATATGAGATTACTTTATGATCAGGGTGTGCTGCAACAAACTTTGCAAAGTCTTCACCGGGACAACTCTCAGCCAAAGAGCAAGAAGAGTTCAGATCCGGAATCAGCACTTTTTTATTCGGACAGAGAATCTTATTGGTTTCAGCCATAAAATGCACACCGCACATCACTATAATATCAGCATCTGTAGTAGCAGCCTTTTGTGCCAAGGCAAGACTATCGCCAACAAAATCAGCCAAATCCTGTAATTCGCCGATTGTATAATAATGTGCGAGAATAATAGCATTCTTTTCCTCACACAACTGTCTAATTTCTTGTTTCAAATCTAAACCTTGAGGGATAGGTTCATCAATAAAACCTTTTTCAATCCAAGATGCTTTTAAATCCATAAGATCTTTCTTTGTTGTTCAGAATTATCCTAAACGACTTAGTTTTAACAGTAAACTACAAATGTTGTTATATTCCCTGAGCATAAGCCATAACCAGCTACTTACAACTTCAATACTGCCTGTTCGCTATGCAAAAATAAGCATTTTAGAAGCATATCCCAATCATTGAGATAAAGATTTTACGCCTTGCGTGCCTGATTCATCTCACAAAAGTCGTCTATCATCCATCAAGGAGGCATTATGCGATGATTTTGAGGCGAGTTTGTAGCTTGAGAACTTGTTCTCTCCTCCTCTATTTCCTTATATAAGAACAACGAAATTTGTGATAGATAACGCCCACTTCCACCCCTTTATTCAACATTCACATTGAGCACTCACAAGTTCTTTTGTGTTAAAGTAAAACTCCTTCTATTACATATATTCAATTGATTAACAATATACTAAACTATATTTTTAACTACTACCAACAAGAAAGTAGAATGTACCATCGTGGTGGTACGTATATCCTTACACGAGAGTAGGTATGTACCACTACGATAGTACAAACCTACTCTTACGATGGTACGTTGGTCAAGCCTATCTTTCAGACTAGTATTTCAGTGGATGCTACCCTCTTTTTGAGGTAGTAAAATAGGCTTTTAGCATCTTCGTCACTGCAACTTGCATTTACGATAATTATCTTTATCTCCTCAATCCTTTCATTTATAGATGTTTCTAACAGAAACCACAACTATAGCTAATTATCAAGCCATTATCTATCTATCTATTGCGCTTTGTAGAACTATTGTAGAACAACTGCATTTTCTTTGAAAAAGTACGCGGAAGAATCCAAAGATAGGCATTTTTTGTGGAACGAAAAAGCCCGCACCAGCAAAAACGCGGGTACGGGCAAAACAAAAGATTAACTGAAGAACTACTATCTTACTTTGCGTTTTAGGTAAATGTAGATTAGAAATGCAAGGGCGGCAAAGCAAACTGCGCGTCCTACACTGATTAGTATTTTGTCTAATAGGGTGCGCCTCTGTTGAGGTCGCGGACGTGTTTCCTCGCGCTGCACCTGCTGCACTGCTTTCTTCTCATCCTTTCGTAACGCCGTGGCCGTGGTTGAGGCTACCTGCTGCGCCTGCTTCTTGGCGCTGCTGTGGGTGCCGCGCTTTACGGCCGCAACGCCCCAAAAGCGCATTGTGCCTGCGCTATCAATTTCGACAACGCCGCCACCTTCTACAAACTGAACAAACGTACTATCAGCGCGCGTTACCTCTGTCGTCTCTGTTGAGGCGCTCTCGCTCGTCGCTCTTGTGCTATCAAGCGTTACGCGTGTCGTGTCTGTGTACGTCGTCTCTTTTATCGTGTGCTGCTTTGTTTTGCAGCCTGCAAGCGTCGCCACTGCAAGCGTCGCAATCATTATTCTAAATCTGCTCATACCGAAAGGCCGTTAAAGGTTATTGCGTTAATTCGCCTGCGCCATCCGTTAATGAAACGCGCTTGCGTTGGATTATTTCTTACAATTGCCTCCACGAAAGCAAGGCGCGCGGCTTTCAGCTTATCAAACAATACGCGCGGCTCTGCCTCATTGAGCGCTAAGATGGTTCGCGGTCCGAAAACGCCGTCCTGCGTCAATCCTAATACGCGCTGCGTTGCTTTGAGCGCGTGGCGGCCACTACACCACGTCCAATCAACAATAATATTCGCAACTGCTTGCGAGTGTATCAAATCACCCGCCGCCAAATCCCAATAATACTGCTTGTAGATGCTCATCCACTCATCCGTGGAAATTCTCTTCAAATCTTCTACCGTTGGCCGTGGCCTGCCGTCGTTGCGGCGAAACTGAATGAAAGTTGCAAGCGTAACGCCTTTGTTCGTTGCTCCGCCTCGGTCGTGCGGGTCGTTTACAAAACCACCCTCAAACTTCAAGATGAAGGGTACTAATACCTTGTAATTTGCCATATTTCCTCCTTTTAATAATTGTTTTGCGGCTCGCGCTTCGCGCAACCTTTCACAACGCATTTGTAACGCTGTATCTCTAACTCGAGGCGCGCCTTCTCCTTTGTGATTTCTAACACTTCATTGTTGAGGCTGCGCACTCGCTCCGTCTGCTCTGCGAAACGCTGCTCCTTGTCTCTTAACTGCTCTTGCAAAAAGTTGACGGCCTCGCGCAAAACGTTGAACTCTACGTTGTCCGCCTCCGCCTCTTCCTTGCGTGCGTTGGTCTTGCGGTTGATAAAGTAGCGTATCGCCTCCCAGCCGCCTATTGCTGTAATCGCTGATAAAATGTATTCGAAAATCTGTAAGGTCATCTTTTTTATTTTATCGCCAATTTGGCAAAGTGTAAAACATTTGGTCTTCGTAGCCGCGTCCTTCAGCCGTTAGAGACATCTTTCGCGCGCATTTCTCACACTGCGCAAAGGGGTTGCGTGTACCGAATTTCTCTAAGGCCGAAAACAGCTCGACAATCTGCGACTTATTAGAAGTGAAATATATAAAGGGTCGATTTTCGAGCAAAGACACCACATCTATAAAGTCTGCTAAATTCCAATAGAGTTCGTAGCTTTTGCAATCGGTCGACAGATAGGGCGGGTCGCAAACAAAGACGGCCGTCTTATCATCGGCAAACCTCGCTGCAAGCGTCTTGTAATCTTCGCTCACCCGTTCGACGCCTTCTAAGTAGCCTTCAGCGCTTGTTGAATAGCTGCACTTTGTGTTGTAATAAAAGGCCATCTTTTGCAAGTCGTCGTAACATGTAGCAAACTTTACTGAATACATTATTATACCAGAAATCGTCTTGTAATCTATGAAATTGCCTGCGTCTTCTTCTCGCTTGATTATCGCCAAGACTTGCGAACGCAGCTCATCGGGTATTCGCCTTTTTGGCTGACAATCTTTCAGAATTGCGGCTATCTCTGCGCGGATTTTGTTGGTTTGCGGAATAGCCGCCAATCGTGCGGAGTAGTTATCGAAATCATTGTAAATTACGCGCGCAGTAGGCCTTATGTATTTTGCCGTGTGTGCCAACAAACCGCTGCCTCCGAATAAATCTACAAACGTAGTATCTTCGGGGTAAAGACTGACAACTTTTGCGAAATCACGCAAGAAAAAACGTTTCTGTCCTTGAAAAGGCAAAGGAGCCTTTGCGTACTTTTTCATACTCTCATCTTTTTTTAATAACCGCCTATCGCGGACGGATACCAACCTGCACCAGGCGTTTGTGCAACGTACGGCGTCTCGTGCGCTATAGGCGCACCGTTGCTCCAATTTTGATGCACAAACGTAAACGTGCATTGTTTACCAGCCGCAAGCCTAACGTCTCGACCGTTGCAAAGAATTGTTATTGCGCCGCCGTTTAGATTTGTATTTATCACGGTCACTTTTTTTCCGCTATACACAAGTGGTATTTTTAGCTGATAGTAACGCGGTGTGGTCGTATTTATCACGACTAAATCCACGGGTATTTTGTCGCAAAAAGCCGCATTGTTTAGTAAAGAAATTTCGTAAACCTCGCGGCCATTCGAGGCCGTCTTGTGCTGCATAGGAATATCGGTAAAACGATAACCACTCAAACCCTCGTAGTGCTCGTGCATTGTTGTGCCATCGCCGTCTATATAGATAGCGGTTTGTTTGCAAGCGCCAAAGGCGTTTTGTACATACATCCCGCCAGCCATAATAAACGCCTCGCGCGTGTCGCCGCCGACAACCTTAAAACGCTCCTGAACGACATCGTTTCGTAACCTCATTAAGTCTACAAAATTTGTCATGCCGTTAATAATTAGGCCAATACCAGCGGGGGCGAAGGTGATACTTCCCATCCACGCGCCGCCTTTATTTACGCCCGTTAGCGTCTCGAAGGTGCCAGTTACACCGTTGAGTTGGCCGCGCAAAACGGCCTTATTCAAATACGCCGTGCCCGTCCTGAAGTCAAGGCATAGGTTCGGCACAAAGCCTCCGCCGCCGTTGGGGTTGTTCGCGTTAAAACGCTTGAAATCGGTTGAGGCTGCACCATTGATTGTGCCTTGTCGCGAAATTGCGTAATCACCCGCAAAAATCACTCCGCCAATTTGGCCAAATTGCGCAACAAGCGCCTTTGCGAAAACTTCTTGTAAATAATTTACCTTTCGCCAAGCTGCAGCACCTGCCGCTGTGTTAGGCTGCTGCCCGCGCGAAGACTGCGCGGCTAACATATAATAAGAACCGTTGTCCGCGTCAGGCCAAAGCACATAGGGCACAGAATCAGCGTTGCGTGCGTAGACTTTGCCGGCATTCCATACGCCTGCGGGGTAAAATAACGGGCCATCAAGGCCGCGTTCTCCCGCCTCGCCCTTGTCGCCTTTGTCTCCCTTCTTTCCGTCTTCGCCAGGCTCTGCATATACGAAGAACTCACCGCGGCACGTTACGCTGTTGCCGCTTATTGCTGTAATCGTCATATGCAAAAAGCCCGTAGCTTCTTTTTTGTCCGCCACGCTGCCTTTGAGGATGCAAGTATCACCCACGCGCAACTCGCTTACATTTTGCACATTGGACCAAACAGAAGGCGCGCCCTGCGTACCGTGGTCTTCCCACCGCGAGAGCGGCAAGGATAAACTGATATTCAAGCGCAAATAGCGCACACTCGCACCGTCTCGTCCGTCCTTAATCTGATGAAAACCTATCCTTTCTTGTCCAAGTTTCGCCATTTTATCTAATGTTTTTTAGAATCCAACTCGCCGCGCGCCTTGCGCTCTGCCTGCCTCATCGTAGAGAGAGACGATAAATGAAGTATCGCCGCTAAGGTCTGCCGCGCCTATTGTTAACCTATCGCGCGTTGTCGTGTGCGCGAAATTCCACGCCTCGTCCGCCGCTGTGCCTGCTTCGCTTTCTCTCGTCCAAACAATTTGCGCGCTCGAAAACTCGCTCGTGACATCTTTTCCGCCGCGGAAAACTGCTGCTCTCATTTCTGCCACAAAGGATTGGCCCTCGTGGTAAAAATTGCTGCCGCGCGCTATGTAGGCTTGCAACACTATCGGCTGTTCGCCGTTCTTCACTTTCTTAATCGCCAAAGACGCGCGCAAGGTCTTTCCGTCTTTCGTCCGCCCCGTAGCGGTGAATAGCGTGCTTGCGCTATTTTTCGACAAGTCCTCGTAAGTTATCATAATCGGGAAATGTACATTCGCCCACATCCTTCCAGCGTCTGACAGTAGCTGCCAATCTGTGACGCTATCGGCAAAATCTGAAAATCCTTTGCGCACTGAAATAGATAACGCTGTTTCCTCACCTTCTACAAGCGTTTCGCCTCTCGATGAATGCAATACTGCTTCAATAGGCGCGTTCTCGAACTGCTCAATCGCTCCGTAAATGTAGGCGTCACAAAGCACCTCGCCGTGTCCTTGGAAGGCTTTGCCGGCAAAAGAAAAACCATCAAGCCGCCCTGCTATTCGCTTGTAGTTTCTTTCCGAAAATTCCCAATCGTTTACGCCCGCAAGCATCAATGTGTACTCTGTCGTTGTGTATGTGAAAGCCTGCCGCTCCGCGTTGCTTACATTACCCCGCGCGGCAAAGTGCATTTGTGCAAAGGGGTGAACCTGTGCGGCATCAGCGCGCAAAACATAGGTGAAGTAGTGCTTATCGCTATTATCCTTGCCCGCTGCGTCTTGTTGCGGTATAGTGTCTATTCTAAAAAATACGGTCTTAAAGCCGCGAAAGGCAAATCGTCCGCGCCTATCGTCCGTTGTGGCTGTGGCGTTGCCGCCTGCTGTGTCGTGCCAAATTCCCATGCAAAGGTCGCCGACTTCAATAGCGCCTGCTTCGCCGTCTTCAAGTTTCAAGTAAGCCGCGCCTGCGCTTGCGGTTTTAGGCGTTACGCTTTCAATCAAGCCGCCGCCGCAAGTGTCCCAACGAATACCCGTGTATACGCTTACTCTATTGTAACGCAATTCGGGAACTGTCAGACTTCGCCGAAGGGTCAACTCATCAAGGCACGCATGTGTACCTGCTTCATCCTCCCACATCTTAAAGCCTTGACCCATTACGCCATCGACAAAAGCACCTTTGCCGGCAAACCTTGCGGCCGTTACGCCCTCAAATGTAGGTGCATCCTTTTTTCGCGTCGGTTGGTCTAAGTAGTCGGAAAATTGCGCGCCGTCCCACTTGTCGGCATCATCGGCGAAAGCGGCGCGGCTTGCGTAGCCGCTGCGGTTGGCATACTCGGCGGTATCGGCAAAATCTGCCTTATCTGCGCGCATTGCGTGTTTGGCCTCATCTATCGCGCTGCTGTGGCCGGCCGCATATCGGTTTGCGCTTGCGCCTTGTGCTGCTGCTCCTACTTTTGTCCTGGCTATTATCTTAACCTCAATCATAACTCAATCATCTAACATTGCCGCGGTTTTCAACAAAAGCGCTGCTTCGCCGTGCATCAAGTTGTGGCTAATACTTTGTACAAATAGTGGCTTATCCAGCGCGGGGTGGCGGTATTTGTAAAAATAGCCGACCGCGTCTGCTGTGTCGGTTAGGCGCTGCGACAAGGTGATACGCGGCATGTGATACTCCATATAGTACGCGTTTACGTACAACTGCTCGGGCTTCGCCGTCTCGGCAAAGAGTGTGTCGTAAATTGTCAAAAGTGCCTCGCCTGTTACCTCGTTTGTAGGCGTGGAAATATTTATCGTGTTGCGCACATTTAAGCGCTTACACTCCTCCGCCGTTAGCGCTGAAGTTATCTTAAACTCAATATCTTTTCCGTTGGAAAACTCCTCGCGCGTGTCGCTTGTGTAAATTACATCATTGTTCGCCACATTATCCATACGGCCGTTGTCGCTGTACGTCTTAATCTCAAAAGATTTTAGCAAAATGTTGCTGACGTGCGCAAGTAGCGGCACACTTTTCACGCCCCACTTCGTGTGCCTAAAGAATGTAGGGTGGCGACGAGTGACCCCGTCCCAAATCGTATTGACTGGACCCAAAATCATAAATTTTACCGCGCCGCTTACCTTGTCCGCCTTTCGTATCGGAATAGCTGTTCCCTCTGCGTCTATTCCGAAAGTGTAAAATATATTATTCTGAATATCGTACTCTTTGCCGATAAGCTTGTCGCCTATTTTAGGGTCAAAGCCAATGTAGAAGCATTGTTGGTAATACTCATCCTCGTTTGCGCACTCGCTCAAAGGCTTGTATTTTCGCCACTCGAAGTCGCCTATTTGGCCCTGTTTCCCACTTTCCACGACGCACTTGTCGCCTATAATCAACATGCAAGCGAGAACGGCTACTTTTGAAATCTTGTCGGTAGCATCGCCCGCAGCGCTGTATGTGAAATCGAAAAGCTCTTGCCCCTTGTTTGAGAAAGGAACAAGGCCATAAGACATCGGCGCAACGACAACTTCATCCAGCGGCGTTTTTGCCTGCCAATATTTACGCGTGTAGTATCGACCGTCCTTATTCGTCTTCGAGTAGACCGTCTTGCGCAAATGGTCGCCTACTTCGTCGTAGAAGTGAATGTTTTTCCAATCTTTTTGTGCGCACTCGTGAAATGGAGCGCTCATCCTCATAAGTGGATTTAGAATGATTTTTCCCGAAAATACAATGTAATTTGTAGTATCGTCATCGGCGGGCGAAAAGACGCCACCCGCGGCGTTGCCGTTGTACAAAGCCCTCGGTATTTGAGCCTTCAAAATCTCGCTCGTCGGTGAAGCCTCATCCTCTTTGTCTTTGCCGTTTCCGTTTACTGCAAATACCATGTAGTCGGTCATAGGCACTTTTGCGGGCGGGGTGTTGTCCGTTTGCGACATATTCTTTTCCAAACTGCCAATGGAAATAATCGCCGCGCCACCTGCTGTGCCTAAATGATTTGGCAATGCTTGCTGATTCTTGCCGTCTTTACAAAAGGCCTCGACAAGGTCATCCGTTTGGTCCCAACCCGTGGGGAAAACCCAATTTTTACTTTTTTTGACCCGCACAAACCAATCGGTAATGCTTGCGCCTTTAAACGTCGTCTCTTTGTCGTGCGTCATATTGTAGAAGGCATCAATAGCGCGGTTGCCCTGGCCGTCGGAGGAAATTTCCGTACAGTATTTTTGAAAACGCGGATAATAATCTTCTAACGCGCTTTCCTCAAGAGGCGCTTCTACAACGCTTTCACGCGCTTCTATTTTGCAAGTGACAGAAACCTTGTTGTACACTTCGCCAACGCTGATACTCGTATCGCTATCGGTTACGTTGTTTAGCGAAATCTCCACATCCTTGTGCGCTGCTGCTACCGCCTCACCTGTCTTTAAGTTCTGCCAAGAAAACGCAAGACCTGCCGAAAACATTCGCCAAGAGAAAATGTAGAAATCAAAACCAACCTGCATGATATGCAAGTTTAGATAACGCATAATCTCTTCTACTACTGCCTGCTGCTTCCATACGTCTGTCTCCTTTTCGCCTAAAAACAATAATTCCGAAATAGAAATACCTTTGAAGACATCGGGCGAAGTTACATCTGCGCTCATCCTCTTTGAACCATCGAAGAGAAAGCGCGATGAAGAAATTCCGCTAATATCTAAGTTCGCGCAAACGCCCTCAAGAATCGACAAGATAACATCGTAGAATGTGCGCTGCTGCGCCTGCGGCTGCGGCTTAATCGTCGTGTAGTCCGTTTTGCTCGATACATCTTTGTAGCTCGAGTATTGCAGCGCGGAAATAGCGTCGATACAAGAAAGCTCTAACTCATCATAGCGCGCGTTGTATTGTTGGCTGTATACTTGCGGCTCTAAAAAGCCTGCGAAAATACAAATATCATTACGAAAAATATTCACAACAGAATCGCGCGCGTTGGTTTGGAAAAGGTCAGGCATAAACTCTGCCGCAAGCAAGTGAATTGTTGCGCTGTGTCGGATTAAGTGGTCGAAAGTGTTGTTTATTTCGCCCGTAATTTCTACGGGGTCACCCGTAAAATAGACGCGCTTTTCCGAACCGCCAATCTCTAAAGACTTCGACCTATCTTTATTTGTCAAAATATTTACGGTTATCTTTTCTCCGCTATTATTTATGAAACTGCCGTATAAAAACATAGTCTATCCTATTATATTTGAGCGGCGGCCACTTTTGCTCGCCAGCCGCGTCTCGTTTGACAATACCGCAACCAATTTGCGGCCCTCAACCTCAAAGCGGAAATTACCGCCCGCCTCTGTTGCCGTTGGCACTGCTGCCGCGTTGAATGTGTAATTTGGCTGCAAACGCGGTTGGGAAACCTGCGGATATTGCACACGCAAGGGCGCGTTAATCATTTTCCACAAGTTGTGCTGCTGCTTTTTGTTTAATATCATCTCGCCGCTATTAACGCGCGCGAGTAACTTGTCACCCGATGGTGAGTTTCCGCCGACAATTCCGCCGTTGGCAAAGCGGCCAATTAGAGCCAAAGCGGCAACAACTGCCGCAACGCCTGCACCTATCGCAATTAGGTTTGTAGGGAACGGCAATTTTGCGCCGCTCTTTGTCGCCTCCGCAACCGCTTCGCCCGACTTCGCGGCTGTATTGGCTATTGAAGCCGAAGTGTCTGCAGCTGTCGCCGCTGCGCTTGCTGTAGATGCTGCTGCGCTTGCTGTTTGTGCTACCGCGCTGCCCTCTGTGGCTATTGTGAAAGCTTTTACAATCTCAACAATTTTTGAAAAACCATCCATTATTGAGAAAAAAGCGTTTACAACGCCTGAAATTACCTGCCAGGCATTCGCGTTACCTTCAAGAATTGAGGAAAGCGTTGTAATACCTTCAGCAATACCTTCAACACCCGACCAACCTTTACGTATTTCGTCAAACGTACTCACAGATTCTCGCCGCCAATCGTTGTACGTGCTAATCAAACCTTCGACAGATTTTCGCTGCTCATCGGTGAGCGGGTTTTGCTCGTCCGCGAGCATCGTTTTCAGCTCGCGGATTTTCTCCGTGAGCGCCTCCACGCCTATTGCGCGGATTTTGATTTTCATTTCACGCTCGGGCAAATCTTGTATCTGCCCGACCTCTGCCTGCATTTTAGGCAAATCAATATTCCGCTGCAAGGCGGCGCGCTTTTTCTCAAGCGCATTTATTACGCCCTGCGTATTTGATATTTCCTCCTCCGTCTGTCGCGTCTGTACGTCTTGATAGTAACGTATCGCCTCATCAAGTTGCGACAAAGTAGAAAGAGCGCTAATATCGGCGGGCTTTCGCATTGTCGCGAGAGCTTCGTCCCACGCCTTTTTCATCGCCTCTAAGTCGGAAATATGCTTTTGAATTTCTGCGCGATCGTCTATTGTAGCCTGCTGCAGCAACTCATTGTAATAAGATAACTTCGCGTTAAGTTGGTCAAAAGTGCGTAACGCCTCATCGGGCATTTCGATAATGGCCGCGTTTTCAATATGGTTACGCAAAATCGAAAGGCGCTTTATCTCTTTATCGATATTGCCTATCTGCTCTTTTGACGCTGTCGCTCTTAATTTCTGCTGATACTCGACCTCTTTGTCTACATCATGTAGGCTCTGCAGCGTTTCAGGACGTTGCATCGTTGCCGCGAGAAGCTCTACTTTCGCTATCTGCTTGTCGTATAACGCGATTTGGTCTTTCGTCGCCAACTTGCGCGCCGCCTGCAAATAGTTAATTTCCCTTTCCGTGTCCTCCAGCGTATTTATTTTCAACGGTCGCTCCGCCGCCTTTTGCGCTAACTCGATAGCGTCTTTCTTCTTTTGCCAAATTTGGATATTTGCGCGGATTTTCTCTTTCTCCGCGCCACTTGCTGTGGCTATCTTGTTTTTGTAATAGTCAATGTTTGTGTTGAGTTCCTCAAGCGTCTTTGGATTGGCTACAGGCTTTTTGGCTCCTTTCTTTTTTTTCTTTTTGCCTTTACCCGTTACGCCTTTTTGTATTGGAGCGTGCAACTCGGCCGAAGTGCTTGCAAATTGCTGTGCCGCTTTTGTAAGTTCTGCTTGTAAGCGCTGAATTTCAGCGGGTTTTCCTGCTGCCGCCTTTTTCAAAGCCGCGTAGGCCGCCGTGTCATACCGCAATTCGTAAGCGGTGACTTTGTCGGTTTGCGTATCAACTGCAACGCGTTTTTCTGTCCGCTGTGCCTGCCCTTTTGCCCAAAGCTCACGACGGCGCAAATAGTTTTCTTCTAATTCAAGTTGCGCCTCTGCTAAACGCGTAGAGAGCACGCGCACCTTCGCCTCGTAACCTACCTGCCGCGCGTAAATTTTGCTTTTGCGCGTCAAAATATCGTACCATTCCGCCGCCGTCTTGTGTTGGCCGAATACTTCGCCGTAAGTCTTGTTAAGATGGTCAACTTCTTTGCGTGTGTCTTTCTTTGCTTTTATTAACTCCTCTAATTTTTTGCGCTCACCATCTAAAGCGACTTTCACTTCACCCGCTTTTGTCTTGAAAGCGTCTTCTGCATCGCTAAATTCTTTTACTTTCTCCGCAGCCTCATCTGCTTTTGACATAAAGTAGGCGAGTGCAGCACCTAACGCAACCAACGCTACGCCTATTGCGGTTGAAGCCAAAAATTGGCGAACGGCCAATTTTGCCTGCAGCGCGTTTGCGGATACTGACGTAAAAGATGCTGCGAGGACTCTGTTCGCTTTTGCCGCGCGTGTCGCATTCGTTCCATAAGACGCCCAGTCTACTAATTTTCGAGAGACTGCCGCTGCCTTTTGTGCAATATGTAAACGCTTAAAAGCCAATGTTACGGCTGCTATAGAAGTAACAGTTAGGCCGAATTGCGAACCGAAATTTAGAAACGGCTGAATCCAGCGAACACAATTTGAAATCGCATCGCTCACCCCTGCCCACTTATTGGTCAATTTCTGCAATTCTGCCGACCCCGTACTTGCGACATTGGAAAAAGCATTTTCCATTGTGCCTGCGCTATTCTGCAAGGCTGAAATGTTTTCATCGAATTTCGCCTGCAGCTGACCTGTTAGCGCATTGACCATACGCATAGCTTCCGAACGGCCAAAGAGTTTTGCGTAAATTGATTCTTTGAGCTGCCCACTTTTTGACGCATACGCCGTTACCGACTTATCAAGGTATTGTAAGAAATTACTCAAACCGCCCGCAGCTTGTATACTTGCGGCGTTAAAGGAAATTCCCATTTCCTTTGCCATCAACTGCGACTTCTCCGTCTCTTTTGTTAGCGCAGTCAAAACGCTGCCTAACTGCGTCGAGACTTCCGAAGTATTACCCGTAACGCCCGTTAGTGTACTCATTACGGCTAACATTTCATCCAGCGACACGCCTAACTGCGCGGCTTGACCCGTAACGCTCGGTAACGCTTGCGCCAATTGCTCAAAGGACGTTACGCCATTTTTTGCCGTAAGTTGGATTTTGTCTTGAATATCTTGCGCGTCTGCCCATTCCAAGCCGTAGTTCTTTACAATTGTCGAAGTGACTTTCACGACTTCGCCCAAATCGGCAACGCCACCGACTGACGACTTGGCAGAAGTGCCAAGGAACGCAAGCCAATTGTCCTCGGGTACGCCATTGCTAACGACTTGATAAAGACCATTCGCCAAAGCATCACGCGCTATCGGAATTTGTTTTGAAAGTTCAGAAACCTGCCCTTTGAGTTTCTCGAACCCTGCAGCGTCTTTGCCAGCCATCGTGTTAGCTACGCGCATTGCTCCGCCAAAGGCGCGGCTTTCATCGGTTACGCTATTAAGCACACCTGCAAGCGAAGAGAACGCGCCTGCAACATTCTGTATTGCTTGTACTGACTGTGTATAATTTAACAACTCATCACGCAAACGAGCGGCATCTGCGCGCGCTGACTGCGTCACCTTTCGCAAATCTGCTACGGTTGTCGTTGCTGAAACCAACTGCTCTTTGCCGTCTACGGAAAGTTTTACGTTAAATTTTATCTCTTTCGCCATACTCTCTTCGCATTTTCATAAACTCCTCGAAACGCTTGCGGTGTTCCTCGGCTGTCAAAACCTCGGCGGGCTTTTTCTTCTTTTTTTCGCCTTCATCCCACGAAAACGGCAAAACTTTTTGAGGTGTTAGCTTGTTTTTTACATGCGGCTGAATAGCAATTGTCGCCAATAGTCGCATTCTTTCCCACTCATCCTTGTATCGCGCCTCTTGCGCTGCTTGATACTCTTTGTAAATCGCCGAAAACTCGTCGGGGGTGAGCCTGCAAAAATCATCGAACGAAAGCCGAACATTTGCGAGCGCCACCCCCAACAACTCATAGATATTTAACGGCTTTTTTTTTCGTCTTCTTCATCTGCCGTGCAGGCCTCATTGGATAAGTCGGCCGCCCATTTCGTCAAATCTTCTTTGCTCAATCTGTCGGCAAATTCAATCAACGATAAATCAAACTCGACACCGTCTGCGGAGCAAGACGATTTGACACTAAGCCAAAGCAACGCGCACATTTCGCTAACATTGCCGTCCTCTATCTCTGTCGCCTCTTTGCCGTATTCTTGCTTGAAGCGGAGCATTGCTCCCAATGTCAATCGACAAGGGAAACTTTTTCCGTTGATTGTTATTTCTCCTTTCTTCATAATCTTTTCTTTGTTTTGAGTATCTTAAAAATAAAAATTGTGCCCGCCGCATTGATTCTTTACAGCGGGCGCAATAAAATACTATCCACCAGGCACGGCGGACACTTTTCCAGGGTAATCGTCTGGTTCGCCCGCATTCTCAAGCGTGCCGCTATATGTTGCGTCGTCTTGCGCTGGTGCGGTCTCCTCAAGAGACGCAATAACAAATTTTCCTTTTAAGTAAGGCTTTGCGGCCCCGCGCTGATAGGCCTCGACCTCTACTTCTGTTCCTTTACCCCAAAGCGCAGAAAGCTGCTCGTGGCCGTTTTCTTTTTCGCCGACAAAGCGCAAACCTTCAAAGCTGATGGAAACCGAAAGGGATGAAACGCCCTTGCCTTTCCAAAGGCCACTGCTCGCAGCAGCTTCAAAAGGAGGCTTCACTGCGTGGTCTTTTGTCTCACTATTAAACGTAATCGTGTGACTTGTGCAGTGACCTATTGCCTTGCCGTTAACCTTCAAAAGAAGGTTACTACCGTTAAAATAGTTTTCTGTTGGCATAACTTATTAAATATTAAATGATTAAACTTTTACGTGAAATATAAGACGCTGCACAAAGGCATCGTCTTCGAACATCTCTTCTGCGTCTACCAAAACGCAACTTCTCATACACAAATCGCCTTTCTCGGCTTTGGCATAATCTAACGCTGCGCGTACCGCCTCTGCCAAATCTACGCTACTTGCGTAGTCTTGCGTAAAACAAAAAATCTCCATTGTCACCGCATTTGCAGCGGGTGAACCTGCTTTCGTTGGCGCCTGGTCAAAGGCAGCGCGCCTATACAGAATGTAAGGCAAAGTAGCTTCATCTGTCACAATCGGAAATATTTTGCGCGTACGCTTCCTTACCTCATCATTTGACAAAAGCAAATCACGAATGATTGAACCTGCACTTAAAGACGTTTTCCGTATTGCCATTTTCTCAATTATAGGAGGTCGCGTTTCTGCGCCTCTGTCGTTATGTTATCTTGAAATTTTTCAAACAACCGCGTTTCCACATTCTCCGCCTCTTGCCGCTCGGTCGTTTCCAGGAAAGCGTAACGCCTCATCTTTCCGCGGTTTGCACCGCCTCTAATAGGTCGCTTCGTCATTTTGCCCGTAAGCGGATTTTCAGAGAAAAAAGAACCAATTCTTTTACCTATTCTTCGCTGCCGCGTACCGTCTTCCGCCCACATTAAAACGGGCTTTTCAAGATTTTTGCGGTTTCTGTGAAAACCCTTGTTCCGTCCGTGTGGTTTGACGGTGACCATAAAGCCAAGGCCGTACTTGTCGGGGTAAACTCGAAGACGAACGCCGCTCGAAATATTCTTCAAAGTGCCGCGACCAAGTCCGCTCGCCGCTATTCGCGCCTGCGCAGCCTTTTTCAGACGTCCGCCCTCGGTTCGCATCGCAGTTTTCATTGCCTTGCGCTGCTGCTTTGGCTCCAAGGCTTCAAATACTTCTTTGAAGGGCTTTTCAATATCCCGAACGTTACTCATCGCGTCTTACTCATTTACGCGTACGCATATCAAGGTGAGCATGCCGCGGTCAATGTTTGGAATTATCGATACTACCGTGTAAAGATAGCCGCCGACTTGACGAACGCGCCAATTCTCCGCTACTTCGTGGGCATCGCGAATATTAAATTCTGTTCGATAATCGGCGAAGTGCTCACCGACTTCTTCACTTCGCGCGCCGCTCTGTTTCACTCTTTCAGCGTGTACTATTCGCGTCTGCTCGTATTCTGTAGTTTCTGCGCCGTACTCGTCCGCCGTTGCCGTTGGCCGCAGTAGAATTAAACGATATTTCAAAGCGCCTGCTCTCATTTTACTAACCTTCTGTAAGGTTTGACAAGGGCCTGCAGCGCATTAGGCACTTCGCTAAATTGCGCACTACTTGCGCTCTCTCGCTGATTGTACCAGTGTGCGCCAAGCATCATAATAGCGTGCCTTATCGGCTGTGGCCATTGCCCGCCGCCCATCTCTACCAACTCCTCGCGACTGCGTTGCGTCTCGTTAACCACTGCCTGCTCGGCTGTGGCTAACAAGTGCGCAAGGTACGCGTCATCGTCCGCGAAGTCGTCCGCCCTTACGTGCTTTTTGAACAAGTCTAAATCTACTGCAGCTTGCATACGCTATCTTTTAAGGCGCAACTTTACCAAGTAAAAACGCGTCAGACTGCAAGGTCGTTGTCGAATAGTCTGCGTTTAGGACAAAGTCTACAGAATCTTTGCGCGCTTGGCTAAACGGGTCAACAATAAAGCGCAAGTCGCCAAAAAGCCCCATTGGTTGGTATAACCAATCGCCAAGGCCTATAAATTCCGTAATTTTCAGCGTACCGCTGCTTTTATCCTTTTTGCGAATATCGTTTGTCGTGTAAACGGGCAATCCACACAACATGCCGTTCTGAATCATCGGCAAAAATACGCCGTCTTTATTGATTGGCTGCCCTTCGAGTATCGCCTCCATGCTTTTAGTCATTACCCAGCAAAGCTTGTCGCCTTCAACGCCAGACTCAAGTACTTTTGCCTTCATTTTGACGTTCAATTCGTCGAAAGTTGGAATTTTCGAAAGAGACACAGCCGACGCGACTTTTTCAACGAAAGGCCCAGCTAAATTTGTCGCGTTATTCACTTTTTCGGTGTTAAATAAAATTTTATTCAACAGTCGCCGAACAGCGAAGGGCATAATCTCGCGCACAATTCTTTCGATTAACCCTGAAGTGGCATTTATCGTTTGATTCGTGACGGGAATAGCAAGACCAACGCGTTCAGGATGAGCCATCAATTTACTAAAAGAAATCTTTGTGTCCGTAAGCGCGACACCCTCACCCGCAACAGTAGCTTCCACCATCTCCAACACAGGCCAAACGTAATCGCCCGAAAGTCCAGTTAAAAATGGTAGACCGACTTTATCCAAAATAAAGCCCTCTTGTAAAGGTTTTATAATATCTTGGATATTGAGCGGAACAACGCCGCCTGCCTTTACATCTGCTACCATCATCATGTCGCGGACAAAAAGAATTTCCGTTTTTTTGCCACATTTGGCGTTTTCGCGAATAAGCGTCTCCGCCTCATTTACAGCGTTTGGATTTTCTTTCAAATACTCGGCCGTAGCGGCCTGCATACGCATTTGCAAAAGCTGATTTTCACGCACAAGCGTTTCGAACTCTACGTTCTCCTCCTTGTTTCTTTCGCGCTGCTCCTTTTCGCAAACGTCTGCAATCTGTTTAATACGCTCGCAATTTTCTTGATACTTGTTTACAAGCTCGCGAACGTTGATTTTGTTTTTTTTCATATCAAAATATTTTGAAATTAAACAATCGTTTTTTCTGCAAGAGCGCGCATCTCGCGCACTTGCTCTTGCACTCTCTTTTCTTCTTCTCGCTTCTTTTCCTCCTCCTCGTGTGTCGGGCCTTCGCCGCGCTTAAGGTCGGCGGCCAACTCGCGCGCCTCTACGCTCGTCTCTTGATAGTAAGGGTCGGCTGCGAGGGTAAAGTCATACACACCAATTACCACCTTCACGCGATACGTAATCTTATTGCAACCATTAGGCAAAACCTCACTTTTCCGTTCCACAAAATCTTGGTCATAGTAGCGCGTAGAGAAGGCAAAGCTGCATCCGCAAATATCGCCGCGCCTCACCAGCTCGAGCGCCTTGTCCCCGTCCGCCGTGTGCGGTGCCTCAAACTCAAACGCTACGCCTTTTTCATCCACCGAATAACTAAGCGTACCTGTGCCTTTATTACTTCTCGCCAAAATCAATTTGCGGTCGTGAAACATAGTCATTTTGACATCTTGCGCGTCTAATACTGCTTTAGTTATTGCCTCGGGTGCAATCTCTTCGCGCGCCTCGCTCTCATCATCTGACCATAACGGCACTGACGGCGTATTAAACAAAATCGCGTAGCCCGTAATCGTACGGCTCGGCGGCTCTCCCTCGCGCGCCTCGCGCACTCGCAACTCTGTCGGCGTGCAAAGACAACGCCTTATTACTTTTTCCTTATTCATCTTCATTTGATTTAGAATTTTCGTTACCCTCCGCCAAAATATCTTTCAAGTTTGCGGAAACAAGAATCTTGTCGCCACCTGCAACGGGCGGTCGGTTTTCTTCAGCCCGCAACTCATTCACGGTATAAAGGCCTGCGGCAATTTGCGCAGCTTGATTCTTCGCCTTACTCTCCAAGTCGCACGCATACAAGCCGCGGCGGTCAAACTCCAGCTTATAACTAAAAGCGAGTGACGGCGCAACTAATTTACGCGAAAACTCATTTTCGATTTTACGCAAATAAGGATTAAGCGTATTTGACAAAAAAGCTACGTTTGCCATCTCGGCCGACTTGTAATTATTACTTGTATCGTCGAAGACGAAAGACGGATGAACTCCGAAAAAGCGGCAAATCTCACGAACGTTAAATTTGCGGCTTTCCAAAAATTGCATGTCAGTTGAACTCAAGGAAATTTGCTTAAAATCAACTTCGCCAGGCAAAGAAACAATGTGTTCGCCATTGCGAAAACGTGCATCTATATCTGTCGCCGCCTTCTGCAACTCTTCATCTTGATATTCGCCAAGCCCTAATACGCGCTTTTCGTTATTGATAATTCCGCGAACGTTGCCGCCGTTAACAAATCTGTTCCGCGTCTCGTTGTCACCCGCGAGCGCTGTGTCAATAGTTAGCCGCGCATAACTCAAGACGCTGACGCCCGACTTTCCGTCCAACGAATACCCTTTAAGATGGATAATTTCATTTTCAGAAAAAGTACCCGTTACGCCGTTGAGTAAATCGTTTACCGTGTAAGTGTTTTTGTAAACATCGTGATAGACTGACCCTCGCGCGCACAATACCAGCCTATCTAAGTTCAGAGAAAAGCTATTGTAAATAGGCACAATGTATGCGTTGCCCTCAAGCAAAAGTTCTGTTATCGTTTCTTTCCAAAAATCAAAGGCGCTCTTTGTGTCGTCGGGTTGTATTTTCAGCAAATACGAAAGCCGCGCCCCTTCGTCTTCTGTGAAAAGTCCATCCTTTTTGCGTAAATAACGCATCGGCAAATTTGCAACGCTGTTTCCCAAAAGTTCAACGCATCTATACACAGTAGCAACGGACATCGCCGTCCCTGTCGCGCCGAAACCGAAAAACTGCGAATAATCGCCAACGCGCGGACCGCTCGTTTGTCCCTGCTGCCCGCCCTTATCTCTTTTGAAAATATTTGCAACTTTACGCCAAAAAGACATTCCTTTTTCCTTTTGTTTGCAAGTTACAAACTTGCAACGCCGCCCGCAAATCTACCATGTTGCACTATGTATCATCGTGTATCATCGTGTATCAAATTAGCGTTTTTTATGTTTTTAATTTGCGAGCCTTTTCAAAAAAGGCATTTTAGCGCTCGTAGGAATAAAGTTGCCCTATCGTCATTAGCAAAGTAATTGCGCCATCGATTTTTCTGTTTTGAGAAATCTTGATAGGCTTTTTGTTTTCGAGGCTATCCTCATCTATTACGCAATTGCGAAGACAAAAGATATTTATCGGGTTATCATTTAGCGTAATTCGCGGCGGGTCGGAAAACACAAGCAGTTCTAACGATTCTACGGGCAAATTGAAGCTTCCGTAAGTTTGTGAAAAAGCGCGCAGCGTATTCCCCGCGCCTGCTGTGGATAAAATGTTTACTAACTCTTGACTTTTGTAGGCGTCGTAACCTATACGCACAATGTTTAAGTTTCGTGAGCGGCGGAGAATATCGTCGGCAATTTTGCGCGTATCAATTTTTCGCCCCTTGCAGAAAAACAAGTGTCCGCCATCGTGCCAAATCTTGTAAAGCTGCTCGTTGGGGTGCCCACGAAGCGCACCCTCGGGGAAATAGTAGTCAGTATGAGAATAGAAGCGTTTTGTTTCCGAAGAATAGAGCGTGTAGGTTACTGCGCTAAAGTCATCGTGTACGGAAAGGTCAAACGCTACTCCACAAATCGGCCGACCTTTCACTTTGTCAATATCAAAGCCGCCGCAAATCGCTTTGGCCTCATCGTAAGTAAACCAAGACTTCGCCTCGTTTGCAGTAAAAATATTAAGTAGCTTTGTGCGGAAAGTAAGCATATTGTCCGAAGACAAAAGCGCTTCCTTGTATGCAAATTCGTAATAATCGGCCTGCACAGTTACGCCTAAATGTGGCTGCACTTTCGCCCACGTTTGAGGGTCGGCCTCGTTGTCGTCGACATCAGGCATAAATAAGTCGGCAAAGAGTGTATCGTTTTCCAACTCGTCGCGAAGTATCTTTTTTGCCCCCTCTATTTCTTCAAAACAAGGTCCATCCAAAACATCGCTCGCCGTTGTTATTATTACGGTGAGCGGTTGTCGCCGCGGACCCATCGAAGAAGTTAAAACGTTCTTCAAATCTGCGCCGTTTTTTGTGGCGGTATTTCGCGCCTGTGCGTACTCATCAAGAATTGCCAAAGACGCAAATAAACCGTCCTTTGTTTTTGCGTTTGCCGTCAAACATTGGATAAGGCTGTCGCGGCCGTTGTCTCTGAAGTTCACAAGCTCTCGGTTTATCCTGAAGTGTTTTTGTGAGGGGTCAATATCAAACATTATTGCCCGCACCTCATTAAAACATTTTTTCGCTTGGTCATACGAATTTGCCCCAACATACGCCTCGGCGTTATTGTCACCGAAAAGCATATCATCAACGGCCAAGAAAGCCGCAAAAGTTGTTTTGCTAAACTTGCGCGGAACAAAAATGTACGCTATGCGGGTTAGTCTGCGGCCATCTTCACGGGCGAAGCCAAAGATACTCGCAAATTGAAAAACTTGTACGGGCGTAAGTTTATAACGTCGGCGGCCGCTCGTTCCACTAAATTTCAAGCTTTCATAAAGTTTGATTTTCTTCTTCACGCGCTTTTCTTTCCACACCCACTTGTCAAGAAGTGAGAAGAAGCGGCGAACTTTCAAAAGCTCGTACAAGTTGTGTGCTTGCGGATTATCGATAATTTGAAAAACGTAATCTTTCAAACGTCCATCTGTGGACAACGCATAATCGTATTTACTTGCATAGCCCGCGCGCTTGCGCTGCATTTCATCTACAACCGAAACCTTTAATTCTCTTTCTTTTACTTTCTCTTCATCCGTCATTACTCAACGCCTTTAATCTTCTGCAAACTCTTTCAAGAAATTACCTAAGCCGTCGTTTTCTCCCTTACGTTCTTTGCTCTCGGTATTCATACCTAAAGCGCGCAGCGCCTTTTGTGCTTTTTCCAAAGATTCTAAATACAAACGCTCTTGCGGATTCAGCGAAACGCGCTCGTTCCCCTCTCGGCTATACTCTACATTTACGGCCGTATATCCTGCGCTAAAAATTTCCTCTTCCAGCAATTCCACGCGAACCAAAATCTTTGCAGTTATTTCTACTTGATACGTCATTTCCGCCAGCCACTTGTTTTGCTTTTTCAACAGCTTTGTAATATAGTTGCGCTTATTGCGTAAACGCTGCTTTATCTGCGCTTGCTTCTTTTTCGCTGAAGCCTCATCTACAATTGCCGCCGCCGTTTGTGTTTGCAAAGTCTCTTCTTTTGGCGGCTGTTTTTCAGAATAGCCACGCTTTTTTCCTTTAGTCTTTAGGTAAAAAATTATCGCCGTTGTGTCTCCCTCTTTTATAGACTTGAGCAACTTTCCTTCTACAAAATCTAATTGCTCCTCCGAAATCTCATCTACTCGTTCTGCAAACGCCGCGTCTTCTTTATACCATCTGTAATAAGTAGAGCGACTGACATTAACCGACTCGCAAGCCGTTAAGACAATTCCCGCCGCGGCTGCCAACGCTTCTAAAAATTTTCCCTTGCTCTCTTCTTTTTTCATAGTGCCCCTCTCAAAAAATCCCCGCCCTCAAATACTTTATCCTGCTTTTACTTTTCTCGCCATCTTTTTTTACTTGTCGTTTCTGTACTGAAAACCTCGCGCCGCCCGTCAACCCCCACGGCCGCGAAAAAACCAACGCGTGGAAAAAGGGGGGGCGAGAGGTTTGTAGCAGGGGGGCGTCAAATAAAAAAACACCCCCCCCGCCTCATGTCGGCGCGCTCATTTCAAAAACTTATCTTCAAAATCTACCAGTTGTTGCGCCTTTCTTTTTTTCCAAAAATCCCTGTTCCTGCTTCCCATTTCCGTGTGCGTCTTCGTGTGACACTCACGGCAAAGAGACTGCAAGTTACTAAAGTCGTAAGCTAATCGCCTTTTTTCTGCCTCACTTATTGCCGACTCAATAGGTACAACATGGTGCACTTCTGTTGCCGCGCGCACTCGTCCCTCCTTAGTGCAACGCTCGCAAAGTGGCGTTTCGCTAAGCTTTTGACGCCTCATCTTTCGCCAACGCTTGTCTTGTATCAAACGTTTGTACGCCTCATCTTTCGCCATTACACACAGACTTTTGCGAATCTTCGCGAACCCCACAAAGCACGACTTCAGAAGCCAATATCTTAATAGACAGATGCACCTCTCCGTTGTTGTTGGTGTAGCGGTTTGGCTTGACCTCACCACGAACAAAGACCTTTGCGCCTTTCTTTAAGTAGGGCAACAGTCGTCCGCCATTACCGTTCCAGCTGACTTGCACCCACTCTGACTGCTGCCGCCATTGCCCGAACTCGTCTTTCTTGTTCGATTTGTACGCAACATTAAACGAAACGAACTCTCTGCCTTGATACTCTTGCGCAGTTGCGTCTGCGCCTAATCTTCCTATAACTTCACCTTTGAACATGTCCTTTTACTTTATTAGTTTATTACTCTGATAATAAATTTTCAAACCACAAGTTGAGGCTACATCGAACTCCAGCTTTGCGCCTTTGCTCGTCTCCCATCCATCCAGCAAATAGATAGCGTCACAGAGCGGCAACGCTGCAAGGTCAACGCGCATATGCTTTCGCCAATGTGCCTCTTGCGAAACGCCATTGCTGAAAGGATTAAAGACCTCATATCCTTTCGCCCTTAGTAGTGTTTCAGCCTCTGCAAAGGCGGCGCGCCGCGCGTCCAAATCAAGGTGCGAAATAGCGCCGCTTATGTAAATCTTTTTGCGGCCTTTTGTCTTGACATCTTTTGGCAAAACATAACGAATATCGTTAGCAAAAATCCGTTCTGTGTGCCACGTTACATCGCTGCGAGTCAACGCTGCAAAGTCGCCGCCCTCGTCCGTGCCTGCACCTATCTGCAAATAAATCTCGGGCGGAATGTTTTTTATCTTTCTCATATTGTTGTTGGTTGCTCTTTGCTCATTACATTAATACCTACAAAGTGCGCAAGTTCGAATAGCTGTCTTACAAAGATTTTCAAAAGTGTATCGCGCATTGTTGGCGTATCGTTGAATGGCAAACCGCGCGAAAGCTCATAGCAAATTGTGGACATCGATTTATTTTCAAAATGCACCCGCGGCAACTCGAAGAAGTCCGACTCTTTGAAAATAATCTTACGGCTTACAAGCACAAAGAAGCAGCGACGCAAAGCCTCTCTTATCGCTTTCTTTTCTCCGCATATCAAAGAAGATTGCGAAAGTGGTATCGTGCACAGCCAAACGTCATTAAATAACGCCTCACATATATAAGTCATCGCTTCGTTATCGGTCAACCTATCTGTTCTATTGTCGGCGGCGGCGAAGTAGGCTCTTCTATAAAGTTCGCGCGCCTCTTTGTAGCCTGCTCGCTTTGTCTGTTTTATTTTAGTCATAGCTGTTTTATTTATTTTCTTCGTGAAACTTTTTAAGGGCTGCCTCAACTACTTTTGCCGCAGCAGCCGCTTCCTCTACTGTCTCAAAGTAATTTCCCTTGTTGTATCTCGCCTCGTCCTCATCATCGCCTACTTCTGATGCTATATCGTACCCGAGGGGGCGTCAATATAAAAGTAGTTTTCGCCAATCAGCCGCCGCCGTCTCACAATATTGCCATCCTTAAAGTCCTCTTCTTTACGGACAGCTACAAATTCTCCAACGACTTTTGCTATGCACCCTTTAGCTACTCGCACTATGTCTCCTGCTGTTAATTTTAGTTCCATCTTGGTTTTATTTTATCATGAAATTCTTGTAGTCATTCTCTGTAAACAATTTTCCCAAGTGCACGGCGTTTGCGTTAAAGAAGTTGGCAACGCTATCGCGCGTCTGCTCACCTTGTGACAACTCGAAGAAAGCCATCGCCGTACGTAGAAACTCAAGCGCTTGCTCTTGTACTACATCGTAAGCGTCGCCGCCTGCTTCCTCAAATATTGTCTGCTCGATAGGGCTAACGAACTCTTCTGCAAGTCGGTTTGCACGCTACTGTACGCGGCAATAGTCGTTCAGGCCTGATATTATTTCGACATTTCCAAGTACGCGCGGACTTTTCAAAAGCCCTTGCTTGTAGAACTCGCCTCTTATATCGCTTTCAATATCAAGCGCAAGGACCTGTGCTGCGCTTAGCACAATTGTTAAAAAGCGCATCTTTGTAATCGTGCTGCTCTGAGCAAGATTTTTCTTTACCTCCTTCTTTGCTTCTGCCTTTTGCTGCTTGGCCTGCAACTTTGCGCGCTTTTTCGTGAGCGCTGCGGCTCTATCTATTGTTGCTTGTTGTATCATTTGCTTCTATTTTTTCAATTGCTTCGAATATTTCGTATGCGACTTGTGGCACCCACGCATTTCCTAACGCTTCAATGCTTTTTCTTCTCCATTTGGCGAAAGAAATGGTAAGGTTAGCCAGTCTAATGGGTATCCCATCATTTCTGCTACAAATAGGGGGTTGAGTAGGGAAGTCTCTCCAGCTCTCTTCGCGAAAAGGTTTTTCAATTCTGTCGACCGATTGCGCTTCTTGCTTTCCTTGTGTGTTCCTGCGTTGCTGTCTGATGAGGTTGGTGTCGGTAGGAGAGACAGGTCGAGAAATTCCGTCTTTCCGTCCTTGTTGCACACTTTCAACCCTTGCGTTTGTACGGTTGGCAACAATCCACACCCTGTCTCTTCTGTGTGGCGCGCCAATGGCACAAGCCGGAATAACAATCGGTTGGACGGAATATCCTGCCTGCTCAAGACCTTGACATATTCCTTCGATTGTGTAGAGCTGCTCCTCTCTTGTTCTGTAATTCTCTTCAAATAGAGAGGCTTTGCCCCCCATATCAACCTCCTTGCCGGGCTGTACCATCGAGAGGATTCCAGCAACGTTTTCACCAACAATCCAAGCGGGCTGAATTTCCCGTATTGCTCGTAGCATGTACGGCCAGAGGTAGCGGTCATCTTTCGCTCCAAGTCGCTTTCCTGCCATTGAGAACGGCTGACAGGGGAAACCTCCCGTAAGAATGTCGACCCTTCCACGCCATTGTCGAAAATCTGTCTTTGTAATATCTTCATAAGAAATACTTTCTGGAAACCAATACGCTAAAACCTTTCGCTGAAACTCTTGTATTTCACAATGGAATAAGTTTTGCCATCCAAGCCAAGATGCGGCTATCTCTGCGCCTCCAATCCCACTAAAAAGGCTTGCATGTGTCATTTGTCAAAAATGTTAGGTTGTTTTGCGGCTGTGCCAAGTATAGCGCAAACGCGCGCTATCTCGACATCAACCACTTGTTCTAATTTTGTTACTTTGCGCTCCGCGTCTTTGCGTCTCGTCTTAGCGAACTCCTTTTGCCATCGCCGCAACTCGCAAACGCTGTCGAAAAACTCTTTGCTATTCATTGGCTGCGCTCATTATAAAGCCGCGCACATCAACATTGAGTATTGCAGCAAGCCTCAACAAGTCGCGTACAAACTCGCGCATCATCGTGTCGCTTAAATAGCTAATGCCGCAATTCGGAAGCCGCCGCGAAAGCTCATAGCAAATCTCGCGAATCGTCTTTCCATCAAAATTCATTCGCGTGCCTAAAGAATGTAGGGTGTCGTATTTTTCGCCAAATCCTACGCCTATCAAATCGCAAGTGATTAGGGTGAAAATGAAGACACAATCCATCGCGTCCAATATTTCAGCATCTTTATGAAATTCAACACTTTGTAGCGGCTGCGCTCTTGCATTATCGTTATATTTGCAAATAATTTCAGGAAGTTTGAACAAAACTTCGCAAATCATACAACACAACACGTCGGTGGAATGTCGCCGCGCCTTGTCTAAATCTTGCTTATTCGAATTACTACGAATGATACGTATCATTTCATCAAGCATCGCGCCGCTAATAGGGCGTACTTTGTTTTGTCGCGAGTCTTTCATTCCTCACCTCCTTTCTTTGGTAATTGCGGAATTTCCATCCAATGGGTAACAAACAATTCGGGGAATCTCTCCTCGTATCTTCTTATAGAACCGTCTTCCAAGCGTACAATTATGTCCGCATTGTCTGGTATTCTCCGTCCATTTGCAGTCAGCTCATTCCAAGGATTTGCAGTTGCACCCTCGTAAAGTCCTACCCTGTACCATCGTTCTTCTCTTTCTGTTTCAAAGCAGTTAGGCTCAATAGGCCCGCCTTTACTGATTATTTCTTCTCGCGTCATTTTTCAATATCTAAAGTTTGTAAAGTGAATAATTGCCATCGGCTTTTTTACATCGGCCAAGCGGAACCAATCATACCAATCTGAAAAAGATAGCCCATCGTTATGAGCCAAACCTATTAAATCAACCAATTGGCTACTATCAACTTTTGCAGGGCGCATCAAGTCGAATATATCCAATCGTTGTATGCCGATGCCATTCTCGGCAGTAAGCTTCGCAATCTCTTCCTGCGGGCTTGCGTAAGGTTTCCCCGTCCACTGACGCACAGAGAGCACTGCGCGGCCTGCCTCGACTTCTGCTATACGCTTGCGCCAAAGCTCATAGTTTGCGCGTATCGTGTGTATCTTTTCCTTTTTAAGGAACTTTTCTCGAAACTCTGTCGGCTCACCTGCGCGAGCGTGCGTCCTCGGAAAAGACTTTGATAGTGTTAATACGTAAGTTTTCATAATCATCTAACTTTGATAAATCCACTTCCGCCGCAACGTGGACAATATTCTTTCTCTCCGAAAAGCGCGCTTATTCCAAGTGTAAAAACGGCCATTTCTCTGTCAATAACCACGCCTCTACCTTTGCATCGTGGACACAAAACACAATCACCTTTTTTATACCGATAAACTTTCATTTTCTTCCAATTCAACACTTGCACAAATTCCCTCGTTCGATTCTTCAGAAATGAAGTAAGGCGTCAACATTATTTTAGCATTATCCGTTTGGAAAACACTTGCGCCGAGAGGAGAATTTGCCGTTAACAACGCATAGTCGCTGTCAAGTAATCGCATACACCTCTTGAGCTTTTCTATGTATTCAGCGCGAAAAGAAGCCTCACCAAGCTTGAGAAGGGAATAAGGGTCTGCATGAAGTTGTCCAGTGCCGCGCGACTTAATCCCCTCGCCGTAGCAAATTGGGCAATCCCAGTCTTTGTCATGACGTTCTCCGTGCTTGTCTTTGTAAGTCCACCAAACTTCGCCTTCGCCGCCGCACTCATCGCATATTGTACTTATTGTTTTTTCAACTATCGGGCAAGCCTGCAGCGCCTTTTCGATAGCCTCTAAACGCACAACTTTTGGCTCGCTCCCCCATACGCAAAGAGTGACTTTAAGAGAATCTTCCGTATACTTCTGCTCCAAGCGTTCAGGCTTGATAATCAAAAGGAGTCTTCCGTCTGTCGCCCAAACATTACCATCTTCCTTATTAAGAAAAGGCCTATGGTATTTCGCGTTGTTAGCTGCCGTGTCGCAAACCAGCTCAAACAATTCTTTTTCGTTTTTGATTTTCATACCGCGCCCTCCATCATTTCTTTGTCTACAAATTCCCTCCGCAACTCCTTGACCTTTGCCTGCGCTGCCTGCAAAGTACCCTCGCTCACGTAGGAAGCAATTACTCCGCCTGCAAATATCGCAATGTGAAGAATACCCCTGCTGTCGGTGTAGTCTCCAATCTTGTAAAGCGCTGCAGCCTTTCTGTTAATCTCATCCAAGCGGCGTTTTTCAAGACGCACGCAAATCTGTTTGTAAATCCTCCGTATCATAATTGTTTTAGTTTGATTATTTCTTCTCGTTGTGTTTGTGAACCAGCTCCACCTCGTCAAGATTAAAGATGAAGTAGTCGCTTTCGTTTTCCTCAAAGTCGCAAGTTAGCTCTGCCTCTGTAGGTCCTGAACCTAAACAAGTGCTAATACCAACTATGGTAAATTCCCAGCCAAGAGATTTTGAGCGGACAACGTCGCCTATATTCAGGTCGTATTTTGTTAACTTTTTCATACATCATCTATTTTCTTCGTGAAACTTTTTGAGGGTTTCTTTTATAGCCTCGGCGGCCTGTTCAGCCCGCTCTTTCGTTTCAAAATAGTTGCCGTTGTTGAATCTTTCCTCGTCCTCATCATTGCCTTCTTCTGTGGCCGCATCGTAACCAACTCGAGCATCTGTGTAAAAGTAATCCTTACCTAAATGTGCTCAATTCGTTTTTGCGCCGCATTCCAAATCAGCCCTTTGTCTGCTAGAGCATATTCGAGTTCCAGCTTTTCCTCCGCTGTCGCCGCGCGAAGAGAACCATTACCGAAGCGCCCTTCGTCATCGCCCATAATCAAAGCATGACAAATATTCAATCCAGCGTGGAAAAGATAAAGTCCATCTTTGTCTGTGCCTTTGTATATGAAAGGGCAATAGCCTATTTTTTTTGCGACAAAATCGCCGTCTCTAAACTCATTCTCAACCTTGACGATACGCACTTCGTTACCCTCGATTTTTGCCGTATACCCTTTGGGAATTTGAACTTTTACTAACTCTTGATTTTTCATAATTGCTTAAGTTATTTTTGGTTTGATTCTTTCCAATGTTGCAAGAATTGGAAAGGATTTTATTGTTTTCTGAAACTATCTCCGCCGAAGTGGACCGTAAAGAATCCACCCCTCAACCTATCGAGAACGCGCTCTCCGTAACGCTGCTTTATCATTGTTGGGTCTAAGTTCGTCGAAATCATACCAAGCGAGCCTGCAGCTTCTATTGAGTACACAAACTCTTCTGCTATTGATTTTCGCGCGCCAAAATCGACAAGGTCAGATTCTGTGCCTAAATCGTCAAGAATTGAAAAGCGCTGCGCGCAAGCCTTTCGCAATTGCGTTACGTTGGCAACATCGCAAGCCGCAACTTTGTTGCAAAACACCTTCAGTTTTACGAGCATCACCGCCGCAACCGCATCAAGCATTAACGTTTTGCCATTGCCCGTGCCGCCCATCAAGAGAAGCCCTCGGCCGTTGTTATCGCTAAGCCATTGCGCTACTTTCGCGTATTCTGTCCGCCACTTGAACGACTGTCCGCGCTGCGCACAAACCGCGCCGGCTGCTGCTCTTAATTGCTTTTCCGCTTCTGCCATCTGAAAGTGTGGCGTTGCGGGCGTAATCGCAAAGCCCGTACCTCTCAAATCTTTTATTGCTTGTGCAAAAATTGCGTTTACGTTTTCCATTTTTCCTAAGATTAAAAAGTTTCCGAATAGTGAGCGGCTGAAGTGTCAAGCGCTGTAACAGAGCGCGCGGCCATTGTTCGCGCTGCGCCGTGGTTTGGCCTCCTCTGCCAAGTCCTGACCGCCGCCTTCCAAGACTTCATTTTGTTTTTACCAACGAACCAGCCTTTACTTTCGTAGAAGTCACAGAAGCTCTCTGCGTCTACTGTGTAGTTTTTTTCCAAAATGTACGCCTTCACCTCGTCCACAGTTGGTGGGCAAAATCGAGGTGCTTTTTCAACAACTAATTTTTCTCTTTGTTCTTTTCTTTCTTTATCTATTTCTTTCTTTTCTTTTTTCTCTTTTTCTACTCGTAGATTAGCTTGATTAACGTTAACATGTAGAGTAGTAGGGTAATTTTGATTTTTCGCGGAATTTTCTATATTCTCCGCCTTTTTGTCAATATTATTAACTTCTGCGTCTTTGTAATTGCTTGAAATAGAATCGTTTACAGAAGAAACGAGCATTTGCTTGGCATTTGCTTGGCATTTGCTTGGCATTTGCTTGGCATTTGCTTGGCATTTGCTTAGCATTTGCTTAGCATTTGCTTGTTTTTGTGTTCCTCCGCGGCGGCCTGCGGCTGCTCTTATTTCTGAAATTCTGCTCGCCTCTGCGCGTTGCTCTGATAGAGTGTTTGAAGAAAATAGCGTTTCACCTGTAGCGCTTTTCGTGAAGTCGAAAAGGTCGAAGTCTTCGATAACGCTTTGCAGTGTAGCCTCATCCACTCTTAACTCGTAAGACAAGGCGCAATAATCTACGGCCAATGCAGCCTCATCCGCGGCGTTTAGCAACTCCAGCAAAGCCCAATAAAGGCCATAGCCAAGCCAGCCGTGGCGACTTCGCAAAGCAATCAAACGCGAATCATAGCGAGCGTTGTTTGCGTGTGAAAATTGATTGTATTTCCTCCTCATATCTCGGTTTATCGTTTTTATTTCAAATAATCGGTTATCGCTTGCATAAAGTCGTCCAGGCTGCGCACTATCTCGTATTTGCCACCTGCAGTGCTTACAGCCTCTTCGTAGGCTTTTTGTCGGTCGCTTTGCCGGCCGTCCTTAGTCTTTAGCTCAATAGCAAAAAAGGCGTAACCATTGCGCGGTAAAAGGAAAATGAAGTCGGGGAATCCTGACCGTACCCCCATCGCCTTTCTCTTTGCGCCATCGCGCGCGGTTTTTGGCAAAAGCCCCTCATTCGGCGAATGATGAAGAAGAAGGCGCAAGTTTGGAAAAGCGTAATCAAACCATCGCGTGCACGCTTTCTGCATCTCTTCTTCGAGTTGCCGCGGGCGGCGGCGTGTTTTTTCCAAATCAAGGGCAAAGCGGCTCATTCTCTTTAGTTTGCGAGTTGTATAATATCGTCAATTTTGCGATGCTTCGCCAGCCATACGAAAAGGCGCACATCTGCGTAAATTAGGCCAAGGCCAAATATTTTGGTAAGGATGAACCAAAACCAAAGCACCTCTCCATCCTGCATCGGAATAGATATTAAATTAAGAATAGCTACTGCGCCAACGGCGGACAGAAGCCAATAATACGGGTTAAAAACAAAACATTTCATATCTTATTCATTCATTTTCTTTACATAAACATTTCGCCAACACTCGATAATTTCAGAGCCAAAAAATACAAGGCCGCGGTTGATGCTGCGCGCGTGGCACTTGATTAGGCCTTTTTTAGCGTACCGCCTCAACGTGTGGCGGCTTATTCCTAAAGCCGCCGCCGCCTGCTGCTGATTATACATCCCTGAAGGCTCGACTGTTGGTGAGGTTACTCTCATAGTCTCGGACGGTTAATTATTCCGCGCAACTGCTCGGCTTGACTTAGTGCCAACAACTCGGCATAAGAGTAGAAGCGCTTAGAGTTAACATTCGTACCAAGGCGGCGCGGCGAAATAAGGCAATCATTCACCCGGCGTTTTACGCGCGTCTGATTAAACAAGCGGTACGCCTCGCGCTGCGAAATCAAATCCTTTGCGGGCGCGTGGCGCCTTTCAGCCTCCGCAACGCCTAAAGTAGCCGCATCCATTATCAGCCGCTTTATTTCGCCAAGTTCTACGGTTATCGTCATTGCAGTTTGATTAAAGCATTTTCGAAATCGTTATTTGATTTTTCGAAAAGTCGGTCGTAACGCTAAAGCGAACGCCTAATTTCCTACCAAGCACGTAAGCGGCGGACTTCGCGTTATAGCACGCCTTCGCGGTCGGTAATTTGAAGGTAACACTCCCTCCTACAGGTATTTTGTTGAGGTCTGCCTGTCGGACGTTTTTACGTTTTTCTGTAGCCATATTCTATTATCTTTATTTTATCTATCTATCTCGTGGCTTTTTGAAAAAACCGCCGTATCTTTGCAGTAATTCGCATTTTGCTAAGCTCCAGCGGTCTGTCGATAAACCGTATTGTCGAGGATTCAGGGGCAAAGATAGAAGTTTCTTCTATGCATACAAAGAAAAAGATAGAATTATATTCTATATTAACGCTATTTAACACCCATACTTCTATGAAGAAAATAAGTCGTTTTGATAAGTACATGTCTTTCAAGGGATTGAATGATAATCAGGTTACACGAGATCTGCATCTTTCCGTTGGTCTTCTTGGCAAGTCGCGTAAAGATAATAGAGATTTATCGGATAGGGTTGTAGAACGGATATTGAACTTCTATACGGACTTGAGCCGCGTTTGGCTTCTAACTGGCGAAGGTGAAATGCTAATTAGTGGCGACTCTTTCCTTATTGGCAAAGGGGACGCAATAGGTGCGCCCGCAAAGGTTACGAATCAAACCACAAACAATTTTGGTACCTGCAGCGCTGAAAATTTTCGCGCTGACGCCACATTAAACAAAGTCCTTGATATGCTGCAAGGCGCGCAGGATAGGATAGGAGAAATTCAAAAGCAACTAACGGACCACAACGCAACAAGTGTGCGCCTACTTGATTTGCTCCAAGAAAAAGATGCGTTAATATTGCGATTAACTAATAAACTTTTAGATAAATAAGATTATAAAGAACACAAGAAAGAAGCGATACTATTATGGAACGTGTAAAAAGGATAAACGAAGCCTTTAATTACCTAAGAAACAAGGGGCTAATTCGGACGCAAAAAGACTTGGCGAATTTGATGCACGCCGCGGAATCTAACATCTCTAAAGCTCTGAAAGGAGATGAGGCTATTTTAACAGACCGCTTCTTGCGGCGGCTTAGTGCCGCTTTTGGCGGGGTTTTCAATCAAGAATGGCTTCTGACGGGCGAAGGCGAAATGCTGATTAGTGGCGACTCTTTCCTTATTGGCAAAGGAGACGCAATAGGCGCGGCCGCTAAGGTGACGAATCAAACCACAAATAATTTTGGTTCCTGCAGCACTGAAAATTTGCGAGCTGACGCCATATTAAACAAAGTCCTTGATATGCTGCAAGCCGCGCAAGATAGGATAGGGGAAATACAAACGCAGCTTACCGAACACAACGCAACAAGTACAAAAATGCTTGATATGCTCCAAGAAAAAGACGCGTTAATATTACGACTAACTAACAAACTATTAGACAAATAACGAGATGAAAAAGAAAGAAAATCAAGGCTGTATCATTTGGCCTTTTTATCTTGGCCTTATCGCTTTAGCCTTTTATAGTTTTATACAACAAATCTATTTGTGCGCGGGCGTTTTTTCCGTTTTCGCCCTCATCCTTATTTTCTTTGACGGTCAGGCAAAGTCGTATAAAGAGAAACAAAGAGCCTTTGAAAAGAAGCGCGAAGAAAGGATGCGTAAGCGCGCCCGCCCTTTTGAGGAACAGTACAAAATAAAAGGCCTTAATTTCCGCACTGAAAATATAGACTATATAGGCGAATTTATAGGCACGGCTAAAGCGTGTCGATTTAACGAACACGACCCATACGCAGTCGCTATTTTTGTGGACGGAAAGCAAATAGGACATTTTCCAGCGGGTCAACAATTTTTACATGAACAAATAATGGCGAAAGGTGGCGAGGTTGAGTGCGTAGGTTACATAAACTGCAAGGAAGACGAAGACGAAGGTTATTACTTTTACTATGGCCGCGTTTGGTTTGAAGACGTGGAATAAAAAAGCCGCCCTAATTAGGCGGCCTTTGATTAGTTAAACTCGTTGTAATAGCGCTTTGTTACAAATATCGGCTCATTGTCTTCGATAATTTCGCCGTCCTCGTCGACTTCGAACATTTCGCCATCGTAGACCTCGTAACAATGATTCGTGTTACTGCTATCGCAGTCTGTGTCGTTGTCGTAAATCTCCTCAAGTCCCTGTACTTCTTTTTCGCAATAAGCTTTTGCTTCTTCGAGCGTTTCAAACTTTGCTACTTCAAAAATTTCTACCGGGCAATTGTAATAAACTGTAAACATAATTTCTTGCCTGCTTGTATTCCGCGGGCGGGCGGGGGTTAATTGTTAGTAATGTTGTTTCTTTTAACAATGCAAAGATAAGCATTGCTTTTGAAAAACGCAAGCCTTTTTCAAAAATGTTTGG